>Ga0302320_10014980_pt1 | contig 15978 bp, 17 predicted proteins | sample Bog_T0_3_FD_202130 | JGI IMG/M metagenome (GOLD analysis project Ga0302320, IMG submission 202130) | Peat permafrost microbial communities from Stordalen Mire near Abisko, Sweden - Bog_T0_3 | ecosystem: Environmental > Terrestrial > Soil > Wetlands > Peat | place: Sweden: Abisko, Stordalen Mire... | reverse complement strand
GCTAAAAAACTAAAACCCCGCCTCATGAGGCAAGTATTGCATGAACGAGAAACGAACGGCCGGGAGGGCGCGATGCCTCGAATCTCATTGATCGGCTCCGCGATGCTCCTGTGCACGGCACTCGGCCTGGCGGACTTCGCGTCTGCCGGCGGCCAATATATGCCCGGCCAGATGCCGGGCGGCGGCGGCGGGCGCCCTCAGATGGGCGGACCGCCGGATGAATCGGCGCCGTCGACGCCGGCGGTCGACAAGCCGGATGTTGCCGCGCGAAAGGCGCTCAAGGCCGCGATGAAGTCGCTCGATAAGGCCAAGGAATACGAGGCGGCGGCAGCCGCCGCGAGCAATCCCGACAAGAAGGCCAAAGAAATGGAGAAAGTCGGCGACGCCTACAATCGGGCGTTGGATCAATTCACCGAGGCGCTCGCCAGCAAGGGCGACATGGTGGAAGCCTGGGACAACGTCGGCTACGTGCACCTGCGCCTGGGTGCGTTCCGAGAATCGCTCGATGACTACAATCATGCGCTCGCGCTGAAACCCGACCTGATGAATGCCGTCGAGCATCGCGCCGAGGCGAACCTCGCGCTCGATCGATTGGATGACGTAAAAATCGCCTATATGGACCTCTTCAACCATTCGCCCGAACTCGCGGCGCAATTGATGACCTCCATGCAGAAGTGGCTGAACGATCGCCAGGCCGACGCGCGCGGGATGCGGGCGGCCGACATCGATTCCTTCGGCAAATGGGTCGCCGAACGCGACGGGATCGCGAAGCAGACCGCCTCGCTTCCGCACTGAGCGCGGCGGCCGCGCTCAGGGGTTGGCCGCCTTGATCGCCTCGAGCTCGCGGCGCAGCTCGCCGACCGCCTCCTCGAGCTGCGCGACGCGCTCGCCCAGGCTCGGGCCGGCCGCGAGAAATCCCGCGGAGCTGCGCGGCGCCTCCGGCGGTTCCGGCGCGGATTCGATCGCGCCGAAGAACAGGTGGCTGTAGCGGGATTCGCGCTCGCCCGCGGCGCGCGGCAAACGCGCGATGAACGGCCCGTCCTCGCGGCTCATCAAGCCCTTCAGTGCCGCCTCCACGGCCTCGGCATCGGGGAAGTCGCACAGCCGATTGGTGCGGGTGCGCAATTCGCCCGGCGTCTGCGGGCCGCGCAGCAGCAGCACGCACATGATGCCGAGTTCCTGCTTCGAGAATTTGAGGGGGCCGAATTCGGTGTTGCAGAAGCGATGCCGGTACTTCTGCACGCGCCCGCCGTAGCCAGCCGATTTGTCGCTCACCATGTGCTTCTTCATCAGCGCATCGATGGTTTGCTGCACAACCGCTTCCGGCAGTTCGAGCACGGGATCGCGATTGGTCTTTTGATTGCAGGCGTTGGTGAGCGCGTTGAGCGACAGCGGATACTGGTCCGGCGTGGTGATCTCTTTTTCGATCAGGCAACCGATGACGCGCGCCTCGTTGGCAGAGAACTCGATGTTCATGTCTTGATCAAGCTTCCAAGTCCGGGTGAGATGTTTTAGGGTAAGGCCTGGCGACGGAATAAGATATGGCCCGCAGAGGCGACGAGGTCTTCATGAGCACAATCGATCTGGTGTCCGAACACGGCTGTTACGGCGGCGTGCAGCGATTCTACAAGCACTCCTCCCGGGAGACGCGCGGCACCATGAAGTTCTCGGTGTACCTGCCTCCACAGTCGCGCAAGGGCAAGGTGCCGGTGCTCTACTACCTGTCGGGCTTGACTTGCACCGAAGAGACCTTCCCGATCAAGGCCCATGCACAGCAGGCGGCGTCCGAACTCGGGCTCATGCTGGTTGCGCCCGACACCAGCCCCCGCGAGCCGCGCTTGCCGGGCGATGCGGACAGTTGGGACTTCGGACAGGGCGCGGGCTTTTACGTGGATGCGACGCAGGCTCCCTGGGCGACGAACTACCGGATGTACAGCTACGTCACTCGCGAGCTGCCTGAAATCGTGACCGCTTATCTGCCGGCCGATGCGGCCGCCACCGGCATATTCGGCCATTCGATGGGAGGGCACGGCGCATTGACTTGCGCGCTGCGCAACCCGTCGCTGTACCGATCCGTCTCGGCGTTCGCGCCGATCGCGGCGCCCATGCAATGTCCCTGGGGCAGGAAGGCGTTCACCAACTACTTGGGCGAGAATCGCGAGGCCTGGCGGGAGCACGATGCGACCGAGCTCGTGGCGCGCAAACCCTTTCCCGGATTGATATTGATCGACCAGGGCACGTCAGATCAGTTTCTGGCCGAGCAATTATTGCCGGAGAAGTTTGCGGCCGCGGCCCAGAAGGCGGGACAGAAGCTCGAGTTGCGCATGCAGCCCGGCTACGACCATGGCTACTACTTCATGCAGACGTTCATGGCCGATCATCTGCGCCACCACGCCTCGATCCTGAAGCAATAGGCGGGATTCAGCGAGCGACGACCGGCGCCGAGGTGATGCGACCGTCGAAATCCATCCAAACGTGCTGCACGTAATCGTACAGTTTGCAGCGCCGCACTGTGTTCCAGTAGTAGCGCCAGGTGAATACCTCCGACTTCAGCCGCTCATCCAGGGTGGCGCTCAGGCGGGCTTGCGCCTCCTTGAGCCGATAGAGCGGGATACCCATGTTCACGTGGTGCGCGCCATGCTCGAGGATGTAGTGGATCAGGCCATCGAGCGGGCGCATGAGCTTGATGTGAACGGTGGTGGTGGCGTAGCCCGCGTTCGCGCTCCACTCGTCGCGGCGGTCATACCATGCGACGCGCGGATGCGTGTGCTGCACGTAGATCACGAAGCCCATCAGGCAGTTCCAGAAAAAGAACGGCACGGCGAATCCGAAAATGAGCAGTGCCCAAAGCGAGCGGCCGCTGTACAGCGCCCACGCGACCAGGCCTCCGATCCAAAGCACGGCAAAGCCGCTGACCAGGAAGCTGTCGACGATGTAGCTCACGCGCCGCGAGGAGACATGCTTGCGGCTCGGAAAAAACAGTTTCTTCCACCACATCTCGACCATGTAGTAGACGCCCTGGCCGACGCCGCTGCGGTAGACGTGCTCCAGCTGACGGCGCATCCACGGCAGCTTGGCAAACTCGTGCGGGGAATACGGCGTCCAGACGTAGTCGCGGCCCTTGAGATTCGTGAAGCCGTGATGTGCGAGGTTATGGCCGATTTCCCACAAACTGTAGGGGGTGAGCGAGGGCAGGAATGCAATCCGGCCGATCCACTCGTTCAGGGTCTTGTTGGGCGTGTAGGAACCATGGCACGCGTCATGGCCGATGACGAAGAGGCGCGCGATCCACAGCGCCGCCACCAGCGAGGCGAAAACGCGCACCCACCACGAGTCCACCACCAGCATGCTGGCGATGGCGACCCCGAGAACCAGCCAATCGAGCACGAACCAAATGATCGGTGTTGCAATGCTGCGATCGAGCGCGAACGGCTGGAGCAGTTTTTGGAAGCGGAACCGCGACTTGTCGGGCGGGGGCGGTTCTACGTTTTCAACTCGTGCGGGGGGCGGTGAGGACATTTACGAACTCCGGCAGGGAGGTGAAACGGACCGCTCATTATACACCCCATATATACCGTCCGGGTTCACATATATGCGAACTGCGTTCAGTCTGTTTCGGTATCCGGCCAGAGCAAAACCCCTAAATGCTCGCACGCTTCGATCAAGGCCGTCGCGGCCTCCCGAGTGCTGGCGTCGAGCCGCCGGTCGTGGGTGAGGAGCCAGGTGAGCCGGGCGCGGCGCGAGCGTGCGGAGGGTTCGCTATCGAACAAAGCCGGAAACAGACCCAGAGCGTCGACGAACTCGCGCATCGGGCCGCTGGTCGGTGTATTCGGCGCCGGCGTGAGCAACAGCTTGAGCCAGGTGACGCATCGTTTGGCGAGCCCTGCGCGGGTGATGCCGAGGCTCGTGCGCCGGCGAGTCTCGCCGTCCGCCAAGGAGTCGGCCAAATGCCGATAGCGCTCCACCGCGGATTCATCGGCGGGAAGTGCGGGGCTCGCATCGGAGAGCACGGAGCGCAGCAAGTCGGCGAGCAGCAGCGCCAACGCCTCAGCCAGGAAACGTTGGCTCTGTTCCGCATCCGGTCGCGAAAGCTCGGCCCACACTCGCGGGCCGCCCAACCGCCTGGCATTTGGCGAATTCGACATGCCCCCAGTTTAGCCGCTCCGCTGCCCATCGCAACTATGTCAAAATGGGACGAAGTTCACTGACTGGCCGGGAAGTGCGGTAAAACCCTTCCGGTCGATTCAACCTGCCGTCCGGGCAGAAGAGAAATTTAATGAAGCGGCAGTCCGCATGAGCGCCGGTGCGCTGGTTTCGGGAGTCGCCGTCGCCCTCGCGCCCGGCGTGCGCCGGATCGTTGCCGGCAATCCCGGACTCATGACCGGCCCCGGCACCAACACGTATTTGTTCGGCGATCGCGACGTGGCGGTGCTCGATCCGGGTCCCGACGATCCGAACCACCTGCGCAATATTCTCGCCGCGGCAGGACCGTCGGTGCGCTGGGTGATCGTGACGCATACGCATGCCGATCATTCGCCGCTTGCCGCTCGGCTTGCCCGTGACTGCGGAGCGCGTCTGATCGGCTTGCCGCCTCCGCAGGACGGCCGTCAGGACGAAACTTTCCGGCCGCAGGATCTGCCCTTGGACGGACAGAAGCTGGCCTTGGGCGACATTGAACTCACCGCCATTCTCACGCCAGGTCACGCCTCGAACTGCGTCTGCTACCTCCTGGCGTCCCAACGGATGCTGTTTACCGGCGACCACATTCTGGGCGGCGTATCGCCCGTGATCCTGCCGCCCGACGGAGACATGGGCGCCTATCTGGCTTCGCTGGACAAGCTCGGCGCCTATGATTTCGAGCGCATCGCCCCGGGTCACGGCGATGTCATGGGGAGTGGCAAACGCGTGGTGGAGATGCTGCGCGCACATCGGCTGGCGCGCGAGTCCAAGGTGCTGCGCTGTGTCGGCGACGGCGCGAGCATCGATGAACTGACGCCGGCTGTCTACGACGACGTCCCGCCGGACCGGCACGCGTGGGCGAAGTTCACGCTGCGAGCGCATTTGATCAAGCTCGCGCGCGACGGCAAGGTGGCGGAACATGACGGCGTCTGGCGAGCCGTCATCCGCGATCGGCCAGCCGATCGCGGATGACGGAACGCTTGAGCGTCTCGCTGCACGCCGTCAGCGTGCGACGCGGGGCCAAATGGGCGCTGCGCGAAATCTCGCTGAATCTCGATGCCGGCCGGCGCTGGGCGCTGATCGGGGACAACGGCTCGGGCAAGACGCAGCTCATGAAGCTGCTCGCGGGGGACGTGTGGCCGACGCCGACCGGCCGGGAAGAGCGCATTTACCGAGTGGGGCGCCGCGAGATTCCGCTCATCGAGGCGAAATCCCGCATCGCTTATCTTGGCGGCGAGCTGCAGGACAAGTATTCGCGTTACGGCTGGGATCTAGCGGTGCGCGACCTGCTCGCCACCGGCGCGCACCACACCGAGCTGTTGCTCGCGCCGGTGACGCCATCGCAGAGCAGAACCGTCGAGGCAACACTGAAGGCTTGCGGCCTGACGCGGCTGGCGGCGCGTAGATTCTCGACGCTGTCGTACGGTCAGAAGCGCCTGGCGCTGCTCGCACGCGCCCTGTGCCAGGCGCCGGACTGGCTGCTCCTGGACGAATTCTATAACGGTTTGGATGCGCACTATCGGCTCCGCATCGACCGCATCCTCGACGCTGCACGCGCGAGGGGCCGCTCCTGGATCGCCGCCGCCCACCGCGCCGCGGATGTTCCGGCCGGCACGCGCGGGCTCATCGAGCTGCAAGACGGCCGGCTGAAGGCCGTGAAGACGCTGCGCCCGGCGGAGCTTCGGCGGCTGAAAGAGTCGGCCGGCGAAACGCCGCGCCGCCCCCTGTCGACGGCCACCCGCCGGACTCGCGGCAACACGCCGTTGTTGAGGCTGAGCAAAGTGGACCTTTACGTCGACTATCGGCCGGTGCTTCTCGACGTCTCGTGGGAATTGCACCCAGGCGAGCATTGGGCCGTCTTCGGCGCCAATGGTGCGGGCAAGACCAGCTTTCTCAAACTGTTGTACGGCGATCTGGCGCCGGCACTCGGCGGCCACCTGGAGCGCACGGGATTCCCCGCTGGAACTCCCATTGCCGACTGGAAGCGGCAGGTGGGGTACGTGTCGCCGGAGTTGCAGTCCGACTATGCGGTGGACGTGACCGTTCGCGACCTGGTCGCGAGCGGACGCCATGCGAGCATCGGGCTTGCCGATGCGCCGACGCCGGCGGATTCGCGGGCGGCCGGCCGCTGGCTCCGGCGGTTCGAACTCACGTCCGTCGCGCGGCGCCGGCCCAGAGAGCTCTCCTACGGGCTCTTGCGGCGCGCGCTGATCGCGCGTGCGCTGGCAGGCCGGCCGCGCATCTTGCTGCTCGATGAACCCTTGACCGGCCTCGATCCGCGCCAGCGCGCCGCGATCAAGCGCCTGCTCGAGCGCCTGATGCGCTCGCGAGTGACGTTGATCATCGCCGTGCACCATCCGGAGGATCTGCCGCGGGGAATGACGCATGGATTGCATTTGCATAATCGCCGTGCCTGCTTCACGGATTGTCATTCTGCGAACTAAGTCGGCGGCAGATCGAATCCGATGAGCCACACTCCGGCCACTCGCATTCGGCAGGAGCTTGGATTATGTCGCGCCTTCTCGCATTTGCCGCCTTCGCCGCTTCGGTTACCGCACTGGCCGGCTGTCACAGCGCCTACGCGGTGCGTCCGATTCCGCGGATCGCCGCGGAGAGCGTCGGCAAGCCCGTGAGCCGGCTGCAGGAGGCCTTCGGTCAGCCGCGCAAAGTCGATACGACCTCGACCAAAGAGGTTTACGTGTGGTTCCTGGCGCAAAAGCCGGATGGTGCTCCCGCCGGATTCCACGGCTGCGAGATGGAGGTCACGGTGGACACGAAGTCGGAGCACGTGCTCGGCTATTCGTTGTCGAACATCGGCTGGTCTAAGTGCGGCGACGTCGCGCGCAAGATCCGGGTGGCTTCGCGCTGAAGGGCAGTCGTGCCGACTTCGAAACGACGGTAGGCAATCCTGAGCCTACAATAGGGCCTTCGCCGTCAGGCGCTGCGCCCGGAGTTCCGAAGTGTCCTTGGCCTTTATCCTGTCCCTCGCCGTGCAAGCCGGCCTGATCGTGCATGTCATCAAGACCGGCCGCAATATGCTCTGGATCTTTGCGATCGGACTGTTGCCCGTCGCCGGATCGCTCGCCTATGTCGTGGTGGAGCTCCTGCCGGAGCTCTTCGGCGGGAAGACCGCGCGGCGGGCCAAGTCGAGCATGCAGCGCATGGTGGACCCCAACCGCGACCTGCGGCGCGCCAGCGCCGAGGTGGAGATCTCCGGCAACGTCGACGCGCGCAGGCGCCTCGCGGAGGAACTCTTCGAGCGGGATCAATTCGGCGAGGCAATCGAGGTCTATGCGGGCGGCCTCAAGGGTGTTTTCGAGCACGATCCGACGCTGCTCCTCGGCCTCGCGCGCGCGCAGTTCTCCAATGGCGCGTTCGCCGACGCACGCGCATCACTCGAACGCCTGACGCAGCACAATCCCGACTTCAAATCCGCTGATGCGCAGCTTCTCTATGCGCGCACGCTCGAGGCCGAGAACGCCCTCGAAGAAGCCGAACGCGCGTACCAGGCCGCCGCCGCGGGCTATCCCGGCGCCGAGGCGCGCCTGCGCCAGGCGCTGCTCTTGAAGCGGCGCGGCAAAATGGACGAGGCGCGACGGATCCTCAAGGACTTGCTGGACGGCGCAAAGCTCGGTCCGGCGCACTACCGGCGGGCGCAGGCACAATGGCTGGACGTCGCGAGACGGGAGATGAACTAGTTTTGCGGTAGAATCGGCGGCGCAGCCATAAGGAGACTCGCATGTTGCGCCTACAAGAAATCAAGAAATACGCCCTCATTTCCTTTGCAGCCATCATGCTCGCGGCCTGTGCGAGCCAGCGGGAACCCGCGCAAAAATTGATGAACGACATCGACGCGGCGATCACCTCGGCCTCGACGGATGCGGCGAAGTATGTTCCCGGTCAGCTCAATGACGTGCAGACCAAGTTCGACGACTTGAAGACCGCGTTCACGGCGCAGGACTACAAGGGCGTGCTCGCGCGCGGCCCGGCGATCCTCACCGAGGCGCAAGGTCTCGCCGGCGCAGCGGCCGCCAAGAAAGCGGAGGTCTTGAAGGACCTCGGCGACCAGTGGACCGCGCTCGCCGGCGCGCTGCCGGGCTACGTCACCGCCATCCAAGGCCGGCTCGACATGCTCGGCCAGAAGAAGAACAAGAAACTGGCGGCAGGCATCGACCTGGAGGCCGCAAAAACCAGTTTGAGCGATGCCACAACCCTGTGGTCGAAGGCGCAGGGTGCGTTCGGCAACGGAAATCTCGATGAAGCCGTGACGACCGCGAAGGACGTGAAGGCGAAGCTGCAGGCGTTGGCGGGCACCTTGAAGCTGGATCTGCCGGCAGCCTGACGCGCGCAAGCGTCGGCAAGGCGCGTCTCAAAGCGCGAGCGTGCCCTCGCTCACGATGACGGCGTCGCCGCCGATGTGCGCGGCGGCCAAACTCCCGTCGTCGATCTCGAGTTTGACGTTGATCTCGGAGGGCCGGCTCATCTGCCGGCCCTGCAATCCGAGGAATCCTCCGGCGTGCTTGCCGAACTGGCCGAGTTCGAAGAGGTAGGAGGCGAGCATCACGTGGGCGTTGCCGCTCGCCGGATCCTCCGGGATGCCGAGGGCGGGGCAGAACATGCGCGACTCGGTGGTCAGGTCGTCCGGGCCCGAGCCGCGATTCACGGCGAAGACGAAGAACCCGTCGACACCCAGCTCCAGGCCGATCGACGTCAAGGTATCGAAGTTGGGCGAGATGGTATCGAGGATGCGTGCGTTGCCGACCGGTACCAGCAATCGGGCGCTGCCCTTGCGCGCGATCCGCGCCGGCATCACCTCGTGCAGCGACGTCGCGGGCAGACGCAGCGCTTCGGCAACGTGGAGCGTGGTCTTGAACGGCAGCGGATTGTCGAGTTCGGGCACCGTTTGCCGAAATTCAATGCGACCGGTGTTGGCTGCGCCCGCCGCCGATTGCAGAACGCGGACCGGCACGATCGCCGAGCCGCAGGCCTGTCGAACCACGCCGACGCCGCGTCTGCCCAGCGCAAGCAGCACCGCGTGCGCGGCTATGGTCGCGTGGCCGACGAAGGGTGCCTCCTTGCGCGAATTGAAGAATCGAATCCGCAGATCGTGATCCGGCCCGTTGGCGGCGGAAACGAACGCCGCCTCGGCGTGTGAGAACTCCCGGGCAATCGCCTGCATGGAGAGCTCGCTCTGGCCGTCCGCATCGAGGATCACGGTGGCGGGGTTGCCGGTGAAGCGGGTGCGGGTGAACGCGTCTACCTGAAATATTCGCACGCGCCTCCCTAATCAACGCGGCCGACGGCGCAGTTTTGCACGCATTCGCACGGCAGGCTACACTTGGATCAAACCTTGGGGTGGCCGCTTGGGCCTGAGACGCCGGACGTCGGAAAGCCGATCCGCGGCGAACCCGTTGAACCTGACCCGGTTATATCGTCGTCGAGACCGGGCGTAGGGAGCAGGTAAGATGCAAAGCGCTGTCGAAATTAGCATGTACCCATTGACCGGGGACTACCGGCCGTTGATCCAGGCGTTCATCGATCGCCTGAACACCCACCCGGGCCTCACCGTGAAGACCAATTCGCTCAGCACCCAGGTATGGGGAGCGTTCGATCGCGTCATGGGCATCCTCACGGCGGAAATCGAACGGGCCGCCTCCACCTCGCCGCAATGCATATTCGTGATGAAGGTGCTGCCGGGGCTTGCCCCGCCGTGACCGACGGGCTATCGGTCCAGCTCGTGCGCGCGTGGAACGCAACGAGCTGGATCGAGATCATCGCGGTCGTGCTCGCGGTCGCTTATCTGCTGCTCGCCATCCGCCAATCGATCAGCTGCTGGGTGGCCGCCTTCGTCAGTTCCTGCCTGTACGTATGGGTGTTGTTCGGCGCGCGGTTGTACATGGAGTCCATGCTCAATGGATTCTATGCGGCGATGGCGGTTTACGGCTTCTGGCAGTGGCGGGGACGACTGTCGGGCGAAGGGCTCAACGTCACCCGTTGGCCGCCGGCGCGCAATGCCCTGGCGTTGGCCTGCGTCGTTGTCCTCGCCCTGGTGAGCTGGTATTTCCTGCGGCGATTTACTCCTGCGGCGTGGCCGTTCGTGGATTCGATGGTCACCTGGGCGAGCGTGATCGCCACCTTCATGGTGGCGCGCAAAGTGTATGAAAACTGGCATTGGTTTCTGATCATCGACTCGGTGAGCCTGTGTCTGTATTTCACGCGAGGCCTCTACCTCACCATGCTGCTGTTCGCGTTCTACCTGGTGCTGATCGTGATCGGGATGCGCGAGTGGCGCCGCAGCCTGCCGCTCGCGGCGCATGCCGCGTAGCGACGTCGAACGCACTGCGCTCGAGCGCGTGCCCGGGAACGGACCGGTCGCCCTCGAAGGCCTGTCATCGGGCCTCGTCAACGAGAGCTACCTCGCGGTGCGCGGTGGCGAGCGTTATTCGTTGCGCGTGCCGGTACCCGGAGCGGCCGCGCTCGGCGTCGATCGAGCATGGGAGTGCCGCGTATTGGCGGCTGCCCACTGCGCGGGGCTCGCGCCGCGCATCGAATGCTGCGAGCCGCGCCAGGGAATTCTGGTGGCGCGCTGGGCACAGGGCCGGCAGTGGACGATCGCGGAGGCGGCGCTCGAGGAGAACCTCACGCAGATGGCGCGGCTCGTGCGGCGGGTGCACGGCATACCGATCCCCGCGGCCCCGCGCGTCATGCGACCCGAGGATTGGATGGGCTATTATCGATCGGCGCTCGCGCGACACGGGACGGAGCCGCCGCCGGCCGTGCGCGCCGCGGCGGCGCAGCGCCTCGCGGCGCTCGCCGCCCTGCCGCCGGCGCCGCCCGTGCTTTGCCACGGCGACCTCCACGTTCAGAACCTGGTCGAGACCGAGCGCGGCCTGCTGCTGCTCGACTGGGAGTACGCCCACGTGACGGAGGCCGGCTGGGATCTGGCGGGATGGATCTGCAGCAACGACTTGAGCGTGAATCGGGCTCGGTTTCTGCTGGCCCACTACCTCGGCCGGCAGCCCGGCGAGGCGGACGAAACGCGGCTGAGGCTGCTGCGGTGGCTGTATGACTGCGTGTGCCTGCTGTGGATCGAACTTTACCTGAAATCGAGCGGCGGCGGGGACGGCGGCAGCCTGGCAGCGCGTGCGGCGTTCTTGGCCTCGCGCCTGCGGGATTCCTGATCCAAGAGTTTGGTGGTCGAGCCGGGTAACTTCCGGCAAACTAGCCGCCTTCGAAGGGCGGAACGGAGAGTTTTAATGGCGCGGATGATCGTGTTGGATCGTGACGGCAAAGAGCATGAGATCGAGGCCCGGCCCGGCCTCAAGATCATGGAGATACTGCGTGAACTCGACTACGGCGTCGCCGCGATCTGCGGCGGCCTGTGCTCCTGCGCGACCTGTCACGTCTACGTCGATGATGCGTGGGTATCCCGTCTGCCGAAACCGCAAAGCGATGAGCTCGAATTGCTCAGGGAACTGTCGGATTTCCGCGAAGCGACCTCGCGTCTGTCCTGCCAGGTCGAATTCACCGAGGCACTGAGCGGCATCAAGGTGGCGATCGCTCCCGACACCTGAATTTCCGCCCCCGGGTCACTTCTTTTCGGTTTGCCGGCGCACGGCGTCTTGCGCCGCAGCGATGGCCGCCGGGTCCCCCAAGAACCGCCGGCTGACCGGCTGAATCTGCTCGTTGAGCTCATAGAGCATGGGTATGCCTGTCGGAATGTTGAATTCGACGATGTCGTTCTCGGACATGAGGTCGAGCATTTTCACCAGCGCCCGCAAGGAATTGCCGTGTGCGACCACCAACACGTTCTTCTCGGCCCGCAATTCGGGAACGATCCGCGTCTCCCAAAAGGGCAGTACGCGTGCGAGCGTGTCTTTGAGCGATTCCGACGCGGGCAGCCATTTCGGATCGAGTTCCGCATAGCGCGGATCGAAGCGCGGGTGACGCGGGTCATCGAGGCTCAAGGGCGGCGGCGGGACGTCGTAGCTGCGCCGCCAGATCTTGACCTGGGCCTCGCCGTGTTTCTCGACGGTCTGCGCCTTGTTGAGTCCCTGCAATGCGCCGTAGTGGCGTTCGTTGAGCCGCCAGCTACGCTCGACCGGCAGCCACATCCGATCGGTGGTATCGAGCATCAGCCAGAGCGTGCGGATGGCGCGCTTCAACACCGAGGTGAAGGCGATGTGCGGCTCGATGTGCTCGCGCTGCAATTCCTGTCCCGCTTGCACGGCCTCCCGGCGGCCGAGGTCGCTCAAGTCGACGTCATGCCAGCCGGTAAACAGGTTCTCGACGTTCCACGTGCTTTGCCCGTGACGGACCAGGATCAGCTTTCCAGACACGATCAACCTCCTAGCGAGCGATGGCGGCGAATATGCCGTCGAATTCCGTGGCGTGCGCGCGGCCGTCCAAGATGTCGACGTGCAGCCGGATGCGCCCGCGTCCGGCGCGCCCGAGCATTTTACGGAATTTCTCCGCTTCGGCGCGCGGGGGAGATCTGAGCCGCGCCCGCAGCTCGCGTTGCAGCGGCGCCAGATAGCGGATGGTCGATTCCTGAATGAGCGCGTCGGCGCCGAGGCCGCGCGCCTCGAGATCGCGCGTCACCCACGCCCAGCCGGCGAGCACCGCGACGCAGAACAAGCTTCCGCCGAACGCAGTACCCTTGAAATTGGAGTTCGGCTCGAACGGCGCGCGCAGGATCACGCCGCCGTCGTGCGCGGATTCGACCTCGATGCCGATGTGCTTGACCAGCGGGAATTCCTCGAGCAGCCGGCGCTGCAGGTAGTCGACACCGAAGGGCGCGTCGCGGAGCGGGGTGGGCACGGCATTCACTCCTGCACGAGCCGTCTGACCGCCTGCAGAGCCACCGACAGCGTGGCGAAATCCGGGGGTGAGCCGGTGCGCAGATCGACGACGATGCGCTTGAGCGAGTCGACCGAGGCCGCGTGCCGCCGGCTCCACTGTTCGACACGCGCCTGTGCGTCGCGGCCTTTGCATTTGAGCGCCGCGCCGGTGATCTTGCGGTGCAAGGCGTACAAGTCGTCCCGCACGGTGCGCCGGGCCGCCGCCTGCCATTTGCCCTCGACGGTGAGGCTCTGGATTTGCTCCTGGATCCAGGAGAGGCCGAGGCGTTCGCCGAGGTCGAAGTAGGCCTTCGCCGCGTAGCCGATCTTGACGCGCGCCGCCATCGCCGCCTCCACCAGATCGAGCGCGCTGTGCAGCGTGTCGAGCGAGGCGATGCGCGTGGCGAGCTGTTCCGGGACGTGCTGTTCGATCAGCTGCGAGCGTTGCGCCGCGAGGCGCGCGCGCGCGGTCGCCGAGAGCACGGAGTGGAGCTCGCGCCAAAGCTCGCTCACCGGCCCGGCGTAGCGCCGCACGGCGCGCTCGATGTCCAGATGTTCGCGCAGGTTCTCGATCATCCAGTAGCTCGTATGGCGCAGCAGGCGGGAGGTCTGGATCATGGCGGCATACTGCACGGCCGCCGGTATGCGGTTGTCCAATTCCTCGATTTGCGCCCAGATGTCGCGCGCCGCGAACACCTCCCGCGCGATCGTGTAGGCGCGCGCGATGGCCGCCGGATCGGCGCCGGTATCATCCTGGGCGCGCACCGGAAACACCGGGCCCATGCGGTTGATCAAGCTGTTGGTGATGGCGGTGGCGATGATTTCACGCCGCAACCGGTGGCGCTTCAGGCGTACGGCGAAGCGCTGGCGCACGGGCGCCGGGAAATAGCGGATCAATTCGCCCGACAGATAGGGATCCTCGGGCACGTTCGAATTGATCAGCGCCTTGTACAGCCAGATCTTGCCGTAGGAGAGCACGATGGCGAGCTCAGGCCGCGTAAGCCCCTCGCCGGCCTTGCGGCGCTCCGCGATTTCCTCCTCCGAGGGCAGGAACTCCAGCGCCCGGTTCAAATCGCCGGAACGCTCCAGTGCACGAATCACCGAGACGCTTTCGCTCAGGCGCTGCTTCGACTGAAACTCGCTGGTGCTGATCGCCTGGCCCTGCAGGTAATTGTTGCGCAACACCAGTGCCGCGACTTCGTCTGTCATCTGCACCAGCAGGCGGTTGCGCGCCGCGCGGGTGATTTCCCGCGCCCGCACCGCTCCGTTCAGCAGGATTTTGAGATTCACTTCGACGTCGGAGCAGTTGACGCCCGCGGAGTTGTCGATGAAATCGGTATTCAGCCGCCCGCCGCGGCGTGCAAATTCGATGCGCCCGAGCTGCGAGAATCCGAGATTGCCGCCCTCGCCGATGACTTTGCAGTTCAGCTGCCCGGCATCGATGCGCACCGCATCGTTGCTGCGGTCCCCGACGTCGCTGTGGCTCTCGCTGTCCGCTTTGACGTAGGTACCGATGCCGCCGTTCCACAACAGATCGACGTGCGACTTGAGGATGGCCTTGACGACTTCGTTGGGGGTCGCCTGGGCCGGCAATTCCAGCAGCGCCTGTGCTTCGCGCGACAAGCTCAGGCTCTTCGCGCTGCGCGAGTACACGCCGCCACCCTTCGAGATGGCGGATTTCGAATAATCCTCCCACGAGGATCGCGGCAGGCGGAACATGCGTTCGCGCTCCTTGAAGGAGCGCGCCGCGTTCGGATCGGGATCCAGGAAAATGTGCTGGTGATTGAAGGCGGCGACCAATCGGATGTGCGGCGATTGCAGCATTCCGTTGCCGAACACATCGCCGGCCATGTCGCCGATGCCGGCGACCGTGAAATCCTGCAGTTGAATGTCCACGCCGATTTCGCGGAAGTGGCGTTTGACGCATTCCCAGGCGCCGCGCGCCGTGATCGCCATTTTCTTGTGGTCGTATCCGGCCGATCCGCCGGAGGCGAAGGCGTCGCCCAACCAGAAGGCGTATTCCTCGGAAATCGCGTTGGCGATATCCGAAAAGGTCGCGGTGCCCTTGTCCGCGGCGACCACCAGATAGGCGTCGTCGGCGTCGTGGCGGACGACGCGCTTCGGAGCCACGATCTTGTCCTCGACGATGTTGTCGGTGAGATCGAGCATGCCGCGGATCAGGGTCTGGTAGCAGTGGATCACCTCGGCGAGCTGGGCTTCGCGATCGCCGCTGAGCGCGCGTCTCACCACGAATCCGCCCTTGGCGCCGACCGGGACGATCACGGTGTTCTTCACCTGCTGCGCCTTCATCAGGCCGAGCACCTCCGTGCGAAAATCCTCGCGCCGGTCCGACCAGCGGATGCCGCCGCGCGCCACGAATCCCATGCGCAGGTGCACGCCTTCCATGCGCGTCGAAAACACGAACACCTCGAACATCGGCTTGGGCAGCGGCAGCTCCCGCAGCTTCTGGCTTTCGATCTTGAAGGACAGATAGTCCTTGAATTGTCCCTGCGCCGACACCTGATAGGCATTGGTGCGCACGGTGACCGCGAGCGCATTCCACAGCGCGCGCAGGATGCGGTCCTCATCCGAGCGCGTCACTTCCTCGAGCTTGGAGCGGATCTGTTGTTCGAGCCGGGCCAGGGTGCTGCGCCGCGCCGCATCCGAGAGCTCGGGATTGAAGCGCGCGATGAACAGATCCGCCAGATTGCGCGCGATGCCCACATTGTTGATGAGCACCTGGGCGATGTAGCCCTGGCTGAAGGGCAAGCCGGTCTGCAGCAGGTAGCGGCAATAGGCGCGCATCACGACCACGATGCGCCAGGGGATGCCCGCCGCGAGCGTCAACTGGTTGAAGGTGTCGCTGTCCATGCGTCCGGTCCACACCGCGGTGAAGGCGGCCTTGATCTCGCCGGCCAGCACGTCGAAGGCAGCCACCGCGGTGCCCTGGATGAGCAGC
>Ga0302320_10014978_pt1 | contig 15979 bp, 14 predicted proteins | sample Bog_T0_3_FD_202130 | JGI IMG/M metagenome (GOLD analysis project Ga0302320, IMG submission 202130) | Peat permafrost microbial communities from Stordalen Mire near Abisko, Sweden - Bog_T0_3 | ecosystem: Environmental > Terrestrial > Soil > Wetlands > Peat | place: Sweden: Abisko, Stordalen Mire... | reverse complement strand
CGAAGCTCGATCGGGCCGGCGGTAATGAAATCAGAGCTGCGGAGTTCGCGGCGAAGCAATTCAATCCGACGGCAACCCGCATCGCCATGCTGGACAGGCAGGCCCGCGCCCGGGCCGTCTTCGCTCCGGGTCAGGACGACGCGTCGGCGGCTCCGAGCCAATTCCAGGCGATCACGGCCACAGACTATTCACGGCTGGGAGTGTTTCTAGCAGAGTGGTCCGCTCCTGTTCCCTGGGTCGACTTGAGGGACTGGCTCGAGGACCTTGCCGGCTTCTGTGGCGATCGATTGCTGCGTGTCAAAGGTCTCGTTTCGGTCGTTGGGGTACCCCAATCCGTTTTGATCGACGGTGTGGGCACCACTTTCGCCGAACCGCGTCGTATGGAGTTGGGTCCGTCGGGCAGACGAGGCCTCGTGATCATCGGGCGGGATGTCGACTTGACCGAGATGATGGCATTTTCTGCTGGCTACTCCGCTCACGCCAGGCCCGTTGTGACGAAATCATCGAAGCGCGCGGCCTGACTCGGAGACGTGCGTAGCAGGATGACAAAAGATGTCGCTTGAATCCGGAACATGTCGGGTCGCGAATCTGGTTAACGGGTTAGTGGATATCAGGTTCGAACGGGCGTACTACCGCGCCTGCGTTCATGATGTTCGCCGGATCGAAGGCGGCCTTGATGCGACGCATCGCGGCAACGCGGCCGGCGTCTCCGTATTTCTCCAGGAGATGCTTCTTGAACCGGCCGACGCCATGCTCCGCGCTGAACGTGCCCCCGAGCGCTGCTGCTGTGTCGTACAGCCAGAGCGACAGGCTCCCTTCAATGAGCCTTGTGAACTCGATGCGATCAGTGCCTTGAGGAACCAGAACGTTGTAGTGCAGGTTGCCGTCGCCCACGTGACCGTAGACGGAAAGCTCAAGGTCGGCGCGATAGCTGCGCACCTGCTCTCCGGCAGCTTCCAAAAAGCGCTGGATGGAAGACAGGGGCACGGATATGTCGTGCTTGACCGATCCGCCCCACCGCTTTTCGCCCTCCGGAATCGTCTCGCGCAGTTCCCACATGGAAGTGCGCTGAGCCCCGCTCTGCGCGATATAGGCGTCCTCGACCCATCCGGATTCGGCCGCTTCGGAAAGGACGGCCTCCATGAGGCCGTCGAGATCGAGATGACGCGAGGAAGAGGCAAATTCGACGAGAACCGCGCCTCCAGGTCCGGGGCCGACGGACGGCGGGTTGGACATCGCGCCGGTCGCCAGCGCAATCGACCGCGCCGTGATGAATTCGAACGTTGTAAGCAGTTCGCCGGACTCGCGTCGCACGAGCGCGAGCAATTCGGCGAGAACGGCGTCTTTCGCGAGCTTCAGCCAGGCAGTCGCGCGGCGCGCCGGCAACGGGGCGAGACGCAAGACGGCACCGGTGACGATGCCGAGGGTTCCCTCGCTTCCCACGAAGCATTGTTTGGCGTCGTAGCCGGTATTGTTTTTCCGCAACTTGCGCATATCGGCGATGATTGTGCCGTCAGGCAACACGGCCTCGATGCCGAGGAGCAGGTCGCGTGTCATTCCATATCTGATCACCGACAGTCCACCGGCGTTGGTGCCTATGTTGCCGCCGATCCGGCAGCTTTCTTCCGCGCCGAGACTGAGCGGCATCAACAAGCCTGCGCTCGCAGCGGCGTTCTGCACGTTCTTCAGGATGGCGCCGGCGTCTACCGAGATGCTCATGGAGAGCGGATCGACCTCTCTGATCGTGTCCATGCGCTCGAGGCTGACGATGACTTGGCGGCCCGAGGCGTCCGGCGTCGCGCCGCCGCAATAGCTCGTGTTGCCGCCTTGGGGTACGAGCCCGACTCCCAACCGCGCCGCCAGTTTCACGACTTCGGCGACCTGTTCGGTCGTCGCCGGCTTGAGGATCGCGAGCGTCGAGCCGGTGAAGAGCTGGCGTTGATCCGTGGTGTAGGTAACGAGCCGCTGCGGGTCGTCGACGACGCCGGTGCCGCCCAGGAGGCCGCGAAAGGCTTGAACGTGGTCCGACGGCGACATGATCTCACTCCCGGTTGTTGTCGGAGCATTCTTCCGTATCCCGGCGGCATTGCTTGCTGTTCGGCGGCGGTTTCGACAAAACCGATGCCGAAATGCAGGAATGTTCGGCAGTTCGCACCGCCGTGGCTTTGTATTGATCGTCTCCATCGCGGAGCCGTTCCGGCTCCGGAGGAGACCATCGATGACCTATCAAAAGATCTATTGCGGACCGGTGTTCGATATGGCGCGCCGTCAGTTCGACGGCGTTGCGGACCTGCTGGACCTTTCCTTCGACGAGCGCGATCGACTGCTGTACCCGAAGCGGGCGATCGCCGTTACCTGCCCGATACATCGAGACGACGGCAGCGTGGCCGTATTCGAGGGATATCGTGTGCAGCATCACCTGACTCTGGGACCGACGAAAGGGGGGGCGCGTTTCGCGCCGAACGTCGATCTCGGCGAGGTCGCCGCTCTCGCCATTTGGATGAGTTGGAAATGCGCGTTGTCGGGGCTTCCCTACGGCGGAGCGAAGGGCGGAATAGCGGTAGATCCCCGTGCGCTCTCCCGAAGGGAGCTAGAGGCTCTGTCGCGGCGCTATATGCAGGAGATGATCCCGTTCGTGGGTCCCTATACAGACGTCATGGCACCCGACCTCGGCACCGACGAGCAGGTGATGGCGTGGTTCATGGACACCTACTCGATGTATCAAGGGCGTACTGTCAGCGAAATCGTGACGGGCAAGCCCCTCGCAGCCGGCGGCACATTTGGTCGGCGCGACGCGACGGGAAACGGCGTTGGGCACCTCGCCGGACGGGCGATGCAGAAGTGCGGCATCGATCCGAAGTCGGCCACGGCCGTGGTTCAGGGTTTCGGCAACGTGGGCTCCATCAGTGCCGCCGCATTGGCGAAGCAGGGCGTCCGGATCGTCGGAATCAGCGACCACTCCGTGGCCTTGTACGATCCGAAAGGCTTCGATCTCGAAGCGGTCTTCCGTCACCTCAGGAAGGTCGGGGTGCTTATGGGATTCGCGCAGCAAGCGGAAGTCGATCCAAAGGCGCTCCTCGTCTCCGAGTGCGACGTGCTCGTGCCGGCGGCCGTCGAGCGCGTCATCGACGGGAGCAACGCTGGAGCGCTCAAGTGTCGGATCATCGCGGAGGGTGCCAACGGTCCGACTACGCCGGACGCCGACGCCGTCATCGAGGCGCGGGGCGACATCTTCGTGATTCCGGACATTCTGTGCAACGCAGGCGGCGTGATCGTCAGTTATTTCGAATGGGTGCAGGATCCCCAGAGACTATTTTGGGACGAACCTGACGTCATGAGGAAACTTTACGAGATATTGGACCGCAGTTTCGAGCAGGTCACGCGGCGAGCCGAGCGAATGGGCATTTCGAACAGAAACGCGGCACTCTCTATCGGAGTCCAACGGGTGCGCGATGCCAAGGCAACGAGGGGATTGTTTCCTTGAGGCGGCCAGCGCTTCGAACGGCGCTCGCAGCAGATTGTGCCGACGGAAGACAAATAACCGGCCGACTCTGCGGATTGAACGACCGGAAAAACTGCAACCCTGCCACAGAACGGGCATAGGCTGACCTGGCAAACGAGGAGAAATCGATATGTTGCTCACGGATTTCGGCGCACTCACCTTCGACTGTTACGGCACGCTGATCGATTGGGAAAGCGGGATGGTCGAGGCCCTGAAGGGCCTTAGCGATCGGGCGCAGCGACCGCTGACCCGCGACCAGATACTTGAGGCACATGCGCGTCACGAGTCCAGTCAGCAGCGCTATACCCCGGCAAAGCGATATCGGGACTTGCTTGCGATCGTATACAAGCGTCTCGCTGAAGAGTGGGGCCTCCACGCGACACACGAAGATTGCGTCGAATACGGTCGCTCGGTCGGAAATTGGCCTGCGTTTGAAGACTCGCCAGGCGCGCTGCAGTACCTCAAGAAATACTTTAAGCTCGTTATCCTTTCGAACGTGGACAACGAGACTTTTCTGGCGAGCAATCGCCGGCTGCAGGTCGAATTCGACGCGATCTACACGGCGGAAGACATCGGATCGTACAAGCCTTCTTCACGCAATTTCGACTACATGATCGAGAAGCTGGAAGGAAACGGAGTGGAGAAGGCAAAGATTCTGCACACCGCCGAGAGCATGTTTCACGATCACAAGCCGGCAAACGATCACGGTCTTAAGTCGTGCTGGATCTATCGTCGCCATGACAAACAGGGTTTCGGAGCAACCATGAATCCCGGCCAACTGCCGCATGTTGATTTTAGGTTCAACAGCATGCACGAGCTCGTGAAGACGCATCAGGAGCAGTTGCGGGTTAAATGACAACATCGGCTACCCGATTAGAGGCCACCGTCATTGATGTCCCGAAGCCGTGCGGCGTGAGCAGGAAAACGACCGTGACCCGGAAAAGTGCTAACGTCGGCGATTCGTCCCTTAGCTCTTAGCTGTAAACATTTGTCACGCGCGATGCCAGGCGACGCATGAGAACTCGAGGAATAGTGCAAGCTACGTGATCTCGACACCGGAGATTTCCCCGCAGATATCCAGCAGCCTGTTCTGGAGAACACCATCTCGGCTCTGCGGATTCGGCTCGCGTGGCTTGAGGTGATAGAAATAGTCCGCAGTGGTCTGAGCATTGGTATCGTCGCTCGCCGCAAGCCATGCCTGGGTGAGATGCGCCTGACCCATATCATCGGGCGCGCCTGGGCCGCCCATCTTGGTGGGTACCCAGCCGGGCTCCAAAGCATTCGACAGCACATCGGGCCACAGGCGGGCGACGGCGAAGGCCAGCATGGCATCATGTAATTTGCTCTCGGCATAGGCCGTCGATCCGTTCCAGCGCCGCTTTTGCCAGAGGATGTCGTCCAGACGGGCGTCTGCATGATGGTGCATGCCTGAGCTCAGATAGACCAATCGCTTTGGCCTTTCGATTAGTGCCGTGAGGATATAGGTGGCGAGCGTGTTGATCGCGAAGACGTGTGGCAGACCGTCAACCGTGGTGTGGTGGCCTTCCCGGTAGCCGACGGCGGCATTATGAATGACCGCGTCGAAGCGACCGAGCGCGTTGACTTGCGCTGCGACGTCCCTGACGCCAGCGATCGTCTCCAGGTCACCGGTTACGATCGCCTGGGCGGCAAGCAGCGTGCGCTTGGCATCATCGGCCCGGGCAGCGTTACGCGCGTGAAGGACGACCTGATGACCTTGATTGATGAGCAGTTCGCCTGCGGCGAGGCCCAGGCCGGTTGACGAGCCGGAAATAAAGATGCGTGACATGGTGTTTCTCCGTGTTTCTCCTTTGGGCAGGCCGGCGGACCGTGTCCGTGGCCGCACAGTTTATCTTCAGGGCTGGGGGCTGCGAGCGGTGACCAGAAGCGCGGCACCGAGGAGCGCGCTGACGGCACCAAACTGATAGACGGCGGCGTAGCCGAATTGTCCGGCGATCACGCCCGCCGCAGGGCCGGACAGGCCGTAGGCGATGTCAAGGAACGCGACGAACGCCCCCATCGCGCTACCGCGATTGGCCGGCAACACCCGCTTCAGGGCCTCCACTCCGAGCGCTGGAAAGACCAGCGCGCAGCCGAGGCCCGTGACCAGCGTACCGGCAAGCGCGACGATCTCATGCGGAGCGCTCCACAGCATCGTCTGGCCGATCGCCTCGACGACCAGCGACCACAGCGCGACGCGATAGCCGCTCATCTTGTCCGGCAGAGAACCGAGAACCGCGCGAACGAAGATGAAACCGATGCCGAAGGCGGTCATGACGAGGCCCGCATGGTCCCAGTTCCGTGCCGCGAAGTAGAGCGAGGCGAATGCGGTCAGACCCGACAGGCCGACGCCTTGCAGCATCAGACCGAGACCTTCCCGCCAGATCTGGCCAATCACCCTGGAGAAGGGCAGACGCGGACCCGCCGGGCTGGTGTAGGACACTTCGCGAAAGGCGATGACCACGGCAATGAGCGGCGCCACGATGCAGGCGACCATGGCGGCCTCGAGCCCGTAAGTCTGATAGAGCGCCATGCCGATCGGCGCGCCGATGGCGAGCGCCGCGAACATGGCGATCCCCGTCCAGGACATCGACATGCCGGCACGCTGCTGGCCGACCGAGGCAATCGACCAGGAGACACAGCCGGTGACGAACTGGCTCTCGCCGAAGCCGGCGACCAGACGGCCGACGACAATGATGACGAGGCTGATCATCGGGGATAATCCCGGCATCGCCGCGACGAGATAGAGCAGTCCGCCCATCGCGCAGACCGCCGCGCCCTGAAGCGCCGAGCGCTTGCCGCCATGGTGGTCGGTGAGTCTGCCCGCATAGCCGCGCGTCAGTACGGTCGCGAGGAACTGGATGCCAATCGCCAGTCCGACGATCAGATTGCTGAAGCCCAGTTTGTCGTGGACGAACAGCGGCAGCACCGGCAGCGGCAGGCCGACGGCGAGATAACCGCAGAAAAGCGCCGCTATGATGCCCGGCGCGGGACGAGAAAGTTGAACTGGCGCGGCCCCCGACCGACTCACACCCTCTGCAACAACTACTGACATGACAGCCTCCATGAAATTCGGTTGAGAAGACGACGTTGGGTCAGGCCGCGGTCTTCGCGGCCGTGGATGCGCCGAACAGGTCCGGGCGATAGCCGCTCGCCTTGAGCAGATAGTCGCGCGAGGCGGTCACGTCGGCCGTGAGCTTGCCGACATCGACGCCGACCAGCTTGCCGGCACGCTTGCGGATCTCGCCTGCAACCATCACCGTGTCCACATCGGATCGCTCGACCGCCTGGACGATCGTGCCGATGGCATTGGTTACCGGGAACACGGCGACACCATTGGTGCGGACCATGATGATGTCGGCTTGTTTGCCGGGCGTCAGTGTAGCGATCTCGCTTTCGAGGCCGGCGGCGCGGGCGCCGTTGACGGTCGCGGCCTTGAGCACCGCCTCCACCGAGATCGGCGTGGGCACATTCTGCTCGCCCCGAAAGCGGCGGTAGCGCATCGCGGAGCGCTGCTGCCCAAACAAGGCGTGCATCTCCCCGAACAGGTCACTGCCGAAGGCCGTGTCGAGGTCGATGCCGAGCGCTGGGGTCAGGCCGTGGTCGATCGCCTGCTGGTAGGCGAAACTCTCATCGTCGAAGCCGAACAGCGCGTCCGAGCGCGGGTTGACGGTGACGTTGACGCCCGCGTCCGCAAACAGCTTCCACGTCACCTGCGGCACCCGGGTGCAGTGGTTGAAGATATTGTGCGGCCCGAGCACGCCGGGTTCGGCGAATTCCGGCCCAAGCTTGGCAAGGTCGCCGATGAACTCGGTCAGAATACGCATGTCGAGGCCGCGCGCGACCTTCCACCAGTCGCGATTAAGCTGGCCGAACAGGCCGACCCGAACCAGGCCGTCGCCATGGTTCCAGTTATCGGCGAGACGCTTGAGGTCCGCCGGCAGATGGGCCGCCGAGGCCTTCTTGTCCATCGCCGCGCCGACCATGTGCAACGCGCGGATGCCAGCATCGTCGAGCGCGTCGAGCGCCGCATCGGTATGCCCGGGACTGCGCGATGAGTGGCAGGCGTCGATGATCGTGGTGATGCCGGCATCAAGCGAAGCGACCGCTGTCAGCTTCGTGCCCAAATACATGTCGAGCGGGCGGTAGTGCGCGCCCAGCGTCTCGGCCACGACGTCGATATAGGCGAAGAGATCGTCAACATCGGGCATCATGCGGCGCATCGCGCCGAGCCACATGTGATGGTGGGCATCGACGAGGCCCGGCATGACGATGTTGCCGGTGGCGTCGATCACCTCAGCGCCATCCACCTGGAGGTTCACGCCGACCGCGGCGATCCGGCCGCCGTCGACCAGCACGTCGCCCGTAGAGAGATTGGGAATCTTGGGGTCCATCGTCACAATGGTGCCGCTCTTGAAGACGGTACGGTCCTTTTGGTTGCTCATTGGTCAAGTCCTTTCAGTAGGCGGCGAATTAGCTGCAGCCTTTATCGCTCCGAAAGAGACTTGAATTAAGTGACCTTATGTCAGATGATTGCTGACTTAATGTCAGGAGTTGGTTTTGTGCCGTTCGATGGAAGGATATTGTCCGGAGTGAGCGTCCTCGCCGCCGTCGTTGATGGCGGCAGCTTCGTGAAGGCCGCGGAATTGATCGGGCTCACCGATTCCGGCGTGAGCCGTGCGATCAGCCGGCTTGAGGCCCGGCTTGGTGTGCGGCTGCTCGATCGCACCACGCGATCGGTCACCCTGACCGACGAGGGACGGCGTTTCTATCAGGAGGTGAAGCCGCACCTCAACGCCATCGAGGACGCGGCGATTGTCGCTTCCGGCGCGGTATCGGCCGTGCGCGGTCGCCTCAGGATCGACATTGATCCCTTCTTACTGCCGCTGGTCCTGGCCGGCCGGCTCGGCGTCTTCTGCGAACGCTATCCCGAGCTCACGATCGAGTTCGTGACGAGCGAACATGTCGGCGATCTGGTATCGGAAGGCATCGACCTCGCCATCCGCTTCGGGCAACCGCGCCTCTCGACGCTCGTCTCGCGCAAGCTGATCGAGGCGCCGATCCTCACTCTGGCTTCGCCGCGCTATCTCAAGCGATACGGCAAACCCAAGCATCCCTCGGATCTCGCCCGCCATCGCTGCCTGCAATTTCTCGATCCCTATACAGGACGGCCGTTCGATTGGGAGTTCATCCGCGGCAAGGAGATCATCGAGGTTCCGACTACCGGCCCGCTAGTCTTCACCGATCCGAAGTCCATGCTGGAAGAATGTGTCGCCGGCACCGGCATCGCCCAGGTCATCGGTTGGGGCGTCAAGGATTTGCTGGCGAGTGGCGCGCTCATCGATCTTTTTCCTCTTTGGCACGGCGAGCGCTTCCCGCTGTTTGCCTTTCATCCATCACGCAAGCATCGGCCGGCCAAAGTTCAGGCCTTTACGGATTTTTGTGTCGACATTCTTGGCAAGCTATGATTGTCGGCGTTTTTGGTCGGTCGCCGCCATCTCGCGCGGTCTACCCACGCGGGACGTGGAAAATCACAAATCAAAACGTCGGTTCATCAACGCCTTGGCCAGCAGCCGCGTGAAAAGACAAGAAAACCGCGCGGTGGCGCGCATGCCTTAGGCCTCTTCGTCTAGACCCACATGTACTTGACCTCAAATTCTGGTCTGTGGCCAGGGAATGAAAATGTGAGGGTTTTTCTGGAGCGGCAGCTTCTGGCGCGAAGCGGTCCTTGCTTGGCTCGTCGTTGTAACCGCAAGCTATTAGTCTGCTGATATCGGAGAGTTCTTGTAAGATTAAACAGGCCCTCGCAGCTGGTTTTCGGTTCCTACATGAAGTTGCTCGAATTGCTTGACGGCCGAAGCGAAGCGAGGTGGATGGCAACCAGCGATCTACCTTCCTTACGGTCATCGGGGCGGGAGCCTCGGCGAGCGGTCGCTCGCGATCATCATCATCATCGTCGGCGGCATGCTGAGCATGACCTTCCGGTCATGATCGCGAGCGTGGTCATGATTATGATCGCCGGCAGGTGCCGATCATGATCATGTTGATCGTGGTGGCGCAGGTCGCGTGCACGCGCAGGCAAGCTTCGGCAACGCCATTCGCGACCGGATCTCGCGGAGACCGCATGTGGCGCAGCGGAAGCGGTACGGCTGTTCGGGGCAATTTGACCGCGCTGCTTGTTTGGCCCGGCACAATCTCGGCAACGTTCGTGCGGGTGACTTGGGCGGCCCTGCGGGTATCGTCGGTCCTTCCCGGCCGCCATGCGGTTCTTGCCCAGGGGCATTGAAAAGATCGGCAATCTACATCGGCATATGTTTGTCATTGGTTCCAATAAGCAATTGTAATATATTGTCTATTTCTAAAATACCATCGGCAGGAAACCTTGCTTTACAACAATCTAAAGCCCTTACCAAGATCGGCGGATAACTTCGGCAGAATTTAGTACGAAAACTTCATAAAATACTGATATTAATTACTATATTTAAAACAAGGATCGGCAGAAAATGATTGAAACACCGGCAAGAATCGAACCCTGTCTGTTCGAGGACGATGTTCCACGTGTCCTTGCCGATCTCGCCGTAGAGATCCAACGCGAGTCCGCCTTCGTCGGAAACGGGTTGAACCAGGACAGCCTGGCAGAGCTCGCGGATCTCGTCCGAATGATGAACAGCTACTACTCAAACCTCATTGAAGGACACAACACGCGCCCCCTGGACATTGAAAGGGCATTGGCCGGCACCCAGATCGAGCCCGAAAAAAGACCCCTTGCGCTGGAGGCGAAGGCGCACGTTGAGGTGCAGCGGGCGATAGACATCGCGTATATGACGAACAAGCTGCCCATACCGGTCTCGACGACATTCATATTGTGGGTTCACAAGTCATTCTACGACGAAATGCCTGCTGAATTCCGGGTGACGAAGCGGCCGGACGGAGGCGAGATTCCCATCGTCCCGGGCAGGTTCAGGTCGTCGCCAGAAGAGGATATCGCCGTCGGCCGGCACGTGCCTCCTTCCTCAAGCGTGGTCCAAACCTTCATGGACTACTTCGAAAAGCGCTTCACCGCAGCAGAAGGAAAGGCGAGCCTTGGGATCACCGCCATAGCAACAGCGCATCATCGCCTGAACTACATCCATCCATTCGTCGACGGCAACGGACGGGTCAGCCGGCTGATGTCGCACGCCATGGGCTTGCGCGCCGGCATCGGCGGTTCGGGCCTTTGGTCCATCTCGAGGGGACTGGCCCGAGGCCTCAGAGACCGCGGCGAATACAAACGCTACATGGACAGCGCTGACAGTCCCAGACGGGGGGATCGCGACGGTCGCGGAAACCTCTCCGAAGCGGCCCTTATCGAGTTTTCGGAATGGTTTCTGAGCGTCATGCTGGACCAGATAAGATTCAGCAAGGCCGTATTCCAACTCGACAAGATCCAGGAGCGCTACAAGGACCTTCTCGCCGACCTCAAGCTCGAAACCCGTGCGATCGACCTGGTCATGTCGATCTTCAAGTTCGGACAAATGGAACGCGGAGACGCCCCCCACGTCTTGAGAATGCCCGAGCGGACCGCCCGCACAGTAGTGTCGAAGCTGACCCAGCAGGGATTCCTGAAGTCAAGCACTCCGAAAGGGCCGGTCCGTGTTGCTTTCCCCCTGGAGTACCGCGAGCGCCTTTTTCCGAACCTGTTCGCCGAAGGAAAAATCGAGGCGCCCGAACCACCGGCGCTGCAGTTCGGGCGCTGAATAAGACAGAGGCTTGAATCGAACAAACCGTCGCGAAGAACTCCGACGCTGAAGATTGAAAGACCCTCACTTTTAAGATGACGGTGCGCAATCAAAAGCTGCCGAATTGCTTCGATTTCGACGAGCCGCGGCTTTCTTACGTAGCCAAGCATGCCAGCGGCAGGTTCGTGGCGCGTGAGTGACCACCGGCGTGATGCCGGTGGTCGACGTTTAGAGCTCGATCTGCTCGGCCATATTTAGAGCGTCATCTACCTCGACCCCGAGGTATCGAACGGTGCTCTCCAGCTTCGTATGGCCGAGGAGGAGCTGCACGGCGCGCAGATTCCCGGTCTTGCGGTAAATCTGAGCAGCCTTCGTACGCCGCATCGAGTGAGTGCCATAAAGCGCCGACTCCAAGCCGAGGCTTTCGACCCAACGGTGCACTAACCGGGCATATTGGCGGGTAGATAGGTGAGGGCTCGCATGAATTCGACTTGGGAAGAGATACCTGGAACCGGTACGCCGAAGTATCGGTAGCCAGGCCTCAACGGAACTCCTTGACTGCTCCGTGATCTCGAACTGGACTGGTCGACCTGTTTTCTTTTGGACGATTGTTGCTCGGTGCCGCACGTTGGCTCCCGAGCATATGTCGTCTACTCGCAGCTTCACGAGGTCGCAGGCGCGAAGCTTGCTATCGATTGCCAGATTAAAGATTGCAAGGTCACGCTTTGATCGCCCCATTTCTAGGCGAACTCGGATGGACCAGACGTGCTTCGGCTCGAGGGGCTTCTTCTGGCCGATGAGCAATCCCTTGTTCCAAGGTTGACGTTTTCGGTTGATAGGACTTACAGACATAGACGGTGCTCCGCCGTCCCGCCCTCCGCGTCGCTCTACCGCGAGCGCATTATTTATACCCGTGAATGGCTGCCTCTGGCGCAAAGCTGCCAGTCGTCTCTCACAGCGTAATAAGGTCCGCGCGCGCGCCATGAGTTGCAGTGGTCTTTGCGCTACCGGATATTCGATTTCGACAAGAGCCACGCTTTTCTCCCTCGTAATGCCGACGGACAAGTGGACTCATCCTAGGCAGCAATATCGGGCTCAAGAGCCGCTTAGATTAGAATGTCGCCCTCCCGGTTCGGGTGATCGGGCACCAAGTCGAACAAATCGATTAGGCGATTGCTGTGCGGGCACTCCTCGGGCCTTATGAACGCTGGCGGACGCCGCGCGTTCGACAAGTTCGGCGGAAACAGCTTTGACAGCGCCGACCGCTGTGCCCGGGTGATCCTCTCGACCCGATAGCGGTCAAACAATCCCGACGGTTCCCAAATATTGGCCTCGACTCTGCCGTACTCGCCCTCGGGATGGGCTCTTCGGAAGGTGATTCGCGCATGATCCGCAAGAAACGATGCGAGCTTGGCGTGGCTTTCGAAATAGGCGCTCTCGTCGGTCCCATTGTTCAACACGTATCCGTGTCCGTCCGTGCAAAACAGCACTTTATATTCCTTGCATTTAGGATAGATGAAAGGGGAGGTCCCCCTATCCTTGGCCATCACGCCGAGCGGCAGGTCCAGGCGTTCGCCAAGCTGCGGCAATGCGCCTCGGGCGATGTTCAATCCGGCAACGAAGTCCTTCCCGCGTCCATCGGAAGTGACGTGGAGTGCTTCCGTGCCGAGTACGCCAAACCCGTCAGGGCCGACCACGCGCGTTGCCGTCGAAAGGTAGCAGAGACATGCGGTCACGACCGGGTCGTAGGGCTTCTCGCCGGTCTTGCAGAAATCCGTCCAATTGTCGGACGGCGGCGCCAAGCGTTTTGTCCGCCGCTCCACGTAGAAGCCTTCGTAGCCATCCCGTCCGATACCGTTGAACAGGATGCAGTCATCCTCGTAGATCGGCTCCGAGCCTTCGGCTCCTCTGCCGTCCCCGATCTCGACTCCTAGCTCATCGGCCGCGCGTTGCAGAATGAGTCTGATTTCGTCCTGGATGCGTCGCCATTCGGGGACTTCGATCCATCGCGTCTGCTTCCAATAGTGTGTGTATCCCATGTCTTGCTCCAGAGGTCGGTTGGTCCGCTGTTTTTCAGGGTGTTTTCGAGGGGGTGGCGGAGAGGTAGGGACTTTCCTCCCGGTTTAAATTTCGGTAGGTAACCAGGCGATAGGTACGCGGCTGAACGACGGGCGAAGCCGCAATGGCGCCGCAGTAAGCTATGGCGCTGCCTGAACACAGGCGGCGATCGCGGCCCGGAGCCGGAGGTCGCATCCCCGAGTGATGTCCTGCCAGGTCCGGCCGGCCGCCAGTTCATCGGCGACGTGCCCGAAATCGACGAGAGCACACACCGCGAGAAGCAGCCGATATTCTCCGCTCGAGCACGTCTTCGCGTAGCGACGGACGGCGGCGACGAAGCGCCCAACGTCGCGATCGTTGTAACGGATGATCGTGTGGCGCAGATGCTCGAAAGAGTCGGCATGCTCCAGCAGAGCGGCCCAGTCCTTTCCCAAGCCCGCAAAGAGGCTGCGCGCCGGTCCGTTCTTGAAGTCGACGTAGTTCATTTTGTATCCTTTAGTTTAAAATCGTTCGCCGAGATCCGACGTGTGTCCGTCGTAGCAACTCCGGTCGGCCTTACGCTGTTTGGTTCAGAACACGCTCGCCACTGTTTCCTCGACGCCTTCGGCCAGAAGTTCGCAGAAGCCGAGCAGCGGTAGCGGCGAAAAGATGGTTCCTCCGACCGTCGGCAACCGGAAGGAATCCAGAAGGAGGACGAAATCCCATTCACCTCCTCCCGGTGGTGAAGGAAGTTGCAAGGGTTCGGATGCGTAGATTTTCTTGTGCCGCGGCTTTTCTCTTTCCCACCGGTCGATCGTGCCGAACAGGATGCTGCCCCGGGGGTCATGCCAGAGAAGACTCACACCCATCGCGTTGATGGAAGACGGCAATGCGCTGCGTGCCGCTTTCCATGAATTTTGAAACATCGCGGCCAGTTCGGCTTCGAACGAAACCGACTCCCGCGGCGGGATGCCGGCCGCGGCCACGGCTTTCGGCTCGTCGACGTCGATCTGCGAGGTCATCGCGGCGAAACGCTTCGTCACGCGTGCGATGGCATCGGGACGGACCTGGCTGCCAATAGCCATGAGGATTCTCGCTCCATCCACCGCGAGAGCCCCGGCGATGTCCGGATTGGTGCAGGGGATCGAGCCTGCCTGCAGCAACGCGGCGATGGCGTTGGAGACCATTGCCTTGGCGAGACCGAGCCGTTCAGCAACCTCATTGCGGAATTTCTTCGTTTCGAACAGTTTTCGTCTCGCCGCGTTCGTCTCATCCGTCTCGTCCGGCATCTCGATTTCCTTTCCATTAGGACCGCTTTCGCTTGACGGGCGGTCGGGACTCCTCTACAGAATTTAATTCTGTGGAGTCAATAGAGCTCGGTTTCGAATGGTTAATTCCCGTCAACTGGCCGAGCGTGTCGCTGCGTCGCTGGGACGGCCCCTGACGGCGACGTTGCAGCACGCCAAAAATCTGCGCGAAGCGAGGGGGGCGGAGTCAGAGGGGCCGCTCGTCACCGCCGGTGGGCGGGGCCGCAATGCGCCGGCGATGTCGCGAATGGACGCGGCGACATTGATATGCGCGGTTCTAGGCTCGGAGGCGGTTCAGGACAGCGTTAACACGATCGAGTCCATGCGAAAGCTTAAGGCAAACTTTCAGGGGCAACGCATTAGGAGCCGACACGACAGGCAGTATGGGCGTGTCATCGATTTCGAGATCCGACGAGAGCACAACGTCATCGAAGCGCTCGCATGCGTTCTTCGCGTCTTCGATCGCGAACGGGAGCTTTTGGGCCAACTGAATCTCTACGAGTCCGAACTCTACGCCGTATTCGAGGTCGAATATCCTTTGCACTACGCGTCCCTCACGGTCGGTGTGCGAAACTGGTTTTCGGAAACATGGACCTACGGACGCAGAAGCCATACGCGCAACGAACAGCTTCGCCGCTGTCGACAGGCGGCGTTGCGCGAAATTTCGGACGCCTTGAGAACGGTGGCGGATCCAAGCAAGCGAAAGGTGAGTGACGAGAAGTAAGACGGAGACGTTGTTGGCGTTCAAAGGGTTTTCCAGTTTTCCACCTGGAACTGGGAAGCCGAGTTTCAGCACGCGTTGAAGTCGCACAAACCGGATGCCGACGATACGGCAGTGGATCGGATGCGACTTGAGATCGTTACGCAGTTCGTCGAGTCCGTCCGTGAAATCGTGAACGAAGAATTCAGCCTCGGCCTATTCGTGAACGTCGAAGGTCTGACGGCCAAGGGGATCGTCGGCTGCGTCGATTTCGACGACGACCGACGGACCGCGCCCGCCCGCATCGAAGTATCGGTCGGCGCGTGGGGGCGCGTTCCGAAGGCGTGGCGAACAGGACCGATTCTCGACTGGCTTCTGGTGTGTACGGAAATCGTTCGAGCTCCTGATAGGCTGTATTCCGGGCTTGGTGATCTCAAGCGCGAATGTCTCACGCATTTCAGGCACGATGGATGGATCGCGCGTGCCGTCGAGGCGGCAAATGCCGACGGAAGTTACGACAGTCCGTCTAAGGCGGCGCCAGTCCGGACCGCGCCAAGCGAGGACCAGAGCTTGGACGACCTGCAACGGCCCCTCCGTGATCTGGCCTTCGATTGAATTGCAGGGTGTTTCGGTGGGGACACCAACCAAAGTTGAATGATCTTCTTAAATCAAAGGTTTACGGTCTCCATCGAGAAAC
>Ga0302320_10014977_pt1 | contig 15980 bp, 16 predicted proteins | sample Bog_T0_3_FD_202130 | JGI IMG/M metagenome (GOLD analysis project Ga0302320, IMG submission 202130) | Peat permafrost microbial communities from Stordalen Mire near Abisko, Sweden - Bog_T0_3 | ecosystem: Environmental > Terrestrial > Soil > Wetlands > Peat | place: Sweden: Abisko, Stordalen Mire... | reverse complement strand
GCTGTAGAACAAAGCATAAAGCTTAAGGTCAACAGACCCACATCTGCTAACTACGGCAGATATGGGGCACCAGGCGGTGCGCGGCTTTCCACGTCAACCTAAGTGTGGTCAAATCAAGGGATGCAAAGAGGCTTTGCGCTGGTCGTGATTTTTGTTGCCTGCTGCGGTGGGTTCGCGCTGGCTTTGCCTAGACCGCAGCTTACGGTGTGCTCTGCCCAGCTTGTGGCGGCGCGTCCTGAGGTGGCGGACAGCTATGTGGTCGATTTCCAGATTGCGCTGATGAGCACGGCGGGCGGACTACGTGCGACGCTGGTGAATGGTAGCGACCGGATTGACTTTTCATCTGCCGTGGAAAATGGCAGTGAGCTCATCCTGCGTCTGGATCAGTACGACGCGGCGCTCACGGCGCATTGGACATCTGAAGCACACAATGCGCTGGAGGGGGAATACGTTCGCAAGAAGGGCACAAAGGTGACGCGCTACCGGGTGAGCGTGCTGTGCGGCGATGCGGGAGTACACGCAAAAGACAACGGCGGGGCGAATGCGGGTTCGGTGAGTGGGGATTGGCAGTTTGCGTTTGCGGCCAAGTCAGCGGCAGAGTCAACCAAGGCTAAGGCATCCGCGAGCGAGAATGAGGCGGCGCGGTTCACGCAAGAGGGTGAACACGTGGAGGGGACGATCGCTCCGGTGAGCGGCGATTATGGGCTGCTCTCGGGAAATCTGTCAGGCGGGGAGCTGCATCTTTCGCGCTTTGATGGGATTCATGCGCTGCGCCTGGACGGGCGGGTGGTATCGGGCGATCGGCTGGAAGGCGTCTTTCATGTTGCTCCGGGAGAAGCTCTGAACTTTGTTGGCACGCGCGCGACGGCTTCGGCGGGCTTTGACGAGGCCGAACACCTGACGACGGTTGCGAATCCGTCTGAGGCGTTCCGCTTTCATGCGGTGGATACGAGTGGGGCGACGGTGACGCAGGACGATCCGCGCTTCCGCGGCAAGGTTGTGCTGCTGGACATTTTTGGAACGTGGTGCCCGAACTGCCACGATGAAGCTCCGGTTCTTGAGGGACTGTACGCGAAGTTCCACGAGCGCGGGCTGGAGATTGTGGGACTGAGCTACGAGTACGTGGACGACGCGGCGCGCAGCCGGCGGTTGCTGGAGATTTACCGGGGCAAGTACTCGATTGGATTTCCACTGCTGCTGGCGGGAACGACGGATGCGGGCGAGATTGCCCGGACGCTGCCGCAGTTGAGGAATTTCGGGGCTTATCCGACGACGATTTTTCTGGACCGTCATGGGCGGGTGAGGCTGATTCACGCTGGATTTTCCGGTCCTGCGACGGGAAGGCTGGAAGAGGTCAGAGAGAAGTTCGAGCAGACGATCCTTACGCTGCTCGATGAGCATTAAACGCGACGCGTCCAGCTTTTACAGGCCCCAATCGGGAAGCGGATATGTTTCCGACGATTGGGTTCGTGCTTCGTTATAATCGAGAGGTCCTCATGGTACGCGACGGAATCTATTACGCGCTGGCGCTGATTGCGGCGGCGGTGTTGGTTGGCAACTGGACCGGCTCGGTTTGGCTGGTAGTTGTGCCACTCCTGCTGGCCGCTTTCTTTCTGTGGTTTTTCCGCGATCCGGAGCGTGCGATTCCTGCGACGGAGGGCGCGATTGTGTCGCCCGCGGATGGCAAGGTGACGGGAGTGACGGCGATTCAGGTTGACGGGGAAGCGCGCACCAGCATCAGCATTTTTCTGAGTGTGTTCAACGTCCACGTGAACCGCTCGCCGGTTGCGGGGATGATTACGGCGGTGGAGTACCGGCGAGGCAAGTATTTGAATGCGATGAATCCGGCATCTGCAGAGCTGAACGAGCAGAGCATCTGCACGGTGCGCATGCTGGACGGCCAGAGCGTTGTGTTCAAGCAGATTGCGGGGCTGCTGGCGCGCCGCATTGTGTTCACGCCCCACAAGGGCGATCATGTGCTGCGCGGCGAGCGCATTGGATTGATCAAGTTTGGATCGCGTTGCGACGTGATTCTACCGGGATCGGCAGAGATATTGGTTCAGCCGGGCCAGGTGGTGAAGGGTGGCTCCTCGACGCTGGCCATTCTACGTTCGCAAGGAGAACAGTAATGGATTCGCCGAACCGCCGGATGGCCGACGAGCGGCCACGCCGCTTGCGCAAGGGCCTATACATACTGCCCTCACTGTTTACGACGGCGAACCTGGCAGCAGGATTCTACGCGATTCTGCAGACGGCACTGGGCGCAGCCTACGCGATGGGGTACGTAAACACGCAAGAAGGCACGCCTTTGCGGATGGCCGCGATGTACTTCAATCATGCGGCGCTGGCGATTGGATTTGCGGTGTTCTTTGACGGCATGGATGGGGCCATTGCACGGCTTACGCACACGACGAGCGACTTTGGCAAAGAGCTGGATTCGCTGGCGGACGTGGTGACGTTCGGCGTGGCTCCCGGAGTTCTGGCGTGGATGTGGGGCTTTCTGTGCCTGCCGATGACGCTGGATACGGACTTCCGCAACAAGCTGATTGAGTTCGGCGCGATGATTGCGTTCGCGTTTCTGACGGCGGGCGCCTGCAGATTGGCGCGCTTTAATATTCAGCTCAACCCGCAGCCGAAAAATCCTGGGCGTCCGGGACGAAAGTATTTTGTTGGCTTGCCGATACCGGGCGGAGCGGGGTGCCTGGCAGCGATTGTGCATCTTTGCCTTGGCAAGCCGATTCAGGCATGGTGGGCGGCGATTGCGTGGATGGTTTATATCTTTGCGTGCGCCTTCCTGATGGTGAGCACGTGGCGGTTCTGGAGCGCGAAGAGCATTGATTTCCGGAGCCGTCAGGCGTCGCGGGTGTTTGTGCTGCTGGCGTTGATGGTTGCGGCGCTGTGGTTCTTCCATCGATATATGCTGATTATTCTTGCGGGCGGCTACATGATCTCTGGAATCGTTTTCAGACTGACGTATGCGTTCCGCAAGAGAAGCGCGACCCCTCCTGCCAATCCGCCGCAGGAGGCGGTTGAAGCACGATGAGTCGAGCGAAGAATTCCAATCTTTTCAGCGTTGCGATTGTTGGCGCGACCGCGCTCAAGGGCAAGGAAGTGCGCGATATTCTGACGGAGCGCAGCTTTCCGTCGATTGACGTCAAACTGCTGGATGAAGAAGATGCCCTTGGCACGCTGGAACAGGTGGACGACGAGCCAACGTTTATCCAGGGAGTTCTGCCGGAAAATCTTGAGGGCGTGGATTTTGCCTTTCTGACGGCGGATGAAACGTATATCGAAAAAATGTGGGCGACGGTTCGGGATGCGGGTTCTGAGATTATCGACCTGAGCTATGCGCTGGAAAACAACACGAACATCGATCTGCGCGCGCCGTGGGTTGAGCGCGAACTGGGACACACACACAAGGTTGGATTGCAGAGCGTTCCGGTGATGATTGCGCATCCGGCGGCGGTAGTGATGGCGCTGCTGCTGGCGCGGCTGCAAAAGGTTTCGCCGATTCAGGTTGCTTCGGCGGTGATTAGCCAGCCTGCATCTGAATATGGACGGCGCGGGATGGACGAACTGCATGACCAGACGGTGAATCTGCTGAGCTTTCAGAAGATGCCGACGTCGGTTTTCGGCACGCAGATTTCATTCAATCTATTTGCGCAGCCGGTGGATAGCGCGAAGCCGTCGCTGGCGGAGATTGAGCGGCGAATTGTCCGTCACTTCAAGGCAATTGTGCAGGATGAGGTTCCGACTCCGGCGGTGCTGCTGATGCAGGCTCCGGTTTTTCACGGCTACACGATTGCGATGTTCATCCAGGCCAAGGCCGGGGTGACGGCGGAAAAGCTGGAGAGCGCACTGGCCGGAGCGCACGTGACGGTGACGAACGGACAAGATGAATTTCCGAGCAACGTGAACATCGCGGGCTCCTCGGTGATCCTGGCGAGCGTGCGTCCGGATGGCACGAGTAGAAAAGGATTCTGGCTGTTTGCGGCCTGCGATAATCTGCGAGTATCAGCGATTCAGGCGATTGAGTGCGCCGAAGAGATGGTGCAGACGCGTCCGCGAGGGCAACTGCAATGACAGGACGGATTGGCGCGCGCGGCTTGTTTTTGATCTTGCTGGCGGCACTGCTGGCGGGGATGGCCGGGTGCGGATATCACACGGCGGGGCAGGGTTCGCATCTTGCGCCTGACGTGAAAGTTCTGGCGATTCCCTCGTTTGTGAATCAGACCCACGCCTACCATGTGGAAACCGGGCTGACGGCGGCGGTGATCCGGGAGTTCGATACCCGGACAAAATACAGGGTGGTGCAATCCAAAGACGACGCGGACGCAGTGCTGCAGGGGACGGTGGTCTCAGCGGAGTTGGCGCCGGTAGCGTATGACTCGACCACCGGACACGCCGCGTCTGGGCTGGTGACGATCATTGTGAAGGTGACGCTGACGGCGCGCGATGGACGGGTGCTTTACAGCAATCCTAATTTTGTTTTCCGCGATCAGTACCAGGTATCGAACGAACTTTCGAGCTTTTTCGAGGAGCAGGGCCCGGCGCTCGGCAGGCTTTCACGCGACTTCTCGCGCACGCTGGTGAGCAATATTCTGGAGGCGTTTTAGTTGAAGGCCTTTGCCCCAGTTGAGCGCTTTGTGGAGGACGTGAGCTCGAAAAAGCTCAAGGCCGGCTACGTGTTCATTGGCGACGAAGGCTTCTTCCGCCGCACCTGCCGCGATGCGATTCTCAAACATCTCATCCCGGAGGGAATGCGCGAGTTCAGCTTTTACGATTTCGATCTGGGCAGCTCAGAGATGGTGGAGATACTGGACCGCGCGCGCACGCCGTCATTGATGGCAAACTTCCAGGTGTTCTTTGTGCGCGGGGTGAAGGCGCTGTATGGACGCGGCAAACACGATGCCGAGTTCGCGGCGCTGGCGGCGTATATCAAGAACCCGAATCCGGATGCGCTGCTGATTTTTGTTGCCGACCACATCAGCATTCCGTCTGACCTGCGGCGCATGGAGATGACCGACAAGGACCGGTACGAGCGCATCCGCGAGACCCTGGGCGAGTATCTTACGATCATTGAATTTGCGCGGGTGGAAGAGGGCGAGGCGGTGAAGTGGCTGAACGAAAGCGCGGCACAGCACTCCACGAAAATTGATGCGGACGCTTCGCGCGAGCTGGTGGATTCCCTCGGCGGCGACATGATGATGATCTCCAATGAACTGGAGAAGCTGCTGCTTTATGTTGGGGAGAAAAAGCGCATCACGCTGGGCGATGTAGAGACGATGGTACTGGCGGCGAAGCAGCGCACGCTTTACGAGCTGACGGAGGCGTTGTCATCGCATGATCGACAGCGCTCGCTGGAGATTTTGGACGCGATGCTCTCCACCGGCGACGGCGACGAGGCCGCGATTGGACATTTGTATATGCTGGCGCGGACGTTCCGGCAGATGCTGGTGATCCAGGAGCGGAACGTGCGCGATACTCGCGCGCTGTACCAGGTGCTGTGGCAAGGCTTCCGGATTCCGCCATTTGCGGCGGAGGATGTGATTCGGCAAGCACGCAGGTATAAATCTCGACGGGAGCTTACGCGGGCGATTCGGCTGATCTCAAAGGCGGATGCTGCGCTGAGGACGAATCCGGTGAGCAAGCGGCTGGTGCTGGAGAATCTGATTCTGGATCTGGCGGCGGAGCCGAAAGAAGCGCTTCCGGCGTGGCAGCAGGATGGGTTGCTGGATTAGTGCGGAGCTTCGTCACTCCTGTGGTTTGGGATGGACGCTCGACGCAGACTTAAATGGTCTGAGTGGCAGACTCAACGGAAACAGCCATTGTGGCACGCAGCCAGTTGAATTTTTCCTTCAGAACATCAAAATCCGGGCCAGAAGTCACAAATACGGCCTTGCCCTTGATAAGGAAACCCGTACCGGGCCCATGCAGCCCTTTGATTTTGCTGCTCCCTAAAGTGATTAAAACCTCTGGGTTGAAAGCAATGTTCGCCTCAGTACGATGCATGTAACCGACCGGAATCAACAGACGCCCATCTTCGGTGGTTCGTAGATAACTGTTCCAGGTGTTGACCATATGCGGTCCATCCGCTCCCAAGGTTGCAATGGCAACCACCCCATCCTGTTTCATCACTTCCAGTAATTTTTCCGGAATCATTTAGAACCCCCTAGGTTTGTGTGGTTGGCACGATCATTTGTTGATAGTAACTCACTCTCTGACAAGTCGGATTGTGCCAACGCAAAGCCAGGGGCGACTGGTTGGTCGACACAAGAAAGCCTCCGAAGGGGATCGGAGGCTTTGGTTGCCGCATGGGGTTCGCTTAAGGGCGTCCGGCGGCATACGCGCTTCCGGCAGCGTCCCAATCAACGTGCTTGGGAGCGTCATTCTTGTTCTTCCTGCTCATCTCCATATTCTTTTCCGATGTTGCGTCTTTTTGACTCGTCGCCTGGTTTGCGGTTACCGGTGCGCTCATCGAGCCCGGCTGCTGCTGACTCGGCGCTGTGGTCACGGAAGTTTCGCTCTTCGTATCCGGCGTGCTGGTGCATGGAGTGGTACTACTCTGTGCCCAAACCATGCCGCTTGCCATTAGAGCAACGGCTGCAACATGCATCAATCTTTTCATGCTCGTCATACTCGATCCCTCCAGAAAGTACTGGCGGTTCAGTGATCCTGGTTGTCGGGTGCGTCTTCCGAACATTCGGAGTCGTTACCTATCAGGCGCCCAGACCATCTCCGTCACTAAGGTTAGAGTCCTAGAACTCGCTTAAGGGCTCTTTATTTTCCTCGGCACCCTATTCCAGCTCTGACCACGCACAGAATGACGTGCCACCCCAAAGGAAAACGGCAGGCCGAAGCCTGCCGTTGTTGGATAGCGGATAGTTTACTTGGTTGCGGCGGCCTTGACGCGGGCGGAAAGGCGGCTCTTGTAGCGCGAAGCCGTGTTCTTGTGCAGGATGCCCTTCTGCACGCTCTTGTCGAGGGCCGAAACGGTCTCGCGGAAGGTTGTGTCCAGCGTGGTCTTGTCGCCGGAGGTCAGTGCGGTGCGCAGGGAGCGCAGCGCCGAACGCATACGCGACTTGTTGGCGCGGTTAGTCGCCGTCTTCTTTTCTGTCTGTCGTGCGCGCTTCAGCGCCGAAACATGATTCGCCATACTTACCTGTGTCCTTATTGTTGAAACTGGGACTTCGTCCCGAACAATTCATTTTACGGTGTTGGGACGGGTTTAGGCAAGGAAGGCTGCGGCGAGCGGGTCGCTGAAGGGCTTTTTTAGGGCCGATATGAGAAGATTAGGTATCACTACGCACGCAAAATGAGTGACACAGAAAGCAGTTCCCCATGTCTGGAAATATTGGCGACAAAGCAAGATTCAATCGGCTGAGGAAGCAGAAGCTTCTGAAACGCCTGAAGAAGGCAGCCCTGGTGGCCGCCTACGCTGCGGCTCCGGTGGTTGAAGAGAAGAAGCAGGCGTAGGTTCGTCAGGTCAAGACAAGAGCAAAGCAGGGTCAACAGAGCTTCGCAGCCGGGTACGCGGCAACAGACGCCGCTCCGGCCGCGGGCGCTCAGGTTAGGATGGGGCACCCGACTCACGACTCACGACGCACCCGACTACCCTGCGTTTCCGGCGCGTTTATTTATACTGATCAATACTTATGCTGAGAGTACGGTTTGCGCCGTCTCCTACGGGCTTTCTGCACGTGGGCAGCGCGCGCACATTTATCTTCAACTGGCTGTATGCCCGCCACAACGGCGGGACGGTGGTGCTTCGCCTGGACGACACGGACGTGGAGCGCAACTCCGAGGCCAGCGTCAACTCGATCTTCGACGGCCTGCGCTGGCTTGGGCTGAAGTGGGACGAAGAGTACAAGCAATCCGAACGGCTGGCGCTGCATCGGCAGGTGGCGGAGGCGATCTTCGCCAAGGATTTGGCGTATCGGGATTTCACTCCGGCACATAGCGGCGAAGGCGATGGGGTAGGAGCAGGGTACGCGCCAACGGATGGCGCTCCGGTCGCAGACGCTCGGGCGGCGCAAGGGGCCTGGTTATTTAATCCGGGGATGCGCGAGCTTACAAGGGCGGAGAGCGACCGGCGGGCGGCGAGTGGCGAGCGGTTTGCGCTGAGATTCAGGGTTCCGCGTGGACAGAACAGGGTGCTGCGTTTTGTGGATTCGGTGTATGGCGAGCAGACGAAGCTGGCGGACGAGGTGGAAGACTTTGCCCTGCTGCGCAGCGACGGGATGCCGACGTATCATCTGGCGTCATGCGCGGATGACGCGGATCTGCGGATCAGCCACGTTATTCGCGGGCAGGATCATCTCTCAAACACGTACAAACATTTGCTGATCTTTGAGGCGGCGGCACAGGCTACGGGAGCGGCGGTTCCGACGTTTGCGCATCTTCCACTGCTGGTGGCTCCGGATGGAACGAAGCTCTCAAAGCGGCGTCACGGGCCGGTGGTGAGTGTGACCACGTATCGGGATGTGGGCTTTCTGCCGGAGGCGTTCGTCAACTTTCTGTGTTTGCTGGGCTGGTCGCCGAAGAACGATCGCGACTTTCTGACGATTCCGGAGCTGACCGGAGCGTTTACGCTTGAGGGCGTGAATCGCGCGAATGCCGTGGTGAATTTCAAGGAAGAAGACCCGTTCGATCCGAAAGCGGTGTGGCTGAACGCGGAACATATTCGTGCGCTGGGGATTCCGGAGCTGGCGCGGCATTTACTGCCGTTCTTGCGGGAAGCAGGGCTGGATGCGGCGCAAGACGTGGACCAGGAGAAGCTGCTGCAGGTTGTGCCTCTGGTGCGGGAGCGGATGCGGTTTCTGCGCGATGTAAATACGGTGGCCGACTTCTTTTTCGTGAGGTATCTTCCGCCGTATGATTGCAATGAGCTGATTCCGCAGAAGGGCGATGCGGCGCTGGCCCGGCGAAATCTGACGGAGGCCGCTGAGTTGCTGGCGGCGACGCCGTTCGATCATGCATCGCTGGAAGCGGCTTTGCGCGGAGCTGCCGAGCGGCTTGGAGTAAAGGCGGGGCCGATGTTCCAGCCGATTCGGGTTGCAGTGTGCGGACGCAAGAATGCGCCTCCGCTGTTTGAGACCATGGAAGTGCTGGGCCGCGAACTGTGCCTGGAACGCATTGCCGAGGCGATTGCTCGGCTATCAGTTTTTGCAGGGTAAATCGCTGCCTGTTACGTTGAGGAATGTGAATTTATGTCTTCTGCAAGTGAAAAGAAAGCCGCTGGTATGAGTGTTCCAGTTGAATCCGCTGCACGTCCCTCGAACTTTATCCGCGATATTTTCATCGACGATTTGAAGACGAAGAAGTATGGCGACGCGGTGGTGCAGACACGCTTTCCTCCGGAGCCGAACGGCTACCTGCATATTGGGCACGCCAAGGCCATCTGCCTGGATTTTGGACTGGCCGACGAGTTTGGCGGACTGACCAACCTGCGCTTCGACGATACGAATCCGGAGAAGGAAGAGCAGGAGTACGTGGATTCGATCATGGCCGACGTGCGCTGGCTTGGCTTTGAGTGGGACCGGCTGTGCTACGCCTCCGACTACTTTGACCAGATCTTTGAGTGGGCAGTGCAACTGGTGAAGGCAGGCAAGGCGTATGTGGACGATCTGACGGCGGACGAGATTCGCGAGCATCGCGGGACGCTGACCGAGCCGGGAAAGAACAGTCCGTACCGCGAACGCAGCGTGGAAGAAAATCTTGACCTGTTCCTGCGTATGCACAAGGGCGAGTTTCCGGATGGCACGCGAGTGCTGCGCGCGAAGATCGATATGGCTTCGCCGAATCTGAATCTGCGCGATCCGGTGATGTACCGGATTCTGCACGCGGAGCATCATCGCACGGGCGACAAGTGGTGCATTTATCCGATGTACGATTTTGCGCACGGTCAATCGGATTCGCTGGAGAAGGTTACACACTCGATGTGTACGCTGGAGTTCACCGACCATCAGCCGCTCTACAAGTGGTACATCGAACAGCTTGGAATATTTCCGTCGCAGCAAATTGAGTTTGACCGTTTGAACCTGACCTACACGCTGCTGAGCAAGCGCAAGCTGCTGCAACTGGTGCAGGAGAAACGCGTACATGGCTGGGACGATCCGCGGATGCCAACGCTTTGCGGCATTCGGCGGCGCGGATTTACGCCGGAGGCGGTTCGCAACTTCTGCAATGCGATTGGAGCTTCACGCACGAACGGGTCCACCGACATCGAGATGCTGGAGCACTTTCAGCGCGAGGACCTGAACAAAAAGGTTCCGAGAGCGATGGCCGTGCTGCGTCCGCTGAAGGTTGTGATTGAGAATTATCCGGAGGGCCAGGAAGAGTTCGTCGAGGTGGCGAATAATCCGGAAGATGCAGGGGCCGGGATGAGGCAGGTTCCGTTCTCGCGCGAGATTTATATTGAGCAGGACGACTTCCGCGAAGTTCCTCCGCCGAAGTACTACCGGCTTTCTCCGGGCAAGGAAGTGAGGCTGCGCAACGCGTACTTTGTTACGGCGAAATCCGTGGTGAAGGACGTGGCGGGCAATGTGGTGGAAGTGCGCTGCACGTACGATCCGGCGAGCAGGGGCGGCAATTCTCCGGATGGACGCAAGGTGAAATCGACGATTCACTGGGTTTCTGCCCCGCACGCGATTGCGGCGGAGATTCGTATTTACGACAAGCTGTTCACGAAGGCCGATCCGAGCCAGTTTGAAGAGGGCGAGGACTTTATGAGCGGACTGAATCCGGAATCGCTGGAGGTGGTGAGGGACGCGAAGCTGGAGCCCTCGCTGGCCGGGGCGAAGGCAGAAGATCGTTACCAGTTCGAGCGCGTTGGCTACTTCTGCGCCGATCTGGATTCCAAGCCCGGCGCACTGGTGTTTAACCGGACACTGCCGCTTAAGGACACGTGGGCGAAGATTGAGAAGAAGGCCGGAGGGTAAGAGCAATAGCCTTCGGAGGCGAGTTCACTGATTCCCACCTTAGCGCCGGAAAGCACGGCGCGAAGGTGGGGCACCCGGCGTTTCTTAATTATCCGGCCCCTTGCTACAATCTGTGCGGTGAATCTTGTCCACTCCCGGTGAGCTACTGCCTGCTGAACCGATGCCGCGCCCCTGGTCTCTGGCTCCTGAGCCGGAGCCGGTTTTCGGATTGGTCACGGTGGCGATGGCGTTTGTGGCGATGCTGGCGGCGGTTGTGCTTTGCGGCGCTCTGGCTCTGACGTTTGCCCAACATGTTCACTCGTTGAGCAAGCTGAATACAACTCAACTGTCGAACGAACCGTGGGTGATGCTTCCGGCACAACTGGCCGCCTATTTTATTTTGCTGGTGGGGCTGTGGCGGCTGTTCACACACCATTTCCGCATTGGATTCTTTCGCGCACTGGGCTGGCACTGGCCTGAGAGCTGGCCGACATTTCTTTGTTCAGGCATGCTGCTGGCGATCTCCGTGGAGATTATTTCTCACTTCCTGCCGACGCCGCCGGAACTTCCGATTGACAAGATGATGCGGGGGGCTTCCGATGCGTGGATGCTGAGCGTTTTTGGCGTTCTGATCGCACCGTTCGTGGAGGAGGTTCTGTTCCGCGGGATGCTGTTTCCGGCTCTGTGCCGAAGGGCTTCCGCGGGGGTTTCGCTGGTTGCGACCTCGGTGCTATTTGGCGCGGTTCATGCGCAGCAACTTGCCGGAGCGTGGGTACAGGTCGCGATTATCGTGGTGGTGGGAATGATCCTGACGGCGATCCGCTGGAGGTATCATTCACTGGCGTCTTCCACGCTGGTGCATGTGGGATACAACGGGACGCTGTTTGTAGCGTTATTTGTGCAGACGCGGGGGTTTACACATTTTCCGGGGAGTTGACTTGCAATTTTCCGACCTGGCACTATCGAGACGTTTGGAGCGCGCGGAAGGCCATGCTTGCGCTCAGTACGCGGAAGCGCGTCGTCATCTGTTTCCAAATAGCGGTGCCGAATGGATTGAATGCGCGGGCGCATATGCGGTCTTCGACGGTGCCGATTCCCCTCTTACCCAGACGTTTGGACTCGGTTTATTCGAGGAATTAGACCCCGCTTCGTTGGACGTGATTGAGCGCTTCTTTCTTGATCGTAGAGCGCCGGTACACCATGAAGTGAGCCCATTTGCGGGAGTGGCGGCGATGGAAATGCTGTGTGTCCGCAACTACAGGCCAATCGAGACAAGCAACGTTCTTTACCGGCCTGTGGAGCAGCCCGCTGCCGAGAAGCAGCGTGATGTGCGAGTGCGGCTGATCAAACCCGAAGAAGCGCAATTATGGAGCGAGATTAGTGCGAGTGGCTGGTCTTACGAGCAGCCTGAACTTCGGGATTTTCTCATGGATCTTGGCGCCATCATTGCGGCAGGTGAGCAGAGTCTGTGCTTCCTCGCCGAAGATGATGGAAAGCCAGGCGCGGCCGGCATGCTTTGCATTCATGACGGGATTGCTTTGTTTGGCGGCTCATCTACGGTTCCAGAGGCGCGGCGACGAGGCCTGCATGCAGCGCTGCTTCGCGAGCGCATGCGCTATGCCCACGACCATGGATGCGATCTGGCGATGATGGTTGCGCATCCAGGAAGCGATTCCCAACGCAATGCGGAGCGTAATGGGTTCCAGATCGCGTACACACGCACAAAATGGAAGTTGTAATTCTCCGGGACGCTTGCCCGTCCGGTTGGCGACTTGGTATCGTGATCTCCATGTCAGACGCACGCCAGCAACTTCTCACACTTATTTCGCAGCAGTCGTTTCGGCTGGGACAGTTCAAACTTTCCAGCGGGGGGACGAGCGATTACTACATTGATTGCCGCACCACGACCTTGCACGCCGAGGGCGCGCGCCTGACGGGGCGCGTTTTTCTGGACCAGATCGAAGAGTGCAATTGGCGTCCGCAGGCTATTGGCGGACTGACGATGGGCGCCGATCCGATTGTGGTTGCGGTGGCGATGCTGAGCGCGCAGGAGGTGCATCTGCGCTCGACGGATGTTGCGGCGGTGCGTCCGCACGAATTGATTCACGGCTTTCTAGTGCGCAAGGCGGAGAAGGCTCATGGCACGGGGCAGCGAGTGGAAGGTTTTCGAGAAAAGGGCGCGCGGGTGGTGATTGTGGACGATGTGTGCACCACGGGAGCTTCAACGGTGCAGGCGATTGAGGCGGCCATCGCGTTTGGATTTGAGATTGTGGGCATCATGTGCCTGGTGGAGCGCGAGGAATCGATGGGGCGTCCGGCGGTGGAGAGCGCGGCGGGCGGAGTGCCGTTTGTCTCCATATTTACGGCGGCAGAGGTGCGTGCGGAACACTTGCGTCATCTGAAGTAGAGATGGGGATCGTCCGCGAGCGTTTCAAGACCGCGGATTGCCCGGTGAGCGTCATCGGAATACGATGAATTTGCAAAGCCGCGCGGGGGACGGACGCGGCGTAGGGGAGCAATGGATATGATGTTCGGCAAACTCGGTCTGGTCATGATTGTGGTGCGCGACATGGAACGCAGCGTCGCGTTTTACCGGGATGTTCTCGGGCTGAAGCTACTGATGCAGCAGCCAAACTGGAGTCAGTTGGACGCGGGCAACATCATCATTGGACTTCACCCGGATGGCGAAGAGGTGAAGGTGAGTCCGACGAGCGGCATGAGCATTGGGATTTACGTGGATGACATGGACAAGGCGGTGCTGGAGATTCGCCGCCGCTTCGGGAAGATTGCGGTGGGTCCGCGCAAGGATCCGTTTGGACGCTGGGCGCTGGTTTTCGATCCGGATGGGTATAGCGTGCAGATTATTGAAATGTCGCGCGGGCTACGAGCTCAGCACAAGCTTCCGCCGGAGCCGGGGCAGGAGTAAAAAAGCGCTTGTAGAATAAGAAATCCCTCCGCTGTAGCGGGGGGATTTTCGCGATTGCGACGATCTCTAAACGTGTGCGTGCGACTAGCGTCTCTGTCCTGAGTGGTGGTGGTGATGGTGTCTGTGGTGGTGCCTTGTGGTGTTGGCAAACGCCGGTATGGCTGCGCTCAACAGCAGTACACCGGCCAAAACGGCGATTAATGATTTCTTCAACGCGATTCCTCCCGCGAACGCCCCTTGGAGCGTCCACTCTTGTTCTAGCATTTTGATGCACACTCTGCCACGAATTAAGGTTAATTTTATGGATACCTCCGGCCAACCCACGGGCCAGGACTGCTTTCCACTGCACAATTCCATGGCAAACCATTTACACTAGCTTCACCTCAAGACAATGGGAAGAAATCTGTGCTCGAAACACTGAAGTGGACTGATTCTGGCGTTTTATTCATCGACCAAACGAAGCTGCCGACCGAGGAACTCTGGATTACCTGCCGGAAGTATGAAGCCGTGGCGGACGCCATCCGTACGATGGTTGTGCGCGGGGCTCCGGCGATTGGAGTGGCGGCGGCAATGGGGATTGCCTTGGGCGCGCGCGACCTGGACGTGACCAGCATTTCCGAGTTCCGCAACGGCATTGGCCAGATCTGCCGACTGATGGGCGAAACCCGCCCTACGGCAGTGAATCTTTTCTGGGCGATCCGGCGGATGCAGCGCCGCTTTGAGGAGATCAGTGGACGGCCGATTCCGCTGATCAAACAGGCGCTGATCGACGAAGCACTATCGATTTATTCCGAAGACATTGCTACGAATCGCGCGATGGGTGCAAACGGCGCTCCGCTGATGCCGGAGGCGGGTGGGGTGCTGACGCACTGCAATGCCGGAGCACTGGCCACGGCGGGTTACGGAACCGCGCTGGGCGTGATTCGCGCGGCAGTGGAGGCGGGCAAGAAAATCCATGTGTATGCGGACGAGACGAGGCCGTTTCTGCAGGGCGCCCGGCTGACGGCATGGGAGCTGATGAAAGACAACATTCCGGTCACGCTGATTGCCGATAACATGGCAGGCGCGATGATGGCGCAGGGCAAGATACAGGCGGTGATCGTTGGCGCGGACCGGATTGCCGCCAACGGCGATACGGCGAACAAGATTGGAACGTACTCGGTGGCGATTCTGGCGCGCGAGCACGGGATTCCGATGTATGTGGCGGCGCCGTTCTCCACGGTTGATCTGGATACTCCGACGGGCGCGGGGATTCCGATTGAGCAGCGTGCCTCTACGGAGGTAACGATGTTTGCCGGGAAGCAGATTGCGCCGACTGGAGTGCTGGTTGAGAATCCGGCGTTTGACGTGACGCCTGCGCGGTATATCCGCGCGATCATCACGGAGCGCGGCGTGGCTGCGGCCCCGTTTGAGGAATCACTGGCGCAATTGGGTGAGAAGAAGGCAGTGCTGGCGTAAGGCGAGTGGGTGGAATAAGGAATGGGGCAGCCTTGCGGCTGAAGCCTTGCGGCTGCCTTTATTTTTGTGAATTTTGCGAATAGTGAGTGCAAACGCCTGTTATCGCCAGTTGCTTGAGGACGCTTGCTGAAACGGTCTATATTCTCAGCCATGTTCGAGCGATACACGGAAAACGCACGGCGAGCCTTATTCTTTGCACGTTACGAAGCAGACGTGCTTGACTCTCCACATATCGAGCCGGAACACCTGCTATTGGGCTTGTCGAAAGTAGACAAGTCGCTAACCACGCGTTTTCTGCTCCAGTTTGATTCGCCGCAATCAATCCGCAAGCTAGTTCAAGCTAATGCGACGGTTCACGATGAGGATTCCGCGCACTCCCGGGATATAGGGCTCAGTAAAATATGCAAGCGTGTACTTGTTTATGCTTCGGAAGAAGCTGAGCGGCTCTCCAGTAAGCATATCGGCACCGAACACCTGTTGCTAGGACTACTCACGGAATACGATGGTAATAGTGCAGCGAAGTTATTGAAAGAAGCTGGCGTTCAACTTGCATCGGTTCGCGAAGAGTTAGCCCGGACTCCGCACCACGATAACGAACAAATAATCGAAGGAGAGCCCGTAACAGAACCGGATTCGGAACTGAAGGATGTAGCTGAGGGGCAGTCCCGAATAAGGTC
>Ga0302320_10014975_pt1 | contig 15982 bp, 11 predicted proteins | sample Bog_T0_3_FD_202130 | JGI IMG/M metagenome (GOLD analysis project Ga0302320, IMG submission 202130) | Peat permafrost microbial communities from Stordalen Mire near Abisko, Sweden - Bog_T0_3 | ecosystem: Environmental > Terrestrial > Soil > Wetlands > Peat | place: Sweden: Abisko, Stordalen Mire... | reverse complement strand
AAATAATAAATTGGTGAAATTCCAGCTTTATCATCGATTATCGGGGTCAATAACACGACCAAACAACAGAAAAGCCAATTTGTTATAGTGCACAGACTGATTCCCTTTTCCGGAAGGATTTCTGGCTCATATACCCAGGCGATAGGTCCTAAGGAAATTCCAAAACTGAACAAGAAGAGCATGGTCAAAGCAATTGAAGCGTTGTTCATGGCATCATTGGTGATGCTGGGTTGTTGCATAATGCCCAGAATTATTAAGACAACACAACAAAAACCAGTTCCACCCATCAACATCGTCCTTCTACCTTTCATATCAGAGATTTTGCCGGAAATGAAAGCAGAAACAAAGAGGACTACACTGTTTATGATCGTCAAAATTTTGACTGTTTGATCATCACGGCCTTTCTGGTACAAAGTTGAAGAGTCGGTCACCACTGCATTGATACCACAGACTTGTTGAGTGACCATGAGAAGAAGCCCGACAGCGAGTCTATTTGTGTAGACCTTAAAGATGGTGGCATAACTAACATCCTTGTAATCGCTGATCTTCTTTTTAATATTTGAAAGCACATCGTCAATGTATTCTTCATGGTAAATTCTTCTCATAACAGCTTTCACTTCTTCCTGTGGGCGTCCATTCTTCAGCATTGAAAAGGGAGTGTCAAAGTTGAAAAATGTCATTAGTAAAAAGCTCCTGATGAATGAAGCGATGATCGGAAAAGCAAAGACAAATTTCCACCATTGATCACTAAGGTCAAAACTATCGTTGTCATCAGGGATTCTTAAACCCATAACATAAGACACCAAAATGCCGGCATTGATGAAGGTTTGGAAAAAGGTCCCCATCGCACCAGAGACTTCTATCGGGGTCAATTCATTGATGTAGATCGGAATGATTTGTGAGCTTATACCCATTGAAACACCAGCCAACAACCTTCCAACAATCTGAGGTGCTCCTGAACTGCCCAAGAAAATACAAACAACGCATCCGATAATTCCTATACCATCTGAAAGAATCAAGCTCCATTTTCGGCCCAGTTTACCTAACCAATTACCTGATATTATCACCCCCACAATGGCTCCTACAGGACCTAAGGCATTTAGAACACCTTTCATTACGCTATAAAAATCAGGATCCCATTTGTATTGATGCTTCAAATCCACAAGACAGAGATTCAACTCTCCCATTATGTAACCGAAGTAGAAACCTCCGAGACAGGCATTTAGGACGAATCCAAAAATGAAAGCAAGGGATTTGTAGGTTTTTTTGTTTGCTTCTTGCATAGTGTATTGTCAGAAAATAAAAAATTTATTTATTTGTTAAATCTTTTAGCGATAGCTTATTTATTGATAGGATTTTTTTTAATAAATAATTATAATGAGAAAATTTTATTTTATTTATAAATTTTGATTGTTAGCATTATTAACGATTAAATTATTATTGTTCTCATGGGGGTCGTTTTCTTCAGAATCCTCGCTATCTTCTATATCTATTTCCTGATTATTTCCTCTAATTGCGTTTCGAATTTTCTCATAAAAGATTTTCGTTATTTTGTTAGTCATCACATTCAATCTCAACAAATATACTTTGAAATATATCCCACAACCCACCATAGTCATCCCCCAAATCGTCAATAACGCATAAAATGTATAAGTGAATGAACTATCATCATCTAAAGTAAGATCCATGGTGTAATTCCCAAAGGAAACTCCTATGGTATTGTTCTCGAAATTGAAAATTGTATATGTGCTTTTGAGAAACACTTGTCCGAGGTAAATCGTGCTGTTTTTTTGAGAAAGACCTAGCCTCATATAGCAGGATCGGAGATTTTTCGCGGTTTGTACACAATCATAGAGGAGATTGCTGGGGCTCACAGCTAAGAATAAATCAGATGTGAAGAAGAAAACGACATAGGGATAAGTCGATGAGATGAATGTATATTCATCGACGCAAAAAAGACTATTTTCAGAGGCAATTATAGTGCAAGTTATATATAATTGAGCACAAATCAAGATATATTGGTTAAGCATCTCCAAAGGAAGGAGAATATTTGGGGTTCCTATATCAATTGTTGTGACTAGATCAGAATATACATAGCCTTTAACCATTTTTTCCTCTATATAAACCACTTCCATCGCTAATAAGTCAAAACTCCAACTATCTCCCGTTAAAGTATCCAGGAAATAAACCAAATCGTCAGAAAGCAAAGAACTGTTATATCCTCCCAAAGTTATTGTTGAATCATTCGATCGTTGGGGTGATGACCCTAAATACACCGAAAATATTGTGTTATTTGTGAGATTTAAGCTTTGAAACTCAGTCAATATTTTCCGGAAAGTCAGAAAATCAGTCATCGAATCGTTTTCCTTTGAAGAAAGATCCATCCCGAATATGCCTTGGTAATTATCCATCGATAAACTTTTATAGTCATTTTCATCGATTTCCAAGAGAATCGATTGGTTTGTTAAAGTCGTTATGTCAGAAAAATAAAGAGAAAGCGTGCAATTGGCTAGGGCTGAGGAATTCAGAGAAATGTTATTTTGAATAAAGGAAAAAAAAGACGTCGATGTATTGAGACTCATGGGGAAATATGAAATTGTGGAGGATCCATTTTGAATTCCAATGGTCAGTTGATAAGTGGATGAATCGTCATTGTAATTAAGAGGATAGGTCAAGAGATATGGATTGGAATCGCTCAGAACTGAAAAATGGGAAAATGTTCGTGTCTGGGAAAAAACCAAGAGAAGACATAAAAACAACAAAATCGACATTTTTTCAAAATTTCAGGAAGTTCATATCGAAAAATTAAATACTTGAAAAAATCCAGGAAAAAAATATGGATTTTGATAAAATTAAATATTTTTTTTGGCTTTAAATAGTTCATTTATTGTGAATATAGCTTTGAGCCAGCTTAAATGTTAAATAACAAGATGTTTCACTTAATAAAAAGATGAAAATAATTTGGTTTAATGGATTTTCCTGCTCCTTGAGTGATTACCTTGATTTAGCAGGCTCTCTCTATGATCTAAAGAATTCCTAGTAATCAGTGTATTGGGGTTTAATTGGTTTGTATGATGAAGTTTTGGCAGCATGTTAGATTTGTCATGACTATTCATTTGAACATTTTGCTTGATTCTTTGCTTGTCTTTGCTTGACCTTTGGCTTAGGTTCTCTCTGTTTTGGTTTTTGGTGGCCTGTTGAATGTTGTTATGCTAAAAATTAATTATTATAAGGTTTTAAGTGTTTGAAAACCTTCATGAAGGGTGTTGTTTGTAATTTTTTAAGTTTTTGTCGATATTAATTTAATACTTTTGCAATTTTTCATAAATGCCCCTAATTGCACCAATTTTCCAGCTTTTCAAAAATTTAAAATTGATGTTTTTTTAAATAATTTACCAATAAAATAGCTATTTTTTAATAATCAAAAATTCGTTTAAAAATTTCTTAAGTCTTTTAATATTAAAATTTCTAATTCAAATTGCTTTTTTTTTTATATTATGTTTTAAAAAATCAAAAAAAATTTGCTTTCAGAATTTCTTAAGTCTTTTTAATATTAAAATTTCCAAATTCAAAGCTTTAAGAAAAAAAATATTAGTTTTCATATAAAGGAAAAATAGTTTCCATCTTCCTGAAAAAATTAAATAGACTAACTTCTAAACAGAAAAAATAAAGCCAAACTCCTGCATCCTTAAAAATATTTCGTCAGATTCTTCAAATAGGTCTCCATATTATTGTCCATATTCTCGACTTTTCCATATTTCATGCTTTCTGATGGGTCCATGCCTGCATTCTGGAACCCCATACCTCTATTCTTGAGGAAATTCAAGTCGAAATCAGTGGGTCCATTGTTGAAAACTCCATTCGGAAGTCCTGTGGTTTGTCCAACGACCCAATTAGGAAATTGGTTCTGTCCGAAAAAGTTTTGGCCATCTTCATTTTTCTGTGCAGGGTCTCCATAAGTCATTTTGTTAGGGTCTGATACCATGGCATTGGGGTTAAAGGACATATTGGGGTTGATTTGAGGTGTGACTGGGAAATTGTAAGGGTTGACTTGAGGGGCAATTCCTGGGAAAAGAGGCGGGAAAGATGGATTTTGGTTGAAATATTGTGTGGAATTGAGGACCTTTTCGAAATTGTTGAAATCTGAGGATTCCATTCCATTGGAGTTGTTGAAGAAATATGGCATGTTGTTGTTTTTGCGTTGGTTGGGGTTCGAAAACATATTGAGAAGTTCTCGTTCATCATTCACTGGTAATTAAAAGACTTTAAAATAAATAAAAATGAAGGAAATTTTCGTACCTTGTGGTTTACGGCCATATTCCTTATTAAGCATCTCGAAGCTTTTGCGGATGTTATTGTTGAGTTGACTATACATATTCATAAGATTGGTGTCTTGTTGTGGTGGGCGGTTATTTTGTTGGAAGGAGTTGAGATTAAACATGCCAGGATAAGCCAAGAAGCTTCCGGTGGGATCGTTTTCGAATTGATGTTTGAATTGCATTTTGAGGTTTTCATCGAAAGGAAAGTCGAATGGATTCATGTTTTTGTTCATTTCTTCATTATTTGGTGTCACATTCGGGTTCTGTTTCTTCGAATACTTCCCTCTTTTCTTCTTCTCGCTATTTTGGAATTTGTTCAATTCTTCCAATCCTTCTTTATTCCTGAGATGAGGGTTATTGCCTGTGGGGTTCATGACCCCTACGCTTTTCATCCCTTGGATCTTCTTGAAGAACTTCTGATGATGGCTTCGACATTGGCTTGGTGTCTTCGTGCCGATATATTTGGACATAAAAATGAAGATTTTGGTCACTCGTTTGCTGCTCGGGTCGTTGAAAATATCAGCGTACATCTCGATGAATTGTTCATATAAGGCTGATTCTTCTTTGGTCCATCTTTTGATTTTCTCCATGGTCTTCTTATTGTAAGGCCTTTTCGAATTGCCGTTCTTCGGAGACATGCCTGCAGGACCTGTATTGTTCAGGATTTCGTTCAAATTATCGCCTTCTTTCTTCACATCTGTTGTTTTTTCTTCAAATTTCGCAGCTTCTGAGCCATCGGCAATTTGTAGGTTCTTCTCCTCCTGTTTGATCAAGGAAGAATCAGGATCATCTAAAGACTTGTTTTCTAACCCAGAACGCTTGATTTCCTCAAGCGGAGTGGCTGGATTCTGCTGCGGATTGAGCAGATGCTGATATTCTAAGGATAGAGGCTCTAGTTTCTTGAGATAAAATTTAAAATTTCGAAGGATTCGAAGAAAAAATGAAGAAATCGTACATATTCCACTGAATTCGAGGCCTGTTGTTGACAAATGTCGGGATTTATGATCGAAGGGTCCATTGATGAGGGATTTTGTAGGGAATTGGTAGGATAGGATATGATTCGGAGGGGTTTCCGTTCAAGGTTTATCTTAAAGAAATCTTAAAAAAATCTTATGGAATTATTGGGCTTTTTACAAAGAATTAAAGATTCAAAAATTCGGAGGAATGAGATATCATTTCGAAGCAAAAATATCAAATTTTATTCAAAATTTCGCGGAATCAGAGCTTTGGATTATTGAATTCGGGAAGATCATTTCCAAGATTGGAGTGGGGGGCTGAAGAATTGATGAGAGTTTTTTTGATAAAAAAGCTGCGGGATTTAATTAATTTAAAAGCGGAGTTTTTTAAATGTTTCATTAATATACAAAAAATAAAAGTTCTGTTTTTTTAATTATTTTCTTTGTTTTTTTTTTTTAATATTAAAATAATCAAAATATGGGAAAAAACAAATTAATCCTCAAAAACAATAACTCTAAGGTGAATCCCATGGAGATTCATAAGAAAAAGATGCGGGATAAAGAAAAATCCAAGGTCTTTATTTTCTTCATTTTTTCTAATAAATTTTATCTTTTTTGCTTTCAAAGATGAAAGAAAAAAGAAACAAACATCAGAATAATAATCCCAATAACTCAGATTCTAATAAAAAGTATTCAAAACCCGAGAATTCTTCAAATCCTCTGCTAGAAAACATCTATAATCTCAAGAAAAATAACCAAATAGCTTCTATTAACCCTGATCTCATACCAGAAGGTCTTTTCTTAATGCTTTTTATTTGAAAAATTCGATAGATACCGATTCTTACCAGAACTTATTTCAACAAAAGCCCTCGATTCCACAACCAAACCCCGATTTCCACGCTCAGAAAAGGGACTTTCAACCTAATTTCAATAAAAAAAACGAGGCTAATAAACAGAAAAATAAACAAAACAGGCCTCCCAATGATTATTTACAAAAAGACCCTCGATTTTCAGACCCTTTTTTCCAAGTAACAGTTCAAGATAACTATGATCCTTTGAAAAAGATTCAAAAACCCAATGCGAATAACGTGAATAATGTTTCTATTGAAAACCTGCCACAATCTGATATTTTTTTCCAAAGAAACCCTCCAAGTTATTAGAAAATCTTCATTTTTCTCTTGAAATTTTGTTATAAAAGCTGGAGATCAAGTGGGTAGTTTGTTCACTCCAGTGATTCAAAAAGAGGCGGAATTGAAAAATAAGAGCAAAATCGATGTTTCTAAGGAAAAAACGCTTTTTATGCCTCCTGTTTTACGTTTAAAACAATTGAATCCTGAGAAAATTGAGTATTTATTTATTTATGTTTCCCAATAAAAAAACTTGCTGATTTTGTTTATAATTAGAGCTAAAGAACAAAACTATGGGACTATCAGGAATATCAGCAATGTGCCAGCCCCTGCACATCTCCTTTCTATCGAACCTAATATCAATAGCTCGTCTTTTCAAAAGCTGAGCAGTTTCTTAGAAGAAATCGATAAAATAAACGAGCTAGAAAACTAATTAAAGTCTTAAAAATGTCTTTAAAAACCCAAGAAATCCTTTTTTCTTCCGGGGATAAATATATTGGTGCCATTAATTCCCAAAATCTTTTCGAGGGAGAAGGTCTTTATAAATTCTCCAATGGTTCTTCATATAAAGGCAGCTTTTTCGCTGGCATTTATCATGGCAAAGGCATATATACAAACCCTTTAATCCCTGTTGTTTATGAAGGGACATTTAACGAGGGAGTTCTTGAGGGGAAATGTAGGGTTTTATATAAAGGAGGAATTGAATATCAAGGCTTTTTATTAAGGAACAAGAGAAATGGAAAAGGGGTTTTAAGAGTTCCTGATATGAAATTGAGATATGAGGGTGAATTTAATGAGGATTTGTTCGAAGGGAAGGGAAAGATTTATATAGATGAGAAATTGCGATTTGATGGGATGTTTATTAAAGGAAAATTAGAGGGTTTTGGTAAGGAGATAGCTGAGGATTTCGAATATGAAGGAGATTTCAAAGCTGGCTTAAAACAAGGGAAAGGAACTATGAGACATAGGAATGGCGATATTTATGAAGGTGGTTTTCGAAATGATGAGAAGGAAGGAATTGGGGTTTATAAATTTCAAGAGGGAGGATGTTATGAAGGGGAATTTAAAGAGGATTTCTTTGAAGGGAAAGGCATATTTAAAAATGAAGAAATAGAAATTAGAGGGTTTTTTATGAAAGGAAAACTTGAAGGAGAGGCTGAGGTGATAAGAAAGGAAGGAGAGATAATGAAAGGAGAATGGGAAGCTGGCGAGAAGAATGGTAGAATTAGAGTGGAAATGACAAGGAATGGCAAACCAGGAATATATGAAGGTGATTTTAAAAAGGATGTTGAGATAAAACGAGTTTTTGTGAAAAAAATGTAGATTTTTTAATAATTTTTTCAGAAAAGGATTTTTATTATTTCTGAAGTTGGGTTATGAGGTCTTGAAGCTATTAATATGATAATTAATAAGAGTTATTGAACTAAATTTTTACTTGATTTTGTAGTGATTTCAATTCATTAATCTTTTCTTCCTCCTCTTCATCATCTTCCTCTTCAATCACCATAGCTCTATTTATTTATAATTTTAAGTTTATTTAAAACAATGGTTTTCTCTTACTTATTCAAAGGAAACCATGAAAGATCATAAGACGCCCATTTTTTCCTGACATAATTCTCATCCCCATTATCCAATGAGGGGTCTTTTTGCTTTAAATAAGCATAGAAAAACACATAATTCCACATATAATGATCAATTTTGATATGATGCAGAAAGCCTCCAGTTTTTGAATTTCCATTGCTATCGAAATCAGGTCGATCTAATCCACAAATGAAGCATTTATTGAGAATATCATTTTTTTTCTCTCCTCTTTTTTCTCTCAACAATTTGAAAGTATCAATGATAATACCTATAAAATAAATTTAAATTTATTCCATATTAAATATTTGAGGAATTAAATGTTAAATAACCTGCAATTATAGCAATCATGATAATAACAACGATGACATTTTGAATAGCATCATAAATAAATCGACTAGTACTATATTTGGTATCAGAATTATCGATAGTATCTTGATTCAACTGATCAAGCCAACCGCCAATCCCAGCATCAACCTTGAAAGTGTAATCAAAAGACAAGACAAAACATAATAACATTGAATCGCAATTCCCCTGAAATTGATCTGCAAATGCCAAGAACCCTATCAATGAAAACACATAGATCCAAATCAAAAACAACACGAAAACCAACCATAATTGAATTTTCGGCTCCCAAAAAGCCATGATCACAGTCTTTAAATCTGGGAATCGTAAGAGAATTTCAGTCAAATGGAAACAAAAGAAAAAAGGGTTATAAGTAGTCCCTAAGACAGCCAATATTGCATAGGTAAGATAATAGAGGATTTCTATATCTTGAAGGAAATAAAACATACATTTGAGGATTTTAAAGAGAAATTCGAATATTCTTTTGGAAATAGAAAGGTTTTTAGGCGGTCCTTTGTTTTTGAAGGCCTTTTCTATGACTAAAGGTGCGCTTTTTGATAGGAAAAAGCCGATCACGAATAAAGAACATGAAGCCATACACCAGCCGCAAATCTTGAAAAGACTCATAGTTCGAGTTTCGGAATATTGATCTTCTTGAAATAAACGGAGATCATTAACAAAACGATCGCCTTTGTCTGTATTATAAGAGGCGATGATGAAGAGATTGAGGAGAATAGTGAAAATAAAGGCTATATCTCTCCATAAACTCACATAATTCGCGAAAAGTGCGAAAATCTTGTTTTTGTTGAAATAGATTCGAAGACTTTTATTATAATTATAGAAAAAGAAAAGGTTTTATTAAGAAAATACCGCTCTTCATGTTCACAAATCTTCAAGATCTTCTTTGAATCTTTCACTAAAGATAAAACCTTGGATTTGGTGCTTTCTCGATTAACCGTTTCATTGAAATCATCCTTTGTATCCTAATAAATAACGATATTTTATGGAGATTTTATTAAAAGTTAAAGACCTTTTGAAGACAATGGCAGAAGGGCAATATGATGAAATAAATACGATTTAAATGATTTTCTCTAATGATTTCTATATGTGCTGAGTTCGTATAGAAGAATTCATAGGCTTTGAATAATTTCTTCCGTCTTTTCTTCAAACTTTCTTTTTTCTTTTCCTCATCCTTATTGATTAATTTATCTGTCTGTTCCTGAACCACCTTTTTAAATCCTATTAATAAATTGATCATTAAATCTCTTATTATAATAAAGAAAAACTCTTCATATAGCTCAAAATCGATCTTATGAATGTCGTTAGGAAATTAGCCATTTTGCCTATTATATTATCGCCTAATATATTGAAATTCTTCCTCAACTTGTTTTCATTCAATCTATCAATATCATTCATTTTATTATCTATATCCTCCGCATCCAAAATCTTACAAATCATAAAAAACATCAAAAACCCACTTTCTAAAATCGTCCTTTTCATCAATTTTTGTTTCTCCTTATATTCCTTCCCTTGAAACATCTTCTCAAAAGCATTGTTTTTTGTCTCTTTTTCCTCATAATTGCCAAAAGCCGCCATCACGTATTCTTTCGAATAAATCTTTTTGAAATTCTGATATATTTCAAGGATCTTACTATCTAAGACTTCCCTTGGAATAACTTGGGTTATTTTCTTCATTATCAAATCAGATTCCTTCATATTTCGCATTTCCAATAATCCCATGATCAAAACCATCATTTTATATTGTAATCGGGCTAATTGAGTTTGATTGAGAACTTTGATCTTTTTCTCTGTTTCATTGTTTATCATGAAAGTCTTTTCTCTGGGAGGTCTTCTTATAGGACTCGGCGCTTCAGAATTCAATAAGGAGTCAGGAGAGGGATTTGGACTGATATTACTATTATTAATACCATTGTTATTATTATTATTATTATTATTTAATTTGATTTCTTCGGCCACATCTTTCTTTGAAGCTCTATTGTTTGGTTTTATATTCACCTCATTTTTATCATGGAACAAATCCCTAGCCATATCCATCAAAGGACTATCTAAAAGCAACATCTGATTCTCAAGACAAGGACCTTGCACAAATCCTATTAAAGTCTCTATACAAAGATCGATATTCTTAAAGAGGCCTTTACATGAGGAATTGAAATAATAAGCCACCAATAATTCAACTACATCTGATACCAGATCATAAGAAACCCTGGAATTCGTCTGTTTCGATAAATAAGCCTGCATTTCAATATTATGTCCTTCTACGAGATGCTTAAAGAAAGAAAGCAGTTTTTTCAATAAAACCCCTTCCCTATTATTCGATAATTCGAAGATTTCTCTGAATACATCCTTTGAAATCACTCTTTTCCTCTTTACGCTTTGATTCCCTTGAATATTAGGCTTTTCAGTATTACGAACCACAGTTTCTATAGCTTCTATTTCCTTTCTAATGAAACCATGGATTTTATTGAAAATATGCTCGGATTCAGAGGAAGTCTTGAAAATCTTGAAAAACTCGTTTTGTATGTTTTTATTGCCTTTTTTCATTAAACTCGCAGCAAAAGATAGGATTTTTATCAAAAGATCAGTATCAGTTTTCCTGGAATTTTCTATCAAAATCGAAAGAATCATCTTAGTAACCTCGAGTTTTCTGAATATCTCCTGAATTTGAAATAAACCTTCTCTAGTCTCATTCACATCGATCATTTTCTTCAAAACTTGTAATAAAATCAATATCGTGTCTTTATTTTCAGGGTCTTTGAAGCCGAATTGGATGAAATCGATGATTTTCTTAATGAAAATCTCGAAATTGAAGTTGTTTTCAAGCGGATTTTCAACCGGAGAATCTATATTTCTATCTAATTTCAGAAAAGCCTCAGAAAGTATTTGTTTTTCATAGGCTAATTCAAGATCCACGGCTTTATTTTCTTTAAGACTGTTTTTGAAGAAAAACCATAGGGTTTCTTCATTTAAATCGAGTTCTTTCTTTATTTTCGATTTTATAAAGGGATTCTCCTCTATTAAAGCCTTATGAGGCGAATTATCAGGACTTTCTAATGATCTTATCTTGTTTTGTTGAAGATAAATAGACGAAATATCCACGAAATGCGAATTTTCAAAGAAAAACCATAACAATTGATTATCAGCAATCTCATTTATGAATAAATTAGGTTTTTCTTCATTTTCATTTGAAACTTTCAGTTTCAATAGAAGAATCTCGTTTTCTAATGTATTATTATCATCAGAAATCCTGAGTAAATTATTATAGTTTTTCTTAGCATTTTGGGTTAAAAAACCCATGAAAAGCTCCTTTTTCGATATAACTGCCGATTTCAAGCCTATCATCATCGAATAATCCTCCATTTCATCGAAATCCATACTAGTGTTATTCGTATCTTTGATCCCTTTCATATATTTCTCATATAACCCCATAATAAACCCGAGGAAATCCTCAAAAAAATACATCAAAAACTCTCTTTTCGGTTTTTCCTTTAATAAATTCAATCTATTCACCTCGAAATCCAGGAGTTTTTGAATATAAGCCTTTTGTTCATGATATTCTTGTGAATTTCCTCCATTGAAATGGATTTCTCTGAGAAATCTCAAAATTGTAGGCTTTAAAAATGCGAATCCATTAGCTTTAAGTCCTTTTTCCTCAATAAATGAATCTTCTTCAATCAAAATCTCAATCAAATAAGAAACTTCAAAGACTTTCTTCAATTTATTCAAAGCGATATTCATTAAATTAGAACCTTTAGTTGTCATTAAGAGGACTTCTAATAATTTAGCCTGATAAATAAAGGGCTCATCACGATAAGTGTCTTGGAAAGCAGTTTCTTCAAGTTTTTCTAATAAAGTCTTCAAATGAGCTTTATTATCAAAGGAATCATCGAAATAGAACCTTATTTCATTTTTATTAGAATCTCTATGAGTCGAATATAGTATTTTATGTTCTTTTTCAGTGATTTTCTTCATTGGAAGCAAGGAATTTAAGAGAATCGTCTGATTTTCTAATAAGGTTTCATGCCGAAAAGTCTGGATTGTGAGGAAAAAGTCGAGGAATAAAGATTGTCGGCCTTCGTTTTCTATGAGATGCAAAAAAGGCTTCAGGGAATTGGAATCGATTTTAGTGAGAAGCGCCTTGTTTTCTGAGAAAATCGCACAAATCAAAGGAATTTGCTTGAGATCAAATTGCATGAATTCCTGGAAAACATCAAGGAATTCATATAAGATCAATTGATTCTTATGGTTTTCTAGACAGAAGTTCCTTAAAGTTATAAATGCCATTGAGAACATTTCTATTAATAAAACATTGATTTTAGATTGAGTATTCAGGATTAAATGTGGGAATTGATATAGACAATCTCTAATAAGACTGATAATTGGTAAATGTCCATGTGAAAATTGCATGATATTTTGTCTTTCCTTCAAAATAATGAATTGTAAGCTTTTCAAATCTTGTCTTTTTTCCTTAATTAAGCCGATTTTCTCCTTATTGAAGATCAAATGATCATCAACGATTTCCACACCTTCGAATAGAAAAAGACTCAAATTCCTTAATAAATCTATTATCATTTCAAGAGTCTTCACATCAGTTTCCTTAGGCTCCTCGGGATTTAAAGCTAATCTTGACATCCATAACTCCGATTTCTCAACTAAAATACGCAAATCCTTGATTTTCTCCACCATTATATTATATAAAGAAGCTTCTTTCTGCTCAAAAATCATCTCTAAACTCAAAATATTATGCAAAAGTCCTTCTCTTTGATTATAAAGTCTCGTTATCAATCTCAAGACCTTTTTCTCTATATCGGGATGCTTATTTCTATAGAAAAGCAAAAGAAGAGATGGCAAAATCGAAATTTTCTTTGTAGATTCAGGAACTGTGAAAAAGGCATTGAGGTCTTGGATAACATCAAGGTTTTTCTCGTTTTTAGGACCCAAATTCGCGATTTTCCTCCCCATGTTTTTGCCAATATTCAAGAGATCCGAGAACAAATTCTCCTGGTTTTTTTCATCGATTTCCTCAATTCCTGTGAGGAAAATCTCAGGACATTTCTCTTTAAATTCGCTTTCAATGAAATTCACACATATTTTCTGTAATTCTTCCTCATTGAAATTCTTGTTCTTTTTCTCTGATAAGTTCTTTTTCGCAAAGCCTGTGAACCAATCCATAAAAATACTAAGTAAGGAATTTTGTCTTATATCATTGAAATAATTCAATAATTCCAAAACTTTCAATTTAACTTGGATATCATGTGTTTTTTCGCTGGGGTTCATCGATTCTAGACTTTTCAATGAATGAAGCATTTGATAAAGTCCTTTGATTATCGGGTTATTTTCTAATTGTTTATCATCAATTGGCGCTTTCGTCGCGATTTTATCAATAGCTTTCCGTTTCTTTTCTGAGGAAAAACCCACTAATTCCCCTACGTTTTGGAACATCGTCAAAACCCCGGATTTTATATTGATGATTTTAAAAAGGTTCTTATGAAGAGACTTTAAATAGTTCTCATTTAGCATAATACGGGCTTTTTCCTCTTTTCTCTTACGGGATTCTATTAATAATTGACTGATTTTCGTGTTTTCCTGATCAAATTCCAACATAAAGACCAAATTCCTCACGATTTTATGATAATCATCCTTATTTGGATGAATTAAAGAGAAAATGTCTAATCTGATTATCAAGAATAACAGATCCAGACCATTATATAAGAATTCATCAAGGATTTTCTCCTTTTCGAAACTCGCTATATGATCCTTGAGATTATAGATCAATTTCTGATAAAGTTCGAATTCCTCAGAATAATGTCCTTCCTTTTTCTTTTCCATTTGAGAGGCTTTTTTCTTATTAGTATTATTAGTGAAGAAATTCGTCAAGCCGAATTGCAAAGTCGATGATTTCAAATTAAGCACTTCTTTGAGTTCGAGACCTTTTTCCTTACCGAATATATGACACATGTTTGGGATCGCTGCTGGGAAAAAAGGCTCATGATCTATATAAAGAGAAAATGCCAATCGTGAAAAGGTGGATCTTAATTCACGAGGAAGATTTGGCTTAAATATAGCTGGGATCAAATAAAATTTGGGAAAAAGATGTTTCAGCTCTTTTTTCCAAAGATAATTGCGATGATAGGCAAGATCCGCAAAAAGGTTCAAGTTTTCTTTGATGAAATCAAAATATTGCAACTTGTGAGCCAAACGCAAAGAGGATTTGAGGTCTGAGGGAAGGTCTTCAGGAAGGAAACCGTCTTTGAAGATTTCATCAATATTGAAACAGTTCTGTTTTTTATTAATGATTATTGATAAGAATAAAAATAATCGTGAAAATATAAACTAAATGAGAAAATATTTATAGAGAAAATATATATAATTAAAAAAATATATATAAAGAAAATATATAGAAAATGATATATATTGAAAATATAGAGAGAAAATATCCATATAGAGAAAAATATATAAATAAGAGAAAATATATATAAATATATCGATAATTTCAGATAAAATATAAAATATATTGATATACTATATATATATATATATATAAAATATATATATATATAAATATACGATATATATATATAAATATGCTATATATATATATATATATAAAAATATACTTCACTAGCAGCTGGATTCCCAAAATCGACTATAAAATTCATTCCTTTCTGACGTTCTTCACTGTTAGATAATTAATAAAAATTATGATAAATTCGCTCCAAACAAAAATTATAAAATTAAATTAAATTTTAAGCAAATTATTAATTCTTTTACACTCTCGCATTGACAAAAGGGTTGTTCTTTTTGGTCATAACCATGCAATTATATAGTTTATATATGATTTCCTGATTGATATTGATGTTCATCTCTCCATTTTTACATAAACATCGTAAAAAACGCAGATATTCTTGTTTATTTGTTCCATCATTTTCCCAAATCATATTGATATAGAAATTTATCAAATTCATAGGCTTCGAAGTCAATTTATCTTGTTTCGAGAATTTCAGCTTATTATCTGAGTTTTCCTTAGTATTTTCCTTATCAATGATATTTATCAAGATATTGAATTTCTGGGTTTCTGGGTCCTCTGGAGCCAAATCAAAAGCGAATTTCACAGTTCTATTGATTTTATTCAACAAATGCGAATTATTCCCAATGATTTTCCTAATGCATTCGCTGGCACAAATCAGATATTTCGCATGCAATTGGAAATTCGGCACTAAGTTATAAATTTGGATTTGTGCTTCTGAATAATTCTCTGACATTTCGGTTAATAATTGATAGATTTCCTGACAAAAATCCATCTTTTTCTTTATAAACTCAAGATATCGGAATTTATCTAAGGATTTCTTTGGACTGACAGTTGACATTCGGGTTGGAGAAGCCGATTTTCGCAAAAAAGTGGATCTTCTAGGGGAATTGAGTTTCGAAGTATTCTTGAGTTTATCGAGGAATTTCTCACTTTTTCTAGAAAATAGCTCGAATTCAGATTTTTGGAGAAGATTCTTGAGAATTGAGATAAGGATCTCGATAAAGTATTGATCTTTTAAGAGCTTTAATAAAGAAATATAAGATAATGGAATTTAAGAAGAAGGATTGAATACTCGTTGACGTAAAGGATTGATTTCACCAAATTTTTGAT
>Ga0302320_10014973_pt1 | contig 15983 bp, 8 predicted proteins | sample Bog_T0_3_FD_202130 | JGI IMG/M metagenome (GOLD analysis project Ga0302320, IMG submission 202130) | Peat permafrost microbial communities from Stordalen Mire near Abisko, Sweden - Bog_T0_3 | ecosystem: Environmental > Terrestrial > Soil > Wetlands > Peat | place: Sweden: Abisko, Stordalen Mire... | reverse complement strand
AGTCCCTGGGCGAGTGACATCATGGGGCCGAGACCGAGAATGGCTACGTCAGAACCGTCGGAGAGGACTTCCGCCTTGCCGATGGGGAGAATTTGCGGCTCGGGCTTGCGGGCCACGCCGGCCACTGCGCCGCGCGGATAACGAATTGCGCTGGGGCCGGGAATATCGAGCGCGGTCTTGATCATGTCGGCGAGTTCGTCTTCGTCTTTGGGCGACATGAGCACGATGTCGGGAATGCCGCGCAGGTAAGCGATGTCGAAGAGGCCGTGATGCGTGGGGCCGTCGTCGCCGGAAAGCCCGGCGCGATCCATACAGAAAAGGACCGGCAGCTTCTGCAGGCATACGTCGTGCACGATGGGGTCGAAGGCGCGTTGCAGAAACGTGGAATAGATGGCGCAGACCGGCCGGAACCCGCGCGTAGCCATGCCGGCTGCGAAGACCACAGCGTGCTCCTCGGCGATGCCCACGTCGAAGTAGCGCTTGGGATGGTGGGGCCGGAAATGATCGAGGCCCGTGCCGTTGGGCATGGCCGCGGTGATGGCGACGATGCGTTCATCTTTATCGGCCAGATCGGCGAGCGTCTTGGCGAAGAGCTCAGCGTACGTCGGGGTGCCGTCGGGAGTCTCGCCGGTCTCGGGATCGTAGGGGCCGAGGCCGTGGAACTTCTTTTGTCCTTCGAGCGCCGGTTGAAAACCGCGGCCCTTTTGCGTGAGCACGTGCAGCAGCACCGGGTGATCGAGGGTCTTGAGAAACTTGAAGGTTTCGATAAGCAGCGGAATGTTGTGGCCGTCGATGGGGCCGAAATATTCCAGGCCAAATTCCTCAAACATCATGGAGGCCCAGAGAAATCCCTTGGCAGCCTCTTCGGCGCGGCGCACCACCTTGGCTGCCGTCTTGCCGCCGAAGCGCTCGATCAGTTGCGTGGCCTTGTCGTGCAGGTGCTTGTAGCGCTCGTTGGTCACAATGCTGTGCAGGTAACGAGCCACTGCGCCCACATTGCGGTCGATCGACCACTCGTTGTCATTGAGCACAACGATCATGCGTTTGGTCTGTGACGCGATGTTGTTCATGGCTTCAAAGGTGATGCCGTTGGTGAAGGCGGCGTCTCCGGCGACGGCGATCACGTTTTCGTGCCCTCCGGCCAGGTCGCGCGCTACAGCCATGCCCAGCGCCGCGGAAAGCGCAGTGCCGGCATGACCGGCGCCGTAGGCATCGTGCTCGCTTTCGGTGCGCAGCATAAAGCCGTTCAGCCCGCCGGGCTGGCGGATGGTGTCAAAACGCTCGCGGCGGCCGGTGAGAATCTTATGGATGTAAGCCTGGTGGCTCACGTCGAAGAGGATCTTGTCTTCGGGTGTGTTGAACACCGCATGCAGGGCGAGGGTGAGCTCGACCACGCCAAGATTGGGGCCGAGGTGGCCGCCGGTTTTTGAAAGGGCCTGAATGAGGAAGTCGCGTATCTCCTCGGCAAGCTGGGCCAGTTGCGCGGAATTGAGGCTCTTGACGTCGGCGGGGGAGTTGATCGACTCGAGCAGTGTTGCCATTCAGTTCCTTTTCCCGGGAAAGCCGGGCATCAAGCTAAAAAGCCCCCTGCGCGGGGGTCTTGGTTTGCGGTTTCGCCTGTTCCTAGTATACCTGTGTGAACAATCGGCCCATTGCAGTGTTAGACGCAGTGACGCGCGCGGAGTTTGAGCGGATTTCCGGCCCGCAAGGGGCCAAAAAAGCGGTGCCAGGCGATGCCCCGCAAGAAGGTAGTAAGTCAATGTAAATAGACAGTTTGTTTGCCGTAAAGGACAGCCTCGAAGGACCATTGCCAGAGGCCGAAAGCACCGCCGCTGCACTATACTTGAGCCGCGGTGAGAATGGGCGGTTGCGCGATGCGGAAATGGGTGGTGGTGCTGCTTTTGGCGGTTTCAGCCTGGCCGGCGATGGCGGCCAAGAGCGTGTCGGTGGGGCAGCTCGATCAGTTGCTGGGCACGCTCCACGGCAAGTCCGATGGCAAGGTGGCGCAGGAGCTCTCTGACCTGGAGCTGACGGAGCGGGTGAGCCCCGACAGGCTGGCGCACTGGGAGAAGGATTTCCCCGGAAGCCGCACCCACGAGGCGCTGACGAAGTTAGTCGATCTCGCGGCATTTCTGAACCCTCCGGCGACGGACGTAGTTCCGATCCCCGGGCCGGACAGCGCGACCCAGGAGCGGATGCTGGCGATGGCCGTGGACTACGTGAAGTCCACGATTACGCGTCTGCCAAACTTTCTTGCCACCCGGGAAACCGCGCACTTTGAAGACACGCCCTCGCAGCAGACGGTGGTTGCCGGCGGGGGCAATCTTCTCGGGGCGCGCGCCATGCGCGGCGGGCAGTCGATCTCCGTCAGCAATTCCGAATACAAATCTCTGCACAGTACAGGCACATCCAGCACCGTGGTCACGTATCGGGACGGCTTCGAGGTACACGACACGGATGCCGTGCGGGGCAAGAGCCAGGGCGGGCCGCCGAGAGCGCTCACGACCATGGGCGAATTTGGTCCCATTCTTTCCGTGGTGTTGGGCGACGTTCTGCGCAGCGAAGCGACGTGGCAAAGATGGGAAAAGGGCGCGAGCGAGCCGGTGGCCGTTTTTCGATATGTTGTGCCCGAAGAGCAGTCGAACTTTACCGTGGGGATTCCAACGGGTGACAAGATCGAGAATGTCTACCCCGGCTACCATGGAGAGATCGCCGTCGATCCGGCGTCCGGAGCGATTCTGCGCATCAGCCTGGTTGCGGAAATGCCATCGCCCTACCAGGCGATGCAGAGCGCGATCATGGTGGAGTATGCGCCCGTGACCATCGGCGAGCAGAGCTTTATTTGCCCGGTGCGCAGCGTGGCATTTTCCAAAGTCCCAATGGCGCATTCCGCGGCATTGCAGCAGGGGTCCGCGGTCGACGTGCAAACGCAACTAAACGACGTTGCCTTTACGCAGTATCACTTGTTCCGCTCGAAATCGCGCATCGTCACCAACGAAAGCGGAACGGGCGATGCGCCGCCGGGCGCTGTGCCAACCACGCCTGCAAATCCCGCGGCGCCTGCGCCACAGCAACCGTAGCAATGCATTGTAGGATGAGCCTGGGTGCGTTCGAGTCGGTTGGAGGATATGAGAGTGAGTAAAGTGCGGAATCTTTTTTCGTCTTTGATCTTGACTGCCGGATTGGCGGCGGGGTTAAGCGCGGGTGCGGCACACGCGCAGTTGCCGGAGCCGGGAACGAATCAGGACGCGCCGAATCCGCTGACCGACGCCACCTTGAAGCCGGGCAAGATTCTGCTTCTCGACCTGGAAGCGCGTTTTGCCAAGGACGTGCTGGAGCGGGGAGGCGCGGCGTTCGCCGACTGGTTCGCCGGCGACGGTGTGGCGCTGGGCAACGGGGCCGCGCCGCTGATCGGCAAGGTGGCCATTGCCAAGTCGGCCAACTGGTCGCCGCAGGATTATCAACTCACCTGGACGCCGACCGACGCCATGATGGGGCCCTCCGGCGATATGGGCTATACGTGGGGCCACTTCGAGGGGCGCAGCAAAGACGCCAACGGAAATCCCGTGCTGACCAGCGGCCGCTACATCACCATGTGGCGCAAAGAGCCGGATGGCAAGTGGAAAGTGGTGCTGGACGCGGGGGCGAATGAGCCCCCGGCCGCCGGAGATTGCTGCAAGCTGCCGGGACATTAAAGGCAGGGAGCGAGGGAACAGTGTGAGTGTGAAGTGTGAGTGTGAGTGTGAAGTGCGAGTGTGAGTGTGAAGTGTGAGTGTGAAGTGTGAGTGTGAAGTGCGAGTGTGAAGTGCGAGTGTGAAGTGTGAGTGTGAAGTGTGAGTGTGAGGCTGTATCGTGCACGCACACGCGCGCACTCGCGGGCCATTGCCCACGAACGACTACAGCGTGTTTCAAAAATGGGCTGGCGGATTCAGCCCGAATCCCTCAGGGGTTAAAGAGGTTGCGGAAAAAGTCCGAACGAAAATCGAATTCGGCAAGAGGTCGATTGGCAGGGGCTAAAGCCCGACTCATTCTACTGACTTCATTGGCCCGGCTCAGGCCGTGCCCTTGTTACAAAGCCACTTGGGTTGAGTTTTTTCGCAGCCTGTGAAGTCGTGCCCTTTCACGAGACCATTTATGAAACACGCTTTAAGCATCTTAGATAGATAGCGCTTTATGAAACACGCTTTAAGCATCTTAGATAGATAGCGCTGGGCACGTTTGCGCCGATTTTGCAGCGGATCGAAACAGGTAATCATATTAGAGTGTCCTTGGTAACCTCCCCAAGACCCCACCGCGCGAAAAATCGCGGGTACTTGGGTGGTAAGCCTTTTGCCGCCAATTACCTATTTTGTGGAAGAGCCAAGAGTGTCAATTCCCCGGATACTGACATACGGGTGCGTGTAACTATGTGCGCTGTGCTCGGTTCCCAAGCCGGTGAGAACCAGGTTGTGGACGTGCGTTCGGAGCTGAGTGCCTTCGATCGCAACTCCGACCCCGGGCTGAGCGAGCTGACTGAGCTTGCCGCAGTGCTGTGCAACGCCGACTACGCCTACCTGGGCTGGATGGACTACAGCCGGCTGTGGTTCCGTTCGCGTTACGGCTTCAGAGCGACCGAGCAGCCGCGCGCCTTAACCGCCTGCCAATGGATGCTCGATACAGGTCAACCGCTTCTGATTGCGGATGCCGGCCAGGATTCACGTTTTCCGCCCACGGGCATTCCCCTGCCCAACGCCGAGCCGAGCCTTTCCTACGCGGGAGTGCCTCTCCTCTCCGGCGATCAGCAGATCATTGGCACGCTGGCGGTGCTGACGCGCGAGGCGGATCGCTTCCGGCCGGAGCACGTGACCCTCTTGGAAACGCTGGGCCGGCAGGTCGTGACGCGGCTGGAACTCTACAATCGCATTCGCCTGCAGGAACAGGCGCAGCGCCAGCGGCAACGGACGGAACGGGCGCTGGCCATCGAGCGCTGCTTTGTGGCCGCCACACTGGATTCGATTCCGGCGCTGGTGACCGTACTGGACACGGCCGGCCGCGTGGTGCGCATGAACGAGCCCTGCTCGCAGTTGACCGGATTAAGTCTGGCGCATGTCATCGGACGCTCGTTCACCGACGAATTTCTTGAAGAGGACGACCGCTCGTGGGTGGCGAGCAAGTTGCGCGACGCAGCAACAGGCCAGGGCTGCGGGCCGCATGAGACGGCGTGGCGCACAGCCAGCGGCCGCGCGCGGCGCGTCAGTTGGACGTTGCGGCCGCTGCAGGGCCCGAATGGTGAAATCCAATACCTGATCGTCAGCGGACAGGATGTGACCGACCAGCGCGAGATGGAGAAAGCGCTGCTCTCGAACGAGACCCGCTATCGCGAGATGGTGGAGAACAGTCTCGGCTTTGTCTTTACCTGCTCGATGGAGGGGCGCCTGACTTCGCTGAACGCGTTTACCGCGGAGACCCTGGGATTCCGCCAGGAAGATATGGTGGGGCGCATGGTCACCGAGCTAATGGACGCTTCGGGAGTGGCGGCTTTCCAGGATTGCCTGAACACGGTGGAGACCGGCGAGGAGTGGCAAGGGGCACTGCCGTTGCGGCGCAGCGATGGCGTGTACCGGCGCATCGCGGTGCACAGTCGCAGCATGCAACTGGCCAGCGAACGAAGATTTGTGATCGTGCACGGCATGGACGTGACCGAGCAGCATGAAGCCGAAGAGGCGCTGCACCTGGCCACCCGCCAGCGCGAAATGATTCTGGAGTCGGTGGGCGACGGCATCTTCGGCATCGACCTCGACGGCAAGGTCACGTTCATCAACGAGGCGGGCGCGCGCATGTTGGGCTACACGCCGGAGCAGTTGACCCGGCAGGATCTGCATCAGCTCATCCACCACAGCCACGACGATGGAACGCCGTATTCGCGATCGACCAGTCCGATCTTGCAGGCGCTGCGCCGCGCGGAACCGATGCGCATGAGAGACGAGGTGTTTTGGCGGCGCGATCGTTCGCCGATCCAGGTGGAGTACAGCGCCAACCCGCTCATGGAAGAGGGCCGCGTGTCGGGCATGGTGGTGGCTTTCCAGGACGTGAGCGAGCGCCGGCGCCTGGAGCGCATGAAGGACGAGTTTATTTCCACGGTGAGCCACGAGCTGCGCACGCCGCTCACTTCGCTGGGCGCGTCCCTGCGCTTGATTCAGTCTGGCTCGCTCGACAAGCGGCCGGAGAAGCAGCGCCAGATGATCGAAATGGCGATCGGCAACTGCGACCGGCTGACGCGACTGGTCAACGACATTCTGGATTTCGACGGCGCGGAGAAACGCCGCCTGCCGCTCAACCGCGAGCCTATCGAACCCATGGTCCTGCTGCGCCGCGCTTGCGACGTGGCCCACGGCGCAGCCACCCAGGCGCGCATGGAGTTTCGCATCGATGCCAATGCATCGCCGGTCTTTGCCGATTCCGAGCGCGTGATGCAGGTGCTCAACGAACTGGTGACGAACGCCATCAAGTTTTCGCCGCCCGGCACCACCATCACGCTGAGTGCGCGGGATGTAAACGGCGGAGGAGCGTGGGGCGAGACGCAGACGGTGAGAGAGGCCGTTTTCAGCGTTGCCGACCAGGGGCGCGGCATCGCTCCGGAAAAACTGGAGCGCATCTTCGAGCCATTCCAGCAGGGCGACGCGTCGGACTCGCGCGCGCTGGGCGGAACGGGCCTGGGCCTCGCGCTCTGCCGCAGCATCGTGGAGCAGCACGGCGGCCGCATCTGGGCCGAGAGCGAAGTGGACAAGGGAAGCAGGTTCCTGTTTACGCTGCCCGCGGCCGTACCGCCGGTCTCCTGACCCGGGCCGTACCGAGGGCCACCTGATCCTCAGTGCCTTAGTCAAACACCGATGAACTTCCAGCCCACAATCTCATCGAGCGTGTTTCATAAATGGCCTGGCTGGCAAACCTGAATCCTCCAGGGGTTACAGCGGTTTCGATTCTGCTCTTTTCAGAAACCTGAATGCCAAGTGGCATTTTCCTCAAGAAAATGCCACCTCGTACGATCTTCCGGTGTCAACATGTGAATCGAAACCGCTCTAGACAGGCTGCGGAAAAAGTCCGCATGAAATGCGAATTCGGCAAAGGATGGATCGGCAGGGGCTAAAGCCCAATTCATTCTGCGGACTTTATTGGCCCGGCTAAAGCCGTGCCCTTGTTACAAGGCCCCGCGAATCGAGTTTTTCCGCAGCCTGTAAACCCCCCCAGCTTTCCTGGCCTTTTCGGCCTCCTTCGACTCCGCTCAGGGCAGGCTTTGAAGTAGTGCCCTTTCACGAGGCCATTTATGAAACACGCTATAACTACTTTGCTTGCGGCGCAGGCGCTGGCAGCGCCATAGCAACCGGCGGCAGCTTGGCCACCGCCGCCACCGGCAGCTCCACCGCGCCCACATGATCGTTTCCGTCGTCGCTCATGCCAATGCGCAGGTAGTAGTCACCCTTCGCGGGAACGCTGATCTGCTGCACATACTTGATCGCACCGCTCTCAAGCGCGGCAAATCGCGCATCGGGAATGGCTGCGCCAATGCCGTTCACCTGCGCGTTGATGAGCGATCCATCGGCATCGTACACATAGGTCCTGAACTCCAGCGCGCAACGATGCACGCCGTCGGGAGTCGTGGTCCACGCGAACACTTTCGGATTTGCAGCGAACGTGACCGCGTACCGGCGATAGGGCCCGGAAGTTTTCTTGGCGACCAGGTTCCCCGGCACCAGCGCCGCCTCAGTATCCGTTGAGGTGGGCCGCACGCTGGCGTCGAAGATCAGTTCGGTGGGATCCGGGCCGCCATGAAGCATGGCGGCGCGCAGAGCGCTGTACTGGCCGGGATCGGTTTTGGCATTTTGCGCCTGATTGTGATTATTTGGATCGTCGGCAAAGTAACCCCTTCTGTAGGCAAGCGTCACCCCGGGACGATCGAGCTTGACTTGAATCTTGCGGTAATCGCCGTTCCATTTCTTATTCGAAGGCGTGTAGGCAATCGTGTAGTAATTCGATCCCGATTCGACGGCCTTTTGCACCGCTTCTTTCAGGCCGTTGGTGTTCAAAAAGGCCTTTCCGCCCGTGGCCTCGGCCATCTGCTGCATCGTGCCGTGCTCCGCGCTGGTTTGCTCGAACCACTTTGTGTTGGCGTTGGCAAAGCCATTGGGCTTCTTGTTCATCGTTGAGCCGGTCTGCGTCGCGCTCAACGCCGGGTTCACCATCAGGCCGCGCGCGTCGATGGGATAAACGGAAACCTGGCTGCGCGATAGCAGATCGACGGTCTCCCGGAACTCCGCTTCCGACGAAGCCACAACCGCGAAGGGATTCTGCAGGTCCGGATCGGGCAGAATGCTGATGGGAAAGGAGCCGGAAAACCAGATGAGATTTTTGCGGCCGGGCAGCGCGCTCATGTAGCGCGCCAGCTGATTCAGCGCGTCCAGTGTATAGCGCGCGCGGAGCTGCAACTGAAACGACTGCTGCTCGGCCTCGAACTGCTGGAAGTTGGCAATCAGCGTCGCCGCGTCCGGATCATTCCCCAGGTTGTCGATCATCATGTCCAGCATCGGGTCGTCCTGGCCCGGCGCGTCGCCTTCCGTCGCATTGTTCATCAGCGGCGATGCGCCCTGATTGCCTTTCTTGCCTGCCACCAGCGCGCGCAACAGTTCGGGGTTCGTCGTGAATCCCTGCAGCAGTTTCAGCTCGGTGGTGAGCGAGAAGATCGCCATACGCGTGCCCGGCGGCACATCCTTCAGGTACTTCAGCACCTGGTCGCGCACCACGGTTTGCGCGTCCAAGGGCGTGTTCAACTTGTCGAGGAGCAGGATGTTGAGGGCGCCGTTGGCAGGCGCAACGGAGTAATTCGTAAAGACGCCGGGATCGAGTTTGGGAGCCTGCGGCAGCGGGGCCGATGGCTGCGTCTGATGTTCTTCAAAGACGGAGACCGTCTGCGGCTTGCCGTCTTCCAGCACCGTGAAGTCCGCGGCGGTGAGCTGATGCACGGGATTCTGCTTAGAATCGCTCGCCACAACATCCACGACAACAAGATCGGAGCTGGTGCGGATGGTAGTCGCTGGCGTACCCGCGGCCGGCGTCGATTGTCCGCTCCCACTTCCCCACAAAGGAAGGCAGAGCATTGCGCAGAAAAATGAAAATAGACCGATACGAGACATCACCGAATCTCCTTCTCGAGAACAGAAGAGAATAACGCATCCCCGCTTCCCGCGCCATTGCGGGCAGTCAGCTTGAAACTGTTTTGAAAGGGCACGAGTTCAAAGCCTGCTGAAAAGCTTCTCAGGCGACATGTTTTGTATCAGGGCGCGAGTTTACTCGCGCCGTAAGCGCAATCAAATGATCGAGGGCTTTAGCCCCTGAGGCACGGTTACTCAAACTGACCCGACACCCCGTCGCGTGCAAGAACCCCTGCTCACTTGGCGGCGACCGCCAGCGGAACCTCCAGAGATCCGAGGTGGCCGGTGCTCAGGTCGTAAACCGCAAGCCGCAGGGAGAAGTTGCCCGCAGGCAAATCGAGTTCCATGCGCAGCGGAAAGCCCGAGGCCCTGATCCTGGCATACTGCTCCGCTGGGATCGAGAGTGGCATCGTGCGGTCCACGTAATTCACGCGCTTGCCGTCGCCATCGTAGGCCAACAGGACAAACTCAACGTTGACCTGCCGCGATCCATCCGCCGTAGTCGCGAAGTTCAGGCCGCGCGGGTCCACGAGCAAGTCGACCACCGTGCGATGCAGAGGACCTTTGAGCTCGGCCGCATCGTCGCCCGCCGGGGTTGCGGAAAACTTCGTGTCGCGAAAATGCGCATCGGTGGAGGGCAGCACGCGCGTATTGAAGATGATCTGTGTCGAGGGCGGCGCGCCATGCAGCGTGGAGGCCAGAATCGGAGTGATCTGCGCCGCGTCGTGCGCGGGGCTCTTTGTGGCGGAGTCGGCATAGTAGCCGTCGCGGTAGGCAAGATTCAAGCCGCTGCCCTCGACGCGCACCTGGAGCTTGCGGAAGCGTCCATCGAATTTCTTGTTCTCCGGCACGTAGGCGACGGTGTAGTAGCTGGAGCCGTTGGCCACGGCGTCGGCGACGGTTTTTTCCAGGTCATTGGCATTCAGGTAGGCCTTGCCGCCGGTTTCCTTTGCAATCAAATCCAACGAGCTATCTTCCTGCGCGCGCGTCTGCAGCGCCTGGTGCATGTCGTTGGCAATAGCAAGCCCCACGCCGCTGCGGCGCGGGGGAGCGCCACCGATGGCGCCTGCGGGAATATATGAGGCATCGGCGCTACTGAGATTCATCAGCCCTCGTCCGTCAACCGGATACACAGACATCCGCGCTGCCGCAATCGCCTCGCTGGTTTCGCGCACCGCGTCCGCGTACATGCGCGCAGCGTCGAAGCCATTGCGCTCCGAATTGTCAGGGCCGAGTCCGATGGGAAACGAGCCGGAAAACCAGATCACATTCTTGCGTCCCGGAATGCCGCTCAAGTAAAGCGCCAGTTGCCGGAATGCGTCCAGCGTGATTTTGACCCGCTCGTCAGTCTGAACGGCGCCAATGTCGGCTTGCCACTGCTGCGCCATGCTTCCCCCGTCGGTACCGTCGCCAGCTCCAGAAAAGTCGGGGGGCGTGGGTTCATCCATCGTCAATCCAGCCCCGGTCACGTCCGAGGGACGCGGCGTGGCCTTCGTGCTTTCGAGTGCCTTGGCCAGCTGCGAAACATCCGTCGTAAAGCCCGTAATCATGCGCAGCCGCGAAGTCAGCGTAAATACCGCCATCGTGGTGCCGGGCGCAATCTTGGCCATGTACTCGATCATTTGGCGGCGCACATCGGTCTGCTTATCCACGGGAGTGTTGAGGCCGTCGAGAAGCAGCACGTTCACCGCGGTGGCCGGCGGATACACTGGCGCATTGCTATACGTGTGCGGCGGCAGAGCAGCGGGCTTGTAGCCCTGCGGGGGAGCCGGTGCGGGCTGATGCTCCTCGAACGAGGCGATGGTCTGCTCTTTTCCGTCTTCGAAGACGCGGAAGCGGCTGCGATCGATGCCGTGGACAGCGTTGCCGCGATCGGTGACCACCACATCCAGCAGAACCAGGTTGGCATTGGCGTGAATGACGGGAGCTGTCGGTAGCGGCGTTGCACCGGCGGTGGCGTTTTGCGAAGGCGCAGCGGTCGTGGGAGCAGTCGCCGGAGCAGCCTGCGGAGTTGCGGCCTGGCCCGCGCCACTTGAAGCGAAAACGAAGAGAGAAAGAACAGCCATCGCCGTGCCGGCGTGAATCAGTCGCATAGAAAAGTCCCTCATAACCGGCGCAGCCGGGCAGGATCATTCGTTGCCGATCCTTACTATTGTGCATCGCCGCGCGGGCCCGCGTCAGAAATGCTTCTTCAGCTTGAGAATCTGCGATTCGAAGCCGTACCAAAGCGCCGCGGCCACCAGCGTGCTCACCAGCAATCGCATGGCAACCACGGCGAGGTTGCCCGCCATGCCGTAGCCGTGCCGATCCATCGCCGCGTCGAATGATCCGATGAAGACGAAGACCGAGATGTGCATCATATAGAGGCCGTAACTGATGCGGCCGTAAAAGGCCAGCGGTCCGGAGTGCAGCACCGCGTTGATAGGGTTGCGCGCGCCGGTGGATGCGATCAGTGCCAGCACCATTCCGGCAAAGCCCACGGCCAGGGCGGAATCAAGATACGCGGTGCCGCCGGCAATGGTGCCCGCCGCCAGAAATCCCAGCACGAATCCACTCAGGCCCATCCACAGCCATGCGCGCCGACTGAGCGGTAGCGTGTGCAAACCGATTGCCAGCAAACTGCCCCATGCAATTCCGTCCAGGTGGATGAGCGTGTTGGTCGATGTCATCCAGTGCAAGTCCGCGTGGCGCAGCACCGGCGAAGCGATGAGCGTTGCGGCCAGAGCCGCGGCGAGCATCCACGGCCGCCGCAGCGCGCGCACCAGCGGAGCCCATACAAAGTAGTACTGCTCCTCAATCGCCAGCGCCCACGTGGGCCCGATGGCCGGCGGCAGCGAGAGATGAAACAGGTTCTGTACGCAGAAGATGTAAGCCAGCCAGGGCGCGGTCTTGATGGCGTCCCACACGCTGGGGCCGATGAACCACGGCGCGTTGAGATACACCACGATCAGCAGCAGAATATACACCGGCCAGATGCGCAGCGCCCGGCGCGCGTGAAAGTTGTGGAAGTAGCGCGGCTTGTCGCGGGTGGTAATCAGAATTGACGTGATGAGAAAGCCCGAGAGAGTGAAGAAGAGAATCACTCCGGCCCAGCCCCAGAGCGAGGCGCCGTAGATCCACGTTCCCACGAGGCGTGGTTGGCAGTGATAGAGAACGACGGCCAGAATCGCCAGCCCGCGCAGGCCGTCAAGCTCGGGCAGGTAATTGGGAAGCCAGTTTGGGCGTTGCATAGGCGTACACGAATTCGAGTTCGGATCCAAACTACCCCGCCGCCAGTTGCCGTGCGCGCTCCGTAGCCCGCATCACAGCCTTGATCAGCGTCACGCGCAATCCACCTTCTTCAAGTTCCAGAATGCCGTCGATGGTGCATCCCGCGGGAGTGGTCACAGCGTCCTTGAGCAGCGCCGGATGGTAGCCCGTCTCAAGCACCATCTTCGCCGCGCCGTAAGCGGTTTGCGCGGCCAGTTGCGTGGCGATGTCGCGCGGCAGACCTACCTTCACGCCGGCTTCGGCCAGCGCTTCAATAATGATGTAGATATACGCCGGTCCCGAGCCGGAAAGCCCGGTCACCGCGTCCATATGCTTCTCGTCGACAAGAACCGTCCGGCCCACCGTCGCGAACAAGCGCTCGGCCAGCGCCATCTGATCGTCCTTCACGAAGCGCCCGCGGCACAGCGCCGCCACGCCCGCGCCCAGCGCGGAAGGCGTGTTGGGCATGGCGCGCACCACGGCGATCTCCATCCCCGCCGCCTCTTCAATCGCCCGCGTCTTTACCGACGCGGCAAACGACACCAGCAGCTTGGCCGGCGTGAGCGCGGGCTTAATCTCCGCAATCAGGTCCGGAACCTGGAAGGGTTTTACGCCGATCAGGATCAGGTCCGCCTGGCGCGCGGCCTCCACGTTGTTCGTGCTCACGTCCACGCCCCACTGCGTGCTCAGCGCCAGCGCCCGCTCGGCGTGGCCCACGGTGGCGTGAATCTTATCGGCGGCAAACAAATTCTCTTTCAAAAACGCCTGCAGCAGAATGCCGCCCATCTTGCCGGCGCCCAGCACGGCGATGCGCACCTTCGGCAATTGCGCCGGAACCTCCGGCGCCTCAACGGCGATCTCAGCCATTTTTTCTCTCTTCCTGGAAACGAATTCTCGACATAAGTTCTCGACATGAATTGTGGTGCAGGTTCAAGAATACGCGACCAATGGCCTTTTGGCGCGGGCTTCATGTGCTGGCCGCATGCAAGAAGGCGCCGGTCTTTAGCGGGCCGGCGCCTCGATCAAAACCGCAGAATGCAAATGGCTCTAGTGGCTCAACAGCGCTTCACCGCTCAGGAAATCCTTCAGCGCCGCTTCCATCTTGTCCTGGCGCTCATCCCCGGTCCAGGCGATATTCCAGAACAGGTACCCGCCCGGCAGAGTCAAATATTTCTGCCCGCCGACGATGGCCGCGATCGACGTAACCACCCAGGCATCGTTCTCGCTCACGATGAACGGGGTGTCCGCGCTGTTCGGCGCCGGGCTGCGCAGATCCTGCACGTGCTGGCCCACGTGGAACAGCGCCACCACCATCGAGGGACCCTGCAAGTGGTCGCGGTTGAGAATGCAGGTGTACAGAACGCCGTCGGGAGAATCCTTGGCGCCCAGCCCGTCGGAGAGCACCTCGTTGCCGCTTCCGCCGAACACAACGCTCACGCCGTTTTGCTCCTTCCCCTTGGGGAATGACGAAATGGCCTTTCTGCCCTGGTCGCCCAGCGGGTTGGCGGCAAAGTGCGCGGCCAGACGTTCGACCATGGCAAAGGGGTCGTCAAACGCGCTGGGGCCGCCGCCCGCGCCAGGAGGCGGAGTCAGTGCCGAATCGCCTTTGGTAATCGCGTCGGTCTTGGAGTAGTCGATTTCCTTCGGCGTCACGTCCGACACTGACGCAAGCACCAGCCGCGCCGGATACGCGTTCATGTTGCCGAATCCGCCAAAGCTCACGATCTTGCCTTGCGCGTCGCGCTTGATCGATGGGTCGGCCACCGTGTCCAGGCGCCCTGTGAGCGTCGCCGTCACCTCGTAGCGCGCGCATCCCAGGCACATGTCGGCGCCCTTCTGGTGCGGCTGCGAGAGCAGCGAATCAAACTGCTTGAACTCCTTGCTCTTGTCGAGCGTTACCGGCGTGCGCGTGGGAGTCTTCAAAGTGCCGGCATAGTTGTGCGCCGGCTGCGCGGTCACAATCGCCACCGGACCGGACTTGGCCTTCGATCCCTGCGGATAAGAAAGCCAGATTCCGTTCACGGGGAATCCGCAGTTGGGGTCGGTCGAATCCTTGATCAGGAATTCGTCGAACCCGGCCACCACCGTGCCCTTGATGCGCACCATCTTGCCATCGAACGACGCCGGGCTCTTCACCACGTCGCACACGTTTACATCCACCGGACCCGCGGCAGGCGCCGGCGCCTGGGCGCGCATGCCGCATCCACAGGCAAAAATCAGCCCAATCAAAACCAAAGAACGCTTCATAAAAACCCTCTCGAGCCGCTGCGTCATCCGCACCGGCAACATATAGATAGGCGGCATCAGCCGCCCTGAATGGGAACTCGAAAGAATATCACGCCTGGAGACAATTTTTCTTCATCGGCTGTCACTGCGCCACGGGCTTTTGAGCCGCGATCCACGCGTCAATCCGCTGCTCCAGCACGTCCAGCGGCAGTGCGCCCGCATCCAGCACCTGGTCGTGGAAGGCGCGAATGTCAAACTTCGGCCCCAGCGCCTTTTGCGCGCGGGCGCGCAGCTCCAGAATCTTCAACTGCCCGATCTTGTAGGCCAGCGCCTGGCTGGGCCACGCAATGTAGCGATCCACCTCGGACTGCACGCTGGGCTCGTCCACATTCGAGTGGTCGTGGAAGTACTGCACCATCTGGTCGCGGGACCAGCCTTCTGAGTGCACGCCGGTATCAACCACCAGCCGGATGGCGCGCCAGATGTCTCCCTCCAGGCGGCCGTAGTCGGAGTACGGATCCTGGTAGAAGCCCACGTCTTTGCCCAGCCGCTCGGCGTAGAGTCCCCAGCCCTCGGAGTAGGCCGTGTAGCCGCTGTATTTGCGGAACTCCGGCAAGCCGGTCAGCTCGTGCGCGATGGAAATTTGCAGGTGATGGCCCGGAATGCCCTCGTGATACGCGATGTCCTCCACACCGTACAGATTGCGCTCCGTGGCGTTGTACGTATCGATAAACAAGCGTCCCGGCCGGCTGCCGTCCACCGTGCCGCCCTGGTAGTAGGCGGGCGCTGAGGTCTTGGCCAGAAAGTCGGGCACTGCCACCACTTCAAACTTCGCCTTGGGCAGCGTGCCAAAAAGCTCCGGCAGCTTGGCCTGCATGGGCTTCAGATAAGCGCGATAGGCGTCGAGCAGGGCATCGGCCGAAGCCGGGTGCAGCTTGGGATTCGACTTCAGGCTTTCGCGGAAGCTCTTCAGATCCTGGAAGTCGAGCTTTTGCGCGATGGCCAGCATGTCGGCTTCGTCCTTCTTCACCTCATCCAGCCCGATCTGGTGAATCTGGTCCGCCGTCAGGTTGGTGGTCGTGGTCTGGTTGATCAGAAACTGGTAGTACTTCCTGCCGTCGGGCAGGGAATCGACACCGGGCTTCGTGCGGCCCGCCGGAACGTAGCTGACCTCAAGAAAACGCGCCAGGCGCAGGTAGGCCGGCAGAGCCTCTTTCGCAATGGCATCGAGCATGTCGGTCTTGATCCGCTCCTGCTCGGCCGCGGAGATGGCCGCGGGAAACTTTTTGAGCGGCAGCGCGAGCGGCGAGTCTTCCGGCTTCT
>Ga0302320_10014971_pt1 | contig 15985 bp, 16 predicted proteins | sample Bog_T0_3_FD_202130 | JGI IMG/M metagenome (GOLD analysis project Ga0302320, IMG submission 202130) | Peat permafrost microbial communities from Stordalen Mire near Abisko, Sweden - Bog_T0_3 | ecosystem: Environmental > Terrestrial > Soil > Wetlands > Peat | place: Sweden: Abisko, Stordalen Mire... | reverse complement strand
TGACCATCGGGCGTTACAAGTAATACATGGAAGCCCTGTCCGTTCGCGATCCCACCGACATCGCCACCGCCCGCCGCCGGGTGGTTGGGCTGGCTAACCGGCTGGGGTATGACGAGATCCAGGCCGGGCGCGTCGCAATCGTGGTCACGGAACTTGCGCAAAACCTGCTGCGTCATGGCGGCGGCGGCGAAATACTGGCAGCCAGCGACCCGCAACGCCCTGCCGGCATCGAAATGATCGCCCTGGACCGAGGGCCCGGTATGGCTGACGTCAACGCCTGTCTGCGGGATGGCTATTCCACTGGGGGCACCAGCGGCAACGGTCTCGGCGCTGTCCGACGGCTCACGCGGGAGCTTCTGATCCACTCTGCAAAAGCCGGGGGCACCGCCGTCCTTGTTCGCATCGGAGGGAAGGACGAACCTGCGCCTGGCCTCAGCCTCCCTGATGGCCACGGCAGCACGCCTTCCGGCGCCGATCGCGACACCACGCACGGCACGCCCCGCGGCACCGCCGTGCTCTGCATACCCAAATCGGGGGAAACGGTCTGCGGCGACACGGCCGCCATCGTCGTCCGGCGGGATGGCACGGTCGGCATTCTGCTCGCGGACGGCCTCGGCCACGGTCCGAACGCCGCCGCCGCCTCGCAGGAGGCTGCACGGCTGTTCCGAAAGCACCCGGATGCACCGCCCGCCACCGCCTTGTCGCTCTTGCACGCGGGCCTTCGCGCGACTCGCGGCGCGGCCGTGGCAATCGCCTGGATCGACCCCGCGGCGCGCCGGGTCACCTATGGCGGGGTTGGCAATATCGCCGGCTTCATAACTGACTCCGGCGGCACCCGCCGAATGGTCTCGCACAGCGGCACCGCCGGACATGCCGCCGGCCGGATGCAGGAATTCCACTATCCGCTCCACAACCGGCCGGTCCTGGTTATGTTTTCGGACGGCCTCGCCACATCATGGTCGCCGGAAAGCCATCCGGGCTTGTTCGCGCTGGACCCCACCCTGATCGCGGGCGTACTGTACCGCGATCACTCACGCGGCCGGGACGATGCATCGGTGGTCGTGTGGAAGGGCTGATACCATGGAATGGCCGCTCCTCACTGTTGCTTTGAGACAACCCGAGGACATCGTCGCGGCACGCCATCGTGCCCGGCAGGTGGCCGCGCTCTCCGGGCTGGATGCGTCGAGCCAGACCCGTCTGGCGGCGTCGGTGTCGGAGATTTCGCGTAACGCCATCGCCTATGCGGGCGGCGGCCGGGTTGCCTTCGCAATAACCCGCACGCCGCCGGCGCTCGTGGTGCGGGTTTCGGATAATGGTCCCGGCATCCGCGACCTTGAAGCTGTCATGGAGGGCGTCACCGACGGCCAGGGCATCGCCGGCGCCCGCCGTCTGGTGGACGATTTCAGCATCGTCAGCCGGCCAGCCGACCGGAGCGGACCGGGCGGCACCATCGTGACACTGGCGCGTCGCCTGCCCGACGGCACCGTCACATCGGCCGCCGATATTGCCCGGATCGTCGGTGCCCTCGGCGATGGCCTCGCACCCAGTCCGGTCGCCGAGTTGCAGACCCAGAACACCGAACTGATCGCCAGCCTGGCCGAACTGCGCAGCCGCCAGGACGAGCTGGTGCGGCTGAACACCGAACTGGAGGATACCAACCGCGGTGTTGTGGCCCTTTACGCCGAACTGGATGAACGCGCCGAACAGTTGCGTCAGGCCAGCGAACTGAAGTCGCGTTTTCTGTCGAACATGAGCCACGAATTCCGCACGCCGCTGAATTCGATTCTGGCGTTGTCGCGACTTCTGCTGGATCGCACGGACGGGCCACTGGGCGCGGAGCAGGAACGTCAGGTCACCTATATCCGCCGGTCGGCTGAAAGCCTGACCGAGCTGGTCAACGATCTGCTGGATCTGGCGAAAGTGGAAGCGGGAAAGCTGGAGATCCGGCCGCGATACTTTACCATCGGCGAATTGTTCGGCGCGCTGCGCGGCGTGATGAAGCCGCTGCAGCAGAACGACGCCGTGGACCTGATCTTCGAGGAACCGACGAACGGCCCCGCGCTGTTCACCGACGAAGCCAAGGTCGCACAAATCCTGCGCAACCTGATCTCGAACGCGCTCAAGTTCACCGAACGGGGCGAAGTCCGTGTGTCCGCCATGTTCGACAGTCAGTTCCGGCACTGCACCCTGGAGGTTGTTGACACCGGGATCGGCATTGCTCTTGAAGATCACGACTTGGTGTTCCAGGAGTTCTCTCAGGTCGCGAGCGCCTTGCAGTTTCGTGCCAAAGGTACTGGCCTGGGGCTGCCGCTGTCACGACGCCTCGCCGAGCTTCTCGGCGGTGCGCTGTCATTGCGGAGCACGCCCGGGGTTGGGTCGGCATTTACGTTGTCGATACCAGCCTCCTTGGGGCCGGAGTCGTTGGTCCGTGTCGCAGGGCCGACGACGTCCACTGCTCTTGCGGTCGTGTCCGAACCCGGGCCGGCACGCACCGTTCTGCTGATCGATGATGAAGAGACATCGCGTTACATCATCCGACAGGCGCTCGGCGGCTGCGGTCCATTGCTGGTTCAGGAGGCTGAAACTGGCGCCGAAGGCCTCCGGCTGGCTCGATCTTCTCGCCCCGACGCGATTTTGCTCGACCTCCGCCTTCCCGACATCGACGGTTACGACATAATGGAACGCCTGCGCGCCGATCCCGCTACCGCCGGCATCCCGATCATTGTGTGCACGTCCTCGGTTCTGGCGCCGCATCAGCGCAGCCGGCTGAAGCCGGCGATTTCGATCCTCTCCAAGGCAACGCTGACCCGCGAGGTGATGCAGCGCACGCTGGCCGACGTCTGGCCGGCAGATTTGCCCTGGGGCAAGCGCGAGGCGTCAGGATGAACATGATCCCGCCCCCCCGGATCCGCCCGCTCGTGCTGAACGTCGATGACGATGCGGCCAACCGCTACGTCAAAACGCGTTCGCTCATGATGGGCGAGATGGAGGTCATCGAGGCCGAGAACGGTACAACCGCGCTGGCCCTGATCTCCCAGCGGCACCCGTTGCTCGTCCTTCTCGACGTCAACCTGCCGGACGTCAACGGCCTCGAAGTCTGCCGGCGCATCAAGGCTGACTGGCCCGAGATTGTCGTCATCCAGATCTCCGCCACGGCCACAACCACCGCCGAGAAGGTCATCGGCCTGGAAAGTGGCGCGGACTGCTATCTGACGACACCGGTCGAGCCGATCGAACTGATCGCCGTGACACGCGCGATGCTCCGGCTGCGGCATGCGGAAACGCAGGCCCAGGAGGCGGGCGAACGTTATCGCATGATCGTGGAAAGCGCCGTCGATTATGCGATCTTCACCTCTGGCCTGGATGGCCGGATCACGAGCTGGAACTCCGGCGCGCAGGCCATTCTGGGTTATGCGCCGGAGGAGATTATCGGCGAGCCGTGCGCGCGCATCTTCATGGCCGACGATATCGGCGCCGACGTCCCTGAAGCGGAAATGCGGGCCGCCCATCTTGGCGCCAGCGTGCGCGCCGAACGCTGGCACCGCCGGCGCGACGGCACACGTTTCTGGTGCAGCGGTCGTGTAGTGGCGTTGCGCGACCGCCGCGGCGAAGTGGTTGGATATCTCAAGATCCTTTACGACCGCTCGCTCGAGAAGCAGGCGCGCGACGCGCTGGAGGCGCTGAACGCCGCGTTGGAAGATCGGGTTGCCGAACGCACCCGCGACCTCGCCGAGGCCAACGAGAAGCTGCGGGCCGAGATCGTCGAGCGCGAGCGTGCGGGCGAGCAGATCCGCCAGTTGCAGAAAATGGAGGCACTCGGGCAACTGACCGGTGGAATCGCCCACGATTTCAATAATCTGCTGACCGCCATCCTTGGCGGTCTGGAAGTGACCCGGCGCCGGATCGAGGACCCGCGGAGCCTGAAGCTGATCGACAGTTCGATCAGCGCGGCCCAGCGCGGCGCCAAGCTGATCGCCCAACTGATGGCCTTCGCGCGCAAGCAGAACCTACGGCTGGAATATCTGACGCTGAACACACTGGTTCGGGAGATGCAGGAACTGCTGGAGCGCAGCGTCGGGGCGGCGGTTGTTCTGGCCCTTGATCTTGCACCGGATGTCTGGCCCGTGATGGCGGATGCCAACCAGGTGCAGACGGCGCTGCTGAACCTCGCGATAAACGCACGTGATGCCATGCCAGGCGGAGGAACACTGCGGATCGCCAGCGGCAACACATGGATCGAAACCCCTGAGGCCGACCTGCTCGCGGGCGATTACGCAACCCTGACGGTCCAGGACAATGGCACCGGCATGTCCGATGAGGTCCAGGCACGGTTGTTTGAGCCGTTCTTCACCACCAAGGAACTCGGCAAAGGCACCGGGCTCGGACTGGCCCAGGTCTACGGTTTCGTTCGCCAGTCCGGCGGAACCGTCCGCGTACACAGCGTGGTCGGTCAGGGAACGACGATTACAATCCTGCTGCCGCGAGCCGCGAACCCGCCGGTTGAGGATTAGGCCGGGCGCGTCGCAGCCCGTCAGTCCTGCCGGTAGTTGGGTGCCTCCCGGTCGATCGCAACGTCATGCACATGGCTTTCGCGCAGCCCTGCCCCGGTGACCCGGCGGAACCGCGTGTTCGCCTGCAGCGAAGCGATGTCGGCACTGCCCGTGTATCCCATGCCGGCCTTCAGGCCGCCCACCAACTGATGCACCACATTGCCGACCGGTCCCTTATACCCGACGCGGCCCTCAACACCCTCGGGCACCAGCTTCAACTGGTCCTTGATATCCTGCTGGAAGTACCGATCGGCCGAACCGCGCGCCATCGCACCCAGGCTGCCCATGCCGCGGTAGGACTTATAGGACCGCCCCTGGTACAGGAACACCTCGCCGGGCGCCTCGTCGGTGCCGGCGAACAGACTGCCGATCATGCAGCAATCCGCGCCCGCCGCGATGGCTTTCACCACGTCGCCGCTGGTCCGCATGCCGCCATCCGCGATGGACGGGATGCCGTGTTCCTTGCAGGCCGCCGCCGTTTCCATCACCGCCGTGAACTGCGGCACGCCCACCCCGGCCACAATGCGGGTGGTGCAGATGCTGCCCGGCCCGATCCCGATCTTGACCGCATCGACCCCCGCCGCGATCAGCGCCAGGGCACCCTCCGGCGTCGCGACATTGCCGGCGATGACCTGAACGGTGTTGGAGGTCCGCTTGATCGCCTCGACCGCCCGCATCACGCCCTCGGAATGGCCATGGGCGGTATCGACGACGATGATGTCGGTCTCAGCCGCGATCAGCGCACGTGTCCGGACCTCACCTTCCGGACCAACGCCCGTCGCCGCTGCGACACGCAGCCGCCCAAGCTCGTCCTTGTTGGCGAGCGGGTGCGACTCCGCCTTGTCCATATCCTTGACGGTGATCAGGCCGATGCAGCGATAGGCGTCGTCGACGACGATCAGCTTCTCGATCCGATGCTTGTGCAACAGGTGCCGCGCACGGTCAGCGCCGACATCGGCGGTGACGGTGACCAGGTTCTCCCGCGTCATCAACTCATAGACTTTGAGGCTGGGTTCGGTCGCAAAACGGACGTCGCGGTTGGTGACGATGCCGACAAGGCGGTTGGTATCGCGCTCGACGACCGGAATGCCACTGATGCGCTGCGTGGTCATCAGCAGCTTGACGTCGGCCAGGGTCTGGTCGGGATGGATGGTCAGTGGGTTAACCACCATGCCGGATTCGTATTTCTTGACCCGCCGGACCTGTGCGGCCTGTTGCTCGGGCGTGAGGTTCTTGTGAATGACGCCCATGCCGCCGAGCTGGGCCATGGCGATCGCCATTTCGGCCTCGGTGACGGTATCCATCGCGGCGGAAATCAGCGGGATGTTCAGCGTGATCCCGCGCGTCAGGCGGGTCACGGTGCTTGCGGTGGAGGGGAGCACCTGGGAATAGGACGGAACGACGAGCACATCGTCAAACGCCAGGGCCTCTTCCACCCGAGGGTACCGGACCCCCGAACCGGTGGCCGAAGGAAGTGTGTCGTGGGGAGAATCGAAAGCCATGGGCGGGCGAACCTTTCCGCTACCTGGCGCCCCCACATAGGCGGCTGCCAGGGAGTCTGCAAGCTTCCGGTTGATGACAGGGGACGATTGATGGCGGCGAGGCGTTGGCGCACCTCGGACCGTCAGGCGCGCTTCGGCATTTTTGGTTCCCGGTCTACCCCTTCGGCCAGACCGGCGCGGCCACCGCCATCTCCGGCGGGTCCGTCGTGACGATTCGCCCGTCCTGCCACTGCACGATCATCAGCTTCGCGTCCACCCGGCGCCCGGCCGGGTCGTATTGCACGTGCCGCCCCGGAAACAGCAAAGCAGGGCCGTCACGCAGATCGAAAGCGCGGATCTGCTCCGCCACCTTCCGTCGGTCTGCGCTGCCGGCCCGCTCCACCGCCAAAGCCAGCAGCATGATGTGGCCATACGCCATGATCGGTTCCTGCAGCATCCAGGGCTCCTTGGTCCTCGCAATATAACGGCGCTCGATATCTTCCAGTCCCTTCCCGGCACCTCCCGCGGTGATGATCATGATCCCCTGCACGACGTCCTTCCCGGCATTGGCTTCAAGTTCGGGAGTCGCCCAGTGACCGCCGTTGCCGACGACCGGCAGCTTGCCGCCGCCCAGACCGAACTCCGCAAGCTTGTCCAGGATGATCTTGTCGTCCGGAACATTCGATGGCAGCGCCAACAAAAAGTCGGGACGAGCGGACCGGACGCGCTGGATCAGCGTGGTCGCGTCCGTCAGCGGCGGCGTGAAGACCTCATCCACCACCGGGGTCAGGCCGAGGTCGGCAAGCACATGGCTCCGAATCGGCTTGAGGAAACTGACCGATGAGGCCGTGTTGTCCGCGATGATCCCGATCGTTTTTGGGCGCTTGCCGGTGCTGCGCTCCGCCAGATCCAAAATGGTCGGCAACGCTTTCTCGGCCTGATCGGCGGCGGTGGGCGAGGACTGGAAAATGAACCGGAACCCACGCCCGGTGATGAGGTCCGAGTAGGACTGGGAGAACCAGGGGATTTCCGCGCGTTCGGTTACCTCGGTCACCGCCAGGGTGAAGGTCGACAGCCAGGCGCCGAACCCGCCGCAGACATCCGGCTCCTGCGCGATCATGCGCTGGGCAGCGTTCTTGGCCTTCTCGGCCGAGTCGCCAGCGTCGTATTGCACCAGGCGGACCTTGGCGCCGCCCAGAGCCTTTATCCCGCCGGCCGCGTTGATGTCGTCGACCGCCATCTCGGCGCCCGAGCGCTGCAGCTCGCCCTCACGTGCCCAGGGGCCAGAGAGCGGACTGATCATCGCGAAGGTTACCGTGGTCTGTGCCCGGAGCGCGCCGGTCACCGGCACCGTCGCGGCACCCACGAGCAACGCCCGCCGTCTAAGGCTGCCCTGTTGAACCATTGTTTCCTCCCGATCGTGTGTTGCCAACAGCACCGCACAGCGGCGCGGTGGTGTAAAGCCAGACGACCGGATCGTCTCCGCGAATGCACGCCGAACCGACGAGACACAGTGCCCGGGTACAACGGGCAAACGTCCTGAAATCTATCGTCTTGCTGAATACAACGCCCGGGACGAAAACTTTGCACGGCGATGTCTGCGCATTGTTGCCGACAAATCATCGGGGATTTGTCAATACCCTGACGGAGGGGGTGACGAAGCTACGCGTGGTGCCTGAGGCGATCCCCAGGCCGCCGCCCCGCGCAATGACGCGATTCGGATCGGGTAACGTTGGCGCCGTTGCCGTCAACAGTAGATCGATTTGGCCGCGTTTCAGCACTGCTCCCGGCTTCGTGGTGGCATATCGGCCGATTTGGCGCATCGGTGAAACATGACGCTTGCTTTTATGCTGCGTTGCACAATATGAAAGATAACGCATCTTCTCGCGTGATTGTGATTGAGGGCTAGCAGCCATGAGACGACCGGACCCGCATGAACCGAGCCGAAACGGTGCACCACAGGGGACATCATTCGCGGCTTGGCTACCAGTCGTGGCGGCGATGGCAATCATGGTGGCCGGTTGTCTGAGCACTTTCCTGGTGCTGCAACTCGACGAATTCCGCCCGAAAGTCGGTGACATCGTCGCGTTCAGGCCCGGCTCACAGGACACCGACGTGTGGCAGATGACGATCCCGGCAACGCTGATGTCAGAGATGGGATCGCCAATGGGCTCGCCGGTGGGGGAATGCACGCTTGATCCGAATGTGATGGCTGAGAAGGGCGGCAGTCTCGTTGTCGAAGGCCGTCAGGATAAGCCGTTGCTGCAGTATCGCGTTCATTGGGCAGGTTCCGAGACGACGCGAACAACCGGAAACTGCGGTACCGCAGCCGATCTGCTGGTGTCCCGCACGGACCTGCAACGGTTGGCAAATGCGGCAGGCGGCTTCGGTGTGGGCGAAAAGGGAATCGTTCGGTAGCCGAAGTCACTGCCCGCCGCTCTGGATGAGTTTGCCTGGTGTCTGGTAGGATGATGGAATGTCTTCCGCCCAGGCGCTGGTCTTCGAGGCTCTGATCGTTCCTTATCGCAGTGTGACGCGGAAAGGCCTCCTGTCGCTTGTCGCAGTGCTGTTAACGTTGAGCGTGGTGGTGGCATTGCGCTTCTGGCTGCTCGGAGCATGGCCGGTCGCGGTGTTCAGCCTCGTCGAGGTGCCGCTCGTCGTCCTGCTGCTGGCGATCAATCTTCGCCGGGCGCGAGCCAGTGAACTGATCATGCTGGATGCACAGCAGTTCAAGGTGATTCGGACCGACTCCGCCGGCCGAACGAAGCAGGTTTCGTTGCCGTCCGCATGGCTGCGAGTCGATCTTGATGTGGCGCGGGGCATTTCGCGTGTGCTTCTCAGCAGCCATGGACATGGTTGCGAGGTCGGCGCTTTCCTGCACGAACCGGAGAAGCGGTCGCTGTTCGAAGCGCTGTGCGAAGCAGTGCATAGCGTCAGGAACCCGCGTTTCGACAATCCGCAACTGCGCGACAGCTAGTGTTTCGGATTACAAGCCGGTTTGGGTTGGGCCAACGAACTGCTGCATGGCGCTAACCCGGCCGTGGTGCGATTAGCGCGGATCAGGCTTCAGCCGGCCCCATCGACTTGATCAGATCGAACACGCGCTTGCGCACCGACGGGTCAGTGATGCGGTAATAGGCTCGAACCAGTTCCAGTGTCTCCCGTCGGCTAAGCGTATCGTCACCGAACGGGTCCTGCGCCTCCGCTCCACCGGCCCGGCGACCCGGGAGGCCGCCAAAATTCGTAGCGAGGCTGTCAGGCATATCGTCGAAGAAAAAGCTGATGGGTACGTCCAGCACGCGGGAGAGATCGAACAGGCGAGACGCACCGACGCGATTCACGCCGCGTTCGTATTTCTGCACCTGCTGGAACGTCAGGCCGAGCGACTCGCCCAGTCGTTCCTGGCTCATGCCCAGCAGTGTGCGGCGGAGGCGAATGCGAGAACCAACATGTACATCGATAGGGCTGGGACGACTTTCCCGGTCACCGCCCAGTACTTGTTCCGCCCCTGCCATGCATTTGTCCTCTTTCCGTGGGCGCGCCCATGACCTGTCCCCATTATCGCGCCACCGGCGGTTTCGAACAGGGAAACAGATTGTAAACTATCGGAGTTTACTAAACTCTGCAACCAAAAATTGTCAAATTGCGGGAAATTTTGCGGCACGCAGTAACATATGTTTCAACTGGTATAAAAATTAGCACGCCGCACCCTCCGCCAGCCCAGATTTCCGGCTAATCCGGTAGCCACAGCCAAAACGGATACGCCTCCGGGTAGCATCAATCCCAGTTTTGCGTACAAGGGTATTGCAACCTGAGCGGGCAACTGCACAGCCAAAAAGCCGGTCGTCTGCATTTCCAGACGGCCCAGTTCATGTCCCTTCGCATCAAATCCGGCAGATATGCCGGTATTCGCGGCGCGCATCAATGGAACACCTTCCTCCACCGCGCGCAGTCGAGCGGCGGCAAGGTGCTGGCGTGGACCGGCGGAATTGCCGAACCAGGCATCGTTGGTGACATTGACCATCCACCCGGGCCGATCCGACTCGTCGACGACCTGGGCCGAGAAGATCGCCTCATAACAGATCAGCGCGCCGACCGGGGGCAGTCCTGGGATATGTAAAGTCCGCGGCCCGGGTCCACGCGCGAAGCCGCCGCCCGGCACCACCTGGATTCCCAGCGGCAGCCAGTCTGGCTGATATTCCCCGAATGGGACCAGATGCCATTTGTCATAGACCGCCTCAATCGCGCCGCCGGCGCCGAGGGCAAACAGACTGTTGCGGGGATGATCCCGGTCGTCGAAGCGGACCGAGCCGACCAGCGCGGTCGCGCCGTCCGCGGCCTCGGCGATCAGGGCGCGCGCCTCGCCGTCAGTCTGCAACAACGCCGGACTCGCGGTCTCAGGCCATATCACCACAGCGGGATGCCGATCCGCCGTCGCCAGCGCCTCGCGGGTCAGCGCCAGATAACGGCGGAAGATCGACACCATGAGTGCGCGGTCCCATTTCTGTCCCTGCGCGACATTGCCCTGGATCAGCAGCACGGTCAGGTCCGGCCCCGGCGGCATCGGCTGGTCGAGGCGCGCGATGCCGAAGCCGCACCACAGCACCAGCACCGCAAGCCCGCCAACGCGCCAGACCCAGCTGAGCAAGGGCGTGGAAGCCAGCAGGATCGTCGCCATCGTCAGTCCATGGACGCCGATCAGGCAGGCGGGTTGGATCATTATATCGCCGAGGCGTCCCGGAAACTCCCAGACGCTGCCCAGCGGGTTCCAGGGAAAGCCGGTCGCGACAAACTGCCGCGCCAGATCCGCCAGCACCCAGGCCCCGGCCAGGGTCAGCGCGGCTCGCCAGCCAGGCCGGGCGCACCATGTCACGGCGGCGGAGACCGCGACAAAGGCCGCCAGCACCGCAGCCAGTCCCGGCACCGCCAACGGAACCAGCCACCAGAACCGCGCGGCCTCGAACAGGATCGCCTCGGTGATCCAGTACAGCCCCACGAGATAGAGCCCGAACCCGAACCACCACCCGCGACGAGCCGCGATCGCCGGGCTGCGCGCCCCTTGGATAAGGCACAGCAGTGCGGGTATGCCGATCAGCAAAGCGGGCAACCCGTACAACGGGGGCAGTGCGAGGGCCGAGACCGTGCCGGACAGCAGTGAAGCGAGGTCGGCGCGCCACCCGGTCAGCGCCATCATCCTCCCGGGCACCGGGGAAAGGCGGCCGGTCAGCGGTAACGGCATGGGCAATGGCTCAGTCTGGCGTCTCCCGGCTTTGGCGCTCGTAATGCTTATAATACTTTTCGGTCACCAGATCCGTCTGCACGACCACGGCGACGTCCGTGGTGTTGAACTGTGGATCGATCACCGCCCCGTCGCCGACGAAGCCGCCCAATCGCAGGTAGCCTTTGATCAGCGGCGGTAACCGGGTCAGTGCAACGCGGGGGTCCAGACCGTCTCGTTCGAGCCGGCGCATATCGATGTAGCGGTGCGGCAGGGCGTGCGGCCGGATCGCTACCGGCGCGAGGTGGTTGTAATAAAGATAGGTCAGTTCCGGCGCCAACGCGTCCGGATCGATCCCCGGCAGGCTCGCACAGCCGAACATCAGCTCGATCTTGTGCTGAAAGACATAGGCGGCGATTCCGCGCCACAGCAGTTGCATGACCGAACGGTTGCGGTAGCCGTTGTCGACACATGATCGGCCGAGCTCCAGGATACGGCCCGGAACCGCTTCGATCCGCGAGATGTCGTACTCGTCCGATGAATAGAAATGCCCGATCCGCCGGGCAGCCTCGCGCTGGATCAGGCGATAGGTGCCGACGACGCTTTGCGGGCCCTCGCCAAGACCATGATCGACAACCAGCAGATGGTCGGCCACCGTGTCATAAATATCCTTGTCGCGCTCGGAAGCCGTCGTTTCGCCGTCTGCGCTCGCGCCCATCTCCTGGTAGAACACCCGGTATCGCAGGGCCTGCACGGCGTCGACCTCGCTGCGGCCGGCGGCAAGCCGGACCCCCAGGTTGCCGCTGCGAAGTTCAGCAAAATGTTCGCCCGGTTCGGTGGGCTGCGCCGCTTCGCCCAACTGGCTCATCGGCTGGTTCCGCTGGTCTTGTCACGGACCCCCGGCTCTCTGCCGGCCGGACTGGCGTCGTGATCGGGTCCCGTTTCGGCGTGCCGCGTTTCGGGCGGGTCGGGCGCCTCCGAACCGCGCCGCCGCCCAAAGAGTTCGAGCCGCAGCGACACGACCTCAAAGCCAAGCCGAGCGGCGATCGCATCCATCAGCCGCTGGTGTTCCGGGTCCTGGAACTCGATGACCTTACCTGTTTCCACGTCGATCAGGTGATAATGCGGGCCATCCTCGGAGGGCTCGTACCGCGCCCGGCCGCCACCGAAGTCCCGGCGTTCCAGGATGCCATGCTCTTCGAACAGCCGCACGGTCCGGTATACCGTCGCGATCGAGATGTGCTGATCCAACGCCGAGGCACGGCGGTACAGTTCCTCAACATCCGGATGGTCGCCTGCTTCGGACAGGACCCGCGCCACAACCCTGCGTTGCCCGGTCATCTTCAGGCCCCGTTCGACGCACAGACGCTCGATCCGCGATTCCATACGGTTCCCTGCGGTGCTTCCGTCGGCTCGTCCCCCGGCGGAGAACGCCCGGAGTAACCGCATACAATGTCAGGGCGGTCTCAGGGAAGCCTACGCAGGTAGCGGACCGCGCATCTACTCTAAGCTTCACTCCTTCGCAGGGGCCCGTCCCCGCGGACGGTGCTGTCCTGTCAGCGGCCGGATGTGCGATGCGTACCCAGGCCGATCTGCTTGGCCAGCTCAGAGCGTCGCTCTGCATAAGTCGGCGCAACCATTGGATAACTGGCGTCCAGACCCCATTTTTCGCGGTATTGATCGGGCGTCAGGTTATACGAAGCAGACAGATGCCGCTTCAGCATTTTCAGCCGTTTGCCGTCCTCCAGGCAGATGATGTAATCCGGAAACACAGATTTACGGACCGGCACCGCTGGCTGCGCCCTCTCCACAGGAGCGGCCGGCGCATCCCCGATATGCGACAATGTGTTGTAGACAGCCCGGATGACGGTCGGCAATGCGGACGGCTCCAACTCATTGTTGGCCGCATGCGCCGCGACGATTTTGGCGGTCAGCCCAAGAATAGCAGAGTCAGCCAGTTTTTCGGACATTTTTGCGTCCCCTGTAGTTGTTATGCTGCGCTTATATATGAAGTCACCCGGGGCGTTCGCAACGGCGACTTTGAAAAATCAATAAAGTGGGATCGTATCGGATATGCAAGATGTAACCCGCGAGATAGACATTACCCGCGACGCTTGTCCGATGACATTCGTCAGAACCCGGCTTGCCTTGGACAAGATGGCGCCGGGCGAAACACTTCTGGTCAAACTGAGGGGACAGGAGCCGCTCCAGAATGTTCCACGCACAGCAACGGAACAGGGGCACGAGGTGCTTCTCCTGGAAACCGATGCAGATGGCATCACGCGCTTGCTGATTCGGCGAGGCCGGTAGCCGGGCCGAAACGACCATTCAGGCCGGTCAATCGAGGTCGAGCCGCAGGACCAGCGCATCGGAATGATCCGGATAATAATGCGGCCTCCGCCCGACCTGGACGAAGCCGGCGCTCGTATAGAGTTGCCGGGCCGTAATATTCGCTACAGAAACCTCCAGAAAGACAGTCCGAACGCCCATCGTCACGGAACATGCCGTTGCTTCCTGCAGCAACATCCGGCCAATGCCGCCTCGTCGCAGATTCGGAATCACCGCGAGTGTAAGGATTTCGGCCTCATCCGCGGCAACCCGAACGAGGATCATGCCGCCGGAAGAGTACAGCAGCCCAAACACGTTCGGTAGCGCCAGCTGAAGGCTGAAGACGTCCGGGCTCCAGGCGTCGGGGCCAGCGAAGGCGGTCGCGTGGATGGCCGCAAGGAGCTTACAGTCAGTTAATGCGGCCCGGCACAGCATGCCCGTCAGACCCCTGGTTCAGCCTGCGGATTTCCCCCCGGGCACCCGCGCCTCCGGCGGATCGACATACAGCGGCTCGGGCGCCAGCGGGCGAATTTTGCCGAGAAAGCGCCGCTCCGCAACTTGTGCTATATGCCGGCCGGTGGGAAGCCGGACGTCGGTCAGCATGACGTTCACCCCGCGGGCAGCAAGCCGGCTCGCGACATCAGGCGCGGCACCGCCGGCGATCGCGACCGTTCCCTGCGGCCTTGGAAGTTCGGTCACGGCGAACGAGAACACCTCGTCCCCGACCTCCAGGAAGATCCGGCCGCGCCGGCTGGTAACGGCGCACCACAGCGTCCGGCCACCGAGTTGCGGCAGCGAATCGGCCAAAGCCTCGCCCACCGTCACGCCGATCACGGGCAGATTAGACGCAACCCCGATTCCCTGGGCCAAAGCAACGCCGCCACGAATGCCGGTAAAGCTGCCCGGACCCACGGTTACCGCAATTAGGTCGAGATCGGCGGACCGGAGGCCCGCGTCACGCAGGCAGTCCCGCGCCATGACCGGCAGGACCGAGACATGTCCACGCTCCTGGTCCAGTTGATAGCCCGCCACCACCTCGCCGTCGGCGACGATGGTCGCCGAGCAACGGGCAACAGCCGAATCGAGGGCGAGTATCCGCATCGCAAAAGATTAGCGCATGACCGCCCGGTGAGGAACGTCAGTTAAGGTCCCGAGAGCCGTGCGGCCCACCGGCAATGACCATCCGTCGCAACGACAAGCTGCGGTCATGGCGCGGGCAGGCGCGAAGATCAGGCCAGGATGCATGCCTCTTCGAATGGAAGTCGAGGGGACCTGGTGAACACGCCGGCCGGGTCGCCGTGGCCGAGGTTCACCAGGAAGTTCGACCGCCAGCCGTTGCCCGCGAAAAACGCCGCATCGACTTTTGCGTTATCGAAGCCGGACATTGCGCCGACGTCCAGCCCCAGCGCCCGCGCCGAGATAATAAGGTAGGCGCCTTGCAGCGTGCCGTTGCGGAAGGCCGTGGTTGCCGCCAGAGAGTCGTTCGTTGTGAACCACGAAATAGCATCCAGATTGTGCGGGAAAAGTTGCGGCAATTTCTCAAAAAACTTTGGGTCGTAAGCCACGATTACCGTTACCGGCGCGCTCATAGTCTTATCCAGATTTCCCGCCGACAGGGCCGGGGCAAGTTTTTCCTTCCCTTCCTTCGTCCGGACAAACACGAACCGCGCCGGCGAACTGTTGGCGGAGGTCGGGCCGAATTTAAGGACTTCATACAGCTCGCGAAGCGTCTCGTCGGTCACCGGCTCGTCGCGCCACTTGTTGTGGGTACGAGCTTCCTTGAACAGCACGTCGTGAACCGTGGCGTCGATCGTCATAGACTACTCCTGAGCGTTGCTGGCATTCACGCTGCAACGCAGCGTGATACAATTCCTGTTGCGAAGCAGCGTTAAAGATGCGTCCGCCGCAGTCAACCGGTGCCGATCAGAATTCGACCTGCTCCACGGCCACGACTTCCGGCACATAATGCTTAAGCATGTTCTCGATGCCGTGCTTCAGCGTGGCGCTGGAGGATGGGCAACCGGAGCAGGCGCCCTGCATGTGCAGGCGAACGACGCCCTCCCGGTAGCCCCGGAACACGATGTCGCCGCCATCGCTGGCCACCGCCGGGCGAACCCGCGTATCCAGCAGTTCCTTGATCTGATCAACCACTTCCCGGTCGGCGGGATCGATGTCTTCCTCGTCGAAATCGGCTTCGTCACCCTCGGTCACCGGACGTCCGGCGACGAAATGGTCCATGACCACTCCAAGCACCTGCGGCTTCAACGCCTTCCAGGAGATGTCGTCGTTCCGGGTCACGGCTATGAAATCACCGCCGAGGAAGACCCGCGCGACGCCGGGCAGAGCGAACAGCGCTGTCGCCAGCGGGCTGCGGATCGCGCTGGCGGCGGAGGCGAAGTCAGCAGTCG
>Ga0302320_10014969_pt1 | contig 15985 bp, 15 predicted proteins | sample Bog_T0_3_FD_202130 | JGI IMG/M metagenome (GOLD analysis project Ga0302320, IMG submission 202130) | Peat permafrost microbial communities from Stordalen Mire near Abisko, Sweden - Bog_T0_3 | ecosystem: Environmental > Terrestrial > Soil > Wetlands > Peat | place: Sweden: Abisko, Stordalen Mire... | reverse complement strand
TCTCCGCCCCCGATTCAGGGGTGCGGGTTAGAATTCCAAGAAACCAAGGGTGGTATTTCAACGTTGCCTCCAGGACACCTAGCGATGCCCCTTCAAAGGCTCCCACCTATCCTACACATGCTTTCCCAGAACACCATGTCAAACTACAGTAAAGCTCCACGGGGTCTTTCCGTCTTGATGCGGGTAGTTCGTATCTTCACGAACGCTCCAAGTTCGCCGGGTTCTATCGTCGAGACAGTCAACAGATCGTTACTCCATTCGTGCAGGTCGGAATTTACCCGACAAGGAATTTCGCTACCTTAGGACCGTTATAGTTACGGCCGCCGTTCACCGGGGCTTCGATTCGAAGCTTCTGCTTGCGCATGACCTCTCCTCTTAACCTTCCGGCACCGGGCAGGAGTCAGCCCATATACATCCACTTGCGTGTTTGCATAGACCTGTGTTTTTGTTAAACAGTCGCCTGTTGCTCTTCACTGCGGCCCCTGTGTGCTACGGGAGCAAGTCCCTACACACTCAAGGGCACCCCTTCTTCCGAAGTTACGGGGTGAGTTGGCCGAGTTCCTTGACGACGATTCTCCCGATCACCTTAGGATTCTCTCCTCGCCTACCAGAGTCGGTTTGCGGTACGGATACGTGCTGCACTCACTACGAGGTTTTTCTTGGCAGCGTGGGATCAGGCACTTTGCTCCAGTTTCCCGGATCGCACTCGCTTCTCGGAGATAACTGCCCCGCGGATTTGCCTACGGAGCACCCCTACAAGCTTGGACCACGACGACCATCGCGTGGCTGCCTCGCCCTCCTGCGTCCCCCCTTAGTTGATAACGCACAACACGTAGTTGCCGAATGTCTGCGGCATGTCCATCATCTACGCCTTTCGGCCTCGACTTAGGTTCCGACTAACCCTGAGAGGATTAACCTTGCTCAAGGAAACCTTAGGCTTGCGGCGCGCAGGTTTTTCACCTGCGTATAACGCTACTTATTCCGGCATAATCACTTCCAATTCGTCCAGGAGTCCTTTCGATCTCCCTTCATCCTACTATGGAACGCTCCCCTACCACTCCACCTTGCGGTGAAATTCCAGACTTCGGTGACTGGTTTAGTCCCGGCTATTCTCGGCGCAAAGTCGCTTGACCAGTGAGCTATTACGCACTCTTTAAATGATGGCTGCTTCTAAGCCAACATCCTGGCTGTCTGAGCAACTTCACATCCTTGGTCACTTAACCAGTACTTGAGGACCTTAGTCGTAGATCTGGGCTGTTACCCTTTAGACCAAATGGAGCTTATCCCCCACGGTCTAACTCCCGGGATGAACTTTCATAGCATTCGGAGTTTGACTAGGTTTGGTAACCGGTCAAGGCCCCTAGCCGAATCAGTGCTCTACCGCCATGAAATACGTTCCCGAGGCTAACCCTAAAGTTATTTCGAGGAGAACCAGCTATCACCAAGCTCGATTAGCTTTTCACTGCTTAACACAGCTCATCCAAGATTTTTGCAACAATCATTGGTTCGGTCCTCCATGCGGTGTTACCCGCACTTCAACCTGGCCATGCTAAGGTCGCCTGGCTTCGGGTCTACGGAATGCGACTGGATCGCCCTTTTAAGACTCGCTTTCGCTGCGGCTCCGTTGCTCTTGCAACTTAACCTTGCCACATCCCGTAACTCGCCGGATCATTCTGCAAAAGGCACGCCATCACCCATTTCCCTTGCGGGCATAGGGCTATGACTGTTTGTAGGCGCATTGTTTCAGGTACTATTTCACTCCCCTCTCGGGGTACTTTTCACCTTTCCCTCACGGTACTCTTCACTATCGGTCACCAAGTAGTATTTAGCCTTGCGAAGTGGTTTCCGCAGCTTCCCACGGAATTTCACGTGCTCCGTGGTACTTGGGAGAAGATCCTAAGGAGTCAGGCACCCTTTCGTGTACTGGGCTATCACCATCTATGGCAGGCCTTCCCAGGCCTTTCCACTAGGGTCCTGATTGTTAACTCCTCCGCAGCCCTGAATGGCCACGCAGATCTTTCCCACAACCCCCACCGCACAACGCATTCAGGCTTGACATGCGGTAGGTTTAGGCTTTTCCGGTTTCGCTCGCCACTACTTCCGGAATGTCTTTTCCTCCAGGTACTGAGATGTTTCACTTCCCTGGGTTCGCTTCCCAACGCTATGTATTCACGTTGGGATGATGAGAGTTTGTCTCATCCGGTTTCCCGATTCGGAGATCTGGGGATCAACGCCTGTTGACGGCTCCACCCAGCATATCGCAGTCTGCCACGTCCTTCATCGCCTCTTGGTGCCAAGGCATCCCCAATGCGCCCTTCGTAGCTTGACCATATGATGAAGGCCTTGCGGCTATCATCACACCATATGATTAAAAACTATTAAGGATCGAGAATTCTTACCTCAGCGTCTTGCCTACGTTCGTTCCTGAATTGTCAAAGATCCGAGCGCTTTCGCGCCCCGTCCGGATTGACCGGACATATTTTGCGGGACACACCCTTTACGGGTAAGTCCCGCAAAAACCATTCACTGGAGATGACCGGGTTCGAACCGGTGACCCCCGCCTTGCAAAGGCGGTGCTCTGCCAACTGAGCTACATCCCCACGGAGCAGCGTCAATCAACCCGGTTTGGCCATTGGTCTTCGGCCCACCACGGCTGCGAACAGCTGCAAAAGTGGTGGGCCATTCAGGATTTGAACCTGAGACCTCACGCTTATCAAGCGTGCGCTCTAACCAACTGAGCTAATGGCCCGGCATCCCCACGACCTCTCGGTCGTTGGAAACCAAACTGGAAGAACAACGGGTACTGACCTAGTCGATCCATCAGAGCGCTGAACGCTCCTGGAGGACCTTCCGAAGAAGGCCTCGGGATCTCCTTAGAAAGGAGGTGATCCAGCCGCACCTTCCGATACGGCTACCTTGTTACGACTTCGCCCCAATCACCGGCCATACCATAGTCGGCTGCCTCCCTTGCGGGTTAGCCCACCGTTATCTGGTACAACAAGCTTTCGTGGCGTGACGGGCGGTGTGTACAAGGCCCGGGAACGTATTCACCGCGGCATGCTGATCCGCGATTACTAGCGATTCCGGCTTCATGAAGGCGAGTTGCAGCCTTCAATCCGAACTGGGGTGCACTTTAGGGATTGGCTCCACCTCACGGTCTTGCAACCCTCTGTATGCACCATTGTAGCACGTTTGTAGCCCTGGACATAAGGGCCATGAGGACTTGACGTCATCCCCGCCTTCCTCCCACTTGTCGTGGGCAGTTTCTCTAGAGTTCCCAGCATAACCTGATGGCAACTAGAGATAGGGGTTGCGCTCGTTGCGGGACTTAACCCAACATCTCACGACACGAGCTGACGACAGCCATGCAGCACCTGTGTGTGTGTCCCTTGCGGGAAGCCGGACTTTCATCCGGATGTCACACCATGTCAAGCCCAGGTAAGGTTTTTCGCGTTGCATCGAATTAAACAACATGCTCCACCGCTTGTGCGGGCCCCCGTCAATTTCTTTGAGTTTCAGCCTTGCGGCCGTAGTTCCCAGGCGGAGTACTTAATGCGTTAGCTACGGCACTGAAGGGGTCAATACCTCCAACACCTAGTACTCATGGTTTACGGGTAGGACTACCAGGGTATCTAATCCTGTTTGCTCCCCTACCTTTCGCGCCTCAGCGTCAGTATCGGACCAGAGAGCCGCCTTCGCCACGGGTGTTCCTCCAGATATCTACGCATTTCACCGCTACACCTGGAATTCCGCCCTCCTCTACCGAACTCAAGCCTGGCAGTTTCAAATGCAATTCCTGGGTTGAGCCCAGAGCTTTCACATCTGACTTACCTGGCCGCCTACGCGCCCTTTACGCCCAATAATTCCGGACAACGTTTGACACCTTCGTATTACCGCGGCTGCTGGCACGAAGTTAGCCGTGTCTTGTTCTAGCGGTACCGTCACGCTCCATGATTATTCACCACGAAGCCATTCTTCCCGCTCCAAAGAGGTTTACACACCGAAATGCTTCATCCCTCACGCGGCGTTGCTCCATCAGGCTTTCGCCCATTGTGGAAAATTCCCTACTGCTGCCTCCCGTAGGAGTCTGGGCCGTGTCTCAGTCCCAGTGTGGCCGGTCACCCTCTCAGGCCGGCTACTGATCGTCGCCTTGGTGGGCCATTACCCCGCCAACTAGCTAATCAGCCGCGGACTCATCCTTTAGCGCAAGGCCTTGCGGTCCCCTGCTCTTACCACAGCCAGATGATACTGGCCGTGGTCATACCCGGTATTAGCTAACCTTTCGGTCAGTTGTCCCGATCTAAAGGGTAGATCATCCACGTGTTACTCACCCGTTCGCCGCTAAACAGAGTTGCCCCTGTCCCGCTCGACTTGCATGTATTACGCACGCCGCCAACGTTAGTCCTGAGCCAGAATCAAACTCTCCATAAGAAAGTCTGGTCATGCTCTATTTGTCTCTTAGTGGGTCACGGTCAGCGTCGCCGCTGTCCGATCCCCGTATTACAAGGACCCGTCGTCTTCCAATTTGGTTTTCAAAGACCGAAGCTCTGCTTTCGCCTCGCTTGCCAGCGCTTGGCTGGCGTCCCCTGCAGCAGGTCACCCTGTCTGCGGGGGATGGTGATTATATCCATTTTTGAATTTCGGTCAACATCTTTTTTCTAGCACCTCGCTCTTTTTCCACCCTTGTTTTTCCGTAGACAGAAAAAGGCTTGTTTATAAATCGTTTTTCCACTTTGCGACCAACTTGGCATCAGCATAATAATCTTCCAGGCGGTAGTTATCACGCGCCTCGGGGCGGAATAAATGGACCATCAAGTTGCCATAATCCAGCAAAACCCAGTCCGGCTCGGCCGAATGACGGCCATCAGCGTGCAGCAAACGCTCGCCCGCCTTGCGCAGGGCCTCTTCAATGCCATCGGCCACCGCATTCAGATGCGTGACGCTGCGCGCGCTGGCCACGACCATTTCGTCGCAAAGGCCCGAAACGCCGCGCACATCCAGCACGACCACATCGCTGGCCTTCTTGTCCATCGCGGCCTGGGCCGCGACGACGCCCAAGGTCGGCGGAGCTCCGGGCGCGGGCTCAATGCTCACCGCGCCGATGCCCAGGTCCACGACCTTGCCCGAATTGCGCTTGCGCAACGGCGCGCTCTGCCGGGCCATGATCCGCTTCTTGGGTGCAGCGGGAGCCCTTTTTATGGGCTTTTTTTCACTTTTTGCCGGGGCCTTGCCGGCGGGCTTCGCGGCCTTGGCAGGCTGCGCCGTCTTGGCCTCGCCTTTGGTCCCGACCGTTTGCTTCAGCTTGAACATCCTCTTCCCTTCGTGACGCGTTGAAAGCCCAAGGCGGGTCCGCGCTCACCGCGGCCAGCCTTGTTGAGCATAACTGAAAGTTCCGCGCTCGCCCATGATGACGTGATCGACCAAGGGGATGCCCAGCACTTCGGCGGCCTGCCGCAACTGGCTCGTCAGGCGGTCGTCATCCGGACTGGGCGCCGGATCGCCGCTGGGATGGTTATGCCCCACCACGATGGCGGCGGCCCCCAGCTTGATGGCTGTACGGAAGATCTCGCGCGGATGGGCCAAGGCCTGGGTGAGGGTGCCTTGGCTGACCAATTGGGCCGCCAGGACCCGGCGCCGCGCATCGAGGGCCAGGACCGCCAAATGTTCTTGCTGACGCCCCCACAGCAGGGGTTTTAAGGCCTCTAGCGCGGCTTTAGAGCCCTCTAAAGCCGCCGGAAGGGGTTGAGTGGCTGCGCTCAGCCGGCGGGCCCATTCGAGCGCCGCCAGCACTGCGGCGGCCTTGGCCGCGCCCAAGCCAGTAAAAGCCTTTAGATCCGCCCATTCCAGGCGTCCGAAACCGCCACGCTCGTCGGCCAAGGCCTGCAGGCGGCGCGCCAGCGCCAGGCTGGATGCGCCACGGCAGCCCGTGCGCAGGATCAGGGCCAATAATTCGGCCTCGGACAACTCACGAGCTCCTAAGGCCTGCAGGCGCTCACGCGGACGTTCGGCCAGGGGCCAGGTCTTCAAGGGGGGCTCGCCTTGCCATGGCGCGTCGGGCAGAACCAGGCGGTAGGCAAGAGGGGGCGTGGCATCGGCAGCGCGTTTCATGGGACCTCCTGATCACAAGGTCGGGGCTGGAACAGGTCACTTTATTGGAGGATGAAGGCGCCCTTGTGATGCTCGATCCGCAATTGCGGTTGCCGCACCAGCGTGACCACGTCGAATCGGCAGTAGGGCTCGGGCCGGTGCGCGGCCAGGATGATGCGGGCGATGCGGGCCAGGCGCTGCTGCTTGGCCCGATGCACGTTCTCGGCGGGGTCACTGCCTGGCGCCAGGCGCTCGAAGGCTTTGACCTCGACGAAGACCAGCGTATCCACATCCCAGGCCAAAAGGTCCAGCTCGCCGGCATCGGTGCGCACATTGCGCCGCAGCACGGTCAGCCCCTGGGATTCCAGGTGGGCGGCGGCCAGGTCCTCGCCCCAATCGCCGGTATCCTTGCGGTCCCGGCTCATAGCAGGCGCGGCTGCCCCAGCAGCTTGACCAGGAATGACGGGCGATGGATGGGCGAGGGGCCCATTTTAATGAGGGATTCGCGATGCAACGCTGACCCGCCATAGCCCTTATGCCCCGCCAGGCCGTAGCCCGGGTAGAGCGCGTCGAGCCCCACCATCCAGCGGTCCCGCGCCACCTTGGCCAGGATGCTGGCGGCCGAGATGCTGGGTTCCAGCGCGTCACCCCCGATGATGCAGCGCGTCGGGATGCCCAAGCCGGGATCGCTGTTGCCATCCACCAGGGCGGCATCAGGCCTCAGGCTGAGGCAGTCCAGGGCCCGGCGCATCGCCAGCTTGGTGGCCCCCAGGATGTTCATGGCCTCGATCTCGTCGACCGAAGCCGAAGCCACGGCCCAGGCCAGGGCATGCCGCTTGATAAGCGGCTCCAGTTGCTCGCGCCGCTTCGGCGACAGCTTTTTACTGTCATCCAAGCCCCTGAGCTCATGCGGGACCTCCGCCGGCAGGATCACGGCCGCGGCGCTCACGGGCCCCGCCAAGGGCCCACGCCCGGCCTCGTCGATACCGCAGATGAGGGTCTCTTCAGCCATGCAGGCCTCCGGATAGAAGAAAAGCCGCCCTTGGGAGGCGGCTTTTCTGCTTTGTCTGGGCGATGTCCGCCTTACTTGGCGGCGACGACCTTCGCGGCGGCTGGTGCCGGGGTCACAGCATCGGCCTGGGGTTCGGCCGGCTTGGTCTCGTCGCGGCGGGCCTCGACGATGCGGGCGTCCTTGCCCGACTTGCCCTTCAGGTAATAAAGGCGGGCGCGATTCACTGTGCCGCGGCGCGTCACCTGGATCTTGACGATGTTGGGGCTGTTGAACAGGAACACGCGCTCCACGCCCACGCCGCTGGCGATGCGCCGCACGCGGAAGGTCTCGCGGGTGCCGTCCTTGCCCCGGGCGATGACGGTGCCTTCGAAGATCTGCACGCGCTCCTTCTCGCCTTCCTTCACCTTGAGGTGGACCTTGACGCTGTCACCCGCATGGAAATCGTGGGTCTCATTCTTAAGATACTTGGCTTCCACCTGGTGGAGGATGGCCTGCAAGCCCTTCATGACTGCCCCTTTCCTTTTTTTTCCTGATGATCCGGCCTTCCCCTCCAGCCCAGGGCCTTCAGGGTCGCAAGATCCTTGTCGTTGAGCGCCGCGGTCTGAAGCAGATCGGGCCGACGCTCCAAGGTGATCGTTAGGCTCTGCTCGCGGCGCCAAGCGGCGATGGCCGCATGATTGCCGCTTAACAGCACCGGGGGGACGTCCCCGTAGCCCGCTTGGGCCGGCCGCGTGTACTGCGGATACTCCAGCAGGCCCGTTTCAAAGCTCTCGTCTTCAATGGACGCCTGGTTGCCCAGCGCCCCGGGAAGGAGCCGCACGACTGCGTCGATGAGCACGCAGGCCGCCAGTTCCCCCCCGCTGAGCACCACGTCACCGATGCTCACTTCCCCATCCACCGCGCCAAGGGCCCGTTCGTCCAGGCCCTCGTAATGGCTGCACAGCAGGATAAGGCTGTTCTCCTTCGCCAGCTCCCGGGCATATGCTTGATCCAAGCGCCGGCCGCGGGGGCTTAAATGCAGGATCTTGCTGCCCGGCATCTGCTGCTTGGCCGCTTCCAGCGCTTTGAGCACCGGTTCCGCCTTCAGGACCATGCCGGCCCCGCCCCCAAAGGGATGGTCATCGGCGGTGGCGTGCTTGTCAGGGCAGAAAGCCCTCAACGGCACCGCTTGCCAATCCCACAGGCCCTTCTTGCGGGCCTGGCTGAGGATGCTGCTATCCAGCGGCGACGCCAGCGACTCGGGGAAAAGGGTGACCACGGCGAAGCGCACCCTTGTCCTCCCTTAGTCGTTGGCCTGCGCCACCAGCTCGAAACGCTTGCCTTGGGCGGCGGCGGCGGTGCTGAGGACCAGGCGCACGGCCTTGGCCACGCGATGCTCCCGCCCGTCGAGGCGTTGCAGGGATTCGAAAGGCAGGCGCAGCGTCACTTGCAGGGCGCCCTCCGCCTCGCTTTGCTCCACCTGCACCTTCTCAGCCGGGATGCCCAACCCTGCGCAGACCTGTAGTGCCAATTCGCGCATGGCCTACTTCTTCTTCGCCGGGGCGGCGGGCTTGGCCGCGGCCTTCTTCTTCTTCGGCTTGCTGGCGGCAGGCGCGGCCCACAGGCCCACCTTCTTCAGCACGCCCTTGGCGCTCTCACTGGTCACCACGCCCTGGCCCAGCCAGTATTTGACGCGGTCGGGGTCGAGCTGCGAGGTGGTCTCGGCGGAGAGCACATGCACAGCGCCCAGGTTCTCGATGATGCCGCCTTTGTTGGCGCGGGCCTGATCGATGACCACCAGGCGGTAAACCGGGCGTTTCGTGGTGCCGGTGCGGAGCAGGCGTAGTGCGGTTGCCATTGTTGTCCCTTCTATTCCTTCGTGAGGCGGCCGAAGCGCCGACTCAGATATCAGCCGAGGATCGGGCTTGAACCGACGACCTTTCGATTACGAATCGAATGCTCTACCAGCTGAGCTACCTCGGCAAAAAGTTGACGGCGGCACAGGCCGCCGTCAGCTTTGTAGGTGGTGCCGCGAGACGGAGTCGAACCGCCGACACTTCGCTCTTCAGGCGAATGCTCTACCAACTGAGCTATCGCGGCAGGCACAACCTTGGGCACCAGCAGCTGTTCCGTCGTCCAAGGGGCGAAAAAGTTAGCACGAACGCAGGAAAAACGTCAAGCGCTTCCCAGCGAATTCAATGCCTAATTTGTCCGACGGTCGATGACCATCTCGCTGCGCTTGAAGGTCGAGGCGTAATGCTTCAGTTCCCAGGCGATGTCGTTGATCTGCACGAAATGGCTCAGGTCCCGGCGTTCATTGGTGATGACCGAGAGGGTGATGGACATGATGGGGTAGCTCAGATCCTCTCCTCGGCGGCTTTTCATGCTGATCTGGCCGCCTTCCCGGTCCTCTTTGTCGTAATACTGCAGCACCAGGCGGTCAAAAGAGCGGATGATCTCGGCGCACAGGCCCCGGAACTTGTCAGGGGTGGTCAGCATGACAAAATCGTCCGAGCCAAGATGGCCGGCGAAATCGGAGGGGTTGCCCAGCTCGCGGAGCTTATCGTAGATCAGCAACGCCACGAATTTCAGGATCTTGTCGCCCCGGGCATAGCCGTAACGCTGGTTGTAATAGCGGAAATTCTCAAGATCCGCATACACCACGGCCACTTTCTCCCCTTCCTCAAGGCGCCGCTCGATCTCCTGCTGGATGAAGAAGTTGTCCGGCAGGCCGGTCACGGGCTGCAGGCGCATGTTCTTCTTGGCGTCAGCGTAGAACTGGTCCCCGGGGCCCTTCACGTTGAAGGCGTTGGGATCCTGCACCTTGTTCTTCAAGGACTCGTCTTGCAGGAAATTGCTCGAGGTGACCAGGTCGTTGATGCGCAAATTATTCTTTTCCAGCGTTTCCTTCAGCTGGATGATCTTCTTGATATTGGCCTTGGTGTACTTGCGGTGCCCCGACGGCATGCGCGACGGGAGGATCAAGCCAAGCGACTCCCAATAGCGCAGGGTGCGCTCCGAGAGGCCCGTCAGTTTGGCGGCGGCGCCGATGCCAACCAGCTTTTCCAATGCAAATCTCCCAAAATACGTGCCAATATAGTGGCCGCGATTAACGCACAGGTCAGCCTCGCAGACAAGCTGTTTTTTGTCAAGTTTGTGTCAGGTCTAGCCAGCGCTTTCCCCTGCCCCGCGCCCTAGGCTGGTGCTATAATCCTCCGATTTTATAGGCTTTTCTTAGGACTCCATGACCACCCAAGAACCGCAAAACGACCGTCCCAAGACGCTGACCCTGCTGGGGTGGCGGCAATGGCCGCGCTGGCGCAAGCTGGCTGCCCTGATCCTGTTGGGGCTTTGCCTGGGCTTGGGCGGGATGACCGGCCTGGTGATGGGTTACATGGAGGACCTGCCGGTGGTCCCGGGCCCGGACAACTTGACGCCCAGCCTTGCCACCAAGATCTACGACATCAACGGGCAGTTGATCACCCAGTTGGCCATTGAGAACCGCACCTTGATCAGCCTCGAGCAGATGCCCCCGGCCCTGCCCAACGCCATCATCGCCCTGGAGGACCGGCGCTTCTGGTCCCACTGGGGCGTGGACCCCTGGGGCATCCTGCGCGCGGCGGCGGTGAACCTGAAGGCGGGCCGCACCATCGAAGGCGGATCCACCATCACCCAGCAATTGGCCAAGAACCTGTTCCTGACCCGGGAGCGGAAATTCTCCCGCAAGGTGAAGGAAGCGCTGCTGTCGCTGCAGATAGAGCGGCGCTTCACCAAGAAAGAGATCCTGGCCATGTACTTCAACCAGGTCTATTTCGGCAACGGGGCCTATGGCGTGGAGGCCGCCGCGCGCACCTATTTCGGCAAGCACGCCGCCGAGCTGTCCTTGAGCGAGTGCGCCACCCTGGCGGGCATCCCCCGCTCGCCCAACGCCAACAACCCCATTGACGACCCCAAGCAGGCCCAGTTCCGCCGCGACACGGCGCTGGCCAGCATGCTGGAGATGGGCTTCATCACCAAGGAACAGCACGACGCGGCCCTGGCTGAGCCCATCACCGTGTTCCAGGCCGACCCGGTGGTGGCGGCCTATTTCGTGGAGCAGGTGCGCGAGCAGCTGGAGACCAGCTACGGCGCCAACGCCGTGTACAAGGGCGGCCTGAGCGTCTACACCACCCTGGACCTGCGCCTGCAGGACATCGCCCAGCGCGCCGCCGAGACCGGCGCCCGCCAGGCCGACGCGCTGGCCGCGCCCTTCCTGGAGCACGAATTCGGCTTGGCCGAGAAGCCCGTCCTGCAGCTGGCCTTCCTGGCCATGGACCCGCGCAACGGCCACATCCTGGCCATGGTGGGAGGGCGCGACTTCCGCAAGTTCCAGTTCAACCGCTCCACCCAGGCGCTGCGCCAGCCCGGCTCGGCCTTCAAGCCCTTCGTCTACACCGCCGCCATTGAGAACGGCTTCACCCCTGCCGACACCATCGACGACCTTCCGGTGGTCTACAAGGACGCGGTGGGCAACGAATGGAAGCCGGAGAACTTCGACAAGAAATTCGAGGGCAAAGTGACCCTGCGGCGGGGCCTGTACGAGAGCCGCAATGTGGTGACGGTGAAGCTGCTGGAGAAGGTGGGCATCTACAACGGCGTGAACACCGCCTACAAGATGGGCGTGCACGGCAAGATGAACCGCGACCTGAGCCTGGCCTTGGGCACCAGCGAGGTCACGCTGCTGGACCTGGTCAACGGCTACTGCACGCTGGCGAACCTGGGCGTGCACGTGGAGCCGGTGAGCATACTCAGCGTGCGGGATGCCGCCGGGAAGGTGCTGGAGGAGGCCACGCCCAAGGCCACCGAGGTGTTGAAGCCCGCCGTGGCCTACGTGGTCACCAGCATGCTGCAGGACGTCATCGAGCGCGGCACCGCCAGCAACCTGCGGACGAAGAAGCTGTTCCTGCGCACGGCCGCGGGCAAGACCGGCACCACCAGCGACTTCTCGGACGCCTGGTTCATGGGCTACACGCCGGACCTGGTGGCGGGCTGCTGGTTCGGCTACGACCAGCGGCGGCGCATCGGCAAGCTGCTCACGGGCGGAGCCATCGCCGCGCCGGTGTGGGCCGACTTCATGAACCAGGCCCTGCAAGGCCAACCCGACAAGCCATTCCCCGTGCCGTCCGGCGTGAAATTCAGCCGCATCTGCGCCGACACCGGGCGCCCGCCCGAGCCCAGCTGCAAGCGCGTGATCGACGAGGCCTTTGTGGAAGGCACCGAGCCGCCGCAAAGCGAGGAGAGCGCCCCGGACAAGAACATGGACCAGTTCTACGAGAGCGAGCTGGGCGGGGCCAAGGCGGCGCCCACGGCCGTGCCGCAAGGCGTCAGCCCGGGCGCCAAGCCCAAGGCGCCCGCCGACGCCTACAACGCCGACGGCCAGAACGGATTCTAAGGGCCTTCGCTACAGGCGGGCGCGGATGGTATAACGGACCCCGGTCTTCTCCACGAATTCCGTCTCTTCAAACATCTCGCCCGAGGGAGTGCGCAGCTTTCTCACCTGGATGCTCTGAAGCAGCGTCGACCGCTTCGCCACATAGGCGTAGTCGGCCGACGCCGCGTCATAAAGCCCCAGGTAATCTGCCACCGACAGCTCCCGCTGTTCGACAACCTCATCGGCCATGGACAAAACCTCCCGCAAGACCCCGACCAAGCACATCCATTTCCTGATCAATCCCGGCGCCGGCCAGAGGGCCGCGGCCACGGTGCGCCGCCTGGCCCCCCAAGCCTTCCCCGCCGGGGCGTGGCGGCTGCATTTCCATGAGCTCAGCAACTGGCGCCAGATAAGGGTCCTGGCCGCCCAAGCCGCGCGCCAACGGGCCTGGGCCGTGGTGGCGGTGGGCGGCGACGGCACGCTGAACCAGGCCGCCCTGGCCCTGGCCGGCTCGGCCTGCCGCCTGGGGGTGGTGCCCGCCGGCACCGGCAACGGTTACGCCCGCGCCTTGGGCATCCCCTTGGATGCCGAGGGCGCCTGCGCGGTCATCAAGGCCGGCAAGGTGCGCCGCCTGGACTTCGGCGCCATGGACGCCGACCGCGGCTACGCCAACATGCTGGGCCTGGGTTACGACGCCTGGGTCGCGGCGCGCGCCAACCGCCTGCGCTGGATGAACCGCGTCAGCGGCTTTGCCCGCTACCTGGCGGCGGGCATCCTATGCGCCCACCACCTTCGGCCCCAGCGGCTGCGCCTGACCTTGGACCATGGCCGCGTCCTGGAAGGCCGCTGGCTGCTGGTCGCGGCCGCGTTGTCGCCCCAATACGGCTTCGGCTGCACCATCGCCCCGGAGGCGCGCCTGGACGACGGCCTCTTGGACGTGGTCTGCGTGCCCCCCAGCGGGCCCATCACCTTCGCGCGCAACTGCCTGCGCCTGTTCACGCGCCAACCGCTGCTGGGCGCCCAGTTCCACCGCAGTGCCACCCTGCGGGTGGAGTCGCTGGAAAAGGGCCCCTTGGCCCTGCACCTGGACGGCGAACCCGGCGGCGTCACCCCCGCCACGGTGAAGGTGCTCCCCGGCGCCCTGCGGGTGCTGGCGCCCTAGCGCCTGCCCAAGGCCCGCAGCAGGGCCTCCGCCTTCACCAAGGTCTCCTCCCACTCAGCCTGGGGGTCCGAGTCCAGCACGATGCCCGCGCCCACCGGGGCGTAGGCTGTGCCCGCCTTCAGGAAGATGGTCCGTATCAGGATGTTCAGGTCGGCTTCGCCTCGCCGGGGGTCCCACCAGCCCAAGCTGCCGGTATACCAGCCGCGGGCTTGCCCCTCCAGGGCGTGGATGACCTGCATGCAGCGCAGCTTGGGCGCGCCGGTGATGGAGCCCCCCGGGAATCCGGCCTGAAGGAGGTCCAGCAGCCCCAGGCCCGGCCGCAGGCGCCCGCGCACCTGGCTGACCAAGTGGTGCAGGTGCGCGTAGCTCTGCACCACCCGGAAACGCGGGACCGTGACGCTGCCCGCGACGCAGACCCGGCCCAGGTCGTTGCGCTCTAGGTCCACCAGCATGACATGCTCGGCCGCATTCTTGGCATCCGCGCGCAGGGCGCCGCGCTCGCCGGGGCTTCCACGCCGCGGCGCGGTGCCGGCGATGGGCCAGGCGTCGACCCAACCCCCCTGCAGGCGGAACAGGCGTTCGGGCGAGGCGCTGATCACCTGGGTCGGGCCCAGGTCGACATACGCCGCCATGGGGCTGGGATTCAGGGCGCACAGGCGGCGATAAAGCTGGAAGCCGTCGCCGGGATAGGCGGCGCGCAGGTGATGGGCCAGGTTGGCCTGGTAGATGTCACCGTCCAGGATATGGCGATGGATGCGGCGCACGCGGGCCCGGTAGCCTGCCGCCCCCAGGTCGTCACGCCAGCCCCGCAGCGGCGGCGCCGCCCTGGGCGCCGGCAGGGGCTGGTCCTGGCGCAGCCAGGCGCGGGCGCGGGCGTGGGCCTGGGTGGGCGCGGCCAGGGCCGGCGCCAGGGCTGATGCTGGCAAGCCCCAGGCCCGGGCCAGCCGCCGCGCCGTGCCCGCATCCAAACCGGCATGGCTCAGGGTCCAATGCCCCTCCCGCTGCCAGGCCCACAGCCCCGGCAGGAAGCCCCACCAGTCCGGCAGGCCCAACGGCTCGGGCCGAGGGCGGGGCAAGCGCTCGAATTGCCCGCCAGCCTCATAGCTGAACGCCGCCACCAAGGGCCACGAAAAGGCCCCTGGCCGCCCTGACAAGGCCTTTTCCAGGGCCTTCCAGGCTGGGAGAGGGGGGGATGCGATGGGCCAGCGCCGGCCGCCACAACGCAGCCAGCTGTGGCGGCCTCGCCCCTCCAAAACAAAAAGCGGCTCCCCTGCCAGCAGGGAGAGCCGCTTTCCTTTTGCCGTGGCCGGGCTTTCAAGCAGGGCCAGGGGCCGGGCCAGCAGGCCCCCTAGCCAGCGCTGGGCGAAGGCCTGTGGGGTCACATCCCCATCTCCAACAGCTTGTAGCGGGTGACGCCCGCCGGGGCCACCACTTCGACCGTCTCACCGACCAGATGGCCCACCAAGGCCTTGCCGATGGGCGAGGTCATGCTGAGCTTGCCCGCGCCGAAATCGGCCTCCTCCGGCGAGACCAGGAAGTACTTCACTTCCTTGTTGGTCTTGGCATTGAGCAGCTTCACCCATTTGCCGATGCAGACCTTGTCCTTGGGGATATTGCTCTCGTCGATCAGCTTGGCGCGATTGAGCATGTCCTCGAGGTCGGCGATGCGCTTCTCGTTGTAAGCCTGGGCTTCCTTGGCCGCGTCGTATTCGGCATTCTCGCTCAAGTCGCCCTGGGCGCGGGCCTCCTGGATGGCCGTCACGATCTCCTTGCGCTTGATGATCTTGGCATCGCGCAGCTCGGTCGAAAGCTTGGCCAATCCTTCAGCCGTCAGGAAGATATCCGCCATGATCCCCTCGTCCTCACACTAGAACCGCGTCGGCCAAGTCGCAGCCGCACCCCTAAAAAAACAGACCACAGACGGCGCATGCAATGGGCCGTCTGTGGCCGACCAAAGTATCGCCTTGGGGCGGTATTTTGTCAAGACTACCCTTCCCGCCAACAAGCTTCCTGGATCTGCTTTTTTGGCGGGATCGAGCATCTTGCTGGACCGCTATAGGCCCCGCAAAGCCTGGGCGGCCGTTTCCGGCTCCACGGCATTGATGCTGAAGCCGGTGCCCCATTCGAAGCCGGCCGGCTGCGTCAAGCGCGGCAGGATGCGCAGGTGCCAATGGAAATGGCGTTCCCCATCCTGATGCCGCAGCGGCGCCGTGTGGATGAAATAATTGTATGGAAGCGGCCCCAAGCGGGCCTTCAACTTGGACACCAGCCGTTTGACCATCAGGCCCAAGCCGGCCACTTCCTGATCCGATGCCAGGTGAAAATCGGGCCCATG
>Ga0302320_10014968_pt1 | contig 15986 bp, 22 predicted proteins | sample Bog_T0_3_FD_202130 | JGI IMG/M metagenome (GOLD analysis project Ga0302320, IMG submission 202130) | Peat permafrost microbial communities from Stordalen Mire near Abisko, Sweden - Bog_T0_3 | ecosystem: Environmental > Terrestrial > Soil > Wetlands > Peat | place: Sweden: Abisko, Stordalen Mire... | reverse complement strand
GGTGGTCGGTATAATATCAATACAGGGTCGGCGTAATATCAATAGTCGGTCGGTATAATATCAATACCTTGGGTGGTAAAAAAATTAGCCTGTGGATAACTTCGGTCGGCGTAATATCAATACCATGTCGGCGCGCCGACACCCTAACCCAACACCTCTTGAATGATTTTTTTCAGCTCTTTAAGATCTAAAAAAAACCTATTTTTTTCCTCCTTCTTTAACTCTTCTATTTTTAAATTTTCCAAATATAAAACAAAGCTCTTAACTTTTTTAATAGCAATTTCGCCTTCACCCATGACAACTTTTCCAACTTTTTTTCTGGTAATATTTCTAACTTTACTAGAGTTTAAATTTCCTTCTTTGACTGTCTGAAAGAGCTTAATCATGGCTTCAGGGCTATCTTGTTTAGCTATTTCTATTAGCAAACGTATTGGGTATATGCTGGCATTTCGGCACTCTTCTTTTATCTCTTCCGGTAGCCTGTTTAAGCCCAAAATTTCATTTATGGTCGTTCTTGCCTTGCCAATCACCGTTGCCAGTTTTTTTTGACTGTAGCCGTGCTGGTCAATCATTTTTTGTAAAGCGTCGGCTTCTTCCACTGGATTAAGATTTTCTCTTTGCAAATTCTCAATCATGGATATTTCCAGGGCATTGTCTTTGGTCTTTAAAATGGCCGGTATTTGCGTCAAGCCGGCCATTTTTGCAGCTCGCCACCGTCTTTCACCAGCAATTAAAAAAATTTGACCCTCAGCATCCCGGCGAATAATTACCGGTTGCAGGACACCTTTTTGTTTGATTGACTCGGCCAGTTCTTCTAATGCTTGTTGATCAAAAAACTTTCTTGGTTGATTAGGATCGGGTTTCACTATTTCGAGGTCAACGCGGTGAAAACCGCCGTCCTCGTAATTATCCAATTTGGCCGGGTGATCTTCTTCTTTAGGCCTGGCTTGAGCCAGCTTTGATGTTTTTTTTGATAGTTTGTCTCTGATTGATGTCATAGGCTTAAAAACTCATTAATTAATTGTTCGTAGTCTTGGGCTCCGGTGCTGTCTGCTTTAAATTCAAAGATTGACTCCTGGGCCATCTGCGATTGATTCAGGGCTTCGTTTCTTCTGATATAGGTGGAAAATATAAGGTTCTGATAGGGCTCTAATTGTTGAAAGACCCAATCATTGCTTACCTTGTTTCGGATATCATATTTGGTTAAAAGGATACGGATAAAATCGGCCTTCTTAAGATCGCCGTTTTTAACGTTCTCAATGGTTTCCATTAAATCGGAAAAACCGTCAAGGGCATAGCGGCCAATTTCGCAAGGGACAATGATAAAATCGGCAGCATATAGAGCATTGACCGTCAAAGTGCCCAGGGTAGGGCGACAATCAATTATAATATAATCAAAAGCAACAGTATTAAGCGCCTTTTTCAAAAACGTTTCTCTAAATAATTCAGGTGATAATTGCTGCTCTATTTTGTCCAGGCGAATATGGGAAGGAACAATAAAAAGATTCTCAACCCTGGTTTTAAGGATTGTTTCTTTAATCGGTTTTTTCTTGGCCAAAACATCGCTTATTGAAGCTGAAAAGCTCTCTTGCTCAATTCCTAAGCCAATAGTTGAATGGGCCTGCGGGTCCAAATCAACAAGAAGCGTCTTTTTGCCTTTCCGGGCCAGTCCTGCCGCGAAATTAATCGACGTTGTTGTTTTACCAACCCCGCCTTTTTGGTTAATAATGGCGATGATATTTTTATTCATATGTTTAAGGCTTTCTGTTTATTGTGCTGCGTGTTTTGTTGTAGATTTTTTGGGCTGAACTGTAACTGGCTCAAGAACAAGCTTGCCATTCTTAACTTTCATTTCCACATAGTCGCCTTCAACAACAGGAAAATCCTTCCGCACGTCGAGCGGAATGTTTACCTGAAAATTCTTTTTAATCTTTACTAAAGGCATTTTTGCGTCCTCCATAGGCATATAAAAATTACATTATGATATTATGATGAAATTATATCATAATGAAAAAATAAATCAAGCCTATATTATGTGGGTTTCTTTTACATAAAAAGCATAAGTAAAAAATTTTGTATTTCAAAAAAATATATGTTACTTAATTATTTATAAATGTGTTTCCTTTCACATAAGGAAAGGAGTAGCGTCCTATGCAACGCGATATGGATTTAATTAGGGAAATTTTAGTCTTAATAAATAATGATCCTAAGTACGATGGAACGCGAGAATTTTACTATGATACACCAGAGGAATTTGGCATTTATAATCGGTCAGTTGAGGAAGTCGCCTACCATATCCGTTTGTTGATTCAGGCTAATTTTATAGATGGGGCTGTAAATATGGCGGTTCCTATGCAAACAATTAGGGCACTTACATGGGAAGGCCATGAATTTGAGGCTAATATTCGCGATTCTGGTATCTGGACTAAAACAAAAGAGAAGGTAAAAGATTTGCCAGGCATAGGCATTAAAGTTATCGCAGCAATAGCAGAAGCGATAATAAAACAACAGATTGGATTGCCGTAAGTAAATAGTTCCGAAATATAAATAATAAAAAATCAAAAGCGAAACAGCGGATAAATCTTTACTAACTTATTAGGGGTAAGAACATGAATCAAAAAAGAGTGGTCTGGTTATTATTTTATTTGATACTATGCATAATTATTTCTGCTTGCAGTGGTGGTGGTAGTGATTCCACACCAGCACCAGCACCATTATCATCGTCAAAAGCAATTACTGTGTTCAATATTGTATCTCCGGCTGCAACAGGCGTAATCACAGAATCAACTCATTCAATAGCCATCACGGTGCCAAACGGTACGATAGTAACAGCACTCATACCGACAATTACGCAGACGGGAGCAAGTATAAGTCCGGCATCGGGAGTGGCACAAAACTTTACCAATCCGGTAATATATACAGTAACTGCGGCAGATGCTTCGACACAGGATTATACAGTAACTGTAACAGTGGCGGCATCACCGGCAAAAGCAATTACGGCATTTTCTCTGAACGGAGTTGCCGGAACGATAAATGAAACGGGAAAGACTATAGCGGTAACTATGTTTTCCGGCACAGATGTGACGGCTCTAGTGGCGACATTCACCACAACCGGCACCAGCGTCAAAGTTGGTTCAACCGTTCAAACAACTGGGACAACAGCCAATAACTTTACCAGTCAGGTGACATATACAGTAACTGCGGCAGATGCTTCGACACAGGATTATACGGTAACAGTTACAGTGGCGGCATCACTATATAACTTTGTCACCACATGGGGGTCTTATGGAACAGGGACTGGACAGTTTGAAGATCCCGTTGGTGTAGCCGTGGATACCTCCAAGAATGTCGATGTGGCGGATAATGGTAACGCTCGAATCCAGGCGTTTTCCTCGTCGGGGACATTCATCACAACATGGGGGTCTTATGGAACAGGGAATGGGCAGTTTCATGAACCCCTGGGGATAGCTGTGGATGCCTCTGGGAACATATATGTGGCGGATACTGAAAACAATCGCATCCAGTTTTTTTTACGGTTTGTGGCATTTGACACAAAATGGGGTTCTTTGGGTACAGGGAATGGGCAGTTTAATCAACCCGGTGGTGTAGCCGTGGATGCCTCCGGAAATGTTTATGTGGCGGATGCTGGTAACAATCTCGTATTCAGAAGTTTTCCTCGTCGGGGACATACATCACCCAGTGGGGATCTTCTGGGACAGGGAATGGACAGTTTAATGAACCCGATGGTATAGCCGTAGATACCAACGGGAACGTCTATGTGGGAGAGTTTGACGGCGCTCGCATCCAGAAGTTTTCCTCGTCGGGGTCATACATCACCCAGTGGGGGTCTTATGGAACATGGCCTGGGCAATTTTCTAATCCCGGTGGTGTAGCCGTGGACGCTTCCGGAAATGTCTATGTGGCAGATGCTGGTAACAATCGCATTCAGAAGTTTTCCTCGTCGGGAACATTAATTACCATGTGGGGGTCTTTGGGAACAGGTAATGGGCAGTTTTCTAATCCCAGTGGTGTAGCCGTGGACGCTTCCGGAAATGTCTATGTGGCGGATACTTTTAACAATCGCATTCAAGTGTTTTCACCGCAGTAAGTATTTCTATACAATTGCCATAAGAACCGAAAATGACAATCTGATTGCATTACCAACCAGCTACCTATGCGATTGCGATTCCCGCCGTCAGTTGTCGAAAAGGATAACGAGTGGTTACAATGGATGTGGAATAACGTTACGCCACGCCACGCCGGTAAGCACTATTTTGCAACTTTCAAAACATAATCCTCAAATTGATACTTTATCAAAAACTGAGGAGGTAGGTGAAGGCAACAGACAGTTAATTTTTTATTAAATCGTTTTCTGCTGGACGAATATTCCATGATATACCAACTTAGTTTTTTGTCCTTATTATCGTGAAATGCCAAGTTACATTTTTTGCTACCATTTGATTTATAATAACTTTTTCGTTTTTCATTCTTGCTTAAATAGAGTATGAATGTAACGTAAATCGGAAAAACCAACCAAGTATATTAATTGTTAAACCAAAATTGGAATGTCATAAATGTTAACTTACACGTCATGGGTGAACGAGAAAATAAAAATAGCACAGGCTATCGACAGCGGATGTTGCGGTGGCAGCTATGATGAGGGTGCATTGATTGCTTGCGCATCCATAAGCGCTATGGCGGCATTAGCCTGGCCCGGGGATCGTATAGACAAGAAACGTTTTGTTGAAATTCTTGCACAAGTTGCGGATGGTAATACAAATCCAAATCCGTTAAAAATCAGCATACCATTGTTGTGCCAAGAAGATCAGTTTTTTAAAAGCATATTACTTCCTTCAAATAAATCATTCTATAAAACGGAAGAGAATGACAAAGATTATTCAGAACTAATCGATTGTCTAAGACAGAAAGGCATTGCAATCGATACTACACAACAACAAACAATAAAGAAAAACTCATACGGATTTCTTTTATACAATCAAGTTAGGTGTGGATTTGTACATGAATATAAAATCGGCCATAATGCAACCTCCTTTGATGCCCTGAGGAATATAGGTAAGGTTAACGCCAATGCGGTATCATACACAAACAGCATTAACATCAATAACTCAAATCAAAGGAAAATCCATTTTCCGATCTTCTGGATAAGTCACGTAGCAAAAAATGTTGCCCAATGGTTGGATGAGCAGCGCCTGAAACAGGGCATGCAAATTTTTGAAAAACTAAACCTTGCTCGTCCATCCATTTGGTGGATTCAGTAGATCGGTAGCAAGAACCATCATATGTTTAACCGGATTCTTGTTGGAAATCTGGCCTATTGAATGTAAGGCGGTTAAAATATTGGTACAGAAAATCGTTTAACATCTACATGCAGCCGATCGCTACGCTCCGGCTGATTTTTTCGCTGCACCTTTCGAATAAGCGTCAATCCGAAGTTGAGGTAACAGACAGACAGATTCATATTCGAGATGTTGGTTCAATTTTGGATTGACGCATGAAGAACTAAGCCGCGTGTTGTGGGCTATGGGGTTTCAATAGAGGATCTTCTCCCATAATTTACTAATACTTATCAAAAACAACCCTTTAATACCAGATCGAATGGGCTTGTCAATAAAAAAATGGTGCTTCTGCACCAACCTTATATATCTACCGCGCAGCGGTTTAGTTCTTCGAATCGTAATCTTCAATTAAAACGACTGCCAAATGTTGAGGAGTAATAGGTGAAAGAAAGTCCAGTCGTACCTGAATTTTAACAAGATCAGACTTGATGAATACCATGTGAAATATTGCATGTCGTCGAGAACGAATTACCTATAAGAAAACTCTTAGTAAAACGGAGGGGGATATTTTGAAGGGTGCAGGGAAGAATTAAGGGGATTACAATCCCCTTAAAATACCTTCCCTGCGGCGGCCGCCAGGACTTTGTAGCCTTGTTAGTGTTAAATATGCCCGTCATGCCGATAGCTCAGCTTTTGAACGTTAGTAATTATTGATTGATTCTTAAAATATAATCCGCGGCTTTTTGCGCCTGTGCTGCTGCCATAATTACAAGTTTTTTGTCATCTTTAAGAGCTTTCAGCCAACCTTGAATATAGGCAATGCTATTATTGATTGTAATGTTCTCAATTCCAACAAAGCCGCAAAGAAAAGCTGCTCCCATTTCCGCCACAAGCTCTTCTTTGGAATATTCTTCATTGCCAAAACTGCTGATATTGTTGTTAAGCCTGTTTAAACGGCTCTGATGGCCACTTGCATGGGTTGCCTCATGGTATAAGGTGGCGTAAAAATTTTCGGCAGTATCGAAACTGTCAAAGCGGGGCATGCTGATAATATCAGTTAAAGGATTGTAAGACGCTCTTTGTTTCCCTTGTTGAATTTCCGGGCAATTAGGCATGTTAGCAATAATAGCTTCACATTCCGCAATATGATCAAAGTCATTATGGATCGCTGCAACAATAGGGATTTTGCTTGTATCAAGGTTTTCACATTGGGCAACATTATAAACCGTGTAATATCTCATGAAGGGAATATTTTTTTCTTTTTCTTCGTCGTCAATTTGATTTATCCAATTCCAAAAAATAACAGGCGTTCCCTTTTCTTCTTTCTTTACATTGCCGCCTAATTCCTGAGCTTGTTTAAAAGATAACCAGTAAGGGCTTTCATATCCCTGAACCGCAAGCATAAAAATATTTATTCCCCGGTACTCCTTCTTGGAAATCAAGTTTTTCGGCATACCTTCGACAGACTGCCAGGGCTTATGCCAGGGAATTATCCCCGCTTCCAACTTCTCAATAATCCTGCTTGTAATAATTTCGTAAACTTTCATTTTTCCTTTTCTCCTTTCGTTAAATGGTTTTCTCTCTAAAAACATTTTGAAAAACCAACTTCACAAAAAGGCGGTGCAAAGAGCACGAAAGAGCCGAAGGCGCTTCTATGCCATGCCCGGAGGGTATTGCGAAAATATTGTTCGCGCTTTTTAGAAGAATATTTTTGTAACGATAAAGATTTTCACCGAAGAAAAGAGAAAAAGAATAAAAAAAGAACAAAATCTTTATTGCCGAAGGCATGGAATAGAACTTTCGTGCAGAAGGCACCGCTAGTTGGTTTTGAAAAAAAAAGAAATAATAAAACATCGGGGGATATTTGGATGGGTGCAGGGAAGAATTAACGGGGATTACAATCCCCTTAAAATACCTTCCCTGCAATAAAAAAATAACAGGGTGGGAATAATGAACGGGATAGGCGTGAAATGGCTGTTTTGTGATTAGCTGAATATGTGTGTTGATTATGAAGCGGCAAGCGACGTGCTGCAAGCCTCGGAGCGATAGCGGAATAAGTGACACACTTTTTCAGCGGATAAAATCACAAATTTGCTTACAGCCTTATCACGTCTATACCAACCTCAAGCAGGGTGGGAAATAGGGAAGGGTAGAGTACTGGATTAAAATCAATTGAATTTACAAAATGAAGGGAGTACAAAGAGGACTACCGAGGACAAGCATATAGAAACATCCAAATGCTAAGCCTTGCGCGTAGACCACGCTCTCTCAAAATCCTATGAAACATTTCTGTCGTTTGTTTAAACGCACCCAGGGATGTAAAATAAACTCAGGGAAAAGGAGAAATAAAAATATGATAATTGATTATATCGTAAATATGCCATGCTGGTATCAAGCAATTATAATATTATTTAGTTTATATTATGCAATTCGTGGTGTCATGTATCGTTATAACTTGAAAAGTGAATATACTGATAGAACTAAATACGAAATATTATTTAGAGTCATAATTGATTATATACAAGAATTTCTTTTTAAAGTTATTATTACAGTATCTAGTTTTGTTGCGTTATATATTGACTATTGCATATTGTTAAAGATTGAATCTCCGTCAAAGATTGATGCCGGAACGGGAATTATTATTATATTTTTATTTGTATGGGGTGTTATAGGAGCAAGTGGATATCTTACGCATCTTATCTTATTGGGTAAGGTGAAGGTATAAGGAATATGCCCTTGGCAATAGAAACGTTGGAACTAGGCCGAGATGCAGAACTTGACCGTGTAATCACTAGGTGCAGCGGCTCACAACAACAAATAAAAAATATCAGACTTTTGGGATCAGACCACTACTTTAAATTAATTTTTCAATAGGGAGGGAAAAAGGGGGATATGTGTTCGATAACTATTATATCTATTTTTATTGCTCTGTTTGCTGCTGGAGTGGCTTTATGGCAGTCCATAATTAATAGAGAAAAATTGCGATTTGATATTTACAATAGGCGGTTCGATATATATTCAAAGACGTTGGATTTCTACAACGCGTTGCTAATATTCGATTCCGTTACATTTAAAGTATCGCTGACAGCCTTCTCGAAGGCATGCGAAGAAGCGGATTTTCTGTTCAAAAAAGAATCTGGAATATACGACATTCTTACTAAAATGAATTCAGAATCATATAAGATAACAGGTGTCAAAGAATATGGGAAAGATGTGGCCGCTGCAGATCCAGATGTTTTTAAAAAAATGTACGACCGAAGCACAGAAGCTTTGAAATATTTCAATGATAATCTTCCCAAATTGAAGGCAGCAATGGCTCCTTATCTTAATTTTCACAAGTTTTGACAATTGTCAACAACGGGCAAAATCAAACAAACAGGGAAAAATCCCCATAGGAAAGGCATGTTCAAAAAAACGTTCGTTTATTTGGTATATCTCCTTACGCTCCCCAAAAGTTAGATTTTAGCCCCTTTTACCACTTTACATATACCAATAAACTCGTATACTATATCAACGTACCAATAAACTCCGTGCCAGTTGAGTTTCGTTGTACAATAATGTCTGTCTAAGAAAGGGTGGCTTATATGCTTGTCGGTTATGCACGTGTTTCAACCGATGATCAAAACTTGGATCTCCAGAAAGATGCTCTCCTTGCCGCTGGGTGTAAGCGTATTTTTACTGACATTGCCAGTGGAGCAAAATCGCAGCGGCAAGGGCTGGCCGATGCGCTCCAGAACTGCCGGCCAGCCGATACGCTGGTCGTCTGGAAACTAGACCGACTAGGACGTTCGCTCCGACATTTGGTTGAGACGATCAATGATCTCATTGTTCGGGGTGTCGGATTTAAGAGCTTGCAGGAGAATATAGATACCACGACTTCCGGGGGTAAGCTCATCTTTCATATCTTCGCATCATTGGCTGAGTTCGAACGGGACATCATCCGCGACCGAACCAATGCTGGACTATCCGCCGCACGAACGCGAGGGAGAAAGGGCGGCAGGCCAACGGGGGTGGATGAAAAGAAGAAGAAAGTGGTCCTCTCGTTGCAGAAAGATGTCAATCATAGCGTTAAGGATATTTGCGAGATAGTGGGCATCTCTCGCAACACCTATTACAAATATACGCGTTCCTGAGACAATGCCGAAATAGCGAAGAAGCAATGGGTAAAAGCTAAGTATAGAGATGTGGCGTAAAAACCGGTTATCGATTAGGTAATTCAATTATTGGGCGGTTAACTATGACAATAGTCGAAATTTTCTCAAAACGTCAAAAGAAACTTCGAGGAGAAGTACCGGATGTATACACATATACCACTCTTCCCCAACCATTAAGAGTCCAGGTCGTCCATATTTGGCGGGATGTCCTAGGAAATAATGCTGAATACTGGAATGCCCCCTATGTAAGAGAAGCTTACTCGTTAATTGTGGAAACGTTATGTAGGGAATTTGGTTTGTTCGTATTAGATGAGACAGGTAATTATAGCAGAAGAGATTATATGCAAGAACTCGTTAATTTCTTTCTCCAAGAAAAAGACGTTGAGAAAGCAATTAGTGCAGTAGAGGTTTCTTTCAATGTGATCGATTACCACACAAGGAATTTTAATTACCTTGGTAGATCTGATGCAAATGAAATAGCAGATGATGCTATTAACGAACTCAATGGCAGATTTAAAGAACATGGTATTGGATACGAATTCACTAACAGAGAAATTATTCGCATTGATTCGGAATTTATTCACTCTGAAGTTGTCAAGCCTGCGTTAAGACTTTTAAATCAAAAGATTTATAAAGGCGCTCAACAGGAATTTTTAAAGGCACATGAGCATTATCGAGCCAATAATGCCAAAGAAGCCTTAAATGAATGTCTTAAAGCATTTGAAAGTGTTATGAAGGCTATATGCGATAAACGCGGATGGCAGTATAAAACAACAGACACATCAAAAAATCTCATTGCGGTGTGTTTGGACAAAGGACTAATACCACCGTTTTGGCAACAGTATTACACATCATTGAGAACTCTACTTGAGAGTAGTGTTCCAACGGGCCGAAATAAATTAGGCGGACACGGCCAAGGCACTACACCGACTGAAGTTCCAGGCCACATAGTTTCTTACATGCTTCATATGACTGCTGCAGTTATCGTTTTTCTCGCTGAATCTGAGTCTATTTTGCCATAGAAAAGGAGATCGGGAAGAAATGAACCTCAAGGCCGCAAGTTCTTCTCAAGACAGCACCACGGAATTCGAACCATTATATCCAGCAGGCTTCCACGATATATCAATAGATAATTTGGAGAATATTTTTGTCATTCCATTCAATAACAACACTAGAAGAAGTTATATAACAAATCGCTTTCGTGATTATATTGAAAAATTTTCCGAACTAGGACTAAAAGCGGAAATATGGATAGATGGGTCATACTCTACACAGAAACCTGAGCCAAACGATATGGATATTTTAATCGTTTTTGATGCTAATGAAGTGAATCAATTGCCGCTAGAGAAGAGGCCATTATTGGGAGAATTATTTAATAGAGAACTTTCAAAAATTCGTTATTCTATTGACGTTTTAGTGTTACCTTCAAACAATACCGATCATAGAAGCTATTGGAGAGGTTGGTTTGGGTTTTCAAGAACAGAACAACCCAAAGGGATACCAAGGATTTATTATGGCATCGATTAAAAAACTAAATGAAAATATATCTAAGCTCTCGGCAGTTCTTGAAGAGTATGATATTCAATTTAGTAAGGAGCCGGATAATTTTTCAATTAAGCTGACGATTGATAATTTGAAAAGCCAAATTGAAGATCTACAAGGTCAGCTGCGCCATGAAAACCTAAAACGAGAAAAAGAAATCGTTCAATTGAGGTTCAAGGGAAAGATTGCCCAATCTGGTACTTTCCCTCTCTCTTTAGTAGGCGGTCTTACAGATGCTTTTTCCAGCGCAATATTTAACACGTCAAAATATTTTCAGTATGGCAATAAAGGTGGCACTAAGATCGATAAGATAATAAATGACAATATAGATCTAAGGTTTGAAGGATTAGGAAGGGGCTCAACGATTTTTTATTTATCAGCAACAACTTCCCCCGACTTATTTGGTAACAGTATTATTCAAAATTCTCTTGAAAATATATTTGCATTATTAAATTCTGAAACTATGGATAGCTTAATCGAAAACGTTTCCGTTGTCGGTTATAGGAGCGTCAAGTATTATTCAAACTTTTTCAAAAAACTGAATAATGATGATTTAGAATTGCAATTAACCTGGCATACACCCGATGAAATTGTAAAAGAATGGTATGGGACAAAAGATAAAATTTTGATTCTTTACACTACACTTAATAGTATTCAGCTTAAAGAACCTGAAGAAATTGCATTTGCAGGAGAAATTATTACCCTTAGTTTGAAACACAAATTTGAAATATTATCAAAAGACAAAGAACGCTTCTACGGAACATTTCCAAATGAACTAACCGAAATTATAAAACAATTACATGTAGGTGCTTTCTGCAAAGGAGTAATATTAAAGACTACAATCTTTAACCCGGCAACGGGTAAAGAAAAATATGAATATATATTACGTGAAATTGAAATTTAGCATACTATCATCGAAGATTAGGATGTTGATAGGACCAAGACCATAAGTGTTAATATCTGTCTTTGATCATTTTTAGCTAGACGCCGATGTACAACGAAACTCAACTGGCACGGAGTTTATTGGTATATGTAAAGTGGTAAAAGGGGCTAAAATCTAACTTTTGGGGAGCGTAAGGAGATATACCAAATAAACGAACGTTTTTTTGAACACACGAATTTTTCACTCTTTGTTTAAGTTTTATCAAATTCTTTAATAAGATTTTCGATTTCATTTTTACAACTATTTTTTACTCTTTGAAGATCAAATGCCTTCTCTCCTTCAAGGTCGTCATTCATTAAGAGCTCCTGAAGATATTCTAAAAAGGATTCTTTGCTTTCCAATGCTGCTGTATCCCTAATCTCAGAATATAAAATCACCTTGCCCAGATCATCATCAACGAAACTCTCATAAAAAGGACTCTTCTTTTTATATTTTCGAGTATTGCGCAAATCGGCTTCGCTCTGGAGTTGTTTATCCTTAAATCGTCTTTGTAAAGCCTCACTATCCCATTTCATTTAAAGCTCCTGATCTAAAAAAATAGTGCGGAAAAAACCATTTCAAAAATCGGTTTGTGAAACCATGGCTGAATCAGTGTTTGCAGTATACAAAATTGATAAGGAATAAACTATAGTTTTTTCCGCAGGCGCCGAAGTATTGCCCCTGGTAGTAAAAACGTTGGGATTAGGCCTATAGTCTGGACTTCCAGTAATCCGGGTGCCGATGAAGATGCATGACCGCGAGGATGTAGACGCAATCGGGCTCAATGCTGTATAGAACGCCGTATGGAAAACGATTTGTCAGACATCTGCGGACATCATCTTCAACAATCGGCCATGCGTCCGAATAGGACAGTATGTTCTGTATGGTGGATTTGACCTCCAGAGAGAAATCTTCTCCCAGTCCCGGTGCACAGCTTTCGTAATATGCGATGGCGTCAAGGAATTCCGCTTCTGCTTCCGTATGAAAATAAAACGTCATCGTCCAAACTGCTCTCTGATACGCGCAAAAACCTGATCCCCTGGAACGGGATTGACACGTCCAGACCGTAGTTCAGCAAGCCTACGCTTGGCAACTGCGGCCCATTCCGTATCAATGTCTGGGTCCATGATGTTTAGAGTGCGAAGGAGGGAGTCCACCACTATGATACGCTCTTCTACGGGAAGCGCGGCGGCCTCTTGAATTATGTCTTTTGTGCTGTGCATAAAACACCTCCAAAATTTAACTATTAGTTTATTATAGGATTTAATTGGCGTTTTGTCAATAGGGGGTAAGTTTAAACAAACGACAGAAATGTTTCATAGGATTTTGCGTAAACGACGCCTATCTGTAAAGGCTTACAAACAAAAACACTCTGACCTCTAACCGTATGTTTCTGTACGCTCGCTCCCGCTAGACCAGCCTTGACGCCACTGATCTGGGAGCACGTCAACCCGTATGGCCGGTTTGACCTTGACATGAATGTCAGACTAGCATTGCTGTAATCGAAATGGCGGTCGGTGACACGACTGTTGGGTCTACGCCAATTAGGCATTTCAGGCGTGTAATCCATTTCGCAAAACAGGCTGCCGGTGTCGGAATGTAACGTTAACTTCAACGTCCTCGTCAAGCTTACCCAGTATCGCAATCATCCGATCAAGCGTAAAACGTTCAAGTTTGGCGTTACGGATACGCGAAAACTCAGAATGTGCCACACCTGTTAGTTTCTCGGCCTCGCGTGTCGATAGACCGCGCTTATCAAGCGTGCGGATGATCTCCGCCGCAAGAATGGCGCTGGCCTGTTCGACGCTGGCGTTAACACGGCCAAAATCACGAAACACATTGCCACTGCCGCGCACAAGTTCGAATTTGTCTTTCATTGTAAATACTCCTTTAATCGTTTCAGCCGTTCACGGATGACATCAATGTCCCTCTGAGACGTCTTAATTCCGGTCTTGGATTTCTTCTGAAAGGCATGGATAACCCAAATATCGGCGCCAATCCTAACAGCGTAGAGCACGCGAAAAGCGTCTCCTCGATGCCGCAATACGATTTCAAACACTCCGCCCTCAACGCCCTTAAACGGCTTGGCCTTGTCCGCTTTGCCGCCCTCGGCGGCTATCGTAAGAATATTTAACGCCGCGCCTTGCACGTCTTGGGGAAATTCCTCGAAAGCCCTCCGCGCTGCCTTGATCCATGAAATCGGGCGTGTATCTCTCATGCTTCTAATGTTGACATATTTGTCACCGCTTTGCAAGCCTTTTTATAATGGGGTTGTAGCACAAGGTAAACCAACGTTTTTTTGAATATGCTTTTCCTATGGGGATTTTTCCCTGTTTGTTTGATTTTAGCTAATTGACATTTCGCGGTTTTAGTCAAAAACACCATTATTCATTTGGCGTGTGTCCGCTGGGCATTCACGTAGGATTTGAGAACCGCCTGCATCCGGGAAATGTGCCCCTTGCCCTGCGCCTTGAAATAATCGAGAATTTTCTGCTCAAGGCGAAGGTGTACGGATTGCTTGGGTTCCGACATAACCAGCTTTGCCCGCGTCCAGTCGGGCCGCAAGTCTCGCTCGCCGTCATCCTTGGCAATGACCCGCTCTAATTCCGCGTCAGTCATAGCATCGACCTTTTTTAGATCGGTGCGACTGCTCCCGCGTTTGGCTTTAAGCTCTGCTGCCGAATAGCTTTTGATATGTGTCTCTTTCCTCATGGCGTGCTCTCCGAAAAGAAATAACCCTTATGGTCTCGCCCCGTATTGTGTAAACGATGGTCACAAATCGCCCCTTAAAGGTTCCAATAGCGAGAAGCCTTTTCTCGCTGCTGTAAGGCGAAGGCACTACGACATGCGAGGACTCGAAAACTACAGCAACGTCGAAAAAGTCGAGGCCGTGCTTTTCATGGTTGAAATGTCGCTTCCGCTCGTCCCATTCATAGCGCATGGTTATTGTGTACACATTTTGTGTCCATGTGTCAAGAAGATTTTTAGAGTATCGGGTGTGTAAGCCCAAACCGCTGAAAATTTTGATGGGTTGCTTTCACTATACTTAACATCACTGACAATACGGTAGAGCATTAAAATGAAATAGTTTCCGGCCGCGACAGCTAATCATCTTCTTTTTCATCGTCCCCCTCTTCATCATCTGGATCGGGCATAAGGCTCGTAAGTTTAGTCAAAACCTCGCGGACCCTTTCGGCTTCTTCGATGAGATCATCCATAAAATCCTCAAGGTCAACAGCCAAAACCCAAAGATCATCTTGATCGTCTAAGCCTTGATTGACAGCATGGAAGGCAATATCATGTAGTTTAAAAAGATTTTCCCTGATCTCCGGTGGCTTAAAATTCTCCTCATCACTCAGCAGACCACGTAGCTTATCAATAGAATCCAACGCATGGAGGATGTCCATCGTATCAAACTCTTCATATAGCCGTTGTCGGCTCTTCTCGCTTAACTTTGCCATCGCGGCCCTTTCTTTTTAGTCTCTGTTAATCAACTAGATTGTCGTGACACTATCACGACAATCTGTTCACCGGATTCACTTCTTATATGGCCTAGTATCAGCATACGCTGTTTAGGCATACATGCCAACGTTTTTACTACCAGGGGCAATAACAGGACTCATTGATCGGTGTTCAAATCATCCCTTAAACGATTTGATGGTTTAAACGTAACAACCTTTCTTGCATCAATTACCAGTGACTCGCCAGTCTTAGGATTTCTTCCATTGCGTTTTCTTTTTGATTTAACCGTCCATTTACCAAACCCGGACACCATCACCGGATTGCCGTTTTCTAATTCTTCTTTAATGATATCGAAGATGCCTTCAGCGATTTGAGCACATTCTTTTCGGGGGATATCAAGTTGCTCGTACATTGAATCTATAATTTCATTTTTCGTAAGCGTCATAAATGCTCCTTATTGTTTAACTGATCTACTCTGTCCCGGATGCAAGCAACAAGAGTTTCAAGATGTTCTTCCGGCAAACTGAGAAGAAAGTCAAGAGCAACGTCCGGTTTCAATAGTTTCTCGATGATTTTAAGAAGTTCGGTTTTTTCCATTATGTCCTTTCC
>Ga0302320_10014967_pt1 | contig 15986 bp, 13 predicted proteins | sample Bog_T0_3_FD_202130 | JGI IMG/M metagenome (GOLD analysis project Ga0302320, IMG submission 202130) | Peat permafrost microbial communities from Stordalen Mire near Abisko, Sweden - Bog_T0_3 | ecosystem: Environmental > Terrestrial > Soil > Wetlands > Peat | place: Sweden: Abisko, Stordalen Mire... | reverse complement strand
CGCGCACGATCCCGGCGTTGTTCACCAGGACGTCTAAACCACCAAACGTTTCGACGGCGGTCTTGACGAGGCCGGCCGCTTGATCCCAGTCCGCGATGTTGGAGCCGTCGGCGACGGCTTCCCCGCCGGCTGCGGTGATCTCGTCGACCACACCCTGCGCGGCGCTGCCACCGCCGGCGGGCGAGCCGTCCAGCCCCACTCCGATGTCGTTGACCACCACCCGCGCGCCTTCGGCGGCGAAAGCCAAAGCATGCGCACGCCCAATGCCGCCGCCCGCTCCGGTGACGATGACCACGCGGCCGTCAACCAGGCCCATATTTCCTGTCTCCTCTACTTGATCGCGCTGGCGTTCGTGGTCGCCAGATAGTGCGGCGGCTCGCCGCCGCCGTGTACCTCCAACGAGGCACCGCTGATGTAGGACGCCGCGTTCGACGCCAAAAAAGCCACGGCCCAACCGATGTCCTCAGGCTTGGCCAGCCGGCCGAGCGGCACGTTCTTGGAGATTGCGGCGATCGATTCGGCGTCGCCGTAGAACAGATCGGCCTGCTCGGTTTCCACCATGCCGACCACGCACGCGTTCACCCGGACCTTGGGTCCCCATTCCACCGCCAGCGTCTGTGTCAGGCTCTCCAGTCCAGCCTTGGCCGCCCCGTACGCGGCGGTGCCCGGCGACGGCCGCCGGCCACTCAGGCTGCAGATGTTGATGATCGACCCACCGCCCGGCTGGTCCTGCATCTTGTCGTTCGCGCACTGCGAAACCAACAGCCCACCAATGAGATTGAGCTCGATAATCTTGCGATTGAACTTCGCGCTGGAATCGGCGGTCAGCACGTATGGCGACCCCCCGGCGTTGTTGACGACGACGTCAAGCCGCCCGTGCCGGTCGACGATCGCGCCGATCAACCCCTCGACGGCTTCTTCGTCGCGAACGTCGCAGGAGTGGAACTCATAGGGCAGGCCCTCAACGGCGCGTCTGGCGCACGTCACCACGGTCGCGCCCTGGCTGGCGAAAACCGAACTGATGCCGGCACCCACCCCGCGCACGCCGCCGGTGACCAAAACCACCCGATCGGCCAATCCCAAATTGATGGCGTCGGCTCCTTCGGCTCGCGTCACTGTGCTAGCGTACCAAGCAAGTGCTTGCTTAGGTAGCTACCCCCACCAGGAAGTGCAATGACGATCAAATCCACCACTACTGAACCGGGCATAGTCGCGGTGACCGTCGACTACCCGCCGGTCAACGCCATTCCCTCGCAAGGCTGGTTCGAACTCGCCGACGCGATTACTGCCGCCGGCAACCGCCCCGATACCCACGTGGTGATCCTGCGCGCCGAGGGCCGCGGCTTCAACGCCGGGGTGGACATAAAAGAGATGCAGCGCACCGAAGGATTCGGCGCGCTTATCGACGCCAATCGCGGCTGCTTCGCCGCATTCCGCTCGGTTTACGAATGCGCGGTTCCGGTGGTCGCCGCGGTGAACGGATTCTGCGTCGGCGGCGGCATCGGGCTGGTCGGCAACGCCGATGTCATCGTCGCCTCCGACGACGCCACGTTCGGGCTGCCGGAGGTGGAGCGTGGCGCGCTCGGCGCGGCCACCCACCTATCGCGACTGGTGCCGCAACACATGATGCGGCGGCTTTTCTTCACCGCTGCCACCGTCGACGCCGCCACCTTGCACCATTTCGGCTCGGTGCATGAGGTGGTGCCCCGTGCCGAGCTCGACGAGGCCGCGTTACGGGTGGCCCGCGACATCGCCGTCAAGGACACCCGGGTCATCCGCGCGGCGAAGGAGGCCCTCAATTTGATCGACGTGCAACGGGTCAATTCGAGTTACCGCATGGAACAAGGCTTTACCTTCGAGCTCAACCTTGCCGGGGTGTCCGACGAACACCGCGACGCGTTCGCCGGCACAGTGAAGGGCAAGAAGGAATGACCGACAAGAGAACCAGCCTCGACGCGGCCGTCGCCCAGTTACGTTCTGGCATGACCATCGGTATCGGCGGCTGGGGATCACGACGCAAACCGATGGCCTTCGTCCGCGCGATATTACGCACCGATGTCACCGACCTGACCGTCGTCACCTATGGCGGACCGGACCTGGGGCTGCTGTGCTCGGCCGGCAAGGTAAAGCGGGCCTACTACGGGTTCGTCTCGCTGGACTCGCCGCCGTTCTACGACCCGTGGTTCGCCAAGGCACGCACCACCGGCTCTATCGAGGCCCGTGAAATGGACGAGGGCATGCTGCGATGCGGATTGCAGGCGGCGGCCCAGCGACTGCCGTTCCTCCCGATTCGCGCCGGACTGGGCAGTTCGGTCCCGGACTTCTGGGAAGGCGAACTGCGGACGGTAACCAGCCCGTACCCGGCGCCCGGCGGCGGACACGAGACGCTGATCGCCATGCCGGCGCTGGACCTCGATGCCGCCTTCGTGCACCTCAATCTCGGGGACTATCAGGGCAATGCGGCCTACACCGGCATCGATCCATACTTCGACGACCTGTTCCTGATGGCCGCCGAGAGACGCTATTTGTCGGTGGAGCGCGTGGTTCCGACTCAAGAGTTGATCAAAGCCGTGCCGCCGCAGGCGCTACTGGTAAACCGGATGATGGTCGACTCGGTGGTAGAGGCACCCAATGGTGCCCACTTCACTACCGCCGCGCCGGATTACGGTCGCGACGAAAAATTTCAGCGACACTATGCCGAGGCAGCCGCGACAGACGAGGGCTGGCGGCAGTTCGTAGAAACCTACCTGTCGGTCGGCGAGGCCGAATACCAAGCGTCCGTGCGCGCTTTCGGAGCGGAGGCCGGATCATGAGCACTCGAGCCGAAGTATGCGCGGTCGCCTGCGCCGAGTTGTTCCGGGGCGCGGGCGAAATCATGGTCAGCCCGATGAGCAACATGGCCTCCGTCGGTGCGCGACTGGCGCGATTGACCTTCTCCCCAGACATCGCGCTGACCGACGGCGAGGCGCAGCTGCTCGCGGACACCCCGGCACTCGGCAAGACCGGAGCCGTCGAAGGCTGGATGCCATTTGGCCGCGTGTTCGAGACGCTGGCCTGGGGACGCAGGCATGTTGTGATGGGCGCTAACCAGGTCGACCGCTATGGCAATCAGAACCTCTCGGCGTTCGGACCGCTACAGCACCCCACCCGGCAGATGTTCGGCCTGCGCGGTGCGCCTGGAAACACGATCAACCACGCGACCAGCTACTGGGTCGGCAGTCATTCCAAAAGGGTGTTCTGCTCGACCGTCGATGTCGTGTGCGGTATCGGCACCGACAAGATCGACGCCGACAACCCGGCTTTTCGGTTCGCGAACGTCTACCGAGTGGTGTCCAACCTCGGGGTGTTCGACTTCGGCGGCCCGGGCGGCACGATGCGGGCGCTGAGCCTGCACCCCGGGGTGCCGCCCGACGAGGTCCGCGAAGCAACCTCGTTCGAGGTGCATGGACTGGACGAGGCCGAAGAGACCAGGCTGCCCACCGAAACGGAACTACGTCTGATCCGCGAGGACATCGACCCGAAGGCCTTGCGGGATAAAGAGATACGGTCGTGAAGTTGCGCACGCCGCTGACCGAACTGGTCGGCGTCGAGCACCCGGTGGTCCAAACCGGGATGGGCTGGGTGGCCGGGGCCCGACTGGTGTCGGCCACGGCCAACGCGGGCGGACTCGGCATCTTGGCGTCTGCCACCATGACGCTGGATGAGCTGGCGACCGCCATCGGCAAGGTCAAGGCCGCCACCGATAAACCGTTCGGCGTGAACATGCGCGCCGACGCCGCCGACGCGGGCGACCGCGTCGAGTTGATGATCCGCGAGGGCGTGAAGGTCGCGTCGTTCGCGCTGGCGCCGAAGCCGGAACTGATTTCGCGGCTTAAAGAAGCCGGGGCGGTGGTGATTCCGTCGATAGGTGCGGCCAAGCATGCGCGCAAGGTCGCGAGCTGGGGCGCCGACGCGATGATCGTGCAAGGCGGCGAAGGCGGCGGCCACACCGGACCCGTCGCCACCACACTGCTGCTGCCGTCCGTGCTGGACGCCGTCAAGGGCACCGGGATCCCGGTTATCGCCGCGGGCGGATTTTTCGACGGGCGCGGCCTTGCGGCAGCGTTGTCTTATGGCGCAGCCGGTGTGGCGATGGGGACGCGGTTTCTGCTGACCTCAGATTCCACCGTGCCCGAGGCGGTCAAACGGCGCTATCTGGATGCCGCGCTGGACGGCACGGTGGTCACCACCCGGGTCGACGGCATGCCACACCGGGTGCTGCGCACCGGACTCGTCGAGAAACTGGAAAGTGGCTCGCCGGTAAGGGGTTTCACAGCGGCGGTGCGTAATGCCGGCAAGTTCAAGCAAATGTCGCAGATGACCTGGCGATCGATGATCACCGACGGTCTCGCAATGCGCCATGGCAAGGAGCTGAGCTGGTCGCAAGTCGTGATGGCAGCGAACACCCCGATGCTACTGAAGGCCGGACTGGTCGAGGGCAACACCGAGGCCGGGGTGCTGGCTTCCGGACAAGTGGCCGGCATCCTCGATGACCTACCGTCGTGCGCCGAGCTGATCGAGTCGATTGTGAGTGACGCGATCGAGCACCTCGAGGCGGCGTCCGCGCTGGTTCTCCGTACGGACTAACCCGTCCGTCGGCTGGCGCCGGCGGCCGCCAGTGGGGTCGCGACGTCTTCTAGCGACTTGCCTTCGGCATCGACCGCGAGGAACCAGGCGACCAGGCCGCCACCCATCATCACTCCCGCACCGAGCAAGTAGCCTCCGAACAGCGGGAAGCGCTGGGAACCATCGCCGATCAGCGCACCGTAGATGACCGGACCGAGGGCGCCGAAGCACTGGGCGATGGCGAAGAACACTGCGATCGCCTTCGCCCGGACCTCCAGCGGAAAGATCTCGCTCACAGTGAGGTAGGCAGCGCTGGCCCCGGCCGACGCGAAGTAAAAGATGACGCACCAAACAATGGTCTGGGTAACTGCGTTGAGCACCCCAGCGTTGAACAAGACCGCGCTCACCGCCAGCAGGAGACCGGAAAGCAGGTACGTGCCCGCGATCATCTTCCTGCGGCCGATGGTGTCGAAGAACCGCCCGAGGGTCAACGGCCCCGCGAGATTCCCGACGGCGAACGCGATCAAGTACAGCGGCGCCGACCCCGAGGCCACCCCGTAGAACTTGCCGAGCACCAGCGTGTAGGTGAAGAAGATGGCGTTGTACAGGAACGACTGGCTGATCATGAGCGCCGCGCCCAGAACGGACCGGCTCGGGTAGTCGCGGAAAAGTACTCGCGTCAGCGCCAGGTAGCCGATCTTTGCGGTGGGTCGCAGCTCGATAGCCTTGCTGTCGTCGACCGCTGGCAGCGTGACACCGGTGGACTCCACTTCGTGCTCGATGAAGGAGATCGAGCGCTCGGCCTCCTCCACGCGGCCGTTCATGACCTGCCAGCGCGGGCTCTCCGGCAAGTTCCGCCGAATCAGCAGAATCACTAGGCCCAGGACCGGGCCGATCAGGAAAGCGAGCCGCCAGCCCAGGCTCAGGTCGATCTCCTTCAGCAAGACGAACGTGCCCAGTGTGCCGAGGATCGCACCGGCCCAGTACGTTCCGTTGACTGCGATGTCGACTCTGCCCCGAAAGCGGGCCGGGATCAGCTCGTCGATCGCTGAATTGATGGCAGCGTATTCGCCGCCGATACCCATGCCGGCGATGAACCGGGTGAGGTAAAGGAACACGATCCAGCCCGCGCTATTGCCCAGGGTCAACGCGGTGAGACCACTCCCCACGAGGTAGACACCCAAGGTGATCATGAACAGGTTGCGTCGGCCGAGTTTGTCCGACAGACGCCCGAAGAACAGCGCGCCGACCACCTCGCCGGCCAGGTACACGGTGGCGACGAGCCCGACCGCCGCCGAAGACAAACCGAGCGTCCGCGGCTCGGTGAGCGTGTCGGCCACCGCGCTGGCCACGGTGATCTCGAGACCATCGAGGATCCAGGCCACACCGAGCGCGATCACCATGCGGGTGTGAAAAGGCGACCACGGCAGCCGATCGATTCGGGCGGGAATGAGACTGCGGATCACACTCTGTGTATCAGCGAGTGCCGCCATGATCGCCTCCCGTCGTCAGGCTCACACTTGGCGCAATTTAGAGCCGCTCGATGATGGTGACGTTGGCGGTGCCGCCGCCCTCGCACATCGTCTGCAGGCCGTAACGGCCGCCGATGCGTTCGAGCTCGTTGAGCATGGTGGTGAACAGCTTGGCGCCGGTGGCGCCCAGCGGATGCCCGAGGGCGATCGCGCCGCCGTTGGGGTTGACCTTCTCCGGGTCGGCCTTGATCTCCTTGAGCCACGCCAACACGACCGGTGCGAACGCCTCATTGATCTCGACGGTGTCGATGTCGTCTATGGACAACCCGGTCTTTTCCAGCGCGTACCGGGTGGCCGGGATGGGCCCGGTGAGCATGAACACCGGGTCGGCGGCGCGGGCACTGATGTGATGGATGCGGGCGCGGGGCGTCAGCTTGTGGTCTTTGACGGCTTGCTCGGAGGCCAACAACACCGCACTGGCTCCGTCGGAAATTTGGCTGGCCATCGCCGCGGTCAGCCGGCCGCCCTCGACCAGCGTCTTCAAGCCCGCCAACTTCTCCAGCGACGACTCGCGTGGGCCCTCGTCGACCCGGAATGGCCCGGATCCCGTTTCAACAGTGATGATTTCGTTGTCGAAGTGGCCACCGCGGATCGCCGCGAACGCGCGCGCGTGGCTGGTCAGCGCGTACTGCTCCATTTCTTCGCGGGACAGGTTCCACTTCTCGGCGATCATCTCCGAGCCACGAAACTGCGAAATCTCCTGATCGCCGTACCGGTGCAGCCACTGCTTGGATTCGTTGGTCGGCGAGGTGAACCCGAACTGCTCACCAACCGTCATGGCCGACGAGATCGGGATCTGGCTCATGTTCTGCAAGCCACCGGCCACGATGAGGTCTGCCGTGCCGGCCATGATCGCCTGCGCGCCAAAGGAAATCGCCTGCTGGCTGGAACCGCACTGCCGATCCACCGTGACACCGGGAACCTCTTCGGGATAGCCGGCGGCCAGCCACGAGAGTCGGGCAATGTTGCCCGCCTGCCCCCCAATCGCATCGACACAACCGGCGATCACATCCTCAACAGCAGCGGGATCGACGTCGACCCGGTCCAGCAGCCCGCGCCACCCCAAGGCACCCAGGTCGACGGGATGTATCCCGGCCAGGGCGCCGTTGCGCTTGCCAACCGCGGTACGTACAGCTTCGATGACGTACGCCTCGGGCATTTTCAGACTCCTTCGTTGATCTTTCTTTTCTTCAATCTCTGTTATCCCGCAGTAATTCCACCAAGGACGATGGCAAGGTATTGCTGGCCCACCTGCTGCGCGGTGAGCGGTCCGCCGGGCTGATACCAGCGCACCGACACCCAGGTGGTGTCGCGGATGAAGCGATAGACCAGGTCGACGTCGAGGTCGGGCAGGAAGTGTCCCTCGTCTATGCCCTGATTGATCAGCTCAACCCACATCTTGCGTTGTTGGCGGTTCATGTCCTCGATGTAGGAGAACCGGGGTTGCGACGACAGCCGTTGGGCCTCGTCCTGGTAGATGACGACCTGGGCGTGGCGGTGCTCGATCGCTTCGAAGGAGGCCATGAACAGTCCCTTGAGCCGCTCCAGCGGGTTGGCCTCGTTGTCCATGATTTCGTTGTAGCGGGCGAACAGCCAGTCCAGGAAACCGCGAAGCAGCTCATCGACCATCTCCTCTTTGGAGGAAAAATGGTGATACAGACTGCCGGAGAGGATGCCGGCACCGTCGGCGATATCGCGCACGGTAGTGGCGCGCAACCCGCGCTCGGCGAACATCGCCGAGGCGAGCTCAAGTAACTCGTCTCGCCGGCTGTTTGCCTGACCGGCCACTCGGTCCACCTCAACACCCTATCAACCAAGCGCTTGCTCGGCCAATTGAACGAGGTCAAAACCCTTCCGGTCGCTCGCCAAAATCCCCCACATATTCCCGGCCTCACCGTAATGTTTCCCTGCAGACTTTATTTTCGACGACGACTGAGTTCCCACGGAGGCCGATCATGGTGAATTTCGCGGTGTTAGCGCCGGAGATTAATTCGGCGCTGATCTATTCCGGTGCGGGTTCGGCGCCGCTGCTTGAGGCGGCGACGGCCTGGGAGGGTTTGGCTTCCGAGTTGGGCAGTGCGGCGTCGTCGTTTTCGTCGGTGACATCCGGGTTGACAGGGCAGGCGTGGCAGGGTGCGGCGTCGGCAGCGATGGCGGCTGCGGCCGCGCCCTATACGGGCTTTTTAAGCAGCGCGGCGGCCCATGCTCAAGGGTTCGCGGGGCAGGCTCAGGCGGTGGTCAGCGCGTTTGAGGCGGCCCAGGCCGCGACGGTGCATCCACTGGCGGTGGCCGCCAACCGCAATACGTTTGTGCAGTTGGTTCGATCGAACTTTTTGGGCATTGCTGCGCCGGCTATCGCGGCCGCCGAGGCCCAGTACGAGGAGTTCTGGGCCCAGGATGTGGCCGCGATGACCGGCTATCACGCTGGCGCGTCGGCGGCGGCCGCGCAGTTATCGCCATTGCAGACTGCCGCGCAGAGTGCGCTGTCGAACCTGCCCAACCTGGGCATCGGCAACAAAGGCAACGCCAATGTGGGCGGCGGAAACACCGGCAGCGGCAACGTCGGCGGCGGAAACACCGGCAATTCCAACCTGGGCGGCGGAAACAACGGCAGCGGCAACATAGGCTCCGGCAACCTCGGCAACTCCAACCTGGGCGGCGGAAACGCCGGCACCGGAAACATCGGTTTCGGAAACTATTCCCCCAACACCGGCGGTGGCCACAACGTAGGGCTGGGCAACGGCGGCAACGCGAACGTTGGCCTTGGAAACTTTGGCAACAACAATCAGGGCGCCGGAAACACTGGCAACGGAAACACGGGGGCCGGAAACACCGGTAGTGGCAACATCGGCTTCGGCAACAACGGCAACAACGACATCGGGATCGGTCTCAACGGCAACAATCAGATGGGCATAAACTTCGCCGGGCTATTGAACGGCGGCAGCGGCAACATCGGCCTGTTCAACTCCGGTACCAACAACATTGGCTTCTTTAACTCCGGTTCCGGAAACGTCGGGATCTTCAATTCGTACCACACCCTCAGTACCGCGGGCGGCCTCAACAATTTTGGCATCGGGAACTCCGGCGCTGGCAATTTCGGATTCGGGAACTCCGGCCAGCAAGACTTCGGCATCGGGAACGCAGGCTTGTTGAACACCGGCACCGTGAACGCCGGGTTGGTCAACACCGGCTTTGGGAACTCGGGCGCCTCCGTCAACCCATACGGCCTCAATACCGGCTTCTGGAACTCCGGCAACACAAACACCGGCTTCGCGAACTCCGGCAGCACGAACACTGGCTTCTGGAACTCGGGCAACACCAACACCGGCATAGGGGGCATCACCGACTCCGGTCAGTCAAACTCGGGTTTCGGAAACGCCGGCTCCGGGGATTCGGGCTTTGGCAACCTGGGCGACGGAAGCTCCGGCCTCTTCAATAGGGCCAGCGGAGGAACCACCAACGGAATGATGTCGGGCTTTTTCAACACTGGTGTCCTGGGTGCCATCCCCCACTTCGCCGGCGAAGACTCGGGCTTCTTCAACATCGGCACCTTTTTAGCGGGCATTTTTAACATCGAGCGGCTTTAGCATCAGTTGGGCGTTGTAGCGCAACACGAGCGCTTCCATTGCGCTACAACGGCGTAACGCCGTCGCACCTGTCGGCGTCGTTGACGATCGCCCCCGCCGCAGCGTCCGGGCCCGTCAAATGAGCCCTGGCGTTTTCCTGGTGAATCCACCTGCGCCGACGTAATGTTTTTGCTGTCCCGACTCCGGAGGTCGATCATGGTTAATTTTTCAGTGCTGCCGCCTGAAATCAATTCCCTGCGGATGTTTGTCGGTGCGGGTTCTGCGCCGATGCTTCAGGCGGCGGCCGCTTGGGAGGGATTAGCTTCCGAGTTGGGCAGCGCGGCGTCCTCGTTTTCGTCGGTGACCTCCGGGTTGACCGATCAGGCGTGGCAGGGTGCTGCGTCGGCGGCGATGGCGTCTGCGGCGGCTCCGTATGCGAGCTTTCTGAGCACCGCGTCAGCCCACGCCTCCGGGGCGGCCGGGCAGGCCCAGGCGGCGGCCAGCGCATTTGAGGCGGCGCAGGCCGCGACGGTGCATCCGCTGGCGGTTGCCGCTAACCGCAACACATTTGTCCAATTGATTCGGTCGAACTTTCTCGGTCTGGCTGCGCCGGCGATCGCGGCCGCCGAGGCCCAATACGAGGAGTTCTGGGCCCAGGACGTGGCCGCGATGACGGGCTATCACGCCGACGCATCAGCCGCGGCCGCGCAATTGTCGCCGTTGCAAACTGCCGCGCAGAGTGCGATGTCGAACCTGCCCAACCTCGGCATCGGCAACAAGGGCGGCGCCAACGTAGGCAGCGGCAACACCGGCAGCGGCAACGTCGGCGGCGGAAACTACGGCAGCTCAAACCTAGGCGGCGGAAACAGCGGCAACGGAAACGTCGGCAGCGGGAACGCCGGCAGCTCGAACTTAGGCGGTGGAAACTTCGGCAACGGAAACATCGGCTTCGGGAACGTCGGCACCACCACCGGTAACCCGCTGAACGGTGTCGGCCAGAACGTGGGCATGGGAAATGCGGGCAGCAAGAACGTTGGCTTCGGAAACTTCGGCAATGGAAACACCGGGGGCGGGAATTATGGCGACGGGAACATCGGGGCCGGTAATACCGGTAGTGGCAACATCGGCTTCGGCAACACCGGCAAGAACGACATCGGGATCGGACTCACCGGCGACGGACAGGTGGGCATCAACTTCGCCGGGCTGCTGAACTCGGGCAGCGGCAACATCGGCTTCGGGAACTCGGGTACCGACAACATCGGCTTCTTCAACTCGGGCAGCCACAACGTGGGCATCTTCAATACGTACAGCAATATAGTTTCGCCGGGCGGCGGCGGCGTCAATAACTTTGGCTTCGGCAACGCAGGCAGCTTGAATAGCGGCATCGGGAACGCGGGCGCGGTGAATACCGGCATCGGGAACGCGGGCGAATGGGACACCGGCACTGTAAATACGGGCCAGCTGAACACCGGCTTCGGGAATTCGGGCGGCGGGGCCATGGCAGGCGCGGGAGGCCTCAACACGGGCTTCTGGAACTCGGGCAACACCAACACGGGCATTGGGAATTCCGGCGGTCTCAACACGGGCTTCTGGAATTCCGGCAATGCAAACACGGGCTTGGGGGCCACCACTGACACCGGGCTGCACTACTCGGGCTTCGGCAACACTGGTTACGACGTATCGGGCTTCGGCAACACTGGTTCCGAAGAATCAGGGTTGGGCAACAAGGCCACCGGTCACGGGGCCGGCGATATCTCGGGCTTTTTGAACTCGGCGAGTGGCGGCAGCAGTCAAAACGGCGAAATCTCGGGCCTTTTCAACTTCGGCATCCCGGGCAGCTACGGCAGCGGGCACATCGCTGGCGCCGACTCGGGCACGCTCAACATCGGCAGTCTTCTCTCGGGCATTCTTAGCCTCAACGCGGCGTTGTAGCTTCGCCCAGGTAGCCAGGTCAGTCGGTCGTGAATTCTGCGCTCCACTTTGGGCGAAGCCCTTCGCGCAGCCCCCGACAGTCGTAATCTCGCGGTAGTTGCGACGTCGCTGTCGACGGCAATCCAGCGTCCATGGAGGTTGACGATGGTGAATTTCTCGGTGTTGGCGCCGGAGATCAATTCGGCTCTGATCTATACGGGTGCGGGGTCTGCGCCGCTACTGGAGGCGGCGACGGCCTGGGAGGGGTTGGCCTCGGAGTTGGGCACCGCGGCGTCGTCGTTTTCATCGGTGACCTCGGGGTTGACCGGTCAAGCGTGGCAGGGTGCGGCGTCGGCGGCGATGGCGGCCGCGGCCGCTCCGTATGCCGGCTTCCTGACCACCGCGGCTGCCCACGCTCAAGGCGCGGCAGGACAAGCGCAGGCGGTGGTGAGCGCGTTTGAGGCTGCGCAGGCGGCGACGGTGCATCCGTTGGCGGTGGCGGCTAATCGCAATACGTTTATGCAGCTGATTCGGTCGAACTTTCTGGGGCTGACCGCACCGGCGATCGCCGCCGCCGAGGCCCAGTACGAGGAGTTCTGGGCCCAGGATGTGGCCGCGATGAGCGGCTATCACGCCGACGCGTCGGCGGCGGCCGCGCAGTTGTCGCCGTTGCAAACTGCCGCGGCCAACGCCCTGTCCAGCCTGCCCAACCTGGGCATCGGCAACAAGGGCAACGCGAACGTCGGTAACGGAAACACCGGCACCGGAAACATCGGCCTTGGTAACACCGGCGGAGGGAACATCGGCGGTGGAAACGGTAATTCCTCCGTTCCGAGCGATGGAAACATCGGTAGTGGAAACAACGGCAACAGCAACCTTGGCGGCGGAAACACCGGCAACGGAAACATCGGCTTTGGTAACACCGGCGACGCCAGCACCAGCACATATCCGGGGTACAACATCGGCGTGGGTAACTGGGGCAACAACAACTTCGGCTTGGGAAACAACGGCAACGCAAACATCGGCGGCGGAAACACCGGGATCGGAAACGTCGGCGGTGGAAACGCCGGCTACGGAAACTGGGGCTTCGGCAACACCGGTACTGGAAACATCGGGATCGGGCTCGCCGGTACCGACCGGATGGGCATCAACTTGGCCGGGATGCTGAACTCGGGCAGCGGCAACATCGGCTTCGGGAACTCGGGCAGCGGCAACATCGGGTTCTTCAACTCCGGCGATGGCAACGTCGGCATGTTCAACGCGGCTTCGGCAGGCATGCCCGGCAACTTTGGCATCGGGAACTCGATCACCGGCAACATCGGCTTCGGGAACTCGAACTTTAATAACTTCGGCTTCGGGAACTCGGGCATGGTAGACACCGGCTTCGCGAACGGGGGCAACTACGACACCGGCTTCGGGAACGGGGGCCTGGCCAACACGGGCATCTGGAATTCGGGATTCCTGAACACTGGCAATGGGAATTCGGGCGACATCAACACCGGCTTGTGGAATTCGGGCTTCGCGTACACGGGCATCGGAGCCACCGGCTACAGCGGCGGCACTATCTCGGGCTTCGGCAACACCGGCACCGAGGTCTCGGGCTTTGGAAACAACGGCGACTTCATCTCGGGCCTCCTGAACTCGGCCATCGGCCACTCGGGCACCGATGACTTCCTCACGGGCCTGGGAAACAGCGGCTTCACCATCTCGGGTTTGTTCAACTCCGGCGCCGAGATCTCGGGCTTGCTTAACCTCAGTCAACTGTTGCTGCAACAGCAGTAACTGGTCAGGTTGTGCGGGCGTACAGGGTCCGCGCGGACATCACGGATGCTGGCTGGAAACCGAAATCACTTCGCCCGTCAGATAGCTGGAGTAGTCGCTCGCCAGAAACGCGATGGTGGCCGCGACTTCCCACGGCTCGGCGGCACGCCCGAACGCCTCGTCGGCCGACAGCCGGTCGAGCAGCTCAGCCGAGGTCGTCTTGTCCAGGAACTTGTGCCGGGCGATGCTGGGCGAGACCGCGTTGATCCGCACCCCGTACTCGGCCGCTTCTATTGCACTGCAACGGGTCAGCGCCATCACCCCGGCTTTGGCGGCAGCGTAGTGCGCCTGCGAGTGCTGGGCCCGCCAGCCCAGCACGCTGGCGTTGTTGACGATCACTCCGCCGTGCGGCGCGTCGCGGAAATACCGCAGCGCAGCCCGGGTGGCCCGGAACACCGACGTCAGGGTGACGTTCAGAACGCGGTCCCATTCGTCGTCGGTCATGTCGGCCACGGGTGTCTGCCCACCCAGCCCGGCGTTGTTGACCAGCACGTCGATCCGGCCCATTCGGGCGGTCGACGAATCGATCAGGGCGTCGACCGCAGCGGTGGAAGTCACGTCGCACACCACGCTCTCGACCCGGCCAAGTCCCAGCTCGGACAACTGGGCGGCGGTCTCCCCCAGCCGCCGTTCGTGGTGGTCGGAGATCACCACGTCGGCGCCCTCGGCCAGCGCCCGCCGCGCGGTGGCGAAACCGATGCCGGTGCCCGCGGCCGCGGTCACAACCACGACCTTGCCGTCCAGAAGTCCATGTCCAGCAATTTCTTTCGGTGCTTCGGCGAGATTCATCCCTTGGCCTCCCTGGGCAAGCCGAGCACTCGCTCGGCGATGATGTTGCGCTGGATCTCGTTGGATCCGCCGTAGATGGTGTCGGCGCGAGTGAACAGAAACAGCCGCTGCCATTCGTCGAATTCGCCGTCCGGCAAGGTCATTCCGGGCTTCCCGATCACGTCCATCGCCAGCTCGCCCAGATCGCGATGCCAGTTGGCCCACAACAATTTCGACACGTTGTCCTGGCCGGGTTGTTCGACGTCCATGGTGGCCAGCGCGTAGCTGCGCATCGCCCGCAGGCCGGTCCACGCCCGGGTCAAGCGTTCCCGGATGAACGGGTCGTCGGCCGCGCCGTTGCGCTCGGCCAGCTCGGCCAAATTGGAAAGCTCACGCGCATAGACGATCTGCTGTCCCAGCGTCGAAACGCCGCGCTCGAATGTCAGTGTGCCCATCGCGACCCGCCAGCCGTCGCCGGGCTGGCCGACCACCATCGACGCGTCGGTGCGGGCATCGTCGAAGAACACCTCGTTGAATTCCGCGGTTCCGGTGATCTGAACGATCGGCCGGACCTGCACGCCCGGCTGATCCAGCGGCACCAGCAGATACGACAACCCGGCGTGCCGTTTGGAGCCCTTCTCGGTGCGCGCGATCACGAAGCACCACTGCGACAGGTGAGCCAGCGACGTCCAGACCTTCTGCCCGTTGATCACCCACTGGTCGCCGTCGAGCTCGGCGGTGGTCGCCACGTTGGCCAGGTCGCTACCGGCGCCGGGCTCCGAGTATCCCTGGCACCACAGCTCGGTGACGTCGAGAATGCGCGGCAGAAATCGCTGCTGGTGCTCGGGGGTCCCGTACGCGATGAGTGTGGGTCCCAGCAGTTCCTCGCCGAAGTGGTTGACCTTGTCCGGCGCGTCAGCGCGGGCGTACTCCTCGTAGAACGCCACCCGGTGCGCGGTCGAAAGCCCACGACCGCCGTGCTCGACCGGCCAGCCCAGGCACGTCAGTCCGGCCACCGCGAGGTGCTGATTCCACGCCCGGCGTTCCTCGAACGCCTCGTGCTCACGGCCGGGCCCGCCGAGGCCCCGCAGAGCTGCGAATTCGCCGACCAGATTGTCGGCGAGCCAACCGCGGACCTCCGCCCGGAACTCCTCGACGTCCTGCATGCCCTGTAGGCTAACCTACCAAGCACTTGCTTTGTTAGAGGAGCATCAATGACGAGCGATCCCCGCACCGTGCCGGCGGCGCTGGATCGTTTCGCGCTCCAATTCCCTCACCACGAGGCGCTGATCACCGAAGATCGCACCCTGACAGCCGCCGGATTGCGCGACGAGGTGCACCGAGCGGCCGCCGCGCTGATCGCGCTCGGCGTCCAACCCGGAGACCGGGTGGCCATCTGGTCGCCGAACACCTGGCATTGGGCGGTCGCCTGTCTGGCGATCCACCACGCGGGTGCCGCCATGGTGCCGCTGAACACCCGCTACACCGCGGCCGAAGCCAGCGACATCCTGGCCCGCACCGACGCCCCGGTGCTGTTCGGAATGGGCCGCTTCCTCGGCAACGATCGCGTCGGCGACCTGGACCGCGCAGCGCTGCCCGCGCTGCGCCACATCGTGCGAATACCGATCGACGCCGACGACGGCACGTGGGGCGACTTCATCAGCCGCGGATCTGAATGCTTGGCCACCGATGCGGTGATCACCCGCGCCTCCGCCGTCAAACCCGACGACGTCAGCGACATTCTGTTCACCTCCGGCACCACCGGACGCAGCAAAGGCGTGCT
>Ga0302320_10014966_pt1 | contig 15986 bp, 17 predicted proteins | sample Bog_T0_3_FD_202130 | JGI IMG/M metagenome (GOLD analysis project Ga0302320, IMG submission 202130) | Peat permafrost microbial communities from Stordalen Mire near Abisko, Sweden - Bog_T0_3 | ecosystem: Environmental > Terrestrial > Soil > Wetlands > Peat | place: Sweden: Abisko, Stordalen Mire... | reverse complement strand
AACCATGGCGACGGGGACAACGGCTTCATGGCGACGCTGGTCGCGCTCGCCCGCGACAGGGGCGTCTCCGGCTATCTCGGCGACGGGGCCAACCGCTGGCCCGCCGTCCACCGCCTCGATTCCGCGCGCCTGTTCGGCGTGGCGGTCGAGCACGCGCCGGCGGGATCGACGCTGCACGCGGTCGCCGACGAGGGCGTGCCGATCCGCGAGGTCGCCGAGGTGATCGGCCGCCATCTCGACGTGCCGGTGGCCTCGATCGCACCAGAGCACGCGGGCGAGCACTTCACCTGGCTGGCCGGCTTCATCGGGCTCGACAGCCCCGCCTCGAGCGCTCTGACCCGCGAGCTGCTGGGATGGCAGCCGACGCAGCCCGGCCTGATCGACGATCTAGACCAGGGCCACTACTTCCGCGACCCGGCGGCATGAGAGCCGCGTCGTGAGAGCAGCAACGTTCGTCGGCTGACCACCCGATCACTCAAGGCCGCCGGGGCGCGGCCGATGCACCACCATGGCGCAGATCGCGCTCTCCGGGGTCATCGGTGCCCTCTCGCACGCGCTCGACATCGCCGAGGGGCAGCCGCCGGGGCACGCTGTTCGTTCCTGCCTGATCGGCATGCGCGTGGCGGCCGAGCTTGACCTGGACGCCGCCGAGCGCTCGGACCTCTTCTACGCGCTGCTGCTGAAGGACGCGGGCTGCTCGGCCAACGCCAACCGCATGGCGGCGCTCTTTGCGACCGACGACCGCCGCGCCAAGGCGACCTCGAAGCTGATCGACTGGAGCGACCGCCGCGCCGCCCTGCTGTGGTCGCTGCGCACCGCGGCGCCCGGAACTGGACTGCGGCGACGCGTCGAGGTGCTGCGCGGGATCCGCGACGAGGGCGATGTCACGCGCAGCTTCATGGAGGCCCGCTGTGACCGCGGCGCCGAGATCGCGCGCATGCTTTTCCTCTCCGAGCCGACCGCGGTGGCGATCCGCAGCCTCGACGAGCATTGGGACGGCCGCGGCATGCCCGACGGCCTGCGCGGCGAGGAGATCCCGCAGGCCGCACGGATCGCGTGCCTCGCGCAGACTGTCGAAGCCTTCCACGCCGACGGTGGCGTGAAGGCGGCGCGGGCGGTCGCGAAGCGCCGGCGGGGCCGCTGGTTCGACCCGGCGCTGGTCGATGCCTTCCTGCGCTTCGGCGACGACCGTGAGTTCTGGGCGCAGCTCGAATCGCCCGACGTCTCCCGCTGGGAGCCGGCCGAGGTCGCGATCGCGGCCGACGACGCCCGCCTCGATCGCATCGCCGAGGCGTTCGCCGGCGTCATCGACGCCAAGTCGCCCTTCACCGCCCGTCACTCCGAGCGCGTGGCCGAGATCGCCGATGGGATCGCCGCGGTGCTTGGCTTCGACGCCGGCGAGCGACGGGTCATGCGCCGCGCGGCGCTGCTGCACGACATCGGCAAGCTCGCCGTCTCCAACCGCATCCTCGATAAGCCGGGGCGGCTGAACGACGAGGAGTTCCGCGCGGTGCAGACCCACCCGGCGCACACGCTGAACATCCTGCGGCGCGCCCCCTGCTTCGCCGAGCTGGCCGACCTGGCCGCCAACCACCACGAGAAGCTAGATGGCAGCGGCTACCCCCGCTCGCTGCGCGCCCCCGAGCTGGACCTGCCGATGCGGGTGCTGGCGGTGGCCGACGTGTTCGAGGCCCTCACCGCGGACCGCCCATACCGGGGTCCGCTTCCGCTCGAGCAGGCACTGGCGATCATCGACCGCGATGTCCCGCACCGCCTCGACGCCGGCGTGCGCGCGGCGCTCGAGATCCATCTCGGTCGCGCATCCGCGCCCGGCGCCGCGCCGGCGGCGCTGCAGCGCGCCGCCTGACCGGTTTTTCAGGAGCGCGCCTCCGGCGCGCCGGGGGAGGCGGGAGCGGGCGCCATGACCGAGACCGGGACCGCCGCCGCCACCGCATGCTCGTCAGTCGCCGACGTGAGCGAGGCGCTTGGTGTCTGGCCGCTCAGCGCGTCCTTGAAGCCGCGCATGCCGCTGCCGAGCGAATGACCCATCTCGGGCAGGCGCTTCGCGCCGAACACGAGCAGCACGACGACCAGCAGGATAAGAATGTGGACCGGGTTCTCGAGTCCCATTTTCGGTGCTCCCTTCGAAGCCGTTTAGCGTGAGCGCGCCGCGGGGTGCGTGTAGGAGTGACTACGCACGCACGCCCGGCTCGGATCAGCGCCGCGCGCACGACACGGCGACCTGCGACCTCCTGGCCTGCGTGGCGCCAGGAGGTCCGCAGCTCGAAACGCCGCTCAGCCGGCCGGCGCGGTGACCGTTATGAGCGACCTGCACTTCGCGTTCGCGGCGACGAACGCGCTCGTGCGCTGGTTGACCGTCGTGCCGAAGACGAAGCCGTTGCCGCTGAAGTTCGGCTTCGGCAGTGTCACGCCGTTGGTCTTCATGCACGCCGCGTAGCTGACTATCTCGGCGCGGTAGCGCGCGTTGGTCGCCGGGTTGGGGGCCCCGCTCGCGCCGCTCGCGCCGAAGCGCCCGCCACCGCCGAAGCCCGCAAAGCCGCCGCATGCGGCGAACGCCTTGGCGTACGCTGGGTTGGAGGCGAAACCGCCGGCCCCGCCGGGGAAGCGACCGGTGCCCGGGAATCCCCTGGCGCCCGTCGCGCCGAAGAACCGCCGCCCGGTCGCGCCGCTCGCGCCCAAGCGCCGCCGGAAGGCGCCGGCGCCGCCGGTCGCGCCGCGGAAGCGGCCCGCGCCGCCGGCGAAGCTCGGCAGGGTCACTCCGTACTTCTTCAGGCAGGCCGCGAGCTTCGCCCGCGCCGCCGTGAACTGGCCGCCCGCTGCCGGGGCCGGCGCGCTCGTGGACGGTGCGGCGCCGGCGGCGGCGGATGAGCTCGTCGAGGTCGTCGTCGTCGGCGAGCTACCGCCGCAGGCGGCTAGCACCGCCGCCGCCAGGATGGCGACGCCGAGGACGGCGAATGCGCGTTTGCGTCTGGGTTTCATTCACTGCTCCTTGTATGGCTCTATCCGCTGCCGCCGAACAGGCCGGCCGGGCTGCTGCTGGTTGATGATGCGGCGGCGCCTGTGCCGCCGAAGAGGGACGAGGTGCCGGTCGAGGTCGTGCTCGCGTGGCCGGAGTCGCTGACCGAGCTGGCCGTCAGCGCGCCGCCGGAGCCGGTCACGCCGGTGGCGACCACCGAGTCGCCCGGGTGGATGGCGTTCGCGCCGACCGACTCGGACTTCGTGATCTTGGATTCGGGCGTCGTGATGACCTCCGTCATCGTGCCCGCCGCCGTCGTCACGAAGAGCTTGTCGCCCGAGACGTCGGTCACCGTGCCGACTGCCGTGTTCGCGCCGGCCGCGCCGGCCGCGCCGCCGAACAGCGAGGAGAACCGGCTCGCGAAACCGCCGCGGCCGGCAAAGCCGCTCGCGCCGCTCGCGCCGGCGGCGCCGAAGCGCGACGCCGCCGCCGAGCCGCCAACCACGGTGGCGGAGGAGCTGCCCTGGTTCTTCTGCACGAGCACGCCGCCGACGAAGCCGCAGGCGGCGAACAGGATCAGCATCAGCACCACCGTCAGCGGCGTCAGGAAGCGCGCGCGGCGTCGCGGCGGGAGCTCGTCGGGCTCCTCGTACCAGCCTTCGTCGGGCCCGGGGGCGACCGGTGGCTGCGGCATCGTGGGCGGGGTCTCGTGTGGGGTCGTGTCACTCAAAGCGCAATGCCTCGATCGGTCGAAGGGCGGCGGCGCGGCCCGCCGGGTAGGTGCCGAAGAACAGGCCGGTCAGCACGGCCGCGCCGAAGGCGAGAAAGATCGAATAGGTGGCGATCTCGGGGTGCACGCCGGCGATCGTGAACTGGCTGCCGATCACCCCGAGCGCAACACCGGCGAGGCCGCCGAAGAACGAGACGAGCACCGCCTCGGTGAGGAACTGGGTGAGGATGTCGCTGCGGCGCGCGCCGACCGCCTTGCGGATGCCGATCTCGCGCGTGCGCTCGGTGACGCTGACCAGCATGATGTTCATCACGCCGATCCCGCCGACCAGGAGCGAGATCGCGGCGACCTCACCGAGCAGGGTCGTGAAAACGCCGCTGGACGCGGTGGACGCCGTCAGCAGCGAGCCCTGGTTGATCACGCGAAAGCCGGGGTTGGCGGTGTCGGTGATCTGGTGGCGCTGCTCGATGATCGAGGTGACCTCGGCCTGCGCGGCGTTCAGGTCGGACTCCGACTTCGACTCAACGGTGATCGAGTCGATCGAGCCGTAGCCGGTCAGCGTGTCCTGCACCGCCGTGATCGGCGCGAACGCGATGTCGTCCTCGTCGGTCACGCCGTTGGTGCCCTTCGGCGCCGTCACACCGATCACCTGAAAGCTGACGCCGTTGATCTGGATCGTGTCGCCGACCGGATCGGCGCCGTCGAACAGGTTTGTCACCACCGTCGGCCCGAGCACGACCACGCGCACGTGCTTGGAGACCTGCGCGGAGGTGAAGAAGTCGCCGGCCTGGACCGTGTAGTCGTGGGCGGTCGCGTAGGCCGGGGTCGTGCCGACGAACTGGGAGGGCGAGTAGGTGGTCGAGCCGTAGACGAGCGTCGGGCTGGCGGTCACCGCCGGCGCCGCGGCCTGCACGTCGGGCGCCTGAACCTTGCTCTCGAGCGCGCTCGCGTCGGCGATCGTCAGCGAGATCGGCGCGGTGATCGAGGTCACCGCCGTGCCGCCGAAGCTGAAGCCTGGCTCGACCAGCAGCACGTTCGTGCCGAGCGCCTCGATGCTCGCCGCGACCGCCTTCGAGGAGCCGTTGCCGACCGCGATCAGCACGATCACCGAGGCGACCCCGATCGTCATGCCGAGGATCGTCAGCCCCGAGCGCAGCTTGTTGGCGAAGATGCCGGTCAGCGCGAGGCGCAGCGTTTCCAAGCCCATCAGCCGACCGCCGTCCCCGTCGCCGCCTGCATCGGCGCGCGCTCCTCGTCGCCGACGACCAGCCCGTCCGCCAGGTGGATCACGCGGCGCGCGTGGTCGGCGACGTCGGGCTCGTGGGTGATGATCACGATCGTGCGGCCCTCGTCGTGCAGGCGCTCGAAGATCGCGAGCACCTCGCCGGTCGAGTGCGAGTCGAGGTTGCCGGTCGGCTCGTCGGCCAGGATGATCGTCGGGTTGGTGACCAGCGCGCGGGCGATCGCGACGCGTTGCTGCTGGCCGCCGGAGAGCTCCGACGGAGCGTGGTGGGCGCGGTTTCGCATGCCGACCTCCGCCAGCGCCGCGGCCGCGCGCCGGCGGCGCTCCTCGCGCGGGACGCGCGCGTAGGCGAGCGGCAGCTCGACGTTCGCGGCCGCACTGGTTCGCGGGACCAGGTTGAAGCTCTGGAAGACGAAGCCGATCTTGCGGTTGCGCAGGTCGGAGAGGTCGTCCTCGTCCATGCTGCGCACGTCGACGCCGTCGATCCGGTACTCCCCGGTGCTCGGTACGTCGAGGCAGCCGAGGATGTTCATCAGCGTCGTCTTGCCGCTCCCCGAGCTGCCCATGATCGCGACGAAGTCGCCGCGCTCGATGTCGAGCGAGATGCCGCGCAGCGCGCGCACCTGGATGGCCCCGGTGTCGAAGGTCTTGGTAACGGCGCGCAGGTCGATCACGCGGCGCGGGCGAAGCCGCAACCGCGGCTCGACGGCGACGGCAGCCCGCTCGCCGCGACGCAGCCGGCGAACGAGCGGCGAGACTGCCGAATCACCCGCCACGACGATCAGCCCCCGCCCCGGCCAAAGCGCGCGAAGCCGCCGCCGCCGGCGAGCGCGGCGGCGCCGCCAAAGCTGCTCGTGCCGCCGAGCGTGCCCGCGGTGCCGGAGGTCGCGGATGCGGTTGCGAGCGCCGTGGTGACCGGGATCGCAACCTCGTCGCCGACCTTGACGTTGCCGGCGATGATCTGCGTCGAGGACGTTCCCACCAGGCCGGTGATCACGTCGGTGACGACCATCTTGCCGTTCTCATCGAGCGTGATCGTCGAGGTCGTGCCGCGCGAGTTGATCGCGGCGCTGTCGACGGTCAGCGCACCCACCGCCTGGCCGGTGACGATCGTCGCGGTCGCCGACATGCCGGCGCGCACCTGGCTGTCGAGCTGCGTCAAGAGCAGCGTGACGTCGTAGCTGACGACGCCGCTCGAGCTGGTCGGCAGGACCGATATCGCCGTCACCTTGGCGGCGAACTCGTCGTTCGGCAGCGCGTCGACGCTGACCGTCGCCGCCTGGCCGACGTGGATGGTGGCGATGTCGGACTCGCTGACCGAGACGACCATCTGCATCTGGTTGAGGTTTGCCACCACGATGAAGCCGCTGGTCGAGGAGGTCGATGAGGCGGAGCTCGAGGAGCTCGCGGCGCTGAACGCCGATGCGGCGCTCGACCCCGACGAGCCCGAACCCGAGGACCCCGAGCCCGAGGAGCCGGCGGTGCCCGCCGTCACGGCGGTGCCGACCTGGCCGGAGATCGAGGCGACGGTGCCGGTGGCGGTCGAGTAGAGCTTCGTGCCGGCGAGCGCCGCCTCGTCGCTCTTGACGGTCAGCTGCGCGCTCGCTACCGACGCCTGCGCCTGCGCCAGGTTGGCGGCGATCGTCGCCGGCGAGGCGGTTTGCGTACTGCTCGAAGCGCTACCGGTCGCCGCCGTCGAGCCGCGCGGCGTCGTGGTGGTCGTGCTCGGCGTGGCCGAGCCCTTGGAGCCGGTCGTGCCCTTGCCGCTCGTGCCCTTGCCCGTGGTCGGCTTGGGAGCGCTCGTGGCCGGTCCGGTTGCCGCTGTCGAGCCGGTCGAGCCGGTGCCCGCTGTCCCGGTAGTCCCGGCGGGCGAGGCGGAGCCGCCCGCGCTCCCGCTCCCCGACGCGGCGCCCGTCGCCCCGCTGTAGCCGGTCGACCCGGTGCTGCCGGGACCGGGGTAGGCCGCGGTGCGGGCGAGCGGCGAGCGCTCGAGCGCCGCCGTCGTCGCGACCGAGGCGGCCGACGCCGTGCCGCGCGAGCCCGAGCCCGCGGACGTCGAGGAGGAGCCGGACGGATCTGCCTCGACCGAGGCGAGGTTGGCCTGCGCCGACTTCAGCGTCGCCTGCGCCTGCTCGAGCGCGACCTGGGCGGTGGTGGGGTCGATCTCCGCGAGCAGCTGGCCGGCCTTGACGTGCTGGCCGGCCTGCACGTAGAGCTCCGTCAGGATGCCGCTGGCCTTGAAGTTGAGCCCAACCTCGGTCGCCGGCTCGAGGTTGCCGCTGGCCGAGACGGTCGTCTGCACGACGCCTCGCTGCACCGCCGCGAGGCGGATCTCGGTGCCTGAGCTCGAGCTCGGAGTGCCGATCTCCAGGACTCCGGCAACGATCGCGCCGGCCGCCGCGGCGACGAGCACGACTATCTGGACGGGGCTTGCCCGGCGGGTGTCGGCGCGCACAGAGCATTTCTAGTCCCGCCGCCTTCACCCCACCTAAATGTGTGGGCCCGGGCCGGGGAAGGATCGGCGCGCCGACGGGGTCTTACTGACACAACCCCGAGCAAGGAGTCAAAGATGAAGAGAGTTGCGCTCGTGCTGGCCGTCGCCGTCAGCGCCGTGGCGGCGACCGGTGCCCTCGGCTCGTCGAAGACGGTGGTCGGCAGCGGCCACACCTCACTCGGCACCGCCCTCGTCAACGCGAAGGGACTCACGCTCTACCTCTACGAGGGCGACAGCGCGAGCCACCTGAGCTGCACGGGCGCCTGCACGAGCACCTGGCCGCCGCTCTCCGGCCCGGCCACCGCGACCGGCGCGGCCAAGCCGTCGGACCTCGGCACCATCAAGCGCGGCTCAGGCACCCAGGTGACCTACCACGGCCACCCCCTCTACACCTTCGCGGGCGACTCGAAAGCCGGGCAGACCGGCGGCGAGGGCATCACGCTCGACGGCAGGAAGTGGTACGCGATCAGCCCCTCGGGCACGGCGATGACGGCGAGCAGCAAGGGCTCCTCCGGCGGCTCCTCCGGCGGCAGCCCGGCGGGCTGGTGAACCACGCGTGGGCGCGTCCGCTCCCCGGGATCCGCCCACCTCACCCAACCAAGATGCTTTTCGGGTCGGCGCATGCGCCGACCCGCGGGAGGTCGCATGCGACCTCCCGACGGCTGGGTGCATGCACCCAGCCGCACAGCCTCCGTCTAGAGCCCGGCCTGGACCTGGCCGGCGATCCGGTCCTCGACCGCCGCTCGCTGCTCGTCGCGGCTGAGGAAGCTGAGGAACGTCGCCGCCATCGCGATGCCGAAGATCAGGAACTCGAGGAAGCACATGCCGGCGCCCGCGAGGTGCTGGTCGGTGATCGCGGAGATGCCGTAGGCGCGCGGCGCCGCGACGTAGCGCGGGTAGGCCGTCGCGGTCATGAAGGTCAGTGGCAGGCAGACGCACGCGCTCGCGATGCGCGTGAAGCCGAGGTAGACGAGGCGGCGGGCGCCCGGGTCGCGGCGCGCCGAGGGCAGCGGGTCGATGATCAGCCACCACATCGCGAGGCCGGTGTAGAAGAGCGTGGCGTGCTCCAGCGCGTGCACGACCGGGTGGCCCGCCGAGTAGTCGAAGACCGACGGGATCGCCCAGATCCAGGTCGCCGCGGCCCACAGCGGCAGCGCGACCCAGGGGTTCGTGACGAGCGCGATCACGCGGCCCGCGCGCCCGCCGGGGGCCAGCAGCCGCAGGCCGCTGCGCGGCAGGCCGAGCGGCAGGATCGGCGCGCGCAGCCCGAGCACGAGCAGCGCCGGCGCGACATCTGAGAGCAGGATGTGCTGGCCCATGTGGGCCGAGAGCAGGTAGCGGTCGCCGATCGCGTCAAGCGGCGACATCAGCGCCAGCGCCAGCACGATCAGGCCGGAGCCGTAGGGCAGCCAGTGGCTCACACCTGGCTTGCGGGCGCCCGCCAGCCGCTTGGCCCGCCGGTAGCCGCGCGCGTACAGCCAGGCGGCGGCCAGCAGGATCGCGATCAGACCGGGATCGATCGTCCAGCTCGACCAGCTCGGGGCAGCCATCGCGGCGGATCCTAACGCTTGCGCGCGCCGCGATGACGCACGGCGTAGTGTGATCCAGATGGCGCCGCGCACGCGTCTGATCTCGTTCGGCGCCGGCGCCCTGACGATCGTCGCGGGCCTGATCGCTCGCCCGCTGCTGGGCGGCGTCACCGGCGAGGCGGTCTCCATCGCGCTCTACAGCCTCGGCGGCATCGCGATCGTCTCGCTGGTGTTCCTGGAGGTCGGCCTGAGCGAGGACCGCGACCGCGCGGGCGAGCCGCCGCGCGCGCGGGTTCCGCAGCCGGCCACGCGCCTGCGCCGCCCGCGCCGCCGCCGCCGGCCCGACTGAGCCGGCGGCGGATAGGATGGCCGGCGGATGAGCACGCTGCGCGAGCGAGTCGTCGAACGTACCGTCGCCTTCGGCGAGAGCGCCCTGCCGCCGCTGGAGCGCTGGCTCGGGCGCAGCTCGCTGGTCGGCGACCAGCCGTTCTTCGACAACGACACCTTCCCCTGGTCGCGCACGCTCGAGGCGCGCTGGCGCGAGATCCGCGCGGAGCTGGACGCGGTGCTCGAGGATCAGGAGCACCTGCCGAACTTCCAGGACATCTCCGTGGACCAGGCGACGATGACGACCGACGACCGCTGGAAGACCTACTTCCTCTACGGCTACGGCTTCCGCTCGGACGCCAACTGCGCCCGCTGCCCGCGCACCGCCGAGCTGTGCGCGCAGATCCCCGGCATGAAGACGGCCTTCTTCTCGATCCTCGCGCCCGGCAAGCATCTGCCCGCCCACCGCGGCCCCTACAAGGGCGTGATGCGCTACCACCTCGGCCTGCTGATCCCCGAGCCTGCGGATAGGTGCGGCATCCGCGTCGACGCCGAGACGCGCCACTGGGCGGAGGGCGCCTCGCTGATCTTCGACGACACCTACGAGCACGAGGCCTGGAACGACACCGACGGCACGCGCGTCGTCCTGTTCGTCGACTTCGTGCGGCCGCTGCGCGCCCCGGCGCGCTGGCTGAACGCCGCCGTGCTGTGGGCGATCGCGTTCTCCCCGTTCATCGGCGACGCCAAGCGCCGCCACAACGACTGGGAGAAGCGCTTCGAGGCGATCAAGGAGCGCCGCGCGGCGGCGTCCTAGCGGACGGGCGATCAGGGCTGGCGGCCGGTCGCGGCGAGGCCGACGCCGAGACCTACGAGCATCACGCCGCCCGTCGCGCTGAGGCGCTCGAGTCGCCGGGGCGAGCGGCCGAGCCACGCGCGAGCGCTGCCTGCGCCGAGCCCCCAGGCGCCGTCCGAGATCATCGCGAGGCCGATGCAGATCGCGCCGAGCGTCAGCAGCTGGAGCGTCGCGTGGCCCTGCGAGCGGTCGATGAACTCGGGCAGGATCGCCGTGAAGATGATCAGGCCCTTGGGGTTGGTGACACCGACGACGTAGCCCTCGCGGATGATCCGCCGCATCGGCTTGGGCGTGCTCCCGCCGGCGCCGAGCAGCGCAGCGAGCCCCCTGCGGTCGCGGATGTTGCGCACCCCGAGGTAGACGAGGTAGGCGGCGCCGATCAGCTTCAGCGTCACGAACACGGCGTCCGAGCGCTCGATGATCGCGCCAAGCCCGAGCGAGACGACGAGCAGCAACGTGGCGAATCCGGCGCTGTTGCCGAGCACCGTCGCGAGCGCGGCGCGGCGGCCGAGCGCGATGCCGCGGCTGACGATGAAGATCACGCTCGGCCCCGGGATCAGGATCACGACGTAGGCCGTCACCAGGAACGCGGCGAGGTGGTGGGTCGGCAGCATCAGCCCGCGTGCGTCGCGACGGCGGCCAGGCGGGTGCGGATGACCGCGATCGCCTGCGGACTGGAGTCGATCAGCACGTAGCGGCGGCCGAGCTGCTCGCAGACCGCCCCGAGCGTGCCCGAGCCGGCGAAGAAGTCCAGGCACCAGCCGCCGGGGCGCGAGGAGGCGGCGACGATCCGCCGCAGCACGCCCTCCGGCTTCTGCGTCGGGTAGCCCGTTCGCTCGCGCCCCGCCGTCGGCACGATCGTGTGCCACCAGGTGTCGGTCGGGCGCTTGCCGCGCGCCGCCTTCTCCGGCGTGACCAGGCCGGGCGCCATGTAGGGCTCGCGCTCGACCGCCTCGGCGTCGAACAGGTGCCCTCCCGGGGTGCGAACGTAGACGAGGATCGTGTCGTGCTTGGCGGGCCAGCGCCGCGCCGGCTTGCCGCCGTAGTCGTAGGCCCAGATGATCTCGTTGAGGAAGCAGTCGCGGCCGAAGATCTCGTCGAGTGAGACCTTCACGTAGTGCGCCTCGCGGTAGTCGAGGTGAACGTAGAGCGTTCCCTCGGGGGCGAGCAGCTCTCGCGCGCGCTCGAGCTTGGGGCGCAGGAAGCCGAGGTAGTCGTCGAAGCTGTCCTCGTAGCCGTAGGCCGGCGCGGCGCCGGCGGCCGGGCGCGAGCTGTAGCGGTGCCCGCCGAAGCCGATGCGATCGCCGTTCTCATCGTCGCGCGCGACGCTCAGGCGCCGGTGGCGACGGGCCGTGCCGGTGTTGAACGGCGGGTCGACGTAGATCAGCTCGAAGGCGCCGTCCGGCAGGCGCGGCAGCACCTGCGCGCAGTCGGCCTCGAGCACGAGGTTCGCACCCAGCGCGATCGGCTCAGGCGAACTCGATGACGCTGCGAATGCCGTCATGGGCCTCCATCAGCTCGAAACCGCGGTTGACCTCATCGAGCGTGATCCGGTGCGAGATGAACGGTTCGACGTCGATCTCGCCTGCCATCCAGCGCTCGATCAGCTTGGGCACGTCGTCGCGGCCCTTGAGTCCGCCGAACGAGGAACCGCAGACGCGACGTCCGGTGATCAGGTATCGCGGGATCACCTCGAGCGTCTCGCCACGCCCTGCGACGCCCGCGATCGTGCACAGGCCCCAGCCCATCCGCGCCGATTCGACCGCCTGGCGCATGACCCCGACGTCACCGGTCGCCTCGAAGGTGTAATCGGCGCCGAAGCCGCCGGTCAACTCGAGGATCGCCTCGACCGTGCCCTCGGCCGCGATCAGCGTGTCGGTCGCGCCCTGCCCGCGCGCGAGCTCGAGGCGCTCGGGGGCAAGATCGACGCAGACGATCCGCTCCGCGCCCTGCAGTCGGCAGCCGGCGACGGCGCCGAGGCCGACCATGCCGGCGCCGAACACGACCGCGGTCGATCCGGCGCGCACGGCCGCGGTTCGAATCGCCGCGCCGAGACCGGTGGACAGGCCGCAGGCGAACAGGCAGGCGCCGTCCAGGGGCGCCTGCGGGTCGATCCGCGCCAGCGCGATCTGCGGCATCACCGTGAACTCCGCGAAGGTCGACGTGCCCATGAAGTGGCGCAGCGGCTCGCCCCCGCGCGAGAGCCGCGTCGTGCCGTCGGGCAGATGGCCTTGATTCTGCTGCTCGCGGATCGCCAGGCAGAGGTTGGTCAGCGGGCTGCGGCAGTGGATGCACTCGCCGCACTGTGGCGAGAACAGCGTCACGACATGGTCGCCCGGCGCGACCAGCGTCACCTCCGGACCGACCGCCTCGACGACCCCGGCGCCCTCGTGGCCGAGCACCGTCGGGACATAGCCCGACGGGTCGACGCCGGAGGCGGTGTAGGCGTCGGTGTGGCAGACGCCGCAGGCCACCAGACGGACGAGAACCTCGCCCGGACCCGGCGGGGCCAGCTCCACCTCCTGCACGAGGAGCGGAGCGCCGAACTGCTCGAGCACCGCCGCCCTCATCCGCATCGCCGGATCGTAGTGCGTGCGCTCAGGACTGCCCATGGAGCTGCCCGCCGCGGGCGTAGCCGGCGACCAGCAGCAGGCAGGCGCCGCCGAGCGCGACCGCCAGGCCGAGCGCCGCCCGGTAGCCGCCGGGTGCGATCAGCGCACCGCCGACCGCCGTGCCGATCGACGCTCCGACGAAGATCGCCGACGTGTTCCAGGCGAACGTCTCGGTCGCCGCGCCGGCGACGCTGAAGCGGTCGAGCAGCAGGTAGGCGCCGGCGAAGACCGGCGCGATCGGCATGCCCGCGGCGAAGGCGAGGGCCGCCATCGCCGGGATCGACTGCGCGAGCAGCAGCGGCGACAGCAACACGGAGTAGGCGCCGAGCGCCACCAGCAGGCGCCTCGGGACCGAGGCGCGTGGCGCCCGCGCGCCGAAGATCGCTCCGCCGCTGGCCGAGCCGAGCGCCAGCGCCGCGAGGATCAGGCCGGCCGAGGCACGCGCGCCGTGGTGCTCGCAGAACGCCGGCATCGCCACCTCGGTCGCGCCGAAGGAGCCCCCGAGCACCATGCTCATCAGCAGCAGCCGGCGTACACGACCGGACCGCAGCGCTCCGCCGGCGCGGCGCGTCGGCGCGTGGCGAGAGCGGGCGAGGGCCGCGAACGTGCTCGCCCCGAGCGCGCCGGCGGCGGCCGCGGCGAACAGCGCGACCCGCGGGCTGGCGAGCACCACCAGCAGCGCCAGCAGCGGCGGACCGAGCACGAAGGCCAGCTCCTGCAGGACCGCATCGATCGCGTAGGCGGCGGGCCGCAGCGCCGGGCCGGCGATCAGCGTCGGCCACAGCGAGCGCATGCAGGCCCCCAGCGGCGGCAGCGTCGCGCCACAGAGCAGCGCGAGGGCGACCGTCGCCGGCGCCGGCGCGCCGCCCGAGCCCGCCAGCGTCAGCCCCACCAGCCCGGCCGGGAAGACGATCGCGAGCGGCGCCAGCACGCGCCCCATGCCGGCGCGGTCGATCAGGCGGCCGAGCAGCGGCTGCATCGCCGCCAGGCCGAGTGCGTAGGCGCCGTCGGCGACGCCGGCGAGCGCATAGGAGCGCCCGGCCGCGCGCAGCAGCAGGATGATGCCGAGCGGCACCATCCCAACCGGCAGGGAGCCGAGCGTGCGGGCGAACAGCAGCGACCCGGTGCCGGGCGCTCCGAGCACCGCGCGCAGCCGCGCCACCCCGCGCAGTTCCTCGAGGCCGGTGCTCATCGCGGTTCGGGTGTCGAGCATGCGAGCGTGGTGTCTGATCGAGGCCCGCGGGCCGCCGGACCCGCCGCGCGACAGCTTGCTGCTTAAGCTGGCGCTGATCCCTCCCGATAAGCTGCCCAACGATGGCAAGCCGTGCGGAACAGAAGGCTGCGGCGCGATCCTACCCGGCCGATCCTCCGCAACCACCGCAGGGCGGCCTCAGCCCGCGCGCGCTGCGCAACACGATGCGGGTGCTGGCGCTGCTCGGCCTGGGCATCGCGACCTACCTGACGATCGTCCACTACGGCGGGTTCACGGTGTTGTGCACGAGCAAGAACAACGCCTGCGCGCAGGTTCAGGCCTCGATCTACTCGCACATCGCCGGCGTGCCGGTCGCCCTGCTCGGCCTGATCGGCTACCTGGGGATCGTCTTCACTCTGTTCATACCCGAAAGCGAGGCCGCCCGGCTCGGCACGCTGGCGATCGCGCTGTTCGGCTTCGGCTTCAGCCTCTACCTGACCTACCGCGAGGTCTTCACGCTGCAGGAGATCTGCGAGTGGTGCGTGACGAGCGCCGGGCTGATGACCGCGCTCTTCGGGCTCTCGGCGTACCGCTACCTGCGCTCGTCGCCGCTGCCGTCCCAGCCGCCCGTCTCGCCGCGGTAGACACCACCGCCGCCCAGCAGGACGGCGGCCGTGCGAGCGATGATCCGCGCGTCAAGCAGCGGTGAGCGGTGGGCGATGTAGTAGAGGTCCAGCTCGATTCGTTCCGACCACGGCAGCGACGCGCGGCCGTTGACCTGCGCCCAGCCGGTCATCCCGGGCCTGATCGCGAGGCGCCCGCGCTGGCGCTCGTCGTATAGCTCGACCTGCGCGGGGACGGTGGGGCGCGGGCCGATCAGCGACATCTCGCCGCGGACCACATTCCAGAGGTTGGGCAGCTCGTCCAGCGAGCTGCGCCGCAGCAGCGCGCCGACACGCGTGATCCGCGGATCGCCCTCGTCGACCGCGAGGCCGGCGCCGAGCCGCTCCGCCCCGGCGACCATCGTGCGCAGCTTGAGCACCTCGAACTCGCGCCCGTCGAGTCCGACGCGGCGCTGGCGATAGATCGCCGGGCCGGCGGAGCTGCACCGAATCGCGATCGCAGCGGCCACGAGCAGCGGCGAGGCGAGCACCAGCACGCCGGTCGCGACGACCACGTCGACGGCTCGGCGGATCATCGCGTGCCCGCCGGGGCTTCCCAGCCGGCCGGTGTGCCGTGGCGCAGGTAGTCCCACAGTCCGGCGGCCAGCGCCGCCTGCATCAGCACGTAGTAGCGGGCGAGCAGCAGCGGGCGAGCCCGGATCACCGGCGCCGCCGCGGCCGCGAGCAGCACGGCGAGCTGGGCTGCCAGGCATGCCTCATACACCACGCCCCGTCCGGCGAGCGCGATGTTCGTCGCCAGCGCGATCAGATGAAGCGCGGGCGCGGTGTAGCGCAACACGCGGTGGCTCGCGATCATCCAGCCGTAGAGGAGTCCGTAGCCGCGCGGCGAGAGCATGCCGCCGCGCAGCACGATCGGCCAGGCGTGGCTGTGCATCCGGCGCTTGCGCGCGAACTCGCCGTCGATCGAGGGCACCATCTTCTCGCTCGCCCGCGCGGTCGGCACATAGACCGCGCGCCAGCCACGTTTGACGAGGTTGAACGGGAGGCTGAGGTCGTGGCCCATCCGCTCATCGACGATCAGGTAGGCCTCGCGGCGCACGGCATAGATCCCACCGTTGCCGCCGGTGACCGAGCGCAGCCGCGATTCGCGCGCGCGAATCGCCATCTCGTAGCGCCAGTAGAGGCCCTCCTGGTTGTCGGCGCCGCCGCCCTGGGCCGCCTGAACGAAGCGCATCTGGCCGCACGCGTAGCCGACCCGCGGATCCTCGAACGCCCCGGCCAGTGCCGCCAGCGCCCCGGGCTCCCAGCTGGAGTTGGCGTCGGAGAAGGCGAGCAACTCGCCGCTCGCCGCCGCCACGCCGGCGTCCTGCGCGCGGACCTTGCCGGACCGTGGCAGCTCGAGCACG
>Ga0302320_10014965_pt1 | contig 15987 bp, 12 predicted proteins | sample Bog_T0_3_FD_202130 | JGI IMG/M metagenome (GOLD analysis project Ga0302320, IMG submission 202130) | Peat permafrost microbial communities from Stordalen Mire near Abisko, Sweden - Bog_T0_3 | ecosystem: Environmental > Terrestrial > Soil > Wetlands > Peat | place: Sweden: Abisko, Stordalen Mire... | reverse complement strand
CCACAGTAACCGAGGATGCCTCTCTAACTCCGGAGGCACTTTCGGGAGTCCTGCTGCCGAGTCTTGTGGCGTATCATTGAAGTAGGCAGGCCATTTCATTTGCAAACTGCTTGTTGGCTATGGTTACAGTTACCAATTCGTTCAGTTGCCCAAGGGACTATGGCTGCCAAGTGCTGGGATCGTTTTCGTGTTGCCGACCACCTACCGGGTAAGCGGCGGGATACGTAAACCGTAGGCCCGCACGCTGGACCACGGCCATCCCCCCCAGCATTGCACACCCGTTGACCCCTCCAGAATAGTGACTGTGCTAACCGCCAAGCTTTGGGAGCAAAGTGCGAGGCTCAAGATAAGGAGGACTCCTGCCCATCCCTTTCGGATCGTCTTCTCACAGGGCTCAAAAACGGTACTCATCGTGGTCACGACAATCATCGGCGCCGTAGTGCAATTCACAACAACTTTTGGTGCGTTTCTAGGTGTGTGCTCTCGGGTCTAAACCACCTTATCCCCATGCCGGTCATTCCGATGGCGAACAGCAACCAGAACGTGCCACTTCCCGAAATCTGACCTTAGGCGATGGCGACTTTGCCCCCATGCCGTTCGTTATCGCCGCCTGCTTGCGGCTTTTGCTTTCGGGCAAGCGTTAAGGCACCGCCGAGCTTTCGCGCATTGCGTATGTCGAGCCGATCAAGTAATCTTTTTGTGGATCATTGAGGCTGCCGCTCTAACACCCACAACTGAACAGGTGCCTGTCCTTTGTCTCGTCGGACGTTCCGAGGATTGATGTGACCGTAAAACCCGTCTCCGAAGAACTCCGAGATTTACTCACCCATGCGGTTGCCCGCGGCGAGGTGCTGCTCATCCTCGGTCAGGATCATAGTCCCGCGATGGTCGATCAAGTGCTGCTCGACGCTAAGGCTATATATGCTACGGGCGCATCGTGGGGGTCGCTTGCCGAAGTGTGTGCAGCGGTTGGCTCCGATCACGCCGCCCGAACGACAATCGCCTCTCTTTTCGCGGGCAAGGAACCCGACTTGGCTCTCTTGGAGTTGGCGTCGCTGCCTTGGATGTCAGTCGTAACCAGCGCCATCGACCCACTTGTGTCGAGAGCTTTCCTAAATGCTGGAAGCCAACGTCGGCTAGTTGAACTAGGGCCGACACAAATTTCAGGTATCTTTTCCGGCCGTGCAACTCAGGTCTTGCAACTCGTGCGGGCATTCGGCACAACGGAGTCGGATGACGAGGCCCTGGCAATTCCAACATCTGCTGCGGCACTCTCAGCGGCTCGCTTGCTTAGGTTCCCGGCTGTCGCTGCGGCGCTGCCCCGGCTGGTCGGCGTACGCGGACGAGTAGTAGTGACAGGTGTCACTGGCCGCGACTGGTTAGATGAACAGGCACTCGCACCCCTATTGTTAGTGTTGTCATCCCTACCGAGCGGTACTGTTTACTGGTTCGGACCCGCCCCGCAATCAGTGCATTTCGCGTTGTCCGACAAGGCCCAATTTTTCCTTGAACCTTTCGACAGAGTCCTGTTCGATTGGACGAAAAACGACTCGTTTCGTGCGGAGCTTACCACAGCGCGGACTCGCGTCTTCGGAGTCGGTGAACGAGTCGCGACCTTCGCTCAGCGGGGCCAAACACAGACAGTACGATTCACTGCATCTGAGTGGAGGTCGATCAGCGCGGTCGGGAGCATCATCGATGATAGTGCGCTGTCTGAACTCGCAGGACAGCCGCTTCCAACGCGACGAGATCTAATTGGTTTTCTTCGCAAGTCGCATGCTGGCGTGCCAGATTGGTCTTGGCCGGCACGAACACTTATCTTTGAGCGCGCGGCCGTACGAGAACTCATCAACGCTGCAGAGGATTTCGTCGCGAAACCAAAGGTTTCGGTTCTCGATCCGACAAGAGAGGGCGCCGGTGTTCGCAGAATACCATTCTTGCTCTCAGGTCCTCCAGCATCTGGAAAAACGACGGGATTGATACACGCGGCGTGGATGTTGCGGAAGGATTCTCGGCTATGCGTTCTCTGGCTCTTCCGGCGGTTTCCCGGTCCAGACATCGTTGCTATCGAACGCGTGTGTCGAATGCTGGAGGCGAAAGGGGTTGGTTGGACAATCATCTGTTTCGACTCACCCGATCCTGACGAGTATGGACGGATGAAACGCCGACTTGAGTCCGAAGGACGGCGAGTCTTGATTCTCGGAACCGAGTCCCGATCAGATCATGCAAAGGACGAAGGCGATCCTGCAATGTCACGTGATGTCCGTCGCTTCCCTCTGCGCTCTGCGCTCAGCAGCGGTGAGGAGTCATCCGTTCGAGCATTCATGCGTCGATTCGGTCTGGAGTTGGGGCAACAAGTTCGGCCCGATTTCTTGCACATCCTGGCGACCGTCATCCCAGAGACGCAGTTCGGCGCTTTCCCTTCCCTCCTTGAAGAGTACGAACGAGTTCTGGCAGAGGCTAAGCAGGCGGTCGATCAGGGCGCCCCCCCTGGTGTCCACGCACCCGGCTCGCTAGCCGCCAAGCTCCGTGAAGTACTGCCGCACTTGACGATGAGCCCTGAACAAGTCACCACTTTGAGCCGCTTTGAATCGGTGCCGCTGTTGAGAGATCTCTTGAATATCGTTCTATTCTGCTCACAACTGGAGCGACCTGTCCCACTCGACTTTCTGATCAAAGCACTCGGCACAGAACTCATTGCAAACTACCAAATTTTCTCTGAGGTTTTCACTAAGACGGCCCTTGTCGATGAAATTGATCTGGACGAGGAAGGGTCGCTCGGGCTTGTTGCACTGCATCAACTGTACGCACTGTGGCTACTGCGCGGACTATTCCCCGAACGATCCGCCCAGCTAGGCATACTTGAACGAATCATAACGTCGGTTGATTGGGATTCGAACGCGTTCCCCGGGGACAACCCGTATCAGGACTTCGCCCTCGAACTTCTCCGCGCGGTCGGTCCCAGAGGTGAGCATAAAGATTTGTACAGCTCGAATCGGGCGCTCGCTCGGCTGGGAGAGATCTTGAAGAACACGCGGGAGAGGTTTGCTATCGAGCAACCGAAGCTTCTGACGCTTGAGGCAATTGTTCTAGGAGACTTGGCGATTCGAGAAACGCAGACAGATGCACAATCAGCTACAGCGCGCTGTCAACTCGCGCTTGAACTCTTGGACAGATCGGAGGAACTACTGCGGGCGCGTCGTCCCACGGACGTCAGAAACTTCGAACTCCTGAAGACGCTTACGCTTGCGGCCGATCTCCGGGGAACTATGCTAAACGTCTCTATGCGTGCTGCCCCAAACGTTTCTCGGCCCACCGATCTCTTCCTCGTAGAACAGTTGCAGCGCATTGAAAGTGACGCTGTCAGAGCTCAATCCTATTTACCGGGTTATTCCCCTCTCGATGTCGCCTTCTGGGCACATCGGGATGCATTAGATTTCGTGTCAGACCTCTCGCCGACGATGCGCTCACGCTTCATTGAAACCATGGCCTCGATTCTCGAAACGGCTGAAGAGGAGACCTTCGAGCCGGCACAGCGGGATTTGTTCCGCCGTCGTCAGCAAGAGTTGTTACTTCGTAAGGGAGAGATGACTGTGGGCGAAAACCTCGCTCGGGAGATGAGGGAGCAGGGGGATTTCGCCGGAGAGCTTGCGGTGGCACGTTACCGCCTGTTGGAGGTCCAGCAGCAGAGTGGTGATGTCCCCAATGCATCCAGAAGGGAGCTGCTCCGCCTTCTGGAGTTCCGGCCGACGATTCTGAACGACCTTCATGCGGTTCGGTTCTTGCAGACGCTCTGGATTCGAGTATTCTTAAACGGCACCCTTGGACAAGGTTTTCCGCAAGCCGTTCGAGCATCCGAGCACGAATGGCGCATGCTCGCCGACATCACACAAGCCAGACTGCAAAGCCCAGACGATTCGGAGCATCCATACGCCTTATTCTTCCAAGGCTGGGCGTTGCTGCAGCTCGGAGAAGGGCGCGAAGGGCGCGAAATATTTGCGCGGCTGGAGCGCCAGTCTCTGGGCAACCCAAGGCGCGTGGGCGAACTCGCGTGGGTCACGAACGAAGACGGCTCCGTTCGGATATTACGTGCTCGCGTGCTTCATCCTCGTGCTGGACAGGTTCGGCTAAGTATTCCAGAGTTTGGTACTGACATCATCGACCTCCGGCCCGAAGTCGAGACAGAGCTTGCACCTGCCGGGCTTCGCCTCGGGGAGTACGTGGAAGTAGCGGTAGCTCTCAATTATCGTGGGTTACTAGTACGGTCACCTAAGAACGAACGGAGCCCAACGAGGGCCGGACCCCGCCGATAGACGCCTTCAGACTATCCGACATGGACATTTCAGACGCACTCTCAAAGGACTTCACGATTCAGAGCTCGGAGTCCACCCTGGGCGTGGTGGATGGCGTCCGAACCTGGGTCGCCTCCGGCGCTAGCGAACATTGCGTGATCATCGGGCCTCCGGGCAGCGGCCGGACTCACTTTCTCGAGGCAGCAGCCAGCCTCCTATCATCACAGTCGGTGGGCAGACTATCGCCGGCAGACAGTGATTGGAACCGCGAGCTCAGCGAAGGACTGAAAGTTGGGTCTTTCGGATTAGTTGACAACGTTGACAAATACGACGAAAGATTCCGTAAGAGGCTGTTGAGCTTCGCCACAGAGCGCAAGGCAAGGGTTCTGGCCACCAGTGAAGGATTTGATGGGCGGTTGGCCCGTCTTTGGGAGCACACCCTCGGCGCTCCTACTGTGCTTCGGCTGGCGCCTCTCCATGAACGCCCCCAAGACATTCGGGACTTTCTGCGACGATGGCTCATGGAACGGGCCGCTCCTGAACCGTTAGGAGATGATTTCGCCGAAACGGTTGAACTTATTGCGAGTCTTCGTCTTCAGCGAGGATTCGTTGACCTGCTAGCTCTCTTGCAGCATCTCTCCTCCAGGGGATACGTGTTCTCACAGCCCTTACATGCCCCGACCTGGGTGAATTCATATCACCAGGTTCTCGCCGATTCCAAACCAACACTCCGAGTGATTCTCGTCGAGGGAGAGACAGATGCTATCTACTTCAAGTGGGTCGCAGATCTTGCGCTAGGTGCGCCCGACCCTGATGTCTCCGTGGAGTCGTGCGGATCTGCCACAAAGGTGGTGGAACGGTCGATAGCGTGTCGAAATGAAGGCCGAACTGTGGTGGCGCTGTTCGACTTTGACAGGATGGGCAGGAAGCACTACGAGGATCTTCACGGGTGGGGCCATAAGTGCGCGGTCCTGCCCTCCGACTTCGATCCTCTGAAGAACGGAGCGCCCGACCATGTGCTCCAGGTGGTCGAGATTGAAGACCTGCTTCCGGTCGCTTCACATGAGCGGTTCTACCAGGACCTTCATCGAAAGCCAGAAGTGGAGATCTCCCTTCCCGTCCAGGGCCTGAAAAGACTAGTCCCCCACGCAGATCAAAAGCTGGAGTTGGCCAGGTGGGTCGCCGGGACATTCGGGCCGGTTGAGGCGGAGAGGTTTCTGAAGATTTACAACCACCTCAGGGCACAATTGTCTCTTCCGCCCCTCAAGTTCCCTTCGACCCGTCTCTAAGTCAGCGAGAGAACTTAGCACCTAGAAGGAGCGTTGGTCGCTGCGAAAGAGGGCACCGCAGAAATTGGCTACACAGATCCGTCACAGCGAGGCGCTCGCGGGTGGTGATGCGAACTTCACCGCCAGCACCATTGGCTTGGGTGGAGACGACAAAATCTTTTCGGGATTGGCCTTGCTGCCGCGAATCTTCGGTCGGCGGGTCTTATTCGGTTATGGAATCCATCCTAGCCCGCTTGCAAAGCAACGCCGCGGAACATCCCAAGTCCGCAGCGATCGCACGAAGCGATTCGCCATGGTCACGCCGTCGTAATACCTTTTGCATGTCCACGTCTACCATGGGTCTGCCCAACACCTTGCCAGCTCTCCTAGCACGCCGCAGCCCCGCCAGCGTGCGCTCCGATATTGTGAGACGTTCTTGCTGCGCTACAGCGGACAGAACGCTCAGAACAATGTCGGTGACCATTGCACTTTATGAGGGCGGAACGGAGAAGTCGAGCGCAAGCAGGGTGATTGCGGGCACGCCACATTGAGCACTTTTGACCGTTTTTGTCAGATCGGGGGAATCGCTGCTTACAACGGTCGGGTTAGTCTTGTTATATAACAGTCAGCTAACACCTCGGAGGTCCAAGGGGGTAATTAGACCTTAGGTGTTAGGCACAGTAACTGGCCGATAGTAGTGTTAGTAATAGCCACCGCCCGGGACATCCTCTGCCAATCCTGTTCCCTGTTGTGACCGATCGGAGACAATCGATGGCTGTCGTCGGAAGTTCGTCGGTAGTTCGGAAGATTGATCTGCGGGAAGTGAACAGCAAGCTGGGAGCGGAAATTGCTCAGCGTACACAGGTTGAACGGGACTTGAGGCAAAGCCTCGCCATCAGCGAGGCTGCGCGCAAGGAGCTGGCCGACGAGAAGTTCGCTCTCGATCAACACGCGGTCGTGGCCATAACCGATGTCCAGGGCAGGATTACCTATGCCAATGAGGAGGGATAGGCGGTGGCTGCCGTCCAACCTTTCGACGGTCCAGTGGCGCGAGATGATTTCACAGATGAGCCGCCCGATGTCTGGGCGGCTCTTTCTTTTGCATCACGCGGAAGGTGGGAGCACGATGACTGCTGTTATCAGGCGTGAGTGTTGAAAAACTCTTTTCATTGAGTTTCGGCAAAGGTTCAGGGGACGAGCGGGCTTCAACTCTGGAATCGGTTACGATCCCTTTTGCTCCTCATGTTCTGTTCTTGTCACGGCGCGATGTGCGCTAGCGCACCGCAGTGTATAACCGGCGTCACAGTTCAGAAAACACAGTTCATGGTTAAATCCGCTCCAGGCGCGCTCTCTGCTGCCTCGGCCTCCTCTCCCCTCCCGGCGATGGCATGGCCGCTGCCTGACGTTGGCAACAGCCCCACGCACCCGCATCGCCGCGACTACCACCGCTCGACTGCGGCGATTTGCTGTTGACCGACAGGAACGGGCATTCCCAGGTGACCCGTCAGACCAGGTTTTCGGGTCCACTGCTGTGCCCCGCAAGGAACGCTTCACCACAAATCGAAGAACGCGGAAAGCCCCGCCAGACTGCAAGCCTGAGGCTGCAGACATAAGGAGGAAGTTGTTATGCGCACTCTTACCGGACGGCAGAAGCTCGCCGTATTCTCGTTCGTTATCGTCGCTCTTTTACTCGCAGCCTATCCGGTTCAGGCGCAGTATGTGACCGCGACCGTGCCTGTAGGCGCATATCCCTATGCCGCGGCGGTCAACGAGGTGACCAACAAGATCTACGTGGCGAACCAAGGCAGCTCCAGCGTCACGGTGATTGACGGGGCGACGAACTCGACCACCACGGTCACCGACCCCAACGCCAATTTTCCGTTTGCCGTGGCCGTCAACCCGGTGACCAACAAAATCTACGTGGCCAACACGAGCAGCAACAACATCACGGTGATTGACGGAGCGACGTACTCGACCACCACGGTGGCGGCGGGGACCAACCCGCAGGCTGTGGTCGTCAACCCGGTGGCCAACAAAATCTACGTGGCGAACTACAACGGCAACAATGTCACGGTGATTGACGGAGCGACGAACTCGACCACCACGGTGGCGGTGGGGACTAATCCGTATGCGGTGGCCGTCAACCCGGTGACCAACAAAATCTACGTGGCCAACAGTGGAAGCTCCAACGTGACGGTGATTGACGGAGCGACATACTCGACCACCACGGTGGCAGCGGGGATCTCGCCTTGGGCCGTGGCCGTCAACCCGGTGACCAACAAAATCTACGTGGCCAACACGAGCAGCAACAACATCACGGTGATTGACGGAGCGACGTACTCGACCACCACGGTGGCGGCGGGGACCAACCCGAGAGCCGTGGCCGTCAACCCGGTGACCAACCAAGTCTACGTAGCCAACTTATCCAGCAACAACGTCACGGTGATCAACGGAGCGACCAACTCGACCACCACGGTGGCGGCGGGGATCCATACGTTTGCCGTGGCCGTGAATCCGGTCAACAACAAAATCTACGCGACGAACTCAGCCAGCAACAGCGTCACGGTGATTGACGGAGCGACCAATTCCACGACTACGGTCAGCGCAGTAACCGGGCCCGAACTCGTCGCCGTCAACCCGGTCACCAACAAGATCTACGTGCCCAGCGGCAGCATCGGCAGCGTCTCAGTGATTGACGGCGCAACCCTCACCACGCAGACCGCCCCTGTGGGATTGAATCCGTTTGGCGTGGCCGTCAATCCGGCAAGCAACCTGATCTACACCACAAACCGAGGAGACAACACGGTGTCGGTGATTGACGGTGAAACCGGTTGGACGGAGACGGTGCTGGCCGCCGGAACAAACCCCTTCGCCGTGGCCGCGAACCCGATGACGGACAAGATCTACGTGACGAATCAGGGCAGCAATAACGTCACAGTGATTGACGGCGCCACCAACTCGACGACTACGGTCGGCGCAGGAACCGCCCCCGAAATGGTGGCAGTCAACCCGGCAACCAACAAAATCTATGTCGGCAACTGGGGAAGCAGCAATGTCACGGTGATTGACGGAGCCACGAACTCGACGACGACGGTCACCGATCCGAACGCCAAAAACCCCTGGGCCATCGACGTCAATCCCGTCACCAACAAGATCTATGTGGCGAACGAAAACAGTAACAACGTGACCGTGATTGACGGAACCACCAATTCCACCACCACCGTCGGCACCGGCATCCAACCCCGGGCCGTGGCCGTTAACCCAGTCACCAACAAGATCTACGTGGTCAATACCAACGACACCACCGCCACAGTGATCGACGGCGCGACCAACACCACCACGACGGTGAGTGTCGGGACATATCCAAACGGCGTTGCGGTCAACCCGGTGACCAACAAAATCTATGTCGGGAATGCAGGGAACCCCTACTTCACGGTGATTGATGGAGCAACCAACACGGCCACTGCGATTTCAACGCCGGGTATTGACCCCTGGGTCGTGGCGGTCAACCCGGTCACCAACAAAATCTATACCGGCAATTACGGTACCGGCGTTGCTGCGGTGATGGACGGAGCCACCAATACGGTCACTACGGTCGCCGCCGGAACTAAACAGTGGGCGATCGCCGTCAATCCGATTACGAATACGATCTACATGGCGAATGAGGGCAGCAACAACGTCACGGCTATCACAGAGCAGCAGGTGCAGGCCAACCCGCTGGTGACGTGGATCGATCCCCTGACTGACAACCAGACGTTGAGCTCCACGCCGACGTTCAATCTAACAGCCATTAGCTCGTTCTCCCCGACGGCCCCGACGCCACAAGCAGTGTGGTATCAGTTGGACACGTGGCAGGGTCCGTGGCTGCCCGCCTCAGGTTTAGCGCCCTACTTCACCCTCACCACGCTCAGCTTGCCGCTGGGTAATCACATCCTGTATGCCTTCGCCACCGACGGGCAGGATGCAAACTCGACGGGCGTGGCGCAGCAGTTTATCGGCAGCATGGCAGCGTATCTGTTTACCGTCACTATGTCGGGCACGACAACTGCTCTGAACTCGACCCCCAATCCGTCGACTCCGGGAGAATCGGTGACGTTCACGGCGACGGTGACCGTGACCCCACCGAGTGGCGGGACCCCCACGGGCACCGTGACCTTCTTCGACGGAACCACCACGCTGGGCAGTGTTACGCTGCCTTCGAGTGGTCAGGCTGTCTATGTCACCTCGGCCCTCACGGCCGGATCGCACAGCATCACGGCCAGCTACAGCGGGGACGCGAACTTCCAGGGCAGCACTTCGCCGGCGTTGACTCAGCAGGTGAATGGGTCCACTGTCACGGTCTCTCCTACATCGTTGAGTTTTGGCAATCAGGCCATCAACACGACCAGTGCGGCCAAGACGGTGACGCTGACCAACACCGGCACGGCCTCAGTGACCATCAGCAGCATTACGGCGAGCGCCAACTTCGCGATTTCCTCGAACACTTGCGGAGCAACGCTCGCTGCAGGCAAGAAGTGCACGGTGGGCGTTACCTTCACTCCGGCGGCGTTGGGAGCGGTGACGGGCACACTCACTTTTAACGACAATGCAGCGAACAATCCGCAGACCGTGGCGCTGTCGGGTACGGGTATTACGCCTGCAACGCTGACGCCCACCACTGCCACTTATGCCGCACAGGCGGAGGGCACAACCAGCGCAGCGAAGACGTTCACCTTGACCAACAACCAGACCGTGGCGTTGACCGGCATCGCGATCTCCACGACCGGAGACTTCGCGGTCTCGGCGACGACGTGCACGGCGAGCCTGGCGGCCAAGGGCAAATGCACGATCAGCGTGACGTTCACGCCTGCCGCGACCGGGACGCTTACGGGGCAGCTGAGCGTGAGCGACAGTGTGAGTAACAGCCCGCAGACTTCAAGCCTCACGGGAACGGGGGTCGTGCCTGCGACCCTGACACCGGCCAGCGCTACCTTTGCGGCGCAGAAAGTGGGCACAACCAGTCCGGCGAAGACGTTCACCTTGACCAACATGCAGACCGTGGCGCTGACCGGCATTACGATCACGACGTACGCACCCTTCGCCGTCTCGGCGACGACCTGCACAACCAGCCTGGCAGCCAAGGGGAAATGCACGATCAGTGTTACGTTCACGCCGGAAGTGGCCGAGTCATACCAGACAGCTTTGTTCGTGTACGACAGTGCCAGCAACAGCCCGCAGGCCTCAAGTCTACTGGGCACGGGCAAGTAAATCCGTCGGTGCAACGGACCAGCCCCGCAGAGATGCGGGGCTTTTTTCAGAGTCGTCCTTGCGCAGCCGCGGATCCCGACATGGCTTTCCTGAAGGAAGCCGCGGCGGAGCACGCGAAGATGCGATAGCCGGAAGAATCCTTCCTTGTCGCTGCCACCACTTTGATAGGTGTTGTTAACAGGCGTGGCTGTTGAAAAACTCTTTCTCTCAAAATCGGCAAAAATAAAATCGCGTCAGGATGCTCCTGCAATCGATTTTCTCGGGTCGCCTAGACATTTTCTATCCCACATTTCGCCTGTTCGGGATGAAAAGTAAGTTTTTCAACAGCCACGAAATATAACGCCAACTATCTGTGCAGGCTGCCGAAGCAAACACCTTGGGGACGTTTTCAAGATCCGGATGAAGTTGCTCACTTTTTTGTTGCAAAGTTTCGGGAACGCAAGTCTACGGCAAACAAAAGAGTTAACCGAGCGTAATTGGCAACCGCACGCCTTGTAAGTTCATGTTAGGTAAGAAACTGATTTCCTCAATCACTTTTACATTGACCGCACAACGCTTTAAATGGACAATGCCAGGGGTCCGCGCGGTTAAGAAGGAACTTCTGGTTAAGGTACACTCTCGCGCCACAGTGGAAAAGGGGATTCAACTTATGTTGCGAATATCGGCGACCGGAAAGATCTTATGCCTCTCCCTTGCAGCCTGCCTTGTGCTGCTGTTGCAATTGGCGTCTGCTCAGGGGATAGAACCCTATCCGAATGCCATTACAAACAAGCTTATCTACCAAGAAACAGCCATGAGTCCCCCGCCCGTAGGTGTGATCTTTAGTGATCCCGACTTCGGTTCTCCCATGGTTCGAGTGACTGACCAAACCACGAACTATATTCACCCGACAACCTATCTGCGAACCGCTGCTCTCGGAGAAGCGAATGAGTGGAGTATGGACGCAAGAAAATTTTACGTGGTCGGCCACGGGGACGTGGAATTGGCATTCGGCTTCGATCCTTCAACTATGACAATCAGTTCGCTTCCCGGCGCAAAGTCCGGGCAAGGCCTATTGCTACCGCTTCGCGCAGGTTCGGCATTCAGCTTCGTCGATCCGGACTTCATTTACGGAACCACAAATGCCACACCACTCACTATTACCGGGTATCGCTTCTCAACCGGAACCAGTGCAACTGTGATTGACACGACAACGTGCGGGACCCAACCGCCACTCGTGGCGACCCATGACCATACCGTGGTTAGCGACGATGACATAACACTTTCCGCGGATGACAATCGCGTGGTCATTTCCGAGGGTGGCAGAGACTCCGGCGATCACCCCTTTGTGATTGTCTATGACAAGCAGCTGGGCTGCCGTTGGTACAACACCCAAACCGGGCAGATTGGCGGACAATGGGGGGCTACCGGAACTGCCTCGGCCCCTGCGGGTTATCTCATACGCCACACCGCCATTTCAGGCAATGGCCAGTATGTCCGCGTTGATGTTAACAACTTCGGTTTCTATATTTGGGACCTAGCAACTCTGAACTTAGTGGCTTGCCCGGTCAATGGAGGACTCTTTTGTAGCGGATACGGAACCATGGGCAACAGTGCTTACGTCAACGCTGCTGGCAAGGTCGATCAGATGAACACACTAATTCGACCGCTAAGTAGTCTTGGCGACTATAGCCAACTGGTCTACCCTTTGGAACCGCCCTACCATTTCGGGCAGGCGAAACATTTCGCTTGGGCCAATGGCTATTTCAATGACGCGCTGCCGGTGTGCGGCTCCACCTACAACTCCCATGGTTTGCCACAAATCGATGCGCCCTACGATGGGGAAATATTCTGCATAGAGACGGATGGACTGGCATCCACGGTCTGGCGGTTTGCCCACAACCGTGCCCTCTGGATCGCACCGAACTTCAATACACAACCATTAGGGAATGTGAGCATAGATGGTCGTTGGTTTCTGTTTACCTCGAGGTGGGACGGTCAATTAGGGAACGACAATACGGGCCTCCCGCGCTCTGATGTTTGGATTGTCAAGTTGGATTAGGACTTTGTCGGAGAAGCTGCTTAACGTTATCCCCACCAAAGTCTTGCGAGAGCGTAGCAGACCTAGGATAGTAGGGTACGGGGAGCTACCAAGTGTGGAAATTGTAGAAGGTGAAATGAACCGGAGAAAAAAGTCACGTACAAGCGACAAAATTCTCGTCGGACTGGCCGCCTTGCTGCTGGGGACGGTCGGTGCGCACGCACAGCCTGCATCGGCAGCACGTACTTTAGATAAGGGTGCGCCGCCGGTTGCCAACCCATGCCTGCGGTTTGCCGCTGGCAGCGCGGTGCAGACTGCCCCGGCGCTCTCCAGTTCTGGCGGCGTCCTCCGGGTCAGTTTCTCCTATCAAACAACGTTGGACCCACACAACCGCCGACTGTTTTGCTTTATGACGCCCAGCGGCCTTCAAGATCCGACCTTGCAGGTGAATCCGGGCGACCGGTTGATTCTCAAAATCACGAATAACACCCCGCCAGGTACGGACCCAATGGAGTTAAATCCGCCCAACTGCGGAGTTACCACGATGACCACAGCCTCGGTCAATATTCATTGGCACGGAACCAACGTTTCCCCTATCTGCGGGTGGGATGAAGCAATTAAGACCATCATTAACCCCGGTCAAACCTTCAAGTACAACTTCGTATTCCCTAAGAATGAGCCGCCTGGACTCTACTGGTATCATCCTCATGTTCACGGCCTAGTGGACAGCGCCCTGCTGGGCGGCGCGTCCGGAGCGATCGTGGTGGGCGGGATCGACAATATGCAACCCGCTGTGGTTGGACTTCCTCAGCAGATTTTGGTGATCCGTGACCAGCCGCAGATCCAGGGTCTGCACGAAGGTAGCGGCGGATGCAAAAACGGCGTTCCTTTCCGCGACATTACCGCAAATTATGTACCGATTGACTCCAATCAGGCGGCTCCAGGTGATCCGGTCACCTTCACTCCCGCCGTCCTCAATGTGAACCCTTCAGAAACACAGTTCTGGCGCGTCAGCAATTCATCCGCAGATACGATCCTCGACCTGCAGGTGCAGTACGATGGAGTTTCACAGACGATGCAGTTGGTGGCCATCGACGGGGTTGCGCTGAACTCGCAAGATGGCGCTCAGCAAGGCAGCTTGGTTCCAGTAACGCACTTCCGGTTGCCGCCCGCATCGCGCATCGAGTTCATCGTGACTACACCTTCTGCAGATGTTAAGTTGGCACAGTTAGTGACGACCAGCATTAACACTGGCGCGTCCGGCGATTGTGATCCTAATCGTCCCATATTGAACATAGCGTTAGGCGGCGACGGCCAACAAATTAAGCTTACCGGAAACCACAAATCAGGTGCACACTCCTTCTTGCGCACGGGGCAGCGCTTCGCGAGCCTTGCGGTCGCACACGTCGCGGTATCTCGCCTACTATATTTCGACGAAGATCTAGCCGCTTCACAATACTTTATGGCTGTCTCAGGACAGCCGGAGACAGTCTACGACCCGAACGAGCCCCCTGCCATTACATCCACGCAGGGAACGGTGGAGGAGTGGACGGTGGAGAACCATACACTGGAGAACCACGAATTCCACATCCATCAAGTTCACTTCCTGGTCGAGTCGCAGAATAACTTCGAAACTAACGGCCAGACCCAGGCGCCGGCAGCGACAGGGCAATACCTAGATATGATCGAAGTTCCAGGATGGGATGGGAATCCCAATCATCCATACCCCAGTGTCACTCTGCGGGTCGACTTCCGCGGGCACGACGTTGGGTCCTTTGTATTTCACTGCCACATCTCTAGTCATGAAGACCAGGGAATGATGAACATCATCCAAGTGGTGCCTGCTCAGGATAAGCCTGCGACAGCTAATAAAAATAGGGCAACGGTACCAGCAAAATCATACGGCTTGGACCTCGGCCACGCTAAGACCGTTTTTGGGCCAGGTGTGTCAACCGCGAAGGAATAACCAGGGCACGGAGGCAACCAAAGCAACACTCTTGCAGAGATGGTTGGCGGGGGCTTTCCGCCGTCATTTGGCGAAATATCAACTCCGAGAAGATCGGGACGCTGTGCCAAGAACTGAATCGGATTGGCATAAAGAACCTTATGGAACGGCGGTTGGCGTCTTAGCCCAGCGGTGCCCCCCGCATGCACGCAGGAGCCATTCCGCCTGACGGCAAGCCAGACTATCCTCTGATTGAGCAGTTTTCGGGGGAGGGCTGTTCGAACGAGCGTCCCGCGACTCTAACCGGAGTCTGGGGCGCTTTCGTTTTTGGGTGGGCAGCAATTTCTGACATTCCCAGTTATGCGGCATTCGGAAGCTATCCGTGGTTACCATCTTTATCCTCCGACAATCCCCGCCTTATCACGTTTCATTTGGAGTAGACTTTCTGTGTCCGCTTGTGAGGTGCTGTATGCTTACACCGGGCCCAGTAAGTTCTTCGCGTGAAGTAGTATGGATAGAAAGACAGAGTTTAGTGGGGTGGGGTTGCTCTGAATGCGGTTGGGTGTTTAACCCCTCAGGCCCGCCCATTGGCAAAACACTGGAAGAAATGAAGCGGAATTTCCAGATGCAACTCTCCGAAGAGTTTGCGTCCCACGATTGCGCTGAGCACCCTTGGATCAAAGCAGCGGCGGCTTCCTTGTAGCGATCAGCGCAATGTTAGTCTGGGCGCTTTCGTTTTGTCACCCGCTGTTTGCCTTTGTTGACCGTCTTCTTACCCTGCCTGATCTGCCAGCCTTTTGGCACGCAGGCCGAAATCTTGGCGCGGGTTTCGGCTCAATACCCGCATGGCCGCCCAGCGAGTCTTTGGTTTTCATCGGGATCACGGGGCGTGGCGATTGGAATCCTGCGTGCGAGCTTCCTTTGCTCGGTGCGGGAGCGCCCCAATGCCAACCGACACGATCCTGACCCTCCGCTGCCCGTATGACAACGCGGGAATCGACTTCAGACCGATGATCGCCCACAAGGACGGTCGGTTCGTCTGCCACGATTGCGCCCACACCATCTGCCCCGGCGTGCCAGATTTCAAATGCGACTGCCGGCCCTGCCTGAGGCTGGCGCGAGAGACGCTCTTAACTGACCACACAAGTCAACTCCTAACCGATTGATGCCCGCCTAGCATGTAGCGTCATTTTGATGAACAATCCTTGCTCCATC
>Ga0302320_10014964_pt1 | contig 15987 bp, 14 predicted proteins | sample Bog_T0_3_FD_202130 | JGI IMG/M metagenome (GOLD analysis project Ga0302320, IMG submission 202130) | Peat permafrost microbial communities from Stordalen Mire near Abisko, Sweden - Bog_T0_3 | ecosystem: Environmental > Terrestrial > Soil > Wetlands > Peat | place: Sweden: Abisko, Stordalen Mire... | reverse complement strand
GCTCGATCTGTCGAAGAGCCACTTCGCGGGCCAGACTTTCACCATCGAAAAAACGCCCTCGGGCTTGTACCATTTCGACAGCCCGGGTTTCGGCTACGATTTCGATCTGACCGGCAAAGAGTATCCGGCGCCGGATGGGGGATCCTCGTCACGGAAGGCAGCCGACGCAAATACGTGGGACGCCGCCATCCACATGAACGGAAAAACCATCGCCTCCTACCACCTGGTGTTGAAGGGGAATTCGCTCGACTCCACCATGAAGGTGACCAGGCCGGACGGAACCACGGCAGAACAAACGACCAACAACACACGCGTCTCCGGTGGGCCTGGCTTTTTGGGCAAATGGAAATCCGGCGATCCCAAAGGCGCCACCACCACCCTCGAAATTTCTACCGATGCCGCCAACCACATCACGGTGAAGTATCCTGAGTTCCAAATGGTGTGCACCGGCAGCCTGGACGGGAAAGATTACGTTCCCATGGTTGCGGGAGCGGTCTCGAAGCAAGCCATCGTCTTTGAGAAAACCGGCCCCAACTCCATCCGCATGACGACCAAGCTGAATGGCAAGCCGTTTTACCTCGACGTGCTGACCCTCTCGGACGACGGCAAGACGCTTACCGACGACGGTAATCCCGTGTCGGCTAACGAACCGTCAAAGGCCGTTTACCTCCGCCAATAACGCGTTAGTGCGCCAGGGCGGCCGCGCCCTTCTTCGCCCGCACTCGCTGCATGAAAAACACGATGATGCCGCACCCAAAGCACGCCAGCGCAATATACCGGAACACGTCCACATAGGAAAATGCGAAAGACTGCGCGTCCAGAGTACTCTGGATGAGGCCGTACGCCCGCGCTGTAGCCACATTCGGCTGCGCCTGCTGCGCCATCGCGCCCCTCAACCCCTGGAACGTCTGCTGAAACGCGGGACTGCCTTGTGCCAGGTTCTGCGCCAGATCGGCGCGATGAATCTGCGAGTGCCTGGCTACCAACGTATTTACCATCGAAATCCCTACGCCCCCGCCCACGTTGCGCAATAGATTGAAAAGCCCCGAGGCGTTGCCGATCTGTTCGTTTTTCAATGTCCCCATGGAGATGGTCGAGAGCGGCACAAATACCATTCCCGAACCTACACCGCTGAGAATGATCGGCCAAAGCATCGTCGACGGCGAAATATCCAGGCTCAGCCGGCCCATCCAGATGCTGGTCCAGCCAAAAATTCCGAATCCGGCCACAATCAACCAGCGATTATCGAGGCGCCCCGTCAAGACCCCTATGATCGGCATGATGCATACGGCCCCGATACCACGCGGACTTACCGCCCAACCCGCCGATGCCGCCGAGTAGCCGAGCAGCGTCTGATAAAAGAGCGGCAGAAGCGTCACCACGCCATAAATCACCCCGCCGAACAGCCCGATCAGCAGACATCCCAGCGCGAAGTTCCTGTCGCGGAACACCTGTAGGTTTACCAGCGGAGCTCGAATGATCAGCTCCCGCACCAGAAAGCCGACCAGCGAGGCGACCAGCAGAACCGCGGCCCAGCGGATCCACGTTGCCCCGAACCAATCGTCTTCCTGGCCTTTGTCGAGAATCACCTGCAGCGCCCCCAGCCAGAGCGCGAGCAGTCCCAGCCCGATGGCGTCGATCCGCCCCGGTTTAGCGTTCTTGATGTAGGGTGGATCGTTCACGAACTTCGAAATCATGAACAGCGCCAGTGCCCCGATAGGAATATTGATATAGAAGGCCCATCGCCACGAGTAGTCGTCCGTAAGGATGCCGCCGAGGGTAGGCCCGAGCACCGGAGCCACCACCACCCCCAGCCCATACATCGCCATCGCCGCGCCACGTTTCTCCGGCGGAAAACTCTCGAGCAGTATGGCCTGCGCCAGCGGCTGCAGCGCGCCCCCGCCCGCCCCCTGAATGGCCCGCGCGATTAAAATCGTCGCCAGATTGGTCGCCGCCCCGCACATAAACGAAGCCGCCGTGAATATCACGATGCAGGTGAGCAGAAACCGCTTGCGGCCGAAACGCAGCGACATCCAGCCGCTCGCCGGCAGCACCACGGCATTGGCCACCAGATAGCTCGTCAGCACCCACGTCGCTTCATCCGTGGTAGCCGAAAGGCTCCCCGCAATATGCGGCAGCGCCACGCTGGCGATCGAAGTATCGATCACTTCCATAAATGTGGCCAGCATCACCGAAAATGCGATCAGCCAGGGATTAACCGATGGGCTCTCGTCCGCCATGACCAGGTCGTTTGATGCCGCCCATCCCTCTGAAGTCGCGTCAGGTTGGCCATCGGCGCTATCATGTGATTGACTGATCGGTGGCCGGCACACCCATGGACACAATCGCAGCGCCTACCCGGCGCCGAAGGATTCCAAAGTGGCTCGTACCATTGATCGGGTACGGGATTTCCCTCGCTTCTCTGCTCTGGGTATTCTCTAAGTTCGACTTCGTACAACTCGGCGCCGATCTGCGCCGGCTCGATTGGACCTGGGTGGCCGTCGCCGTTGCCGTCGAAGCGGGCGTCTACTTCATCGACGCATGGCGGTGGATGGTGCTCCTGAGGCCCGTCGGCGCGCCCACCTTTGGATGCTGCCTGCAATCGGTCTTCGTAGGCCTTTTCGCCAACGACATCCTGCCTATGCGGGCCGGCGAAATCATCCGTTGCTTCCTCCTCTCTTACAAATCCGAAGTTCCCATTTCGCTTGCGCTCACCTCCGATTTCATCGAGCGCATCATGGACGGCCTCTGGATCGTAATCCTTTATTCGCTGATTACGTTTCAGGTGTCAACCCACGTAATGGTCGGCGACGTTATGTGGGTTTTCGGCGGAGTCGTCGTAGTAATTTCCCTGATTATTCTTTGGGCGCTTTTTCATCGGCAGCACGCCCATCACTTCGTGAGCCAATCCAGTTGGGGGGCGCGCTTCATTCACCTCCTCGACGAAATCCACCGCCTGGGACACTGGCGGGAACTGGGGCAAGCCATGGCTATCAGCGGATTGTTCTGGGCGGGACAGGTGTTCGCGGTCTGGGCGATCGCACGCGCCGATGGATTTTATTTCAGCGGCAGCGAAATGGCCTTCCTGCTGGTGGTGAAAACCGTGGGAACCTTGATCCCTAACGCGCCGGCTAATATGGGCGCTTACCAGGCCAGTACCGTGTATGCACTAAGGCTGCTGCTGACCGAACCGCCGGAAGCCAAAATCCTCGCGGAGATCATGTTCGGTTTCCTCACGCTCCCGATCCTCGTGGGCGGAGCCGTTGCCATCGTCTTTGCGGGCATCAATCTGGGCGATCTGCACCGTCATGCGCACCACGCCCATTCCACGCGAAAATTGAAATTGCGTCCCGGCCCCCATCCTCCAACGCCATGAAATCTCTTGCGGAATACGAACAATTGGCCGCACTGGCCCATGGACATATTTGCGCCGGCCAGATCCTCGGCCTGCGTATGGCGATGCGAGGGATGGAACTTCTGGGCATAGAAGACCCCGCGGGCAAAGACCGCAAACGCCTGGTAACCTGGGTGGAGATTGATCGTTGCGCCACCGATGCCATCACGGTCGTCACCGGATGCCGGCTCGGAAAGCGCGCCCTGAAGTTCAGGGACTTCGGCAAGGTGGCTGCTACGTTTTGCGACCTCAGGGAAGACAAAGCGGTAAGGGTGGTCGCGCTCGAATCCTCCAAAGCGCGCGCCCGTGAGATCTACCCCGAAATCGAAGACAAGAACCAACAGCAAATGTTCGCCTATCGGGACATGCCGCCGGAGGAATTGTTCAGCCATCAATGGGTGCGCGTCGCCATGGGTCCGCAGGAGTTTCCTGGATACAAAGGCGTGTGCCGAGCCTGCCACCAATGCGGCGAAGGCATTAATTTCGAGCGCTTCGAAGAGCGGGACGGACAGATTCTGTGCCGTGCCTGCGCCGGCCAATGCTATTACCACCCGCTGTGATCAGGTACCAGATCACAAACGGCCTGGCGGAGGTTGATGAGGATGCCTGGTTCGCGCGCCTGCACCCCGATGTGGATTTTATCCAGATTCGGGAGCCCGCCCTCAACGCCCGGCATCTTGCCAGAATCGTGCGCCGCGCCATGACCCTTGGGCCAGCTGTCCTTGTCAACGACAGAGCGGACGTGGCAATCGCGTGTGGAGCCGCCGGGGTCCACCTGAAATCCGGCTCAATCTCTCCCAGGCAACTCTCCCGTCCGGGCCTCATCATATCGGTCGCCTGCCACCATGCCGACGATGTAAAAAAAGCAGGGGGCGCAGACTTTATCGTCCTCGCCCCCATCTTTCAGCCCTTATCGAAATCAGCGGACCGTCAACCTCTGGGCCTCGAAGCCTTACGCGAAATCGCCGCCGGGTGCCAGATACCAATAATCGCCTTGGGAGGGATCACCGAATTCAACGCCATTCAATGCGTCGAAGCAGGAGCCAAAGGAGTAGCCGGCATCACCCTCTTCGCCCATCCCCATACCGAACTGCGACCGTGAGAGAGTGGCAGTCTTAAACCCGCCCCGCCGACCGCTCAATCTTCTCTTCTTCCTTCAGACTCTTCGCCCAGTCGTCCGCCTCGCGCTGAGCCTCATCCCGAGCGATCCCATACCGCTCCTGAATGCGCCCGACCAACTGATCTTTCTTGCCCTGCACAACCTGCCAGTCGCTGTCAGTCAACTTGCCCCACTTCTCACGGGCCTTCCCTGACATCTGCTTCCAATTGCCTTCCACTTGATCCCAGTTCATAGTAGTTGCCTCCGTCTGTGTCATTGCAAACGGCAGGCCACCCTCACTCTCCGGCGGCAGCCAGAGCGTGCGAATGGGCACGAACCGCACTACTGAGCCCCGCAAGGTTGTATCCGCCTTCGAGAACCGATATCAAACGTCCACCAGAATGCTTATCGGCGATCTCAAGCATCACCGTCGTGAGCTCGCTGAAGTCTTCATCGCTCAGACGAAAGCGGCCCAGCGGATCGTTTTCCCGTGAATCGAAGCCCGCGGAAACCAGCACCAGATCGGGACGAAAGCCATCCATCAACGGCGCCAGCTTACCGCGAAACGCACCCAGAATCTGCTCCCGCCCGGAACCCGCGGGAAACGGGCAGTTCAGCGTAGTCCCCAGTCCCGCCCCAGCGCCGATTTCTTCCAGATCTCCCGTGCCTGGATACCACGGTGACTGATGCGTGCTGAAGAAGAACACCGAAGCGTCCGTGTAAAAAATATCCTGCGTACCATTGCCGTGATGCACATCCCAATCGGTGATCGCCACCCGTTCCATCCCATACCGGCGCTGCGCGTAGCGCGCCGCAATAGCGATGTTATTGAACAAACAGAAACCCATCCCCTGCGCAGGGCGAGCGTGATGGCCCGGCGGCCGCACGATGCAGAAAGCGTTCTGCGCGTTCTTGCCGGCAACCAGATCCACCGCATTCAGGCACGTGCCCACCGCATGCAAAGCAGCGTCGAAAGAGCGCGGCGAAATGTCGGTATCGCCGGTGCTGAGGGTCTCGAGGCCCATGCTCACATCGCGCTGAGCTGTACGAATGTAATCGGCGGTGTGGCAAAGCGCAATTTCGTCGAGCGTCGCGGCCCGGGGAGCGATGGTCGATAATTCAAACCCCTCCAACCCCCGCACAGCCGCATCCCAGCGCGCGATTTGCTCCGGATGGCCCGCACCCGTGTCGTGCTCTTTGGCGATCGGATCGGCCAGAAACGCGGTCATGCTGCCGCCAGTAATTTTTCACCCCGCATAGCTTCTATTTTAGGCGCCGCCCCTCAATCTCGTAAGGTTTTGGTTAAGTCTTGTTCAGTTATCGTCACTTAACGCCACCGACACGCCATTGTTACATGCGGCCGCTATCCTGGGATTCCAGCAGCTATTCAGGAAAGTTTTCCATAGAGAGGATTTTTTAATGCAAAGTTTCACGACGCCCGTAGTGCGCCTGTTCGCCGTTGGTGTGTGTCTGCTCTCGATTCAAGCCGGCTTGACCCCATTGCGCGCGCAACAAGCCGCCGGGACTATCGCGGGTACGGTTCTCGACCAGGCCGCCAAGACAATGGAGGGGGTAACCGTTAAGGCGAAGAGCGACCCGTCCACTGTAGTCGGCACCGCAACCACCGATGCCCAGGGCCATTTTTCCATCACCGGACTCGCCGCCGGAACCTACACGGTAGAATCCAGCGCGCCGGGATTTGCCCTCAACACACGCCTCGGAGTTCAGGTACCCACCACTGAAGATCTTTCGATAACTCTCAACGTCGACTCCATTTCGCAGTCGGTCACCGTTCAGGAGACGGTATCGCTGGCAGTCGACACCGCGCCGTCCGGCAATACGCTCAATGCCACCGCGGCGCGAACGGAGATCAGCCCCGTCTTCATCCAGAACTTTATTAATCCGGTTTCAGATTTTGCCGAAGTGGTGAATTATTCCCCCGGCACCTTCAGCCTCAATCCGAATGGAATCGGTCTTGGACAGGGCAAAACCTACTTCCGCGGCTTCGCGGACGGCCAGTACACCATCACCTTTGACGGCATTCCTTTCGAAGACACCAACACGCCGACCCACCACTCCTGGGCCAGTTTTCCTTCGCAGTGGATCAGTTCCGTGGATTTCGATCGCAGCCCCGGTCTGGTATCGGAATTCGGCCCCACCAACTTCGGCGGATCGATCAACCTCAAATCTCCCGAGTTGCAGGCGGACCCCGACATTCGCGGCACGTTTTCCGAGGGTTCGTTCAACACGCGCCTTTATCAGCTCGACTATGAATCCGGCCTGTTTGGTCCGGGTAAAAAAGAAGCTGTCCTGTTCGACTTCAACCAGTTGAACTCCGACGGATATCAGACTTTCAACAAGCAGCAGCGCGACGCCGGCTACGGCAAGTTCCAGCATCGCTTTTCCGATAAAACCAGTCTTAGTCTGTACGGCGGGGTAGTGGATATCTGGAACCGGACACCCAACACCACCAATCCCACCCGCGCACAGGTCGCGGCATTCGGAGTGAATTATCTGCTCGACAGCACACCTACCTGTACTACCGTGACGGTGAACTGTCCGGCTTCAGCGAACGGCTTGCCCGATCCCTTTTACTACGGTTACAACAAGTATCACGTCCAGACCGATTTCGAGTACGCCGATTTCAATTCCGACCTGGGCGGCGGCTGGAAGTTCGATAACAAACTCTACACCACCCGCTACTGGAATAAGCAGTTCTACCAGAACGACTCCTTCAACTCTGCCGGCGTCATCAGCCCTGTCAGCCTCTCGACGGCAACGCCCAGCGGCGTAGACAAGCTCAACGGATATCGCCACGCCGGCGACACCACGATCCTGAGCTATGAGTCTAAGTGGGGTATTTTCCGCACCGGTACCTGGTATGACTGGGCTTATACAGACCGCTATCAGTACCCGTCCAACATCCTGTCAGGGCTCGACACGCCCCTGCCTAACTTCCACGAGCACTTCATCACCCAGACCTGGCAGCCCTTTGCGGAATTCGAGTGGCATGCCCGGCCTAACCTGACGATCGTGGTGGGTATCAAGGACGCCAACTATAAAATGGCGCTGAACCAATACCAGGACAACCTTAACTTCTCTGGCAGTTCGGGTATCGTCGGCTGCCTTGGTGGGACGCCGTCGACCTACCCTGCGGGCACTCCCTTCGCCGGCGCTCCCGCCTGTATCGGTGGAGCGGCTTTCACCACCCACAGTATCGACTACAACAACTGGCTGCCCAACGCCGTGGCCCGCTATCAGCTACAGTCGCACTGGTCCACTTATGCGCAGTTCTCCGAGGGAAGCGTGATTCCCCCCAGCGCCGTGTTCGACGTGCCTGGCGGAAATGTGCTGACCCCGCAGCGGCCCATGCTTGCCAAGAACTACCAGGTTGGGTCGGTGTTGAAGTATAACCGCTGGACCCTCGATGCCGACGCTTATTACGTTCACTTCGCCAACGGCTTCGACTCGTATACGGATCCAACTACCAACGAGACTGTCTTTGTGCCGACCGGCCCGTCAAATACGCGAGGCGTCGAATTCGAGAGCAATGTCGTGCTCGGTCATGGATTCCATCTCTACATGAACGGCTCCAAGGGCTCCGCAAAATATGCCGAGGGTCCGAACCTTCCCAACGGCGGTTTGTGGGTTGCCAACACTCCCCGAGATGTCGAAGCCATCTCCATCTTTTGGCAACATGACAACTGGGATGTTGGCGCCATCAATAAACGTGTCGGTGAAATGTACAACGACAACAAGACCATCAAATACCTGATCGGTGGGGTATCCCTTCCTTTCCCGGCCGATCAGGCCATCAGGATCGATCCTTTCGATCTCACTAACTTCTTCGTCAATTACACCATTAAGAATGCGTCGCATTTACGGGGAACCAAAATCCAGTTCGCCGTCAACAATCTGATGAACAGCCACAACGTTGTCGGTGTAACTCCCAATGTGAAGGCAACGACCTCCGTGCTTTACGTAGAGAGCCCGGCCGACCAACTGAATCTGCTTCCCGGCCGCAGCTTCTCCATCACCGTCACCGGCGGCTACGCACCCAGAAGATAGTTCAATCCAGAAGATAGTTCAATATGGATAGGCGCTTCCGCCCGGCGGAAGCGTCTATCCCGCATTACGGTTTTGGAGGAAGCGGCGGACGGCGGGATCCTTCTCTAACCCTATGGCCATTTGCCACGCCTGACGGGCCTCTTCACTGGCTCCGGTTCTTGAGAGCAACTCTCCTCTGGCTGCCCAGTAAGGTTGGTAGTCCTTGATGCACGAGTTGACGGCTGCCGCTTCCAAAGCTTCGAGCGCCTTGGTGGCTCCGGATACTTCGGCCACTGCCAGGGCTCGGTTGATGGCTATGACCGGGGAGCCGGTGAGAGCCAGCAGCGCGTCGTAGAGTTGCAGGACTTCGGGCCAGTTGGGGCGGCCGTTGCGGCAGCGATCTACGTGCGCCGATTGCAGAGCGGCTTCGAGTTGAAAGCGTCCGATGGCTCCCAGCGCTCCGGCTCGCTTCAAGGCTGCTTCGGCTTCATAGATCATTTGCGCGTCCCACAATGCGGGATCCTGTTCGGCCAGGGGCACGTATTCGCCATCCGGGGTGCGTCTGGCGCGGCGCCTTGCCTCCGCGTGCAGCATGAGGGCGAGCAGGCCCAGTGGTTCGGGTTCGCGCGGCAGCAGTTCGGCCGTGAGGCGGCCGAGGAACAGGGCTTCCTCGGTGAAATCGCGCCGCGTCGCGTCGGTCCCCTGTGGGTCGGCCCAGCCTTCGGAGAAGGTGGCGTAGATGGCGTCGAGGACGGCGGCGAGGCGTTGAGGAAGCTCGTCGCGATCCGGGATGCGCAGCGGGATGGCGGCCTGGCGGATTTTCTCTTTGGCGCGCACCAGTCGTTTACTCATCGCGGCGGGGGAGGCGAGGAACGCCGAGGCTATCGTCTTTGCATCGAGTCCCAGCACGGCCTGAAGGATTAACGGCGCGCGGATCGATTCATCGATGGCGGGATGGGCGCAGGCGAACATGAGGCCGAGGCGGCGATCCGGGATTTCGTCGGCGCCTTCCGACCCTTCCGCTATCGTTTGCAAGCGGTCGGCGGCGGGTTCTTCATGGCGTTGAGCGCGGATGCGATCGATGTTTTTGCGGCGGGCCACGGTGAGCAGCCAACCTTCGGGGTTCGACGGGCAGCCCTGTTGCGGCCAGTCCTTCAGAGCCGCCGCAAAGGCCTCGGACAGGGCGTCTTCGGCGGCGGCGACGTCCCCCGTGCGTGCCGCCAGAAAGGCGACGAGCTTGCCATAGCTGCGGCGCGCCACGGCATCGGCCGTGGAACGCGCCTGCTCGTCGCCTTCAATGACGCTCATGGCTCAGGCTGCGGCCGCCATCCCCCAGATGGGACGGACCTCGACAGCTCCGTGGCCGGCGGCGGGGCAGCGGGCGGCCCAGGAGAGCGCCGCGTCGAGATCGGGGACGTCGATCAGGAAGTAGCCGCCCAGCTGTTCTTTGGAATCCACGTAGGGGCCGTCGAGGACCTGGGGCTTATCGTTGGCAATGCGCACCGTGGTCGCGGTGGCCACCGGCTGGAGGCGGTTACTGCCCTTGAGGACTCCCGCTTCGTTCAGAGCGCTGGTGTAGGCCATGTAGGCCGCCATGCCCTGTTCCTGTTGAGCTTTCGTCATTTTGGGCCACTGGGCCTCGTCTACGTAAGCCATCAAAATATACTGCATGTGATGAACCCTCCTTTTGGGTTGTGGCTGGGTTAGTGCCCTGCCACTACCATGACGCACGGGCATGCGCCGATTTGGACAACGGAGGTGAAAATATTTATGGGCGCGCTTCCCATGCGCAGCGGCCGGGCACCGGAAAGCACGTCAACATCAAAGTACGTCTTCGGACCAGCTCTCGAGCACAGCCTTAACCTTGCCTGTGAATTGATCTCCCAGCGCGCCGTCGATCAGCCGATGATCGAACGTCAGCGCGAGGAAGCATTGCGAGCGGATCGCGATTGCATCGTCGACAACCACCGGCACTTTCTCCACCGTGCCCACCCCAAGAATCGCCACCTGAGGCTGATTAATCACCGGTGTCGCAAACACACTCCCAAAGCTCCCGAAATTCGTAATCGAGAACGTCCCGCCCTGAATCTCATCGGGCTTTAACTGCTTGGCCCGCGCCCGCGATGCCAGATCGACAATCGCGCGTTGCAGACCCAGCACATTCTTCTCGTCCGCATTGCGGATCACAGGCACAATCAGCCCGCCATCGAGCGCCACCGCAATGCCAAGATTGATCTCATTGTGGTAGATGATGTTGGTCCCGTCGATGGAAGCGTTGACGATGGGATAGGTACGCAGCGCTTCCACCGCCGCCCGCGCCACGAACGGCAGGAACGTCAGCGACATCCCGTAACGCGCCGCGAAATCCTCTTTATGTTTGGCGCGCATCTTAGCCACCCGCGTCATATCCACGCGATGCACGGTAGTGACGTGCGCCGAAACGCGCTTGCTCATCACCATGTGCTCGGCGATCTTCAACCGCATATTGCTCATGGGCTCGACGCGCGTCTTAGCCGTAGGCTGAGGCTGCGTGATGGGAGCGACCGGCGTGGCAACGGGTGCCTGTGCGACAGCAGCGGGCGCCTGGGGAGCCGCTACTGCGGCCACTGGCGCAGCCGGTGCCGCGGCCCCACCCTGCTTCTGTTTCAGGAAGGATTCGACATCATCCTTCGTAATGCGTCCACCCGCGCCCGTGCCTGTAACCGCCGAGAGATCCACATTGTTCTCACGCGCCATCTTGCGCACCAGAGGAGACAGCGGACCAGCCGGCTCTTTCGCCGCAGGCGCTTCCTGGGGTGCGACAGGTGGCGCTGCAGCAGGAGCAGCCGGAGTCTCCATCCTCGTCACCTGCGCCTCATGCCGGACCGCTTCCGTGGGCTCTTCCTTAGCAGGCGCCGCGGCTGCCGGCGCCGCCGCCTCTCCGCCCTCATTGATCCGCCCCACAATGGCGTTTACGCCGACCGTCTGCCCCTCCTGCACCAGCACTTCCGCCAGTACCCCCGCCGCCGGAGCCGGGATTTCCGTATCCACTTTATCGGTCGAGATCTCGAACAATGGCTCGTCGCGCTCGACGGTATCGCCCGCCTTTTTCAGCCACTTGGTCAGCGTTCCTTCGACGATACTTTCGCCCATCTGGGGCATCACGACGTCTGTCATCTAAACTCTCCCATCAAAGTCAAACACTCGTTGAAAATGCCGCGCCAGGGCGCGTTTCACTTCTTCGGCGCTCACACGAACTCCCAGCCGCTCCATCGAAGTCACCGGCTTCGTCAGCCCGCACGGCACGATGTACTGAAAGTAGCCGAGGTCCGTAGTCACGTTCAAAGCCCAGCCATGCGTCGAAACCCAACGGCTCAAATGGACCCCAATGGCCGCGATCTTCGCCTGCGCGTCCCCTTCACCAGTCCAAACGCCCGTCAGCTTCGGGACCCGCGCCGCCCCAATTCCAAACTCTTCCAGCGTATCAATCAAAACCTGTTCGATGGCCCGCACATACGCGCCCACATCGCGCTTCCACTCGCGCAGATCCATAATCGGATACGCCACAACCTGGCCGGGGCCGTGATACGTAACATCCCCGCCGCGATCCGAATAATGCAGTTCGATCCCCTTCGCGCGCAAAACGCTTTCCGGCGCCAGTAGATTTTCCTCGCGCCCGTTGCGCCCGATCGTCACCACATGCGGATGCTCGACAAAGAGCAGATGATCGGTTCCCAGCCCCTGCTTAAGCTGCGCCGCGAGCTGCTCCTGAATGGCAAGCGCCTCGGTATACGACATGCGGCCCAGATCGCGGACCGTGCAGGTCCGTGCGCAAACCTCAGGCATTGATCGCCAGGCCATAGACGTTATTAAACGCCTCGCCCACGGCTTCATACAGTGTTGGATGCGCGTGGATGGTATGCATCATGGTTTCCACCGTGGCCTCCGCTTCCATGGCGGCTACGGCCTCCGAAATCAGCTCGAAGGCCTGCGGTCCGATGATGTGGACGCCCAGAATTTCCCCGTGCTTTTCATCCGCTACCACTTTGACAAAGCCATCGTGCGACCCAAGAATCGTCGCCTTGCTGTTCGCCAGGAAAGGAAATTTTCCGACCTTAACGCTGTAGCCCGCCGCCCTGGCCTGCGCTTCCGTCAAACCCACGCTGCCGATGCCGGGTTCCGTATAAGTCGCGCCCGGAATGCGGTTGCGATCGATCGGCGTCACCGGCTTTCCTGCCATCTTTGCCACCGCCACCATCCCCTGCATTGACGCCACGTGCGCCAGTTGAGGAGTGCCAGCCACCACGTCGCCAATCGCGTAAATGCCCGGCTCGTCGGTCTGCTGGTATGGGTCGACCTTGATGAATCCCCGGTCCGTCACCACCTTGGTATTCTCGAGTCCGATCTTCGCCGTATTGGGCGCCCGGCCGACGGCCACCAGCAGCTTATCGGCCTCCACGTCTTCCGTCTTGCCGTTCGAAAGCGTAACCTTCATCTTCACGCTGGTCCCTGTCTTCTGAACGTTCTCGCACTTCGCGCCCGTCTCCACGCGAATCCCGTTCTTTTTGAAGACTCGCTCCAGCTCCTTCGAGACTTCCTCGTCCTCCACCGGAACGATCCGCGGCAGCATTTCGAAAATGCTCACCTGCGATCCGAACCGCTTGAACATCGAGGCGAATTCCACGCCCACCGCGCCCGCCCCGATCACCATCAGCGATTTCGGCACCGACAGCAGGTTCAGGATCTCAATATTGGTCAGGATAAACTCGGCGTCGGGCGTCAGGCCGGGCAGCATGCGCGCTTCCGACCCGGTCGCGATCAGGATATTCTTCGTCTCCAGCGTCTGCGTGCCCTTATCCGAGGTAACTTCCACCTTGCCCGGGCCTTTAATTACCCCAAAACCCTTGATCCACTCGACCTTATTCTTCTTCATCAGAAACTCAACGCCCTTGGCGTGTTTCTGAACGATGCCGTTCTTGCGGTCGATTACCTTGGGGAAATTCAGCGCCGGCTTCTCAATAGTGATGCCCTCGTCGGCGGAGTGGTTGGCGAAGCTCCAAAGCTCAGCCGTATGCAGCAGCGCCTTGGTCGGAATGCAGCCGACATGCAGGCAGGTGCCGCCCAGCTTGGGGTCTTTTTCGATGATGGCAGTCTTCAGGCCGTATTGGCCCGCGCGCACCGCCGCGGAGTAGCCGCCCGGGCCGCTGCCAATCACAATCAGGTCGTATGTCACGTAACTCCATTCTACATGCCGCGTCCATTATCATTGAAGATGACGATGCGGCGCATCTCGTTCTATTTGTTGCTTTTTGCGGTTATCGGAAGGGCGCAGACGCGCACCTTCCTGATTGATTCGATTACCGTCGAGGGCAACAGGATTCTAACCGCCAATGGCATCGCTGCCGCCTCCGGATTGAAGCTCGGCGAGCCCGGCGATACGGCCGTCTTTGATGCCGCCCGCGACCGCCTGCTGGCCACCGGCTACTTTGAAACAGTGGCCTATCGCTTCAAGGCGGCCGAAAAAGGTTCCGGCGCAAAAAGCTCTGGCTACGACGTGTCCTTCGAGGTTCAGGAGATGCAGCCCCTCTACCCGATCGCCGTCGAAGCCCTGCCGGTCACACCCGCGGAAATCAACGCCTGGCTGAAGGCCAAAGACCCCCTGTTCAGCGGACGCATCCCAGGCACCCAGCAGGTGCTCGACCGCACCTCCCGCGAGATCGAAGAATTGCTGGCGTCAAAAAACCATCCTGCGCAGGTTGCCGGAAAAATGGTTTCCGTCTCGCCCCAGCGTTTCGAGGCCCGCTTCACCCCCGCCGAAGGACTCCCCAACGTAGCTCTCGTGTCGTTCGAAGGCAACAAAGCCGTGCGCGATACCGAACTCCAGAACGCCATCGCCGATGTCGCCTTCGGACAGCCCTACACCGAGTCCAGCTTCCGCCTGCTGCTCGATAACCAGATCAAAGCGCTCTACGAAAAGAGCGGTTACATGCGTGTATCGTTCGGCAAGCTGACCACTACCCCTAACACCCAGGTGAAGGGGATAGATGTCCACGTTGTCATTACCGAAGGCCCCCAATACAAGCTGGGCGCGGTGGGAGTGCGCGGGCCCATGGAGGATCAAAGCAAGCACATTCTGCGCGTGGCGAAGGTCCCATCCATGGGGATCGTGAATTTCGATGAGCTTCGCAACGCCGATCTGCGCGTCAAACAGGCGCTCCGTCAGGAGGGTTATCTCGACGCCGAAGTTTCCGCCGACCGCCAAATCAACGACGAGAAAATGACCGTCGATGTCTACCTCGTCCCGCATCCTGGCCCCCAATACACCTTCGGCAAGCTGGAGTTGAAAGGCCTGGGCCTCGATGCCGAAGCCGCCGTTAAAGGCATGTGGACCGTGAAAACGGGTGATCCCTACCCCGGCGATTACCCAGACTATTTCGCCAAGCGCGTCAAGGAAGACGGCTACTTCGACAATCTGGGCGACGCGCGGGCCGAGCCCCACATTAATCCGGATACGCACGTGGTCGACGTGACCCTCACGTTCGTTTACGCGCCAGGCAACAGGCCCAAGAAGCCCGCAGAGCCCGGACAGGACTCGAATCAACAGCAGCAAGAGCCGTTTCCGCGCTATTGATCCATGCTGACGGCGATTACGCGCGCGGTGAGCCCTTCTCTCGCCAACTGCGAGCTCACCTGGTTGCCGCGCCAGCCCATCGACATCGCCCTCGCCGAAGCCCAGCACCGCGCCTACGAAGCATGCCTGGCCGAATTGGGCGCCCGCGTGATCTCGTTGCCCGCCTTGCCCGACCTGCCCGACGCGGTCTTTGTGGAGGACCCCGCGCTGGTGCTGGACGAAGTAGCCGTCATCACCACGATGGGCTGCGCCAGCCGCCGCGGAGAGCGTGAAAGCCTGGCCGAAGCACTGTCGCCGTTTCGCCCCCTGATCCGTATGCGCGATCCGGCGAAGCTCGAAGGCGGAGACGTCATGCGCATCGGCAAGGATCTTTTCGTAGGCCTGTCCGAGCGGACGGATGAAGCGGGCGTGGCGCAGTTGGCCGCCGTGCTCGAGACCTTCGGCTACAGAGTCACTCCCATGGCCCTCCACAACTGCCTGCACCTGAAATCGGCCTGCAGCTCTCTCGGAGACAACTCCATCCTGATCAACCAGGCATGGGTCGATATCCAACCCCTGCGCCGCTTCCGCCTGATCGATGTAGCACCCGATGAACCCGCGGGAGCCAACGCCCTGCGCGTTGCCGACACAATCCTGATGCCCGCAGCCTACCCAAACACGGCAGCGGTACTGCGCCAGGCCGGCTTCAAAGTCCGAGCCCTCGACCTCTCCGAATTACTGAAAGCCGAATCCGGAGTTACCTGCTCCAGCCTGATCTTCGAAGCTACTCCGGCCCCTCATCCTTAGCCCGCCGCCGCGCTGGACCCGAAGAAATCATCGGCACAGCCTCCTTAATCG
>Ga0302320_10014960_pt1 | contig 15990 bp, 14 predicted proteins | sample Bog_T0_3_FD_202130 | JGI IMG/M metagenome (GOLD analysis project Ga0302320, IMG submission 202130) | Peat permafrost microbial communities from Stordalen Mire near Abisko, Sweden - Bog_T0_3 | ecosystem: Environmental > Terrestrial > Soil > Wetlands > Peat | place: Sweden: Abisko, Stordalen Mire... | reverse complement strand
GTTGATGTCGGGGGGTACCGAGGTATGACTGCGCGGGATCACGTCGCCGTTTTTCAGCGGCGGGGACGTGTCGTTGCGCGGCTGCAGCGCAACGTACTGCTCACCGACGGCGGTCTGGCTGTGCACTTGGGCGTCCAGATCGGAGGGAATGGCGATGCCGGATATGAGCGACAGCTCGGCCTCGACTCCGGTGTCGGTCAAATGCACCGAGGTGACTCGGCCAACCTCGGTGCCGCGGTAGGTGACGTTGCCGGTCGGATACAGGTTGGCTGCTTCAGGCAGCTCGATCGCGACGTTGTAATGACCCACACCGAACAGCAGCGACGGCAACCGCATGTAGCCCAGCCCGATGATGGCGGTCGAGATAGCGGCGACGACAGCGAATATCGACAGCTGGATCTTGATCTTGCGATTGAGGTTCATGTCAGGGCCCCTGGTCCCAGCGATACGGTCGAACCAGCGGGTTGCCGGCCGTATAAGGGCTGGGCATCTGCCCGATGGTGCGGCCCCACTGCATCTCGAGCTCGGTGAGGTTGCCTTCCCACCTGGTGCCGGTGAACAAACTCGCGTCGATACGACTCAGGGTCAAATCGATGACCGCCGTCAGGTTCGCGTAGTCACCGCGAATCCACTTTTCGAGGGTTTCGTTGGGCCACGGGTAGGTGGCGAGCTGACTTAACGCACGGGTCAACGCCGGACCGGCGTTGGCCAGCGACTCCAACACGGGACCAAGTTGGTGCAGCTCGGCCACCAGGTTTTCCTTGGTCTGGTTCGTGGCCTTGGCGATCAACGCGCTGAACTTGCCGAGCTGATCGACGGCATCGACCAGCTGCGCGCGCTGGTTGTTGAGGACCGCCAGCGCGTCGGGAATGGTCTTTAGAGCGCGGTCCACCACGGGTTTGTCGGCGGCGAACTGGCCGACCAGGTTGTTGAGCTTGTCCGTGGCGGCGATGATGTCGCCAGACTGGTCGTTCAAATAGGCGACAAACTGGTCCAGCTGGTTGATCAGGCTCCTTAGGTCTTGCTCCCGTCCGGCGAACGCGGTGCTCAACGACTCGGTGATGTCCTGAATCCGACCGACGCCACCACCGTTCAGCAGCAGTGACGCCGCCGACAGGGTCTGTTCGGTGCTCGGGTACATCCCCGCCGACGACAGCGGGATCAGCGAGCCTTGGCGCAGCTTGCCGTGCGGCGCCGGGTCAGTCGGGGGCGCCAACTCGACATACACCGATCCCAGCAGGCTGGACTGCCCAAGCTTGGCTGTGGCATTGGCAGGCAGGTCGACGTCTCCGGCAAGCTGCACCGTCAGCAGTGCGTGCCAGCCTTGACGTTCGATCCTGGTGACGTTGCCGACGGTGACGTCATTGACGCGCACCCGTGAGTTCTGCTGCAGGGTCGTGACATCGGGCAGTTGCACCTGCACGGTGTAGGAGCCCGGTCCTCCCCCGGCAGTCCCCGGTAATGCCAACGAGTTGAGCCCGCGCCACCCGCACCCGGACGTCAGCGCCAACCCGACCATGGCAAGCGCCAGCACGATGCTTTGCCTTCGCGCAGCGTATTTCATGACCCACCGCCGGGGGGTGCCATCAGGCCTTGCAGTCCAGCAGCTGGATCCGTGGGTGTGGCCTCGGCGGGAAGCGGCTGCGGACCTGTACCTCCCGGTGCTGCGACGGGTGTTGCCGCTGGCGGTGTAGCGCCGGGCGGCGGTTGCCCTTCGTCGGGCAATGGGCCTTCGTAGTGGTCCCTGATGCGTCCGGGCTCGGTCAGCGGGCGTAGCCAGTCCTCGCTGAATGTGACCTCGTTGGGCCGGGCGATCGGGCCGGCAAAGGGGTTGAATCCGAGGGGGAAGAAGTTGTATTGGCGGTTTTTCACGATCGGCGCCAGATATTGCACACACAGCTTGGCCGACTGCGAAGCGTTGAGCCGCGACGCCGCCTGAATCGCACCGCACACGAAGCTGATCGGGTCGGAGAAGTTGTTGAGCGCCAAGCTTCCGGTGAATGCGCCGTAGGCCGGGTGGTAGATGTTGACGAAGTTTGAGAACGCCGTCGGGGCAACGTGCAGTGTTTGTTTGATGTCGTCGAGGCTTTCCACGAGGGCCTTGGAGATCGACGTCAGCTTGTCTGCGGTGGTGCCGAGTGGCTCGCGATTCTCTGCGAGGAAGGACTGCACGTCGGCCACGGCTGTGTTGAGGTTGTTAGCGGCGTTGGCGATCGCGTTGGGGTCATCGGCCAGCAGGCCGGTGACCGAGTCGAGATTTCGGTTGAGCTGGCGAACCAGGTCTGTGCTGGACTGCAGTGCAGAGACCAGGGTCGCCAGGTTTTTCACGGTGCCGAAGACGTCGTTGCTGTGATCGCCCAGCGCTGAAAACACCTGGGAGACTTTGATCAGCGTGTCGCGGATGTTGGCTCCCTGACCGCGTAGGTTGTCCGCGGCGGTGTTGATGAAATCGCCGAGGGTGCTTTCGCCACCCGGCCGGGCCGGTTGCAGGGTTGAGGTCAGCTTCTCGAGTTGTTTGCGCAGGTCGTCGAACTCCACGGGCACCGCTGTGCGTTCTTGCGGGATGCTCGCGCCGCTGCCCATCGCCGGGCCCCCTGTGTAGACGGGCGTGAGTTGGATCGCCCGCGCGGTCACCAGCGTCGGGGACACGATGATGGCTTTGGCGTCAGCAGGGACCTTGTAGTTCGCCTCCACAGAGAAGGTGATCTTCGCCCGCATGGGCTGGGGCTCGATTTTATCGATCTTGCCGACCGGCACGCCCAGGATCACCACGTCATCGCCGACGTAGACCCCGTTGCTGTTGTCGAAGTAAGCGACGATGCGGGTTTTCGCGGCGGCGCTCGCGGTGAGCACGGCCGTGGTGATCCCGGCGATCAACAGTGCTACCAGCGTGGCGGCCAGGGCGGCCTTCGCCTTGCTACGCGTCGTCATTGCCCTGCTCCGGTGGGTCCGGCCGGCACCTCGCCGGGCGCCGGCACAAATATCGGAGACGGTGTCGGCTCGGGCACCGACCCCAGGCCCGGCGGCGCCGCGGCCGGCGGTCCGGGCGGCGGTCCGCCCGGCGGTGGCGCCGGTGGTGGTTCGCGGTAGGGATAGCAGCCCGTGCCGGGCAGCAGGCACGGGTGGTCGCCCGGGTTACCCGTGATGGCGTCGGGCAGCGTTCGGCGCGGTTCGCCGCCCTGTCCGGTGCGCGGGTATGGCATCGGAAGCGGCGGGGTTCCCGGTTGTCCCGTCGGGGGCTCGGTCCGCTGGGATGGCAACAGGACGTTCGGGTCCAGTCCCAGGTCGGAGAACGCCGCATCGATGAACGGCTGGACGAACTGCCCGGGCAAGAGGTTGACGATATAGGCGTTGAAGAATGGCCCCGACGACACCGACTCGCCCAGCGACATCGCATAGCTGTTGAGCAGTTTGATGGACTTCTGGACGCGGTCCTTGCGGTTGTCCAGGATGGTCAGGACACCGTTGAGCTTGTCCAGCGCGGGTCGCAGCTGGGTGCGGTTGTCGGCGATCAGACCCGACAGCTGCTTGCCCAGCGCGGAGACATTGTTGGCGATCTGGCCCAACGAGTTGCTTTGCGACAGCAGGGAAGCCAGCAGCGCGTCCGTGTTGGCGATGAGGCTGACGACCTGGTCGCTGCGTTGGGCCAGTACCGAGGTGGCCTTGTTGGCGTTGGCCAGCAGATTGCGCAGCTGCTCGTCGCGCGTGTTGAGGGTTTGAGAGAAGCGCGACACCCCCTCGAGTGCGATCTTCAGATCCGGCGGGGTGTCCTTGAAGGTTTGCGCGAGCGTGGCCAGCGAGTTGGACAGCTGGCGGGTATCCAGGCCATTGATGGTCTGGGTGAGGTCGCCGAGGGCATCTGACAGCTCATAGGGGGAGGTGGTGTGCGCGAGCGGGATGGTTTGGGACAGCCTCCCGGTGCCGCGCGGGCTGACCTGGAGAATCTTGGTGCCCAGCAGCGTGTTGGTTTTGATGGCGGCCTCTGTGCGATCCCCAAGCCGGATGTCGTCGGCGATCTTGAACGTCACCAAGACTTTGGATCCGTCGAGTTTGATGCTCGACACCTGACCCACCCGATAGCCCGATACCTGGACGTCGGCGTTGCTCTTCAGCCCGCCGGCTTCGGCGAAGTAGGCGCTGTAAGTTTTGCCGCTGGAAAAGAATGGCAGCTTGTCATAATTCAACGCCGCGAGCACCAGACCGGCGGTGGCGGCCAGTCCGATGGCGCCGATGATCAGCGGGTTGCGTTCGGAGAACGTCTTCATTTCGGCGTGCACCTACCCGTAGCTTGGCCGGCCACCTTCACATAGACCGGCTGGCCGCCCTTCCCGTTGACTTTGAGGATCGCGTCGCACAGGTAGAAGCTGAAGAAGTCACCTTGGAGGCCCTGTCGCGCGAGGATGGCGTACTTCTCCGGCAGATGGTTCAGCAAGTTGTCGAGGTAGTCGTGGTCGGCAACGACCAGTCCGGCGGCGCGGTCGGCCTGGTTAACGGTGTTCTGCAGCGGCGGACGTGCCTGGGTGAGCAAGTCGGCGACCGATCCTGCGGCGGCGTTGAGGTAGGCCACTCCTGTGGTGATGTCGCCGCGGCGGTCGGCGAGACCCTTCACGAGTTCCGACAAAGATGCGACGGCCTTGTCGAACTGCTTGGTCTGGTCGCCCAATGACCCGAGCAAGGTGTTGAGGTTGCTGACCACTTGGCCGATGAGCTGGTCGCGGTCGGCCAAAGTGTTTGTCACCGAGGCGGTTTGAGCGAGAAAGGAGCTGATCGTGGTGCCCTGGCCCTGAAACGCTGAAATCAATTGTCCGGTGAGTGCGTTGACCTGGTCGGGGTTCAGGGAGCGCAACAATGGACGAAAGCCGCCGATGAGGGCATCCAAATCGAGCGCGGGCTGGGTTCTTTCGAGTGGGATGGTTTGGCCGGGGCGCAGCAGTTGGACGGATCCGGTTCCTTCCTCAAGTGCCATGTACCGGTCGCCGAGGAGGTTCTCGTAGCGGACGGCCGCCCTGCTGCCCTGGGTCAGCACGACTGAGTCATCGGCGGTGAACTGCACGGTCACGGTGGCGTCGTCGTCGACGGTGATTTTTTTGACCTTGCCGACCTCGACACCGGCGATGCGCACGAAGTTGCCGTCGCGAAGGCCGCTGACATCGGTGAACGTCGCGTTGTAGGTCTTTTCTTGTTGAAACCTGAACTGGCCGAACACCGCGAAGATCGCGACAATGCCGAGCCCGCACACCAACATGAAGATGCTCAGGCGCCAGAGGATGCTGGCGAGGCTTGCTCTCATCGCGGTCTCCTTCGGTCGGGGGCGGTCACGGGGCCGGTCCGGGCGGCGGTGGCGCCCCGGGCGCTGGCGGCAGCGGTAGCGGTCCCGGCGCGGGGACTGCCAAGCCCGGAGACGGGGGGCCCTGGCAGCGAATGCTCGGCGGCTGGGGCACGGCTCTGGTCACCTGGAAGTATTGGCCGTAGCAGGGGTGACCCAGCCCGATGTTTGGCCGTATGTCCATGCCGGTTCCCCAGCCGGTGTTGGTGACCAGGTAGCGCACCGGGAAGTTCTTGGCCGCGTCGGGCAGCGATCCGCAGCTCGGCTTTCCGCCCGGGCCGCCCTTGGCCGCCACGATGGGCAGATTGTCCGGATACTCGTACGGGTCTTCGCCGAACATTATTGCGCTGTCGGTGATCAGGCTGTAGCCGTTCGCACCGCCGGTGGCGCTATAGCCGATGGTGTCGAGGAAATGCTTGGTTCCCACCAGCAGGCAGGTGTATTCGGGGTTGTACTTCATCAGCAGGTTGGTGGTGGGCTCAAGGATGTTGATGGCGCGGATCAGGTTGTCCTCGTTGGGCCCGATGGTGTTGATGCCCTCGTGTGCCAGCCCAATCGCATTGAGCAGCAATGCGTCCAGAGATTGCGCATGATCGGTGACCGTGGCGCTGGTCACGCTGGCCGCATCAAGGGTGCTCAGGATGTTCTGAGCCGCCGCGCTGTAGGTGTCGCTGACGGCACCCAACGCGCGCCAGTCCTGCCGGATCGTCTCACTCCTCGGGTTCACGGCCATAAGCACCTGATTGGCGCCGGTGATCGCCTCACCGATGCGGTCCCCTTGGCCGCGCAGCCCGTCGGCCAGTGTGGTCAGCACCGCGTTGAGCTTGGAAGGGTCGATCTGATGCAAAAGATCGACCAAGTTCTGCAGGACGGTGTTCACCTCGGTGGTCACGTTGCGCGAGTGCAGCACTTCACCGGCCGAAAGCCTTCTGGAACTTGGTTTCTCGGGATAGATCAGCTCGACGTATTTGTTGCCGAACGCGCTGGTCGCTTTGATTTGCGCGTCGACATTGGCGGGGATGTATCTGACCTGGTCAGAATCGATGTCCAACTTCAGGCTGACCGGTTGCTTGCCTGCCCTGATTGCCGCTACCTGCCCGACGTCGACTCCGCGCAGCTTCACTTTCGCGCCGACCTCCATCAACAGACCAGCCCGCTCAGACGTGAGTGTCACCGGCACATAGGAGTTGAATGATCGGTTGAACAGCTGCATGGACAACACGATCATGCCGACAGTCACGACGATGAAGGCCGCCGTCCACCATGCCGGATGCAATCGGCTTTCGCCCGGTATGCGCTTGCGCTTCACGCCGTCATTCCGCGAGGTGGAAGTTGCCAGTGTGGCCGTAGATGGCCAGCGAAGCGAACAAGATCACAAACACGGCGACCACAAGCGAGGCCCGCACGGCGCGCCCAACGGCCTCACCAACACCGGCGGGCCCGCCCGAGGCGGTGTAGCCGTAGTAGGTGTGCACCAGCATCACCACGGTACCCGAGATGATCACCAGCAGCATCGACCACAGCATGTCGGTTGGATTGAGAAACGTTTCGAAGTAGTGGTTATAGACGCCTGCTGATTGCCCGTACAGAGCGACGACAACTTGCGAAGCCACAAACGAGGTGAGCAAGGCGACGCAGTACAGCGGTATCACAACGATCACGCCGGCGATAACCCTCGACGACGCCAGGAAAGCCACCGATCGCACACCGATGACCTCCAGGGCATCAATCTCTTCGTTGATGCGCATGGCGCCCAGCTGCGCGGTGGCCCCGGCTCCAATCGTGGCCGCCAGGCCGACAGTCGCTATCAGCGGTGCGCCCAGGCGAACGTTGACGAAGGCGGAGACGAAGCCCACCAACGCGTCGACACCAACGCTGGCGAGAGCGTTGTAGCCTTGGACCGCGACGAGGGCTCCAGAGGACAATGTCAGGAAGCCCACGATGGCCACCGTGCCACCGATGAGGACCAAAGCTCCCGCGCCCAAAGCCATCTGGGCGACTTGGCGCAACAGCTCAACTTTGTAGTTGGCCAGCGCATCTCCGGTGCTGCGCAAAGTGGAGGCGTAGAACTGAATTTGGCGACCGACCCGGTTCCACCCGCCGGCGAACCGTGATGCCAGCAGAGCGCTGCGACCGAACCGCGAACTTGGCCCGGCGGCCTGGCTCATTTCGGGCTCACTTTCACACCGACGGCGGTCGCGATGACATCAATGGCAAACAGCGCCATAAACGTGTACACCACAGTCTCGTTCACCGCGTTGCCCACACCGGCGGGCCCGCCGCCGACGGTGGTGCCCTTGAAGCACGCGATCAGGCTGGCTGCCAGGCCAAAAAGAGCGGCCTTAACCATGGCGATGATCACGTCTGCCAATCCGACGAGCAGGGTCAGCCCGGCCACCCACGCGCCCGGCGTGACGTGCTGGATGAAAACGGAAAATCCGAATGAGCCGCCCAGCCCCACCATGGTGACCAACGCCGAGAGCATCAGGGCGACCAGCGTGCCCGCCAGCACCCGAGGCACGACTAACGCCCGCACGGGGTCGATGCCCATCACCCGCATCGCGTCCAGTTCTTCGCGGATGGTGCGGGCGCCGAGATCGGCGCACATCGCCGTCGCCCCTGCCCCGGCCACCACGAGCACGGTCACGATCGGACCGATCTGGTTGACCGTGCCGATCGCCGCGCCGCTCCCGGAATAGTCGGCTGCCCCGATCTCAACAAGCAACACGTTGAGGATGAACACCACCAGTGTGGTGAAGGGGATCGACAACAAGATCGTGGGCAGGAGCGACACCCGCGCCACGAACCAGGTCTGGGTGAGGAACTCGCGCATTGCGAAGGGCGGCCGGACCATCGCCACGAACGTGTCCAGCGACATCGCAAAGAAGCCGCCGACGGCGCGAACGGGCTTGGCCGCGCTATCGATGCCCTTGGCGACGGCACCCGGGGGGATCAACGCGCGGCCCCGCCTGGCCGTATCGGACGCTGCATTGATAACAAACCCCTCCGTCAGTTCAATATTCGTCTGACCCTGGTAATGCTGTGTGACTGAAGGCACACCTGGCTGCGCAGAACCGTACACGAAGAAATTCGCGAAGGGCAATAGCTTGACGTCGTAAATTCAGTTTCCGAGTTCCACCCAGCCGAGTAGCTACTCTTTGCTGCTGCCCGATGCGATAGCGGAATTCCAGAAGTCCCACCGATCAAGGACTCGTGTGGCAGTGTGTGCCTGTGACACACTGCGACACGTGTCTCGTCGCCGCTCCACAGCTTCTCTTCCCAGCTACCAGGCCATACCCAGGGGCGAGCGGAGCGATGCAACGCGCCGGGCGATAACTGCCGCAGCGGTCCACGCCTTCCGCGTCCGCGGATATACGTCGACAACAATGGCGACGGTTGCTGCCGTCGCCAACGTGTCGCCCCGAACGCTTTATCGCTATTTTGGCAGCAAGAGCGAATTATTCGCAGCAACGCTCGAAGAATCGGTGGAGAAATTCCTTCAGCAACTATCCGATCGAATAGATAATTCGCCATTACGGGATGCAATTATCGAAGCGGTCGAGAACGCCGATGCCGAACTGAATGGAGAAAGCCGTGAAATGATGCGGCTGGCCGCAGCAGACGAAAAGGCCTGGCGATATTTTCTCGGAGCGTCCAGTCGGCTACAGCCCAAGTTGTCCGCCGCGCTGCGCGCCGCGACCCAGCGCGAGCAATCGGCAGCGCCCTCCGCGGAAGAGCCGTTGATCTCGGATGTGCGCGCCAGCGCCCTGCTGGGCGCGATCACGACCGCATACCAGCGGTGGGCCACCACTGCTGGCTCCGAACTGTCCAGCCTCATCGCGACTGCAGTAGACGCGGTGCTGCCTGTCGTCACGCCGCCGCACCGGCCCTCGGCGCCAACCGGTGTACTGCCACCGGAGCCTATTCAGGACTAAAATTTAACTAACCGAAGCGATGGCAGGTTAGCAACCCCTATATATCTATCCATTTATCGGATTCCGTCTTTTTTCCGGCGCCCGCGTCCAGGGTTGAGCTAACCGTGTTCGGCCATTGCGCAAAACAACCGGAGAACCGCTCGCGGACCTTTCGAGTACATGCGGTGGTGCGGCGTACTCGTGGTCCTTCACATAATGCGCTATCTATTTAGCTATTTTACGGGCACTAGAAAGGTCGTAATCAGCACAGCGCGGATGGACGTCTTCGGCAACTCGCCGTTGTCGTCGGCGGTGCCGCGGTCACAATCGTCGACGACCCCGGTGACCGGGCCCGAGACATTCCACACGATTCGACGTGAAGTTGGGGGCATCGCCGCAGTGGTCAGCGATGACCTCGTATGCCTCGCCGGAACGATGCTGACCCGCGCCACGCGACGTGAGCTCGCCTGCGCAGGCGATTTACCAGGCGCGCCCTTGAATGTCGCCCCGGCCGATCACGCCTGCCTTACGGAGTCGCTCGTAGTCATCGGGCGGTATTCCAACTTGTTCGAGCCACACGAGGTCGTCGTCCTGGCCAAGCAGCGGCGCCGGGCCACGTTGTACGGCTCCGGGAATCGACGACCATCGGGCTGGTAGGCCGGCGTGAGTGTTGTCGCCCGTCAAGGGATGTTCAACGTGTTCGAAGAACCCCCGGTGTTGCAGTTGCTCGACCTCGGTGAGTAAGTGCCCCAACACCACTTCGCCCACCGGCACATCGGCGTCGAGCAGCGTCCGCACCACGCCGTCGACGGTGCTCGTCGACGTCCACGCCGCGATGGCTGTATCGATCTCGTCGTGGCGCTCCCATCGAGTGGATTCGGCCCAATGTTTCCACGCAGTTTCGCCGAGTACGTCGCAGAGTGCCGCCCATTGTTTGTCGGTCGACACCGCCAACGCAATCCAGCGGACGTCACCCAGGCCGACACGGTCGGGTTCACTGGTCGGATAAATTCCTTGCGGGGCGCCCTCTGCTGAGCGGTTTCCCTGACGTTGCAAGGTGACGCCGTAGGCGCTTTGTTCAATGACCACCTCGGCGGCGACGTTGAGTGCCGCCGCGATCATCGGCGCTTCGACCAAGATTCCGTCCCCTGTTTCGCGCACCCGGCGAAGGGCTGTCAGCAGGGCGATCGTGGCGTGGCTGCCGGCGATGGGATCACACGGGCCGTTGGGGATTTCCGGCGTGGAGTCGGGCCAGCCCGCTGTCGCGGCCATGCCGGAGAACATCTCCATGGTCTGGGCGTAGCCACCACGGTCGCGCCAAGGGCCGTCGAGACCGTAGGCGGGCATTCGCACCATCACCGCGCGCGGATTGATAGCGTGGACGTCCTGCCAGTCCAGACCCCAGGACACCATCACCCTCGGGGTGTAGTTCTCGATCACGACATCGCACGTCGCGATCAGTTCGCGCGCGATCCGTTGGCCTTCATCGGAATTCATGTCGACGGTCACCGACCGCTTGCCCGTATTGATCCCCGCGAACAACCCGGAGAATTCGGGCCAGTCCGGGTCGCTCATCGGCTTGCAGGTGTTGTTGCGGATCGCGTCAGGCCGTTTGCCGCCCTCGACATGAATCACTTCCGCGCCGAGCAGCGCCAGCACGTGCCCGACGATCGGGCCCGCCCAATTGGCGGTGAAATCGGCGACGCGCAGACCTTTGAAAGGCCTGCCTCGTTGACCTCGCGACTGGACCGGCTGCCATTGCGGGAGAACTCCGCTGCCCAGCGTCGGGGCCGCGCTTTGGACGGGACCTGGAACCCCGTGCAGCCGCCATGGGATCGCGGGTTGGAGAAAACCGCCCTTAAGATTGCGCACAAATGCTTTGCGGTCCATCAGGTGATCCATTGTCGGGATCGTCGGCCCATCACCTACCACGGCCGCGGGTACCCGGAGCAGATCGGCCAGTTCGAGCACCTCGGCGTTGGTGCGTTCGGCGCACCACCCGTCGATGGCGGCGACCAGTTCGTCACGACGAGCCGCCCGTTTTGCCATGACGCCCAGGTCCGGATCGTCACCCCAGTCCGGGCGTTCGACGAGCACGCAGAAGTCCAGCCACTGCTGCCCGGTGACAACCATGAAGCCGACGTGCCCGTCCTTTGTGGGGTGGATGTCGGGGAGATTGCGCATCCGGATCGGCCGCAACGGAAACCCGGCGATTGTGAACCAGGACATCGTGTGCACTGTGGTGGTCAGGACCAAGGACTCCAGCGTGGATACGTCGAGCAGTTCGCCACCTCCGCCGTAGCTGGCTGCGAGGCTGTGGACAGCCGCGAACATCCCTGCCATCCAGTCTCCGAGCCGCCCGCCGGCGCGCAACGGAGGCCGGCTTGACAGCCCGCGCTGCCCGACACCACCCGACATGGCCTGCAGCGTGAGATCGGTTGCGGGACGGTCGGCCCACGGACCGGTCAGGCCAAAGGGGGTGATCGCCGTGACGACGGCATCAGGGGCGGTCTCCCGGATCCGCGCCGGCGTAAACACCTGCGCCATCAGAGAGTGCGGGGTCCACAGCACGACGTCAGCGCCTTGCAATACCGGGATGAGCGAGTCTGCGTCCTCGACGACGACCGATGTCATCCCCTCGGCCAAGTACTGGAACAACGCGCCGTCGCCGTCGGCCGAACCGGAGGCAGACCATCCCCGCAGTGAGTCACCGGACCGATCCTCAATTCGGACGACCTCGGCGCCGGTGTCAGCAAGTAGGCGGGCGCAGTAGGCCGCGGCCAGCTCGCTGCCGAGGCTCACGACGCGAAGCGTGGACGGGCCCGTCTGCGGACTCGTGAGATCAGACTGACTAGATGACACAAGACCTCTTCGTGTGCGATATATGCAAATCCGGACAGTGAGGGCAGTCCAGCCGGCGGGCGTCGCCATCCTCGTCACTCAGCTCGAAGAAATTCGGAGCGGCGGCGGCGCACACAGTACGGTCCTGACCCCGGCTTTGATCGACTCTCACGCGGATGGGAGATGTCGCAACCCGAATCCGCAACCAGGGACCGTGAATCTCAATGAGCACGCTGCGCCACCGGCGCGAGAACGTTCTGGCCGTTCAGGATTTGGCGCATCACGATGTAGTCGCCCTTGTAGCCACGATGGTCGTACGGCCCGAACGACAACAAGTTGCCCGGTCCGCCGACCGTTGCAGGCACCATCCGTACTTGCTCGAGTCCTTCTCGCAGACCCTCCCGGGAAAGCGGTTTGGCAAGGGCGAGTCCGTGCGCGACGACGTTGCCCATGTCATAGCCCTGGGCGGTATAACAGTGCACGGGCCGGCGTCCGTCAAAGCGCTTTTCGAACCGGTCCAGCATCGCGGTGAAGTGCTCGTTACGTTCGTCGAACTGGTCGACGCCGATCCAACCCTCGAAATTGCTGATCAGGCCGCCGTATTGCGGGCCGTCCATCTTCACCAGGCCCTCGATGGTGCCCATGAAGATCGACATGGTGATGCGTACGGCACCGTATCCCTCGGCGGCGAGTTCCTGCGACGCGGCGAGCACCGCCCCGGCGGTCGCACCGAATCCAACGTACATGTAAGCCTGCGCTCCCGAGGCCCGCATGCGCTCGACTGCGCTCGTGCCTTCCTCGGCGGTGATGAATGACCCGAGTGCCACGTCGGCGACAATGGCGATATCCCTGGCCTGGGCCCGTCGCTTGAGATGTATCGCGTACTCGTCACCAAGGAGGTTGTCTTCACGGATGATCCCGATGCGTTCGGCCCCGTGAACGTCGACGGCGTGATCGACCATCAGGATCGCTTCGTCACAGAAGGTGCCGTTGGGGGTCAGGAACGTCCACGGGCCGGCCATCTGGAGTGCCCCCGACATCGCGATGAACGGGATGCCGGCCTGCTCGGCCCAGGGCTTGATCACCGGCGCATTCTCCGAGGTGTGCGGGCCGATGATCGCGATGGGATCAAAGTCCCGCACGACTTGCTCGACGGCCTTCAGCATTGTCGTCGCACGGCGGAACGGCAGCCCTTCGACCTCGACGACCTCGAGCTCGACGGGCCGATCCAACAGGCCGGAGGCCTGCGCGTCTTCGAAAGCCAACTGGGTGGCGTCGTATTGGTCATAGAGCGGTTCGACGCCGACACCCCAGTCTTGGATGAGCGCGACGCGGTGAGGTTCACGGACGCCCGAGCTCGATTCGCCCAGGGTTCGGGACACACCGTGCGGATAATCACCCATGTCGCTCGACCTCCAGTCGTAGGGCGCGCACCCTATCGCCTCTGTCTCGTGGAGGTTCTTGCCCTTCGACAGACTTTACGAAATACTTGACTCACCCGTCAAGTATGGAGAATGCTGGTAACCATGGGTTCACCGCCACCGCACGACCCACTTTCCGAAGAGATGGACCTGATCACCTGGCAGGAAGCCGCCGCGCGACTGCACGATGAATCGCTGGTTGTCGAAGCCGGGATTCATCACCTGGCGGCGAAGTTTGCGGGCGGCGCCGCTGAGCAGGAAGAGCTGGCGGCATTGACCAAACGCCTCGACGCGCTCCGCCGAGTGGAACAGCGCCTGCGCTCCCAGCGGCCCGCCAATTCGGTTGACCGCGCCCCCAACCTGCCCTCATAAAGGAGGAATCGACATGACCTACAAGCTATTCAGCGTCGACGACCACATCGTGGAGCCCCGCGACGTGTGGACCAAACGCCTGCCGGCGAAGTTCGCCGAAGACGGTCCTCGAGTGGTCGAGGCCGAGGGCCGTGAGTTCTGGATCTTCGAAGACCAACGTTCGGCCACCATGGGGCTCAACGCCGTAGCCGGCAAGGACCCCACCCAATGGGGCACCGAGCCCGTCCGATTCGATGACCTGATTCCCGGGTGCTACGACCCTGTTGCCCGTGCCGACGATCTACGCGCTGACGGCATCGTCGGAAGCGTGCTGTTCCCAACACTTCCCGGCTTCGGGGGCCGGGTTTTGTTCCAGCTCAAGGACAAAGAACTGGCCTCGCTGTGCGTGGAGGCCTACAACGACTTCGTCATCGACGAATGGTGCCCAGCTGCGCCGGATATCTACGTCCCCACCATCATTACTAAGCTGTGGGATCCGATCGCGGCGGCGGCCGAGATCCGGCGATGCGCCGCCAAGGGTGCACGGGCACTGTCGTTTCCGGAGAACCCCGTCCACCTGGAACTGCCGTCGCTGCACACCGAGCACTGGCGCCCAGTGTTCGAGGCGCTTGAGGAGACCGAGATCGTGTGCTGCATGCACCTGGGATCCAGCGGCCACATTCCCATCCCCACCCCGGACTCGCACTTCAGCGTGGCGATCTGCGCTGCACCCGGAATCGTCGGCATCGAGACGATCGCCGACCTGATCTTCAGCCAGATCCCGGCCCGCCATCCCAACGTAAAATTCGCGATCACCGAGGGGGGAATCGGCTACGTCCCTTACCTGTTGGAGCGGTGCGATTTCGTATGGGAAAAGCATCGCTTCTGGGCGCCTTTCAGCTCTGAAAGACCTTCCGATGTATTCCATCGGCAATTCTTCGTGTGCGCAGTCAACGAGACCTTCGGCCTTATCGACGAGGCTCGCGAGCTCATCGGCGTCGACAACATCCTGTGGGAGTGCGACTACCCGCACTCCGAGACCACCTGGCCGGCAAGTCAATCCGCGGCTTCCAAGGTGTTCAGCGGCATGCCCGAAGACCACGTCAAGAAGATCACTTATCAGAACGCCTCGAAGCTCTACCGGTTCCCCATCGCCTGATAGGCCCGCCAACACGCATGAGAGAGCCGTCATACCCATCCTCTCTGGGTGAGCCAATCGCCGGATGGGTGTTCTCCGTTGCTATGCCTATCATTTGGGCGGTCATCCTGGTGATCATCATTATTCGTACGTTCCTGACCAAGAAATTCTCCATCCTGTCGTTGCTGTTCATCGCCGGCACCAGCATGTTCTGGATCGAATGGCCGGCCGACTGGGGTTCCTACCTCGTCTACAACCGGAATTTCGCGATGATCCCGGGCTGGACCTCCACCTGGTATCAGACGTACTGGAAGCCGATACCGGTGATCTTCGGGTACGGCCTCTTCTTCGGGCTCGCCGCGGTTATTCTGAACTCCGGCATACCCGCCCTCAAGCGCCGCTTCGCAACTGTGCCGCCGACACTGCTGGTCATCGCCTCGTCTACGGTGATCTTCTACGCCTTCGACATCGCCGCGGAAAAGACCATGACCCTGTTGGGCTGGTATTCGTACGTCGAGCCGGTCGGTCCGGCGTGGCACGGCGAACTTGGCAACATCTCCTTCGTCTGGCCCGCGATACCGTTCATCGGGTTCGCGATCTGCCTGTCGCTTCTGATTGATAAGAAGAACGCAGAAGGCTTCTTCCCCAACGAAGTCTGGGTGGGTGTCCCGAAAGTCCACCCAGGCGCACGTCGGGAGGGTCTAAGGCTGCTCACGTGGATCGTCACGATGAACCTACTAATCTTCTTCTTCCAGCCGGTGATCCTGGTCCTGGGACGGACTCTGTTCCTGCATGACAGCATCTACAACCCATAACCACCCCTGACCGGGCTTACACTTCAATCGTGGCAGCAACCTCCAGACGAAACGGGTTACCGGCCCCGTCGCGGCGCAGCCCCGCGGAGGCGCTCGGGCCGAAGGCCCGCCGAACCGTGCAGTCGATCCTCGATAATGCTCGCGAACTGTTCCTCGATCGCGGCTACGTCAGCACCTCGGTCGA
>Ga0302320_10014958_pt1 | contig 15990 bp, 13 predicted proteins | sample Bog_T0_3_FD_202130 | JGI IMG/M metagenome (GOLD analysis project Ga0302320, IMG submission 202130) | Peat permafrost microbial communities from Stordalen Mire near Abisko, Sweden - Bog_T0_3 | ecosystem: Environmental > Terrestrial > Soil > Wetlands > Peat | place: Sweden: Abisko, Stordalen Mire... | reverse complement strand
CTGCTTTGGATCGCTCATGACGATTTCGCCTTGCGACGTTTACCGGCGCGCTGCTCGTTGCGCTCCTGTGCTTCTTTGAGCCGGTATGATTCGCCTTCAATCGAGATGATTTCGGCATTGTGGATGAGTCGGTCGACCATCGAGACGACGCACGCGGCATTCGGGAAGACCTCTCGCCACTCCTTGAAGGAACGGTTGGTGGTCACCAAGGTGCTTTTGTTCTGATAGCGTCGTGAGATAAGTTCGAACATGAGATCGGCGTGTCGGTTGGAGTAGGATAAATAGCCGATTTCGTCGATCGCGAGCAGTTGCGGGCGGGCATAATGACGCAGACGACGGCGCAGGGCGGAATCGCTGTCAAGCGCGGCAAGATCGCCGAACAACTGGCCGGCGGTGGTAAACAGCACGGTATGTCCTTCGATCAGCGCTCGGTGCGCGATATTCTGCGCGATGGTCGACTTGCCGACCCCGTTTGGTCCGACCACCACAACGTTCGCATTTTCCTGCAAGAAATCCAGGCCCATAAGTGCTTCGATGGCTTCGCGGTCGCATTGCTTGGGCCATTTCCAGTCAAAGTCGCAGAGCGGCTTGAATTTGCCGATATGGGCGCTTCCCAGCCGTCGCTCGAGACTGCGTCGCGCACGCTCCTGCTCCTCCCAGTTGAGCAATTCGGCGAGCCAGGTTTGGTCGATGACTTCGCCCCAGTGCGCGAGCAGTCCGTGCAGATTGAGCGCGCTCGCCCGAGCGCGCATGGCGTTGGGTTCAGTCATTTTTGGCAACTCCGGTCAGCGTGTCATAAGTTTCGAGCGCATGTGTCCGCACCATGATGTCGCGGGCCTGCACGTGGGCGGGCATGGCGATGGCAACGGGTGGATCGTCGCCGCGCTGCTGGCGCCTTCGTTCGAGGGCCAGGCGAACCGCGTTTGGGTGCGCCGCATCGCGGGCAAGTGCGTCGAGGATGGCGGCCTGCAACTCGGCGGCACTGTTGCGCTCGAGCAGGCGGAGCAAGCCGGTGGTGACCGCGCTGAGATTGGCGCCCCGTTCGGCCGCGCGTGCCAGCAGGGTCTGGCTGGCCGGGGCTGCCTGTGCCAACTGATCGGTCGCACGGTGCTGGTGGGCGGCGCGTTTCTCATCGACGAGGGCCTTTATATGCTCGGCGATCTCGATCCGTTCGCCTTTGTCATAGCTGCGCGGATGACAAGCCAGCACCTCGGCGCCATCGACGACGCGCACCTCATGCGGGTCGGCAAGAACGGTGAGGATGCGGCGAACGTAACCGTGCGGCACTGAATAATCGTTCAAATCGAAACGCACATAAGGGGTTTTGCCAACCGAAACTTCCACGCGTTCGAGCAACGAGACTGGGTTGTCGGGCAGCGGCAGCAGGCGGGTGGCCTCTTCGGCGAACACTTCGCGCACGCGCCGGCGCTGGGCATCGTCGGGACACAGCCGGTCAGCGGCGAGCCCTTGACACCAGGCCTCGGCCTGAGCATTGAGATCATTCAGATCTTTGAATGTTCTTGCGGCGAAGAAAGCATCACGTATGTAGCGGATGGCGCGCTCGACGCGGCCTTTTTCGTTACCGCGCGCGACTGCGACGGGGCGGGGTTCGTAGCGATAATGCCCGGCGAAATTGAGCAATGTGGGATGGAATCGGATCGCGTCCCCGCGTCGCTCCAGCACAGCGCTTTTGAGATTGTCATAGAGCAGGACGCGTGGAATCCCGCCCCAGGCGGCGAAGGCGCCGACGTGGCCGCGCAAGAAATTCTCCATCCGGGCATCAAGAAAAAAGCGGAGAAAGATCTGCCGTGAGTGCGACAATACAGCCACGAATGCCATCAGCGGCCGGCGTGCCCGGCCAATTTCGAGATGACCGAAGTGACCCCAGTCAATTTGTGCTTGCTCACCCGGCAAGCAGCGCAGCCGCAAGTAGGCCTCGGCTTTGCGGCGTGGGCGGTGCCGTGCGATCAGGTGGCGGAAATGATCAGGGCGGCCGGCATAGCCGCGTTCACGCACCATCGCATAAATGCGTGCCGCCGTCAGCGTGGGAAAGCTCTGCAACGTCTGCTGAATGAACGGCAGATAGGGGTCGATTTTCGATCGCCGTGGTGGTCCGTCGAGACACGGCAGACCGGCCTGCGCCAACACGCGGCGCACCGTGTTGTGATGGATATGCAACTGTTGGGCAATGGTGCCCACGCGCCACTTCTCGGCGTGGTAGTAACGTAAGATCTGAGCCTCGGTGTCAGGGGTCGTCACCATGTTCGCGTCCCTTGCGATCGCGTTGCGGGTGGCAACGACGGCGAATGCGGCGACGCAAAAACCCCTGGCGGAGGAAATCGGGGCACCGACGACCACACCAATGACAATGTGGGACCGCCGGCCGGCGCCGATCACCGGGGGAAGCTGCGTCGCGCGCACCCGCCGGGGCGCCGGGGGGCAACAAATCATCGGCGGGCGGTTGGGGTGAACCGTGATGCGTTACATTCTTTTGGCGTTCGCGCCAGCGCGCTGTCCGGCGGGCCTGGTTGCGCCGTCCCTGGTGGCTCGCCCGATAGCGCCGGCCGGCGTCACGCAAGCTGCGTTGCCGGGCCCGCCGGGAGCAATCTGTGCCGCAGTAGATCTGTCCGCGGTCGCAAAAGCTGCATATCAGCGACGTGGACCGGCACCGCACACATAAAAACAGCCGTGCCGGCGGCTCATCACCGCATTCGCCCTCTTCGGCCGCGCAGATCCGGCGTGGACGACCGATCGGATTGGCGGAATACTCGTCCCGCATTCGTGCCCAGCACAGTGTGGGGCACGGCGTCGAGCCAGACCGCCAAGTTCAGATCGGCGCCGTGCTTGCCCCTCAATAGGGGCAAACTCTTACCTCTCGCCCGGGCTGTCGTCAGCCGGGCCACAGCCCCGAGGCCCCACCCAAAAATGCCGCCAAAGGTTGCGCCTGGCTCCGGCCGTCGGAGGTCAGGGCGTACGCCCTGACCTCCGACGGCCGGAGCCAGGCGCAACGCACCCAACACCAACGCCGAACGGTAATCGCCAGATAGACGCGGATTCAGACCGCCATTTACATGAGGACATCCTGTCCGGTCGCACCGCGACGGGCGGCGCGTTGACCGTGAAGCAGTATCACGAGCGGATGGACACGTCCCGGGCGCGGATCGGCTACGTTGATCTGACGTTCTCCGCCCCGAAATCGGTTTCGGTCTCATGGGCCTTCGCGCCGACCGAGGCCGAGCGCGGGATGATCCATCAGGCGCACCATGACGCCATCAACAGCGTCATGGTGGACATCGAGGCGCAGATCGGCCGTGCCAGGAAGGGCAAGGCCGGACAGGCGGGCTGGGAGCCGGGTTCGATCGGCTGGGTGTCGTTCGACCACTACGCTGCCCGGCCGACCGTCGAAGTCGTCAGGACCGACAGGAGCGGGCAGGACTATACCGAACTGTATACCGTCAAGAACGCCGCGGGCCGCGTCGGCGGCGACATGCAACTGCATACCCATACCGCAGTGTTCAACGCCGTGCTGACCGAGACCGGCCGCATGGGCGGCTTGTGGCTCGACCAGCTCGACGGCCGGGTGAAGGAGTGGGGCGCGCTGTATCAGGCCTATCTGGCAACCAACCTGCGCAAGCACGGGGTTGACGTCGTGCTCGATGACCGTACGGAGATGGCCCGGCTGGCCGCTGTGCCGGAGCGCGTCACAGAGCATTTCTCGAAGCGGACCCTGGGTGGGACGGCCGCCGCGCGCGCCTATGCCGCCGGACAGGGTCTCGACTGGGACACGTTGGACGCCGACCGGAAGGTCGGCTTGCTCAAACAGGGGGTGCAGGACCCGCGCGGCGCGAAGTCCGACGATCTGAGCGATGCCGCGGCGTGGCAGCGCGCCGCGGCGGAGATCGGCTACCGGCACCGAAGCGTCCTGCGGCCAGACCGCAACCAGAAAGCAGTCTCCCGCGACGATCGGCTGGAGACCGCTTATCAGTCGGCGCTTCCGGTGTTCGACCGGCAGCTGCAGCGCCGCGCCGCGGTGGAAGGCGCGGATGCCAGGCTGGCTGCCGCCAAAGGGCTGATCGCCGCCGGTGTCGAATCGTCGGCCGAGGTTAGCGCCATCACGCGGGCGATGCGCGAACGCGGCGTGATGCAGCGGGGCGAACGCACGTCGCTGATCTGGGGCGACCTGAAGAGTGAGAACGGCCGTGACGAGGTCGGCATCACGACGGCGCTGCACCGGGACGAGGAGCGCGTGCTTGTTGCCAGTGCGCGTGCGGCCGGCGATGACCGGACGGCTGCCCTGACCCCGGCGCAGATTGCGGCGGCGGTGAAACGCTTCCCCGACCTCGAGTTCACCTCCGAACATGGCAAAGCGCAGCGCGCGGTGATGGAGCAGCTTGGCACCGGCGGGCGCCTCGCCGTGGCGGTCGGCGTCGCCGGGTCGGGCAAGTCCACCCTGCTGAAGCCTCTTGTGGATGCCTGGAAGCAAGATGGCCGCGAGGTCCACGGCATCGCCCTGGCGTGGCGTCAGTCCGATGACCTGACCGAAGCCGGGATCGCCGCCAGCAACACGCGGGCGGTAGAGAGCTTCCTCAGGTCCGTTGAGAAGGGCCGGTTGAAACTCAATACGAAGTCCGTCGTGGTGGTGGACGAACTGGGTTTGCTCGGCACCCGTCAGTTTAACGACCTGCTGCGCGCCCAGCAGTCACACGGCTTCCAGATCGTCGGCATCGGCGATCCCAAGCAGATGCAGAGCGTGGAGGCCGGCGCTGTCGTGGACTTGCTGCGCCGCGCGCTCGGCGAGACGGCGATCCCGACGCTGGAGACGTCGGTGCGCCAGATCGAGCAGGAGGAGCGCGAAACCACCCTGATGTTCCGCAACGGGGAAACCGCGGCGGCGGTGCAGCGGAAGCTGGAAAACGGCACGCTGCGCGTGGCACCGGGCGGCTATGGGGAAGCGGTTCAGAGTATCGTGGACCTCTGGCAGCAGCGCCGCGAAGCCAATGCCGATCGAGAGCGGTTTTCCATTTCGATCAGCGCGCCGACCAACCACGACGCGCACCAGATCAGCATGGCCATCCGCGGCAAGCGGCGCGCGCTGGGCGAAATCGGCGACGACCGGACCACCGTGCCGGCGACGAGCGGGGCAGGGATCGAGGCCCGGACCGATGACCTTGCCCTTGCCGTGGGCGACCGGGTGCGCCTGTTCGAGCGCACCAACGCCTGCTTTCTCGACACGGGCAAGAGTGGGAACATCGGTCGTAACGGCACCGTCCTGGATGTTGCCGAGGTCAAGGCCGAGGGCCTGGTGCTGCGCACCAAGGCGGGGCGGGAAGGGCTGGTGAAGTGGGACAGCCTTACCAGCAAGGCGAACGGGCGTATCAAGCTCGCCTATGGCGATGTGCTGACGACCAACACCAGCCAGGGAGCCACGGTCAGCGAGCATATCTTTGCCATTCCCGGCGGCTCGCGCCAGGTCAACGCGTTCGGCGCCTACACCTCGGGCAGCCGGCATCGCGAGCAGTCATTCATTGTCGTCTCCGACGGCGCGGAGCGGCAGGAGGTCGCCGGTCGCCGGCCGCTTGGCGACAGGCGTCAGGTTCGCGAGAGCGACGTGATCGAGAACGTGTCCCGCAACTTCGCGCGCCAGCCGGTCAAGGAGGGATCGCTGGCGATGATCGCGCGCGCCGAAGACCTGCGGACGGGGACAATCCAGAAGATGCAGGCGAGCAAGCAGCGGCTTGAGCAGCGCTCGGCCGAGGGCAAGCCGAAGAGCAGCCTGGCGGCGACATTTCGCAGCAGGCGGGATGACATGCGGGCGAGGGGACTGCAACCGGCTTCGGAGGATGCTGCCGCCGAGCGGCGGGATCTCATGCAGCGGATCAAGGACATCGGCCCCCAGGTGCGGGAGGCCATGCGGGCGGCGGCCGAACGGGTACGGGCATATCGGGGACGGGAAGCAGAAAAGGCCACCGCCGGTCGCCGGCGCGGGCGCCGGATATAGGCTGCGTCACGGGTTCTGGCGGTGGAACCAGAAGTTACGGTCTGCCCCAGCGCCCTTCCGGCAGAGGCTGCATGGCGGTCCCGACATCCCCCTCACCGGCTCAGCCACACATCTTCCATGCGCCAGCCGTTGTAGATACTGTTGACCATGACGGTGATGTTTTCCACGCCCGGCCGCCAACAGGTGCCGCCGCGCATGTAATACAGGATCGGGCGCACCGCATCCCCGGTCAGCTTGCGGTCGATCTCCCAGGCGATCTGCTTGCGCTTCTCCTGGTCCTGTTCGGCGGATTGCAGCGCAATCAGCGCGTCAACCTCCTTGTTGCAGTAATTCATGTAGGTGCGGGACCCGCAGGCATAATTCTCCGGATAGGTCTGGTCCGGATCATCGACGCCGTTGCCCACCTGGCTCAGTGCAAACTGGTAGTCACGCCGGATCAGCTTCGGCACCCACAGGGCGGTTTCGACCGTCTCCAGATCCGCATCGATATAGATTTCCTTCAACTGCCCGATCAAGATCACTGCGGCGTCCCGGTAGGTCGGCAAATTGCGGCTCGACAGCTTCAGGCTCAACCGCCTGTCCGGCCCATATCCATGCGCCGCCATGATCGCCCGAGCCTTCTCACGACTCTTGGCGATGTCCGGATCATATCCCGGCAGCGCCTGCTGCATCTCCACGGGCATGCCCCAGCGCCCTTCCGGCAGAGGCTGCATGGCGGTCCCGACATCCCCTTTCCCCTGCGTCAGGATGTCGATGAAGGCACCCCGGTCGATGGTCATCGCCACCGCGCGCCGAACCTCCAGGTCATCGAACGGCGGCACCGGATTCATCAGCACATTGGCCGCGACGTTCATCGGCGAGATATCGCAGATCGCGTCCGGCATCTGCTTCTTCACGTCCTCCACCAGCGGCACCGTCAGTTCATACGGAAAGATCATGTCGAACCGGCCCGCCACGAAGGCCAGGATCGCCGTCGACCGATTCGGAATGATCGTGTATTCAATGCCGTCCAGATACGGCAGTCCCGGCTTCCAGTAGTTCGGGTTGCGCGTCAGCTTGATACCCTGATTGCCCTGATACTCGACGAACTTGAACGGTCCGGTTCCGATCGGCGCCTGGCGCATGTCCCGCGGCGAGACATGGCACGGATAAACCGGCGTGAACCCCGACGCCAGCAACGCCAGCAGCGCCGGCTGCGGCGCCTTCAGATGGAACGACGCCTGATCCTCGGCCTCCACCGAGACGCTTTCGACATTCGCGTACCAGCCCTTGCGGAAATTGAGTTTGAAGTTCTCCTTCGCCTTGCCCGCCAGCAGATCCCAGGTGCATTTCACATCCGCGGCGCTGAACGGCTTGCCGTCATGCCATGTCACACCATTCCTCAGCGTGAAGGTCAGCGTCTTGCCGTCCTCGCTCCATCTCCAGGCTGTGGCAAGATCGGGGATAATGTCGTCCAGGCTGTTCTGCCGAACATGCGGGTCGAATACCACGAGGTTGTTGAACACCCCCATCATCGGCAGGACGACGGAGATTGTTCCCTCCTCGTGGATCGACATGCTGGCGGGGCTGTCCCGATGCGTAATGCGCAGGATTCCGCCGCGCTGCTGCGCCCCGGCATCTCCGCTCGGAGTTACAACGGGTATCGAAATGGCCAGAAAAACCAGGACCGCAGCCAGGCAACGTCGCAGGACAGCGTATACCACAGGCGTTCCCTCCAATGCCCGGGGCTTGATCCCCGTTCTTGGCTGCCACCCTCGCACGCCCGGCCCCAAGGACTCAATCGAGTTGCGGCTTGGCGGCGACGTTCCGAAGCAGGCGGGATGATGGGCAGGCGAGGGGACTGCAACCGGCTTTCGAGAATGTTGCCGCCGAGCGGCGGGATCTCATGCAGCGGATCAAGGACATCGGCCCCCAGGTGCGGGAGGCCATGCGGGCAGCGGCCGAACGGGTACGGGCAACGAATGTAGGCCGCATCACGGGGTTCAGGCGGTGGAGCCATAAAGTATGGTCCACAGGTGGTGCATGATTTGCTCGAAACGACACGCTTGGAGCCCATCCGGAAACTGCCCGTATTGGGGTTGGGGTAGCCTCGCGGTTATGATACAAAGAATCATCATCTAAATAAATATGCGGACAAAATGTATCATAGAACCAACCATGACCGATCCCGAGAAGCGCCATAAGGAGCGGGTGATCACGCTTCTCGCTGACCGCGGGATGGCACGCCTGACAGAACTCAAGGCGACTGGCGCAACGGCTGCCGCCGTCAGCCGGCTTGAACGCGACGGCGAGATTCTGCGGCTTAGCCGTGGGCTCTACCAGCTTCCTGACGCACCGATCGGGGCCAATCATATGCTGGCAGAGGCGGGCAAGCTGGTTCCCCGCGCGGTTGTCTGCCTGACCTCCGCCCTTGCCTTTCATGATCTGACCGACAGAATGCCGGCCAAGGTGTGGATGGCAATCGCGCGGACTGATCGAGCCTCGCGTAACACCCAGCCGCCGATGCGGTTCGTCCGGTTCCCGCCACGCCGTCTGACCCGAGGGATCACAATCCATCGGATCGAAGGCGTCGGCGTGCCGATCACGGATCCAGCCTACACCGTGATCGATATGTTCCGTTATCGCAGCGTGGTGGGTCTGCCGCTGGCGATTGAGGGGCTGAAAGAGGCCCTGCTCGCCGGAATTGCGACGCCGGCCGAACTGGCCCGGATCGCGACCGAAGAAAGCGCCTGGAGTGTCATGCGGCCCTATCTGGAGGCGCTCGCGCATGACGGTTAAGCCGTCGCGCAACGTTGGTGCATCGGTCCGTCAGCGCCTTCTTAATCTGACGCGGGCAGGTGGTCCGCCCTTCAATACTCTGCTCACGCGTTATGTGCTGGAGAGACTGCTCTACCGCCTCACGCTCACGCCCCATGCCAGCCGGTTCGTCCTCAAGGGCGCCATGCTGGTAACGGCCTGGTTTCCCGATCCATACCGGCAGACCCGCGATGTCGATCTGCTCGGCTTCGGCGACCCGGCTCCCGACGCCATGCTGGCGGTCTTCCAGGATGTTTGTGCGATCCAACTGGACGACGGCGTCAACATCGACATCGGCGGCCTTCGGATCGGCCTCATCCGTGCGGCGCTCGAATATGGCGGACTGCGTCTCAGGACGGTGGCGACCGTCGCCGGAGCACGGGTCAACATCGTCGTCGACATCGGCTTCGGCGATGCCACCGAGCCTGGCATCGAAGATGTTGATCTGCCGGTCCTGCTTGACCAGCCCGCTCCTCGGCTGAGGGCCTATGCGCGGGAAACCGTCATCGCCGAGAAGTTTCAGGCCATGGTTGCCCTCGGGCTTGCCAACACCCGGTACAAGGATTTCTACGATCTCTGGGCTTTGTCGCGAGCCTATCCATTTGACGGTGACCGGCTGGCCCGCGCAATCCGCGCCACGTTCGAGCGGCGACGGACTGACATTCCGGCGATACCGCCGGACGCTCTCACACCAGCCTTCGCCAATGATCCAATGAAGCGCCAGCAATGGGCCAGCTATATCGAAGATCTCGAATCGCCCGGCCTGGATCTGAGCCAGGTGATCGCCGATCTCGCAGCATTCCTTATGCCCCATGCCGAACAGGCGCGCAGCCTGCGATAGGGCAGGCATCGAGGTTCGAGCCATGATCGAGTGCAACGCTTAGGGATTTGCGACCGGGTAAGTTTCTGGGGGCAGATGTCTCATCGTCGTTGGCGTTGACGGGCGACCCGCAAACCCGACTGGCGGAACCTCTCCACGCCGCCGGCAATCCTGTGCAACTCCGGGCATGCTCTGGCAGAGGTTTCACAAGGATATCAGCCCGCACTCAAACCGTTTGCCCGGCGAGGCCCCGCGTTCGGCTCCTTTTCCTCGCGCTTCGCAGCCGTCGTCAGTTCGTTCACCTTCGTGACCGCGACGTTGAGTTCAGATCGGTCGGAACGGGCGACATTCCGCCAGTATGCGGCGGCTTGCAGCTCGGCGGATGCGGCTTGCTCCGACATGGTAACCTCCAGGGGTCGTTGATACAGGCTCAATCATTCGGCAGCGGCGGCATTCCTGGCGAACCGGTTGGCCTCGATCCGCGCCGCCAGTTCCGGCCGCCGGAAGTAGATCGCCCGGCCGCAGCGCAGCGGTTTGGCACCGCGGATGATCACGAACGCCTCATCGGTCCGGCAGTCGTTCATCAGCTCTTCCCGGCGGATCAACGGCCGGCTGATCTCGTGATAGCTGGTATTGGCCCCGCGCGACCGCGAGCCGACCTCGAACGACTTGCCGGCGGACCCGCGGTTAGAACCTTCCGACGTCGCCATGACGGCGTAGCGGCCGAAGGTTTCCTCCAGTTCCTTTGCGGTTTCGAGATCCTGTACGGACGCATAGGAGCGGTGCGACACGCCATCATACCATTCCCGCTTTCCGTCCCGCCCCCACTGGCGTTCAAGCTGGCCGACCGATTGATAGAGCAGCTGGAGGGTGATGCCGTATTTTCGGCCGGCATCGCGAGCGGTTTCCAGGATCTTCATCGGACCCAGACGGGCGGCTTCATCCAGCAGATACAGGATGCGGCCTCGCACGTGGCCATCCGCCTCATAGGCCGCGTTGAGCAAGGCGCCGATCACCACGCGGCCGATCGCTGGGGTGGACTGCAATGCCGCGAGCGGGATTTCCAGGAACACCGTCACCTTGCCGCCGAGCAAATCGAGGGACCGGAAGGTGTCGCCGGAGACGATCGATGCGAAGGCCGGGTTTGCCAGCCAGGAGGTGCTTTCGTCGGCATTGGCGTAGACGCCGGAGAACGTCTCATCCACCAGGCCCATCAGCGTGCCGGCGTAGTCGCGCGCAAGCGGACTGCGGCTGTCCTTGTGGATGCCCTTCAGCAGCTCCCGCATCTCCTTTTCCGGCGTCGCGATGCCCGCCCGCAGCGTGCGCAGCGTTTTCAGCTCGGGGGGCAGGGCGGAGTCCCACAGCATGTGCGACAGCAGACAGGCGACCATCGCGCGGCCGCGCGCCTCGAAGAACTCAGACCCCTTGTCCTTCCATCCGCCGCCGGTGGGGCCGTCGCCGCACACCCAGCCGACGACGGAGAGGACGTTGGTGGCGGCCAGAGGCGAGTCGATATCGATCCAGTCCAGCACGTTGAAGCCTGTCGTCCCGCGTAGCCCGAGCCGGTGAACCGCATGGTCCATTTTCTTGCGCGCGCCGGCCAGCATGGGGCCAAGCTCGCCGGACGGATCCAGGACGACAGCCGAGCCGGTCCAGGTCAGCAGGGTTGAGGCGGCCGAGGTTGACTTGAACGATCCGGCGCCGGCGAAGACCAGGCTGTGGGTGGGACCCGACCGGCAGGGATCGACGAGAAGCGGGGCCTTGCCGCCCTTTCCCCAGGTGGCTCTGCTCGCCGGGTCGAAGGCGATGGATGCGACGCTGTCCTGATCCACCCGATACGCCTCGCCCACGACGACCCCGCCGAATGCGGCCGACGGGCCGGGAAAGATTTCGCGCGCCCTGGCGATCGAGAGCCAGTCGGCGTGTCCGTGGTTGTCCGTGGCACCTCGGATGGGTTTTGGCGTTTGGCTGAAGACCCCCTGCCGAAGCGAAGGTCCGACGATGCGGCCGCGGAAGACGAGGGCGGCGGCGAACAGCAGAACCACGGCCGACGCCGCGCCGGCGCCGATCCTGAGCCAGAGCGTCACGACGGGATTCGGCGGGGCGTACAGGCAGTATGTCCACCACTGATAGAACGGGTGCGCGAAGGACCCGATCAGCCGCGTGCCGAACAGGAAAACCAGGGACGCGATGAGCGTCCAGGCCGCGCCGGCGAGCCCCAGGCCGGCGACGATCCTGCTGATGAGCTGGGCGGATGGTTTCATTGCCACAAGACTCATTTCCCGACCTCAGGCGTCCGCCAGCAGATGCGCAACGGTTTCACCGCGGCGACGGGCATCTGCCGCCAGCCAGACCTCGCCGATTTCGAAAACTTCGCCCGTGGTGTGGAACGGCACGATGACGTCGATCGCCGCCGACAGCATCTCGAGCAGCGTCCGGTCCTCCAGCGCCGCGCCTTGCGGAGACCCCTTTACCAGGGAAAACAGCTTCTTGAAGCCCTGCACCGGGTTGGCACCGTGGATGGTGGAAATCGAGCCTGGGTGGCCGGACACCACTTCGTTGAGCCAGGTCCAGGCGGCATCGTCGCGCATCTCGCCCAGCAGAATGCGATCCGGCCGCATCCGCAGGCTCGCTTGCAGGAGGGCTTCGGCGGTGACGCCACCTCCCTCGCGTGCCCGGTCGCCCAGGCCGATGCCGCTCTTGGCATAGAGCAGCCGGACATGGTTCTCATGAGGAATGACCAGTTCGAGCGTGTCTTCGATGGTGATCAGCCGCTCCTGCGGCGGAATGGCCGAGATCAGCGTCTTGCCCATCGTCGTCTTGCCGCTGCCAGTCGCACCGCACAGCAGCATCGTCAGCCGGTTGCGTACGCACGCCGCGAAGAAGGCCTCGATGTCGCCTTGATCATAGAACGCCAGCACCTCAGCGTTCTGCCGGTTCTCCGTTTCGCGGCGGGCATCCCAGCGGTTCCAGCGCGATGTGTGATACCGCCTGCCAATATCGGCGAGTGCGGACACCGAGGTTCCCGGCCGGCGGATCGTCAGGCTGACGGTGCCGTTGGGAACCGCGGGCGGCAGGCAGATTTGCAATCGCTCGCCGTCGGGCAGTTCGGTGGCGCAGAGCGGGCTGCGCGGTCCCACGTCCTGGCGGCGCAGCGCGCCGGCGAGGATGGCGATATCCTCCAGATCGTCATAGTCGAGCGGCAGATCATGCCGGGTGAAAAGACCCTTTCGCCGGACGAACGCCTCGCCGGGCCGGTTGATGGCGATGTCCTCGGTCGCCGGATCGTCCAGCCAGGGCAGGACCGGCCTGAGCAGATGGCGCAGCTGCGGGGCGGCTTCACTGGCCATGCGCGGCCCCGGTCAGGCGCAGGTTGTAGACATCGGAAAAGTCGAGGTCGCGTGCGACGAAGATCGCCACATTGTCCCCCTGGTTCTTTTCCAGCGTCGGGGGAATGTTGATGGTCGCCTGCAGGGCGGTGTCGGAGATGTTGGTGCCGTTCGACTGGAACGAATTGAAGAACGTGCCGCCGGATGATCCCGAGTTGGCGGCCAGCGCGGTGCCGGTCTGCAGACCGCCCTGGATCACCGACAGCAGGATCGCCGAACCGAAGCGCTCCCACCAGTGATTGTTGACGCGGCCGGGCAGACCGGAGCGGCCGAGTTCGTCGGTGCCCGGCGAGGACAGCTCGATGACTGCGTGGTCCGGCGTCTCGGCGCGGTCCCACAGCACGAAGACACGATCCTGCCCCTGCACCAGGCCGCGGCCGATCTCGCCGACCACTGTGGTGCCGCGGTCGAGCAGCACGACATTGCCGGTGGTGCTGCGCACGTCCTGCGGCAGCACGCATTTGACGTAGCCGACGAGCTGACTGTCGATCGCCGTCTGCAAGGTGCAGGGGATCATCGTGCCCATGGTCAGCATCATGTCGGGATGCGGCAGCAGCCGGGCCCTGGAGCCGCTCAACACAGTCGGACTGAGCATGGTTGCCAGTGCCGATGGCCGGCCGGCCGGCCGGTTTGCCGGCCCCCCATCGGTGAGCGTGGCCGGCGCCGGCAACGGGGCGGCGGCCTCCGCCACGCCGCCGCCCGAGAAGGCGAAGATCGGGCTTTCCGCCGCTGTCATCTCATGGCCTGGCGGCGCGAAGAGCGAAGGAGCCGGCGATGCCGGGGGTATGGGCAGTGATGCCGGCGTCGGGGCAGGGGAGGCGGGCTGCGCCGGCGGCGGTGTGAACGCTCCGCCACCCGAAAACGCCACCTCGGGCGGCCTGGCCTGCTGGGTGGCCTTGCTGAGCTGGTTGATCCAGATCAAGGCCAGGAAGACGATCAGCACGAGGCCGGCGATGCCGACCTTCTGTACGGCGGTCAGTTGCCGAGACGGCGCGCCCGAGACGACGGATCCCTCGTCGTCGATCCCTCGCGGAAATCCGGCGTTGCGGCTGTCGCTCATGGCGGCGGGTCCTTGACGATGCGCTGCACGTTCGGGCTGGTGGTCTGGGTTTCGGGGTTGCGGCCCACGGGGTCGAACGCCCGGTTCCATATCGCGAGCACGGTATGACCGTCGCGCAGCTGCCAGCTGCGCGCCACCGAGTCGGCCTGCACGAGGTCGCCCTTCACCGCGTAGTTCGGTGTGGCCTCCTTGCCGTCGGGGTTGATGACGAAGATCGAGGGGATGCGGACATTGCCGGGAAAGCGGAACACCGTGCTGTAGCCGTTGTCGAAGACCTCCAGCGGCAGTAGGGTTCGATCGCCCTGGGCGACGTAGTGCCAGTTGCGATCGCCCGAGAACGGGTCCCGCGCCCGCTGTTCCATCTGGTCATGCGCGAGTTGCAGCTGGCGCTGCGCCGCGCGGGCCTGCGCCGCGGCCAGATTCTTCGCCGCTTGCGCCGCCGCCAGGGCGCGCCGCCTTGCGGCTTCGTCGGCCGGATAGGTGAACTGGACGCTGTAGTAGACCCCCGGCGCATCGGCGGCGAGGCTCGCGGCCGCGACCGTCGTGATCTCGAAGACATAACGGCGCATCTCGCCACCCTCGGTCGCGGTCAGCACGATGACCGGCTGCAATGGCAAGGCTTCCTGCGACTTGAAGAACAGGAAGTTGCCTTTCGGCATCGCCTTGAGGTCTTTGCTGTCGGTCACGGCGACGGCGGTGACCGTTTCCTTTGGCCCGAAGCCGACGACGAGCGTCGCGCCGACCGCGGTGGAAAGATGGACCACCTGGTTCGGGTCGTAGGCGAGGATGCGCATGCGCGCGTCCTCCCGGCCCGGGACCGGGTCCTCTGCCGCCTGGGCCGGCGATGCGAGGACCGAGGCGCAGAGCAGCGTCCACGCGAGCCGCTTCATGGCACGGTGTCCTCCGCCGCCTGATAGGAGGTGACGATGACACCGCCGGGGTTCCTCAGACGCAGTGCGACCGGCAGTGCGGCGACGGTTTCGTATTGCAGGGTCGCTGTCCACGTCGTGATCACCGGAGGCTGGCCGGTGAAGGTCAGGATGCGGCGGTAGCGGATCTGCTGCACATTTTCCGAAATGTTTGCGGATGAGATGTGCTGGATTTCGATCGTGCCCTTCCTGCCGACCGTCACTTGCGGCGATTGTCCGTTGGGATAGTTGAACCAGCTCTGGTACTGGATGCGCGGCCCGTCCGCACTCATCCCGGACACCGCGTCATAGCCGTATTGCGCGGTGTCGTAGCTGTAGCCCTCGCGCAGGCGCACATACTCCCACAGCGCCGCGGTGACGACCGCCTGGCTCTGCGTCGCTGGCAGGCGGGAGAGGGCAACCGAGCTGTCGACCGTGCCGTCCGGGCGCACCCATAGATAGACCGGAACGATTCTGGTCAGCGGCAGCAGCGAGGCGATGGTCCAGGCCTGACCCAGATTGGCGACGATCGCGACGGCGGCGACGGCGGTGAGGATTTTCGAGGTCTGCCGTGCCGCCTTGGCTCGCTCATGCTGGAACGATTCGACCTGCCTGTAATAGTCGCCGAGGCCGGCTCGATCGACAGGAAGCGCGAAGTTTTCCTTGTTCATTCGGGCCTGCCGGGCTTGGGGATCTGAAGGTCGGCTGGTGTGGGTTGCCAGTGACCGGGGTTGAGCGCGAAGACCGGCCCGGACGGGGTTGCGAGTTCTCCGGCATTGCTGCATGCGGCCAGCCCGATCAGCGCAACGAGGACCACGAGAGTCTTCACCTCAATCTCCTTCCTGGATTTGAGCCGGGTGCGGAACGGGGCGCGGGGCTAGGCGGTCTTCGGCTTCGCCGCGCCCAGCCTGGCGCCCCGCGAAGCCCCGCCCGCGGCGATGTTGGTCATCATGTTCATGATCGCCGCGCCGGGACTGACGCCCAGGCCGCCGCCCAGCGCTGCGGCGATCGCCGGCAGG
>Ga0302320_10014957_pt1 | contig 15992 bp, 13 predicted proteins | sample Bog_T0_3_FD_202130 | JGI IMG/M metagenome (GOLD analysis project Ga0302320, IMG submission 202130) | Peat permafrost microbial communities from Stordalen Mire near Abisko, Sweden - Bog_T0_3 | ecosystem: Environmental > Terrestrial > Soil > Wetlands > Peat | place: Sweden: Abisko, Stordalen Mire... | reverse complement strand
AGTCCGGGAAGGGGAAATGGCGGGGGAACGCACTGTCCAACATCCACCAGAGGGCGATGGCGATTGGCGGGACTTGCGAAGCCGTGTCCACCCCGAAGAAAGGGACAGTTATTTCGATCCAAGTCCCTTATAAGAGGCGGGACAAACAAGCTCCCGTGGCCGGCGCTCCGCATTAATTGTGCGTTAAGCCTCCTGCTCAGTTGCCGTCACCTTCCCCCCAGCAGACCGCATATCGTAACAACGCCTTAGCATCCTTGAGTTTCAGCTTCCCCCTTAGTTGCGACCGGCTGGCGGAGACGGAGCCTTCGCTGATTTTGAGTTTGAGGGCAATTTCGCGGCTGCTCTTGCCGCGGCCAATCATCTCCAGGATCTCCAGCTCGGAATCCGTGAGTTGATCGAGGGGGCGGGATTCAGCCTCGGACTGCCGCCTTCGCGCCACTCCCTGTGTGCTCTCCATAACTTCTTCGCTGACATAGATGCGTCCCTTCAAAACGTCATGAATGGCATAAACAATCTCATCGGAGTCTTCCTGTTTCATGATGTAGCCATCCCCGCCGGAACGCAGAACTCGGTCCGCATAAAGCGCTTCATCGTGCATGGAAATGACCAGAACTTTGACCGAGCGATTTACCAGGCGAAGCTCCTAGATTAAATCCAAACCGCTTTTTCCGGGGAGACTGATATCCACCAGCACAAGGTCCGGCTTGGTGCGGGCAATGCCGGCCGGCGCCGGGTCGGCGGTGCCCGCCATGCCGCGCACTTTCAGGTCGCCAGCGGTGTTGAGAATTTGGACCAAGCCTTCGCGAAAGGTGGGGTGATCCTCGACAATATATATTTTCTTGGGTGGCGCCGCCAATTTGCCTTTTAACGCAGTGGTCATGAATGATCAGGAATCTTTGCTACTTGGCCGGTCTCAAGCGGCTCATTCGGCTCGAGAAACTTGGTCAAACCTAAGGCCGGCTTCTGACAATGTCAATTCTGTCGTGCTGTACATGCTGGCGACGACCGTACAAAACAAAACGCCAGCCACCCGGCTGGCGCATGTTCTAAGTTCGAGAGACGTTCTTGAGCCGGCTCTGATGACTCCGTTACGCGGCCAGCTTCCTGCGCAGAACGGACACCATGCCCGCGCCGAACGGCATCATCATCAATGCGCCGGAAATCAGCGTAGTGGGCTCGGGAACTGGGGCCACACCAGACACTTGGACGACAAGATCATTGTAATCAAAATCACTGCCGTCTTCGAACGCAATCACGTAGGTCGGATTTGCGAGCGAGGTGTATCCAGAGTTTATATTGCCGGGGGTATTAAGCGTGCCTGTCACTTGGAAAGTCACCATGCGATCCGTGCCCCCATTGAGTGCTGGATCAGAAAACGCCTGAATACTCCCTGAGTTTATCCAATCCATAAACAAAAACGGGTTGCTCGCAGGAGTGAAGGACGTTCCGCCGTTAATCGAGGGCGGATTTCCGGCTGTGCCCTGCCCGCCCACAATCGGTCCAGAAATCGGCGTACCGGAGAGGCCAGCGGTGTAAAGGGCTTCACTATCGCCCGCATAAACAGCAACGAAGTTACCAGACCCGGAAGTACCCATCCACTGGGTCGGATCAGATCCATTGACGGTAATGCGGCTGTAATCGCTACCGTAGAGATACTCCATGATTCCTGTTCCACTTCCTGACACTCCAGTGCTACCGGCGCCATAATAGAGGTTCCACTCAGAACCGGTTCCAGCAGCCGGTTGCGATGGCCAAATATCCTGCACCGTGGCGAAATCGGCATGGCTTGAAGCGGCGGTTAATATCAACCCGGACATTGCAAAAACTAACCTGTTTGTAATTTTCATAGTTTTTTCCGTTTGCATTTTCTGTCTTTTCCCTCGCGGAGGGCGATTTGTCAACCGGCGTCCAAGCCGCAAATCCCTTCTTTCACGCGAGTTCGGTATTTTCTCTCTTTAAGATGTTTCGTGCTGAACACTGCAAATCGCAACGATTACAACAGAACTCCAAGATTCCGTCTATACGGCCGCAGGACATCCTGGTACACTTTTGGGCCAAACACATTCTCCACGGCCAAGAGCAGATCGCGGAGCATGAAAAAGTAAGGCAGAGCGGAACGCGTGTCACGGACTGGAAGCTACCGGGAAGTAAACAGGAACAAACCGACCGCCGTTATTTGAGGTTTCTTGACTGCCTGAATAAGGTCGTTCTTTTCGGTTACGGAAAAACGGTGCGATAGAACCGTTGGGGCGACAAGTTGGAATCGGTTATTTGGAAGGCGCCGAAGGGGTCCGCAGTGACGGTTCCCAAGGTCTGCCAATTGGTTGCCGGGAGGGAACCGGAAAACTCAATCCGATTGGTGTTGTTGGGAAGGCCAGTGCCGCTAATGGAATAGGTTCCGTTGCCAAGGGACGAAATGGTCAGAATCGGGGAAGTGCCCGCGACGATGATATCAACCGGGCCGGAGGCTGAGACCATTCCACCCGCGGACATCGCGGAGGCGGTGAGACAATAAGCGCCCGCAATCACGTTGCTCCAAGTAAAACTGTAAGGGAGCGGTCCGGAGGCTTGGCCCACGGGGCTGCCATTGGCGTAAAACACGATATTGGTAAAGGCGTTGGCGGGATCGAAGACGCTCGCGGTCAGCAGAACATTGGCGGGGTTGGTGAAAAGTGAATTACTTGTCGGCAGGATGAGGGTGACATTGGGGGGTATGGCAGCGGCGTTGAGGCTCTGGAAAATACCCTGGCTGGCGTTGGTATAGGTTCCACTGGCGCTCATTTCCAGGTTTACGGCGCGCACCATATAAACATTTGAGGTGACTACCGGATCCGTATAGTCGGTCGCCGTGGTCACATTGGTCGTCAAACGCGTAAACGGTCCCGCCGCCGTTGGACTGCGATAAACGTGGTAACCGAGCACGGTGTCGGAAGAGGCGGTCCAACTCAGACTAACGCCGCCGACACCATTGGTGAGGACGACCAATGCGGAGGGCGGAGCGACCGGATGCAGACGCAGAGTCGGGTCACCCATTAAGGCGACGTGGATGAAGCCGCTATCGGTATTGAAATCGTACCCACCCTGGCCAAAACCGAGGTTATTCTGGCTTACCAGCGTGCTGAAGCCGACCGTTTGGCCCATCGCCATGTGATGAAATTGCCAGTATGGCCGGCCCGACCATGCGCTCGTGAGAGTGTAGCCGGACGAGGCCAAACCGGCGCGCAAAAAATTGTCTTGCGAATCCCAGTCGCCAAAATAACTGCCGAAGAACATCGTGAAGACCACTTGCGGTGAATTCGCGGCGAAATCGGTGGTGGCGCCGACGCCACCAGAACTCGTGTAAGTTCCTGGGCCGCAACCATAACCCCAGAGATAACTGTTCGTGGCAAGCGTGCCAAACCAGTCAGAGCCCGAAACCGTGTTGCTGGCGCCAAAGAAAGCGGCGAAGTTTCGCCAGCCGGTCACGGCCAAGGGTTCGCCGGTGGAGAGGCCGAAATTGTCATCAATCCAACCACGCCGTTGCGCCGAGATCGCCCGAGTCCGGAAATTATGGTCTTTGTTCAAGTACTGGCGCAGCAGCTCGGTCTCACTCGTGGAGAAGGACGGAAGATTCGCCAGATCAACGCGGCCCACCTGCAAGGTCATCGGGAGCGTCCAAATACTCTGATCGAATTTGCCGTCGCCTGGAAGGTTCCAGTTCCGAGTGTCATCCGCACCGGTCGTGCTGACCGAAACATCGTGCCAAATGTAGGTGTCGTATGGCACATCGGCATAATACAGGTCCGCCGGCCAAGCTCCGAGGTGTTGGGGGATGTGCCCATCGGGCGCAATGGAGCCGGAATAGGGCACTGGGACATGACCCAACAAAAAGACGGCCGCCACATTCGTGGGATCAGCATTATAGTCGGTTCGAACCAGCCCTTTGGCGATGGCGAGTTCGTTGGACCGGGCGGTCCAAATACTGGAGTTCGTATTGGCCGGATCCACCGCCTCACGAGCAATGTCGTGGCGCAAAACCGTCCACCCGTCGCCAACCAAATCCTGCTGAAGGCGGACCAGTTCGTTCGACAGACTCGAACTTTGGGTGTTGTCCACCAGAAGAACGATTTTTCCTCGATAATCCACCAACGGCGCCTGGATGCCAGCGTAAACGTAGCCTTCTCCGGAGTACCCCGACGCCGCTTTGGTTACGCGGTATTCGTAGTTGCTGCCGACCGCGACATTCGAGTCCACGCAACCGATGCTGCTTGCGCCAAGAGAAGCGATGCCGTTGCCCCAAGTGTTGGCGCCGAGCACTTTGCGATAGACCGTGTATCCAGAAGCACCGCCGTCGGTCGGCCAGACCAGTGAGATGCGAGGCGGACTTGCCTGGACGGTGGCACTGACTTGCACAGCGTAGCTTACAGGAGACTGAGCGATGGCAGCGGTGGGACCACAAAGGCCCCCGTACAGGATGACGAGCAAGGATGATCGCATTTCGCGCATCACTGGAGAGTATTCTGGAGAGATGGAGGCCGTCAAGAGGAGCCGATTCAGAAGGGCCCAAAAGTGTACTAAGATGTCCCCAATTTGGATAGAAGGCTGCACCTGGGTTTGCTCTAATGGCACTGTCAAATTGTGTAACGGTTCCTGAAAATGGAACGAAAAATACGGTAAAAAAAATGAAAAAAACAAAATACATTGCTCAAACTCTGGCTGTGGCGACAGTGACGCTGTTGAGTGTCAGTACCGCCAAAGCCCAAGAGGTTAAATATTCAATCAGTGACGGAGGCCTGGAGAGTTTCAACTTAAGCTACAATTATGGTCCTGGCACCGCAAATGATGATTCCGTCAGCGGAGCGTTGGCTGGGGGAATCGCGATTACCAAGCAGGCGGGGGGGTCGATGCCCGGCGGGTTTCCAGCCTCGTATGTCACGGTATGCACCGATATTGGTGGCACTGTGTACGAAGGCAGTACCTATGGTTACGATCTGGACAGTTTCGCTAACCAGGTCGGAATCAGGCCGGAGTGGGGTTTGAATGCCTACGATGGCACTCTCGGAGGTCAGCTGCCGATTGAACAGGGGGAGGCGATCCAAAACGCTGCTCAACTTTTTTACGCTCATTACAGCGTTCTAAGCGGCAGCAGCACAACCGATAAGGCGGCGTTGCAACTGGCGGTTTGGGCGGCTGTTTATGACACCTCCTACGGCGGTACGGTAGCACCAATAGCGACTACTCTCGGTAGCGGTGTCGGTGGTGCTCGGTTTGCGGTAAGCAGCGGAGATTCAGCGGCGATTAGTGAGGCGGATAGCTGGCTTTCGGTGTTGAATGGCACCTATACATATACGGGGAATCTCCTTTTTCCAGATCCTAACACCACTCAAGGCAACGGTGATGGCGAGCCGGTACAAGAGTTGATGATGAGAACCACCGATGCTACCCCCGTCCCGGAGCCAACCACGCTGATCGCAGGTGCGTTGTTTGTCCTGCCGTTTGGAGCGAGCACATTACGGTTCCTGCGCAAGAATCGCACGGCGTAACCGTTACCGACTCGCATTTTCAGCTTCGCCGTTACACATCAGGCCGGTCTTTAAGACCGGCCTGAGTTTTTTTGTTTGGGCCAGTTCCACGGCTATAGTCCGGCTGAACACCTTGGTGGCTTCGACCGAGATTCACACCGTTCATTGGCCAGCTTCTTTAATTGTCATTTTTCGGCTTGTTGACTGGCAGGTTAACAAAGGGCTGGCCTGTCCCGACCAGGAAAACGATCAGCAGTAAGAGGGTCGTAATCGCCAGAGGAGAATCACCGATTCGACGGCGCTCGCCCCTGGCGGACATGGCCACGCAGAGGACCGAAATCGCAAACAGAAATGAGAATCCCCGTTTTACCCACGGTTTGGTGAAGAAGGGCAAGCCGACGGCCATTTCGAGCCACGACCAATAAGATAAAGCCACCCAGAAGACCCCGAAAAGGGTAAGTCCCATGTAGAGCGCCTCGTGGCCAGCGAGGCCACCCGGCCAAATCAAGGGCAAAGTCCCCCGTAGGAAGGGCAGGCGTTCGACCACCCAGCCGTCCTCGTGGGTCATGGAATCCAGGAAAAGATGCGTCCACACCCCGACAAGCAAGGAGAGAACGATGACAAACCAGGAACCAACCGGCCGCTGGCAGGGTGGAAGAAACGCCTGCCTCAAGCCGGCAGGCAGGATTGCTGCAACCGGAGTCCGAACAAGGTAGAAGCCAGCCAGTAGCAGCAGGCCGACCGGCAGACAGAAGGCGAAACTTCCCGGGAAAAAAGTGTGGGAAAAGTCACCGTTTCCAAAACAATAGCCGACATCAGGGCAAAGACTGCCGATGACGAGGGCGGCGAAGTTGAGGCGCTGTGGACAAAAGCGTTTCAGCGGCAGGACTGCAGCAGGATGAGCCAATGGGAAAGGCATTACCTGATTGAGAATGAATAAAAACTCCCCGGATGGCCAGCCGGAACCGCACGATTCGTCGCGGGCTCACGTAAAAGAAAAAGGCCAACCGAATGGATGGCCTCGGCGCGACGGCAACTCCCGTGATGCCACCGCAACGTTATTGTTTAGTCTGTCTTATCTCGAATTCAAACCACCACTTGGAACCGCTCCCGGGAACACGGGGAAATTACTTTCCCGGCTGGCTCAACCGCCGTGAATCCACCATCCGTTGGTCGGCGACACCTCCGAAGCCGTTTCGCTAAACGCCCGTTCTCGCCTTTTCCACCAATCGTCGCTCCTCAGGCAAGAACAGCGCGTTGGTCGAGAGGTCCAAATACTTGCGGGCTTTGGCCGCGTTGCCGTTAGCCTGTAGAACCAAGCCGTAACAATCCGCAATGGAAGGTCTTTCAAGGTCCCGGGGATTGAGTTTTTCCAGAACTTTCTGGGCCGCGGCACTATTTGTGCCCATATAAAGAGAGAACGCATAAGTGGCGGCAAAGGTCGAATTGGTGGGTTGCTTTTCATAAACTTCCCGCGCCAGTTCCTGCGGCATTAATTCCTGCGCGTTGAGCAAAAGAGCTGTCATGGCCAAATTATTCTTGGCATCGAGGCTCGACGGATCCCGTTTGGATTCCTGGTCGTAGAGCTGCATGAGCGACCGCGTTCGCCCGTCAATGAACAAGGCTCGGGAAAGCGCCGCGAAGGCCCACTTCTCCCCGGGATAATTGTTGACAACATTCCAGAGAATATCCTCTCCTTCACTCTCCCACTTCCATTTCGCGGCCAGGCGCAAGAGCATGACGAGTCTCGCCTTCTGGCCGTTGGCCAGTTTAAGAGCCTGCTCCCACTGGGCCTGGGAAGAAGCGGTCAAGTCTTGACCACGAAGAGCGCGGGCCAAAAAAGCGTGGCGGATGAAATCCAACTCGGCCCAATTCTGGTTTTCAATGGTGTGCTGGAGTCCGGTCCAGTTTGCGACCACTGTGTCCGCCTCAGCGATCAATACGGCAATGGACTGATTGGTCTGGGTGTTCTCGGGCAGGCTAAGCAGCCACGCCAGCGCATCCTTTGGCGAAGTTTTCGCCATCTCCCACGTGGCCAGTTCAACAACCTTGCTCTGATTGGTCGTGGCTTCCCGTTGAAAGGTGGCCAGTGTCGGTTTGAAATCCGCGTTCGTGGTGTCCCGCAAAACCTCCAGTCTCAGCATACGATCCGTGAAGTTAGAGTTGGTTTCCTGAACCAATTGCCGGGAGAGCAGCAACCCCAAATCCCGCTGCTTGTGGCTCATGGCGTCAATCGTCAGTTCACGCAAGGCCCTGCAACGCAGGGTCGAATTGGTTGGGTTCGAGGCAAGACGCTGGAGAGCCGCTCGCGCCTCTCCCAGCTCGACCGCATTGGTTGAGTGGAGGCGCACGACTGCCAGATTCAATTGTGGTGCGGGGTTTTGAGGCTCGAGCCGCGAGGCTTCAAGAAAGTACATTTCAGCCTGGGAGATTTGGTTCGCGGCCGATGCCACTGCGCCGGCCAGATTCTGATAGACAGCAGTCTTCTTGTCCGCCGGGTCCACCCCTTCCAGAGCGTTGGTCGCGGACAGGTAATCGCGCATTTCCAAGGCTGTTTGCGCAAGAGCGAGCCTGTCTTCGAGAGAATGGGGGTTGAGTTCCACCACCCGGCTGCGCAAGAGCAGCGCACTGGGCGAACGGGTCGCTTCCGCCAACTGCGCCATGAGGCGGCACGCTTCCAAATCTTTCGGGTTATGACGAAGTGCGTTCCGCAAGCAAAGTTCTGCCTTCGCGATGTTGGCCTTGGCCATAAATCCGCGGGCTTGCCGGATAAGGCGAGCTTGCCGTACGACCACGTACTGACGGTAGCCGGCGTAGGCGCCGCCCAGCCCAAGAAGACCGAGAAACAACCCAATCAGAACGACCTTTTTGGTAATTTTGTATTTCATAAAATCAAATGCGGACGAGCTAAAACTGCCTCACATGGCCAATTTCGACTTTACTTGAGTATGCGGTTGATCGAGTCCCGAGGCAATACTGGGAATGCGCTGTTTCAAATCGGGGTCATATTCCGGCACGGCCTCTTTCAGCAGCAACTTGAGCTGGTCCGGTTCGCATTGAAAAAGGCCACCGCCAAGCCGGCGCAGAATTCGTTGGATTTCTCCCAAATCCAGGGGGGACGAAACAAAACGGAGAATCTTCGGATGGGAGGTCGGCCTAAAGCTCTCCCCACGGTGGGAAATCTCTTCAAACAGCTTCTCACCAGGCCGGATTCCGACAAATTCAATCTGGATATCCTCATCCGGCTTGAGTCCGCTCAGTTCGATCATCTGCCGGGCCAAATCCACGATCTTAACGGGTTTGCCCATGTCCAGGACGAAAATCTCCCCGCCCGTCCCTTGTGCCGCGCTCTGCAGTACCAACATGGACGCTTCGGGAATCGTCATGAAATACCGGGTCATGTCCGGATGCGTCACTTTGACGGGTCCTCCTTCGGCAATCTGCTTTTGGAAGAGTGGGATGACACTGCCGGAAGACCCAAGCACATTGCCAAAACGAACCGCCATGAATTTGGTTTGGCTCTGATGCGAGGCGTACAGTGTCTGAATATACATCTCGGCCAGTCGTTTGGTGGCCCCCATCACACTGGTCGGATTGATGGCCTTGTCGGTAGAAATCAAAATAAACCGGTCCACACCAAACTCCGAAGCCATGTCCGCAAGCAGGGCCGTGCCCAGACTGTTGTTTTTGATGGCTTCACCGGGTTGACTTTCCATCATCGGCACGTGTTTGTGGGCGGCGGCGTGAAAGACCACTGCTGGATGCAAATGGGAGAAGATATCGTCCATTCGGACCTGATCCTGAATGTCCGCGACCAAGGGTATGATGCGATCGCCATGCCCGAGGCCAATCAATTCCTGCTGAATCTGAAATACGTGCGGTTCGGACCGGTCCACCAACAGCAGGTGCTTGGGGGAATAGGTTGCAATTTGCCGGCACAACTCGCTTCCGATGCTGCCCCCGGCGCCGGTGACAAGAACCACCCGATTCTGGAGGACAACCCGGATATTCTCAGTCTCCAATTCGACTTTCTCACGCCCGAGCAAGTCTTGCACCTCCACGTTGCGCAATTGGCTCACGCGCACCTGTCCCAACGCCAACTGATCCAATGACGGAACCGTTTTGCATTGCAAATGAGCCTGGCGCAAGAGCCGAACAATTTCTCCCACTCGTTTGGCCGGCGCCGATGGCATGGCGATAATGACTTCTTTAATGTTCAGCTTCGCGCTTAACACCAGCAACCGTTCCGGCGGCCCAATCACCGGGATGCCATGCACCCGCGAGTTCAATTTACCGGGTTCATCATCAAAGAAGGCAACGGGTTGCAAGCCGTAGCCTGGTTTGAGCGACAGTTCGCGGGCCAGGACAGCGCCGGTATCGCCAGCTCCAATGATTGCGACGCGCCTCGCGCGGTCCCCTTCCTTCTTACTTGCGACCGTAAGTGACTCTCGCAAAGTGCGCAACGAAAGTCGGACACCCGTTAGGCCGACAAGGCAAAACACGAAATCCAGCGCGATGACCCCCCGCGGCGGCGCATAGCCGTCCCGCCAGATGAACCAGGCGATCAGGACTAGAATTGAACTGATCGTCAGGGCGTGGAACATGCGCGCCAGGTCCGGCGTGCTAAAATATCCCAAAAGCGGGGTGAGTTGTTGGAACACTCCCAGGAGAATGAGCTGCACCGGGACCAGCCAAAGCAGAACAAACAACCTCTCCTGACGAAATTCTGGGGGGACCATGAAATCAAAGCGCAGCTCGTAGGAGAGCCACAGGCTGGCCGCCAATTCGATCGCATACAAAAAGAGAAGCACCCAGAAACGCTTTCTTTGTGCCAGTTCGAAGTAGTGAGCTATCATGTAAAATGGGTTGGGGGAAAGTTCAGACTTCCCGCGGTCAGAGCACCGGCCAACCGGAAGCAAAAGTCACCTTGACTGGCACGCCTTTCAGCATTTCGCGAATTTGCTGGAGGCGGGCCGAGTCCTTTTCTGGAATCGCCACGATGACCTCGTCAATCTGGCTTTGCCAATGCGGGCTCAAAAGGCATTCGGGCATCCCCACGACCGGAATATCATACGGTCTTTTATGCCAGGTGCGTGGGTTATCATCAAAAAATGCCACTACCTGGTTGCCCCTCTTCGCCCGTCTGCTCAAGTCAAGCGCCAGATTTGTGGCCAGCTCGCCAGTGCCAATGATGGCGACCCGCCTAATTCGCACCGGGAATTCCGATACGATTTTCGAGGAGCGCTCCCGGATCAATCGAACCGCCATCCGGACTCCGCAAAGAGCAAAAAAGGAAAGGACAAAATCCATGATGAACAGATTCCGAGTCGGGATTAGTTTTCCCAATGCGAGGTAACACAGGACAATTTGCAGCCCCAAAGCCATGAGCAATGCGGTAACCGTTCGCCTCATTTCCGGAATGCTGAAATAGCTCAACAAGCCGCGCATCTGTCCCCGCCAGAGCAACAGGATCAGTTGCGGTGACACCATCCACACCGCGCACCGCTTGAATTCGACGTAATCCTGGGCTGTCGCCTCGAAGTCAGAGCGCAACTCGTAAGAAAGCCAAAGGCCAGCGGCCAGCGCGATGGCGTAGATGATCAATACACCCAGCCAATACGGGCACATCGTCTGCACGATAATCCAGATGTCCCGGATTACGCTGGCGTGTTGCGCATATTTGAGGTTCAGGTCAATTTTCTTCGGCACGCAGTGCCGGAGATAGAAACCCTCCACGTCATCGCAGCCAGCCAGCAGCGATTCTTCATCCCGAAACAACATGGTGGCCATGTCCGTGATGCCCGGCTTGAGTCTGAGTATTTCACGCTGCTCAGGGGTGTAGCGATCAACATATCTCTGTACCTCGGGCCGAGGTCCGACGAAGCTCATGTCCCCAACCAACACGTTCCACAATTGCGGCAATTCATCCAGTTTGATTTTTCGCATGACACGCCCAATCCGGGTGGTTCGATTGTCACCTTGCTTGGTAACCAGAGCGCCCATTTTGTCGGCGTTGACGATCATCGAGCGAAATTTCCAAATGAAGAATGGTTTTCCGCCTTTGCCGACGCGTTGCTGGAGGTAAAAGACCCGGCCACCATCTCCCAACTTGATCAAGAGGCCCAACAGGCAGGCCAACGGCAGAAACAGCACGATCCCGATTGCGGCGAAAACGATGTCGAACAGCCGCTTGGCCATCTGATAGCCTCGGCGGCTTTCACCAATTTCGAGCTTTCCACTTGTGCCTTCGCTCTCGGCAACAATAGCCGGTGAGGGTTGGGTGGCAGGACTTCGAGCTTCCATGTTTGTTCTTCTCGCGGCAGCGTCAGCGATTCGCCTGAGGACTTGCGGACACCCGCCGGTGCAAACGGATGATGTCTTTGATTGAGTCGCAGACTTGTCGCACATTGTCTTCGCTCATGTCGGGATAAAGCGGAAGTGTGATGATCTCCGGATAGAGCGAAGCCGCGATGGGCAGGTCTCCCGGCGCGAAGCCGTAGGTTTCCCGGTAATAAGGATGCATGTGCAAGGGCATCCAATGCACGGAGGTGCTCACCCCTCGCTGGCGCAGTTCGGTGATGAACTGGGCGCGATCAATCTGCAACCGATCCAGCTTCAACCGGATGACAAAAAGGTGCCAGGAATGATCCCGATTCGGCTGAGACTTCGGAAGGATAATTTCTTCAACGGGATCAAGAAGTTCCCGGTATTGGTTGACGATGCTTTTCCGGCGCTGGTGGAACAAGTCCGCCTTGCGCAACTGGTGAATGCCGATGGCCGCAGCGATGTCGGTCAGGTTGTACTTGAATCCGGGAGCGATGATTTCGTAATACCAGGAGCCTTCACCCGTGTAGCGTTTCCAGGCGTCGCGTGAAATGCCGTGCAAGGACATCATGCGCATCCGGTCGGCATACTCCTCGTTGTTGGTGCAAGCCATGCCGCCTTCGCCCGTCGTGATCGTCTTGTTGGCGTAAAACGAATAGCAACTGATGTCCGCTCCAGTCCCCACCGTCTGCCAGGGCGCAGTTTCCGTCTCGCGGAACGAGGCCGGGCAGCAATGAGCCGCGTCTTCGATGATCTTCAAGTGGTAACGTTGGGCCAACGCTCTCACGCCGGCAACGTCACCGATTTGTCCACCGTAGTGAACCGGCATGATGGCGGCAACTGACTGGCCCGCCGCCAGAGCGGATTGGATCTGCCGATCCACATCGGATAGATCGAGATTGAAATCTTCAACCCGGCAGTCCGCCAGAATCGGTCGCGCCCCCAGATAACGAACCACCTCCGCCGTCGCGGCAAAGGTCATCGTGGGCACGACGACACCCTCGCCCGCCTTGAGGCCGATGGCTTCCAGGGCCAGGTGCAACGCGGCGGTGCAGGAATTCACCGCGACTGCGTGCCGGTGTTTGAGGTAGTCAGCAAAGTCCCGCTCGAATTGCTTCGTTTTTGGCCCAGTCGTCAACCATCCGCTCTTGAGCGTCTGCACAACTTCGTCAATTTCCTCCGGTCCGATGCTGGGGCTGTAAAACGGTATTTTTAACATGAACTTTGAATGGATCGGCCAGAGCACCGGCAACGACTATCGGGTCAAATGGCTGAAGCTCGTCTGGGGTTTGGCTTGTCGAATGACAAAATCCCAAACCCCGTGTAAAAAACCGATTCCGTATCCGAAATGATAGCAAGCGAAAACCATGGGCAGGGCCGGCAGCAGCTTCCATTCTGTTTTCCAAGCCGTAGTAACCGAGGCCAAGAGGAGGGCGAGGGCGTAGCTGCCGAGAGCCATGATCAGTGTAAAAATAGCGAAATGGAAAAACGGAGACAGGACGCCGAGGACTGCCAACGTGAGGACAAAGCCGCCCGGCACAAGGTGTCGTGGCGATGCCGGCAAGCGGTGTTTTTGGATGACCCGCACTTTCCAATAGCCGTATTGTGCGTACTGGTTGAACAAGGCGCGGAGCGATCCCCGCGGCTTGTACCAACTTCGAATTTTCGGGCTCTGCCAGATCTTGCCCCCAGCGCGGCTGATTCGCAGGTTGTGCTCGTCATCCTGATTACGCACCAGTTCCTCGTCGAAGTACCCGAACTGCTCGAAAGCACTTCGGCGCCAGCAGCCGTAAGTCACCGTGTCCACATAGCCTTCGTAATCTGGATCGTGAAACTTGGCGCCGCCAACGGAAAAACGTGAATGGTATGCGGCTGCGATTGCGCGCTGGATGTAGCCATCGGTTTTTGTCCGCGCCGGGCCGCCCACATTGTCCGCGTTGGTCTGGTGTAGTGCCTCGAGACAACGCAGAAGATAGTCCGGCGCGTACTCGGTGTGCGCATCGGCGCGCACAATGACCTCCGCTCGCGCCGCCCGAATGGCCGCATTAAGTCCGCTGGAGGCGATTCGCCCGGGATTATCAATCACCCGCAGCTGCGGATTCTTCGCCGCCATTTCTCGGAGGATCAGCGCAGTGCCGTCGTCAGATTCCCCATCTGCCAACACGACCTCAAAACCACCCACCGGCGCCTCAAACGCCAAAAGCCCTGTCAAACAGATGTTCACATGGTCTGATTCGTTTCGGCACGGCACCACCACTGAAACCGCGGGACAAAGACCTTGGGGGATTGATTGAGCTTGAAGTTTCTCCATCAGACATGATACCGCCGCCCCTGGCGGAGCCGGTCGCACAATCGCTGCGCCCAAAGGTTGCCCGACACTTTTGCCTGTAGAATTCGTGGCGAGTCGTAAGCATGCACCTCCACCCGCGGAATCTGAAAAGGAGGAGTGTCCTGCTGGACCAAGCCCAAATCCGTCGTAACCGCCAGTTGGTAACCAGCGTTGCGGACGGCTTCGACGTAAGCCGCCCTCACCTGTCCCAACCGGCTGTCTCCATACGGGTAGGCGTAGCAGGAATGGTGATCTTCTCCCAAATGCGCCCTCAGACTTTCGCGTGAAAGCATGGCCTCTTCCGCCAATTGGTCATCCCCGACCATTGCGGCATTAAAGTGATTGTGGGAATGTGACCCCACGGAAACCAAGCCGGAACTCAGGCATTCCGCGAGCTCGGTCCAGGTGATCGGGCGCCACGCCAGAGAAGGTATCCGGAGACGGTTTTTTTGCCCCCATCCGTCAAAGGGATAGGGCTCTTCCGTACCCACATAACGAGTCGCGACGAAAAGTGTGGCCGGGATACGATAACGTTCCAACAGGGGCAGCACGTCATGGCGAAAATTGGCGAAACCATCATCAAATGTGATTACTACCACCGGCTTGGATTGCATGACCGAATTCCGCGGCTGGAATACTTCTCCCAGCCGGACACATTCGGCATTTTCGGCCAGCCATCGAAGTTGTTTCTCCAGCCGGGAAGGCGTCGTATTCCAGTCATCCACCAGAAGATCAAAAACAGCCGTTTTTGCCACGCGATGATACATCAGGACGCACGCTCCGGACGCAACCGGACTTGAAAATGACGATGAAGCTACTGCGGCCAGGCCGGCAGCGTGTTTCACCGAGTGTTTCAAGAGCATTCCGCCCAACATAAAAATCTTGTCCTGTTACGTTGTCTTGGAAGATGACGCAGCAACTCTCGTATTTGAAGATCCATCCGTTGCCCTGCCCACCTGTTCAGTAATCCAGCGCGCCTGAGTTTGGACTGCGCGCGACAACTCAAATTGTTCCAGAAATCGGCAACGGGCGTTTCCAGCCATTTCAGCCCGGAGATTCTTGTTTTCCACCATTTGAATCATGCGCTGGGCGAGCGCCCGATGATCGCCAGGTGGAAACAGGAAGCCATCCACCCCATCCCGAATGATCTCCGCAATACCACCGGTGTTGGCCCCGATCACCGGAACTCCTACCGCCATGGATTCAATGTTGACCAGACCAAAGGCTTCATTCCGGCTGGGCACGACCGTGGCCCATGAACCAGCCATTCTCGACAAAACCTGTCGGTGAGGCAGATAACCGGCAAAACTGCACTTCCTTCGCACGCCAAGTTGGTCTGCCAGTTTCTCGCAGGAATCCATCCCGGGGCCGTTGCCGACAAACTCAAGAGCGACGTCAGGATGGCCTCGAACCACTTCTGCCAGCGCCTTCAGCAAAATGTCCTGGCCTTTGGATACGGCGAAACGTCCCGCGCAGAGAAACTGGAATGAACCCGGACGATTCGCTCCGAGCACCGGAGGCAGCACGGAATTCGCCATCGGATCGGCCAGGGAGTTCCAAAATACCTGGCACTTCTTGAGCGGCACGCCAAAGTTCTCGTTCAGATCCTCTCTCGCCGCATTCGAATTGGCAATGGTGTGAGTGGCAAAGCCAAACGGAATCCGGGCCCGTAGTCTGAGCAGGCGCAGCCGAAAGGGACGGCCAGGGTCATCTGCCTCGACTTGCCTCGACAAAGTGTGGTGCCAGTGGATTCTCACCGGCACGCTTCTGAGCGCGCCGACGGTCATCATGATCGTCATTGCTCCGAAATTACTGACCACGCAGCAGGGTCTGACTCG
>Ga0302320_10014956_pt1 | contig 15992 bp, 13 predicted proteins | sample Bog_T0_3_FD_202130 | JGI IMG/M metagenome (GOLD analysis project Ga0302320, IMG submission 202130) | Peat permafrost microbial communities from Stordalen Mire near Abisko, Sweden - Bog_T0_3 | ecosystem: Environmental > Terrestrial > Soil > Wetlands > Peat | place: Sweden: Abisko, Stordalen Mire... | reverse complement strand
GCCGCGGAACGTCTTTGGCCTCCGGCGGCAGATAGACGATTGCGTTCGAACTGCTGTCGCGGATCACATTTTGCCCGTCGCGATAAGGCGTCGGCTTGACACGCCTCCGGCCGCTGCCCATGACTAGAGCATGGAGCCTGCGCACCGCCGTTTCGGTCACCCGCTCCCCGCGCGCCGCCAGACGTTCCACCTCATCCAGCGCGGCATAATAGCCCTTCACCTCGTTTTGGTCGCGTTCCCGTCCAGGGAAGTGCTGGTCCGCTCCGATGACCCGCGCGATCTGTTCCTGAGTCAGGCGGTTGCCCTCGATCATCGTCGAATAGTGAGTGGAAAACAACCGGGCAGTCTCCCGCAGACGGGCCAGCACTCGGGTCGTGACCGGCAGGGTGAGAACAGCCTGCCGCGCGGCCTCGATCCGCATGAGCGCGCGGGCGATGGCCGGCGTGATGGTGAAAACCGGAGCGAAGCTGTCCTCAAGTTTCCCGGCCATAGGGCCTTTGGATTCGGCGGCTGGATTGCCGATAACGTGCCGTTATCCTGCCGTTATTATACCGACAATATGCCGTGATTGAACGGGAATCTTCAGTCGCTCAGTACTTCGGCACCCTGGGGTCGATTTCGTCGCTCCAGGCCAGGATGCCGCCGGACAGGTTGACGACCCTGGGGTAACCGGACTGCACGAGGAACTCCGCGATGCGCTGGCTGCGGCCGCCGGCTTTGCAATGCACGATGACTTCGCGGTCGCGGTCGATTTCGGCCAGGCGGTTGGGGACGTCGTTCTGGGGGATGAGCTTGCCGCCGATCTGGGCGATCTGGTACTCGAAGGGTTCGCGGACGTCGATGAGTTGCACATTCTCGCCGGCGTCGATGCGGCGCTTGAGTTCCTTGACGGTGATCTGGGGAATTCCGTTCTTCAAGACTGGCTCCTGACTGGATGTTGGCGGCGGCTCGGGCACGATGCCGCAGAACTGCTGATAATCGATGAGCTGGGTGAGGGTGGGATTGTCTCCGCAGATCGGGCATTCCGGATTCCTGCGCAGCTTGAGCTCGCGGAAGCGCATGTTGAGCGAGTCGACTAGCAGCAGGCGGCCGATCAGCGGCGTGCCCTTGCCGAGAATCAGCTTGATGACTTCAGTGGCCTGAATCACGCCCACCAGTCCGGGAAGAATGCCCAGCACTCCACCCTCGGCGCAACTGGGAACCAGGCCCGGCGGCGGAGGCTCGGGATAGAGGCAGCGGTAGCAGGGACCGTCCTTGGTGGCGAAGATGCTGGCCTGGCCTTCAAAGCGAAAGATCGAGCCGTAGACGTTGGGCTTGCCCAGCAGCACGCAGGCGTCGTTGACCAGGTAGCGGGTGGGGAAGTTGTCGGTGCCGTCGGCGACGATGTCGTATTCACCCAGGATCGAAAGGGCGTTGGCGCTGGTGAGCATGGTGTCGTGCTTCACGACGTTGAGCGCCGGGTTGAGGGCCTTGAGTTTCTCTTCAGCGGAATCGAGCTTTTTGCGGCCGATATCGCGTGTCGAGTGGATGATCTGGCGCTGGAGGTTGGAGGCATCGACGACGTCGAAGTCGACCAGACCAAGGGTTCCGATGCCCGCCGCGGCCAGGTAAAGAGCCAGCGGAGAGCCCAGCCCGCCGGTGCCGACACAGAGCACCTTGGCGGCTTTCAGCCGTTGCTGGCCCTCCATGCCCACCTCGGGCAGGATCAGGTGACGCGAGTAGCGCGAAAGCTCGTCGGCAGTGAGTTCGGGAAGCGATATGGAATCGGCGATGGACATGGATTCAATTCTCGTATTGGTTTGCCGGGGGGGAACTTCGGCTCTTCTTATGATGAACCAAGACGGGGATTGGATGAAGTGATTGTTCCGGAATGTGAAGCGCAGGGGTTGCGGGAGGCCCTCGCCAAAGCGTTTTCGCTTCACCTATTGACAGCGCGGCCGTGTGCAAGGCGGCTTTTTCTTCGGGAAATTGCAGCCGGCGGCAACGGTGTGCGAGATTGGAGATACCGTGAGGGTGCCGAGCCGTTCCAGATCCTCTAGAGACAGGAAAGCGAGCATGACCCGAAAATCCCGCCATCCCGACAACCATCCTGGATTCAAACAAACGCTGGCGCAGTTGCGCGCCCATGATTTTGAAGTCACGCCCTTTGCCGGAACCGCGGGCGGAACGCTGGTGAGCAAACATGGAGCCGGCGCCGTGCTGGTAGCGGCTGAGGGTGCTCCGGCGGCGTTCGCGATCGGTCCGGGCATCCTGGTGAAGGGGGAAGTGAGTCGATTGCTGGATCGTGGCTACCAGAAGTTCATTAAGACTTCCCAATATGAGATTCCTGCCTCGGCTACAGAATTGCAGGCAATTCATACATTCAGCGAGGAGCTGAAGCAGGTAAGCGGCGCGATCAGCCTGTACAACGAGTCGCTGGGAACCACGAGCGACGTGTATGAGTACGACCGGTTGCAGGGCCGGGAAGCGGAGCAGCCGGCGGCGGAGCAGCCGTGGGAGCCTGGGGGCGGGCACTGATTGCTGCCCGGAGCCGGTATGAGCTTGAACGTCCGGCGAGGCCGGCCATGGAAGAGCGAGAGAACGCGGATGGCCTGTCGGCGCAGGAGTTGGAGCGGCGGGAGATGCCGCGCTGCGCGGTGGACGAAGAAGCCAATCTTCTGCTGGTCAATCACGGTTCCTCATTTTCATGCCGAGTGGTCGAGTTGAGCTTGAGCGGATGCCGGATGAGGATGCGGCAGCAGCTTCGCGACCCTCTTAACGCGGCGGTGGAGGCAAGTTTCAAAGTTCAGGGCATCGCTTTTCGGCTGGGCGGCCTGCTCGAGTGGACAGCGGGCGCGAACCTGGCCGGGGTCAGCTTTGGGCCGATGAGCTCGCGGCGCAGAGACGACCTGATGGAGGTGCTCTGCGAGGTGGAGGCAAAGAACGCCGCCGAAGCCGAAAAAGAGGCCTCTCAAGCACGGCTGCATGAAGACGGCGAGCGGGCGCAGATCCCGCCCGGCCCAAGGGTTGCGGCCGAGGAGATAGCGTCGAAAAACAAGCCCGTCCCCATCGACAGGCCGGTCTTATCTCCCAGGCCCTTCGCCGGCGCAGAAATGATATTCGCGGCAACGCCATCGCTTCCGGCAAAAACGCACTCGGCGCCTCAGGCACGGGCCCTGGAAGCGGCGGTGACCAAACCGGCGAGTCCGGTTCCGGCGGCCCCAGTTCCGGCGAGTCAAATTCCGGCGAGTCAAAATTCGGCAGGCCCAGCCCCGGTGGCGCTCAAGGGGCCCGAGCGGCGCGCGGACAAACGCTGCGGCGTCGACACCTCGGCGGTCATCGACCTGGTGAAGATCGGCTCGAAATTGGAGGGGCAGATTCTCGATTTGAGCGTGGGCGGCTGCCGCATTCACACCGTGGAGCGGTTTCCGGTTGGGATATACACGCGGGTCGAGACTGAATTCCGGCTGCAAGGGCTGCCCTTCCGGCTGGGCGGAGTGATTCAGGCCATCCACAATCGGAATCTTGTCGGGATTCGCTTTCTGGACGTGAGCCCGCGCAAGCGGGAGCAGGTGTCAGAGCTGATCGATGAGATTGTGGAGATGCGCGCAGCCGGCGGGCCGGATGAATCAACGGCCCAAGGCCAGCGCTGACGCCGGGTCAGCGCCTGTGCGCGCGTTCCCGCTGCAGTTCGCGGTAGAGCGCGCTTTTTGATTGGCCCATCTCGCGCGCCAGCCGCTTCAAGGCTTCCTTCTCATCAACGCCGGCTTCGCTCTGGATGCGGTCGAGGCGGACGGAGAGCTTTTCGGCAGCGGTTGACGCGGTTGCGGCGGTTGCGGCGGGAGGCTCGACGACCAGCGTGATTTCGCCGCGGATGCGGTCACGGCCGGCCAGATCGCGGCGCACCTCGGCCACGGTCCCGCGCAGGAACTCCTCGTGTATTTTGGTCAGCTCGCGGGCCAGGGCGACGCGCAGGCCTGCGCCCCATACAGCCTCAAGATCGGCGAGGGTTTCCAGAATGCGGTGCGGAGCCTCGTAAAAAATGAGCGTGCGCCCTGAGGCATGCGCAGGCGCGTGGGGTTGTTGGCGCAGTTCATCGGCGAGAGCCTCAAGGCGGGTACGGCGCGCTCCGGCTTTTTCCGGAAGGAAGCCGAGGAAATGGAACTCGGCCGTGGGCAGGCCGGAAGCGACCAGCGCGCTCAGAGCGGCATTGGCTCCGGGGATGGGAAACACCGGCACGCCGGCGGCGATGGCTGCGCCGGCCAGCCAGCTTCCAGGGTCGCTGATGCCGGGCACGCCGGCGTCGGAGACCAGCGCAATGGCGCTTCCGCGCTTTATTGCCGCGATCAATTCAGTCGCACGAGAAAGCTCGTTGTGCTGATGGCAGCTCACGGTGGGGGTCGCGATCTGAAAATGGTTGAGCAGCTTTTGCGTCTGGCGCGTGTCTTCGCAGGCAATGCGGTCCACTTTGCGAAGCACATCGAGGGCGCGCAGGGTGATGTCGCCGAGGTTGCCGATGGGAGTGGCCACCAGGTACAGGCCGGGAGCGATGGCCGGGATCGGAATTTCCGGGCTGTCGGGCACTTTCAGTCTCCGGATTATTGGCGTACTTCCTCGCGCTCCATGCGGCGTTGCTCCGACAGCAGAGACATGGAACTCATGAGGTTCTGCACGCTGACGATGCCCACCACGCGGCCGCTTTCGGTGACCGGAATCAGGGCCAGTCCATGGCCGGCGGTGAGGCGGCGGATGGTGGTGCCGAGAGTGTCTTCGGGGCGCGCTACCTGGAAGGCGCGGGACATCACGGACTGGACGTAGCCGTTGCCTTCGTCGCGGAGTGCGTCGACGATGCGCTGCCGGGAGACGATGCCGACCAGTTGCGGGCCGCGGACCACGGGGAAATCCTCCTGCAGGGAGTGCACGCAGCGGATGAGCGCGTCGGCCAGCGTGTCGGAGGGCGAGAGCGTGGAGAAATCGGTGAGCATCACCTCGCGCATGCGGACAGTATCCACCACGGACTGGAAGAAGACGCCCTGGTCCTCGATCTGCGCTCCGATCATGATGAAGAAGCCGGCCAGGATCAGCCAGGGATTATGAGCCAGAATGCCGCCGAGCATGGCGGCAAGGGCCAACCCCTGTCCCAGGCCGACGGCGGCGCGGCCAGCGGGGCCGAATCCGTGCTGGTGGGCAAAATTGTTGCGAATCAGCCGCCCGCAGTCGAGCGGGTAAGCGGGCAGCAGGTGCAGCAGGCCAAGGAAGGCTTGCATCCAGACCATGCTGCGCAGCAGGTAGGCCGCAGTGATCAACGGCAGCGAGATAATGCGGACGTTGCCGTCGGCGCCCAGAATCGAGGCGGCTATCACCAGGGCCGCGACCCAGTTCGCCACCGGTCCCGCGAGCGCGAGCGCGTACTGTCCGGCGCCGCGGCTGGCGATCTCCTGGCTTTCGGGATTGGCGTAGGCGAAGAGGCCGCCGATGGGCAGCAGCAGGATGGCGCGTAGGCGCAGACCGAGCCAGGCCGCCACCAGCAGGCGCGCAATTTCGCGCGTGGCTACGGCGGCGATCAAAATGATGAAGAGGCACACGCCGCGCGGCCAGTCATCTGCGCCGCTGATGGCCAGGAATACGAAGACCAATAGCGGGAAGAAGACATGGACGCGCATTTCCACGCCCATCCACCGGCCCATCGGGATTGACCAGCCTCGCATAGTTCGATTGTAGAGGGTCGCGCTCCGGTATGCTGGTTGGCGTGCGGATCATTGCGGGAGCGTTTCGTTCGCGGCGGTTGGATGCCCCGGCGGGGTTATCGACACGGCCCACCAGCGACCGGCTGCGGGAGACATTGTTCAACGTGCTCGCGCCCAAAATCCAGGGCGCGGCCTTTCTGGATCTTTATGCCGGATCGGGCGCGGTGGGACTGGAAGCGCTGAGCCGAGGAGCCGCGCACGTCACCTTTGTTGATAGGGCGCAGCCGGCGCTCAAAGTGCTGCGCGGAAATCTGGCCGGCCTGGGAATCAGCGCGGGATTTCACATTGATGACGGAAGCGTGGGCGCGTTTCTTCGCGCTTCCATAAAGGACAGTTCAAAATCAGGCAAGGCCGGCGCTAAGCGAGGACGGTACGAAGTGCTTTTTCTTGACCCTCCGTATGACGCGGCCGAGGAGTACGAAACGACGCTGGGATTGCTGGGTGGCGCGGCTGCGGGCGTGCTGCATGCGGACGCGGTGGTGATTGCGGAACATCGGCGCAAGCAGCGGCTGGAGGAGCGTTACGGGTTGCTTGAACGCGTCCGGCTGCTGGAGCAGGGCGATGCGGCGTTGAGTTTTTACGCGGCCGCAGCACCAGCCGCCGATTGAGAGCCATGCTGAGCCGGGTAAATTGGTCTCAACCCGCAGTGGCTGGAACCGCGGAGCCTGAAAATTCCAGGGTGACTACGGTGATGTCGTCCGACTGGCCGAAATCGCAGGCGGCCTGGGCGATCTGGGCGGCCGATTCAACGCTGATCGTGCGGGTGCGGTCAAAGCCGAAGAGTTCGCCGGAACGGGACTGGGCCTCGACAACGCCGTCGGAGACGAATGTGAGGCGGTCGCCGGGCGCCAGCCGCAGCGTGGCGCTTTCGTAGCGTACCCCAGCGGCGATGCCAAGGGGCAGCGAGCCGGGAACGCCGATTTCTTCTCCTTTAAGGTAGGGCGGCAGGTGTCCGGCGTTGGATACAGTGAGCAGGCCTTCGGCGTCGATGTGGGCGGCGAGGCAGGTGGCGAATCCGCCCTGCAGCCGGCCGATCATGCGTGCGTTGAGCGAAGCCAGCATGGTTGCGGGATCGGCGCCGTGCGCGGCCTCGGCGCGGATGGCGCCTACCAGCACGGAAACCATCATGGCCGCGGGCAGGCCTTTGCCGCTGACGTCGCCCACGACAATCAGCACGCCTCCCCGGCCGTCGGCAATCTGCTGGAAAAAGTCGCCGCCCACTTCCTCGGCCGGCTTGTAGATGCACTCGACGGCGAAGCCCGGGCACTGCTCGAGTTCAGCGGGTAACAGGAGTTGCTGAATCTGGCGCGCAGCCTCAAATTCGCCGGCCAGCCACGCCTCGCGGCGGCGGGCGCGCGTGAAGCGGAGGATGAGGAAGACCAGCAGGGCGAGCAAAAAGATGAGGTGGAGCAGAATGCCGGGCTGCACGGTAAATGGCGGCAGCGGGAGCGGCACTTCGAAGACGCGCGGGACTCGCGTGAATCCCGCCTGGGCCAGGATGATGGCAATGTTGTCTACGAAGTAGAAACCGAGATCGAGGCAGGTGGGTACGATCAGGAGGCGGGCGTCGGGGTTGCCGCGGATCGCGCGCTCTACCAGCACGGCCAGAATCCATGCGACGGCGGGCACCAGGAAGAGAATCTGGATGGAGGACGAAGCCGCTACCGAAAGCCAGCCGGGCCAGTAAAGGATAGCCGCGATTGGGCTGAGTGCGGCGAGAATCAGCGCGAAACGTCCCACACTCTCGATGCGGGCGCGCAGAACCAGCGAAAAGAAGCACAGTGCCGCGCAGATATTGATGGCCATCAGCGTGCCGTCGAGCAGGTCGTTGATGGGGACGGCCGGCCAGAAGTAGATCTGCTCGCTGACAAACAAAATGTTGTCCGCGGACTGGGCCAGCAGCATGGCGGCGAACCAGAGATATTCGCGCTCCCCGGGCCGGATGACGAACAGGCAGAGGATGGCCAGGCCGACCAGCGCGGCGGTGATGCTGTAGGAGTACGCGTCGACGTATTTCACGTTGTGCGAGAGACGGTGATGCTCCTGTTCGATGGTGAGCAGGGCAGGGTCTCCGGCCAGGTTGCCGGGTATGTAGCTTCCTCCGCCCACATAGGCGGCCCAGATGGGCGCGTGCCACACGCGGATGGCCACATGCACCGTGCGCCCGGCGGGACTTCCGGCCACGGTGAGCGGGTGAAGGTGGTAGCGGAATTCGGTGGCCGGAATTTGGTTGGGGGGCAGTTGGCCCGATCCGCCCACCAGGCTGCCATCCACGTACACCCGGTATGAAGTGACGATGGGAGCCAGCAGCAGCGCCGCGGGTTTGCCGCTGGCCGGCAACTGAAGGTTGAACCGGTACCACGCGTAGCCGCTCAGGCCGGTATAACCCTGATCGGACCATGGTTCGCCGCTCTTGATCAAGGGCCAGGCGGAGTCGTCGAAGTCCGGCGCGGCCCAGGCGGGCGTTCCGTCGGCGACGGGCGAGTCGCCCGGATGGAAACGCCACAGGCCGTCGAGCGAGATCACAGGATCGCGGCCGCGGTCAAGGTCAAAGGACTGGGCAAACGACCTTGCCGGCAGCCAGGCTGCACAGATTGCCAGCACGAGCACGGCGAACCGGTGAAGTGAGCGACCGAAGCGCATGGAGCGATTTTCCCTCGGGGAGATTGCCAAGCGTGGCCTGATGCTACGTGGCTCGATGCTAAATGGAGACCAGCCGATTTGCACAGCGGGATTGTTGCCGTGAGCCGGGCGAGCGGAGACGCGGCTACAATGGGGCGCATGAAAATCAATGGATTTCTGGTGGGGATTGCAGCGCTGGGGCTGGCATTGGCAGCCGGCTGCGGTTCGTACGCACAAAAGGCGGTTTCAGCGCCGGTGGCTGCTCCGGCGCAGGTTAAGGCTGGGACGCCGCAGCTTGTCATTCTCGATACCGATATTGGAGACGACATCGACGACGCGTTTGCGCTGGCGTTGGCGTTGAAGAGCCCGGAGATCAATCTGGTTGGGATTACGACCGAATACGGGGACACGGAACTGCGGGCGAAGCTGGTGGAACGGTTTATATCGGCGGTAAGTTGTCAGAACATTCCCGTCATTCCCGGCGGTCCGACGTCGCATACGAACTTATTCACCCAGGCCGCCTATGCGCGAGGGGAGGCAGTCGGCAAGGCGCCCCTTCTCGGTGAGGCGCCCCTTTCCTGTCGCCTCGCCTATCTTGTCGATGAGAAGGAGGAAGCTCGCCTGGCACGCGAGCGGAAACGCCACGATGCGGCTGGCTTATTGCTGCGTAAGATCAAGGCGCATCCGGGCGAGATCACGCTGATCGCCATCGGCCCGCTCTTCAACGTGCAAGCCGCGATCGCGCGTGATCCGGCGACATTCAAGAAGTTGAAGCGGGTAGTGCTGATGGGCGGCAGCGTCTATCGCGGATACGGCGGCGCGAACGCGCCTCCCCAGCCCGAGTGGAACATCCTGAACGATCCGGATGGGTTGAAGGCGCTGCTTGGCTCTGGCGTGCCGGTCTTCATGATGCCCCTCGACTCGACGCAGGTCCCTCTCGATCAAAAGGCTCAGGCGGCGATCTTCAGCCACGGCTCCCCGCTCACCGATCAATTGGCGCTGCTTTATCACGAGTGGTCGGGGACTGGGGAGTGGAAGACGCCCACGCTCTTCGATCCGGTGGCCGTGACCTATGCGATTCGGCCGGATTTGTGCCCCGCGACCCCGATGCGGATTGAAGTCGACGCAAAGGGCAATACGCGTCCCGTTGCGGGCGCGCCCAATGCGGAGGTGTGCCTGCGCTCGGACGAGAAAGGCTTCCTGGACCTTCTCTTGAGCCGGATTCTGAAATAGGCCTCGATTTGTGTCGCACATAAGATGCGTGGAATCATTTGTTTGTGGCGCCGAAGGGGAGAATTGGAGTTTTCCAGAATGTGCTGTGAGCATGGTCACTTCCAACTCCATTGACAGGGGAGGAAAGTTAGAGAAAAATAACCGGTCGAGAGAAATCGAACCACTGAATGCCGTCTACGGAGGAAATGTGAAAAACGCACGGAAGTTGCAGGCTCTGGGTACGTTGGCGCTGTTGAGCGCAGGTCTGTTTGTGGCCGGCTGCAAGCAGGCGCCGGAGTTGTCGCAAACCGACGCACTGGCCATGATCCAGGCAAAATTTGATCAGACTGCGCCGGTGAACACCGACATTGTGGTGGACGATCTGGGCATGAGGGAAGGCATCACGGCGAAATACTGGCTCGGGACCAAGAAGTATCCTAACGGCTACTGGGCTGACTTTGCGCTCACCCCGGACGGAAAAAAGCTGGTCAAGCTGCCCAACGGCGGGGACGCGATCCAGTGGCGACCGGATGGGCCCAATGATGCAAAGTATGCGGTGGCCATGACCACCGTAGTAGCTAACCATTTGAAAGCGCGCAACATAGAGGGAGTAGAGGATGTGGGGGAGGGCAAGACTGTAGCCTTTATCGCCGACGTGAACCTCGCCGGTTTGCCGTCTCCGCTGCAGGGCATCGCCCACAATCCGGGCAACAAGCTCGCCATCCGGCGTCAGGCCGATTTTGAGCTCGACGGCGGCGCCTGGAAACTTAAATCGATTGAATAGAAATGTCGGCCTCGCGCGGGGCTGCTGTCAAAGGGCTGGATCTGCCCGGGTGCGCAGGTCGGCTTGGAGGATGCATCGAGAGAATTAGAGCGCGCAAGGCGTTTTTCGCTTTGCGCGCTTTGCCTTTTCGCCCATCTCCGCTTTCGTTTGATTTCAAACTGCCAAACCACACGCTCCAAATTTCATTCAGAGGCCTCATATGTCTAGCCGTTATGCGCATGTCTCGTTGTTGGCAGTGTTGTGTCTTCTTTTCTCTGGTTGCTCTAGCTCAGTCAGTGCGGGCGGCGGCGGGGGGGGTGGCGGCAACAACAACCCCACCGCGGTGACCTTCAATTTCAGCGGCGCGGCGCCGGCAGCGGTAGCCACCGCGATTGGCTCCGGCACGTTTGCCGCGGCCACAGTTTCATCGAAGGCGGTCACGATCTCAGTGCCCGTCGGGACCAAGAGCTTTGCGGTTGCCTGGGTTTGCCAGGAGACCGGTGAGGGCGTGTCCGTGACCATCCAGAATGTTATTGAAGCCACTACCACGGATGGCACTTCATATGACCTTACGTGCTCCGCGCCTTCGAGCACGGGAACGAGCGGAACGCTGACGCTGAGCATGGATGCCAGCGCATTTTCTGACCCTTCGGCTTACCCGGAATTCGTTCAAATCGTCGTCGAGAATGAGACCTATCTGAGCCTGGGGTTGCCGAGTGGCCTGGTTGTTGACGATTACAGCCTTACTGCTCCGGCGGGCAGCGACCGCGTTGATATTTCGGTAAACGGGTTCAATAGCTTAGAAGGCACATCATCGGCTTACATGCTAGCCGCGAAGAGCTTCAGCGGGGTCGCGGTTCCCGGTTCGCTGAATAATGGAGATACGGTTAGCTTTACCGCTGCGGACGCAACTCTAGAGGAACCCATCACTTACAAGAATGTCCCGGCCGGTTACGGCGCCCCCGGCGCCTTTGCTTGGGTGCAACCTGCCGGAGACCAATACCCGTTCACCTTAACTGAGGATGGAGCAACTGCATATCCGGCATTGCCGGCCACGATTGCCCAGTCCGCAGACGTATATCACCTCTCAGCGGAGTCAACTGGCTTGACCGGAGTGGCAACTGGCCAGTTTGTCTCCGAAATTGAGAAATTCTCCGGCGAAGGGCCCGCAACCGTAACATTTCCAACGCCAGGGCATATGAGCGGACCGACTCCCGCGGCGCTTCCCACGGTGGATTTCAGTTATTCCGGCTTCGCGGGTCAAACCGGGGTGTCAGACATCCTGAGCATCCAGTGGACTGCTTCGGCTTCAACTCCTTTGGGCCCAGAAACAACGGATTTCTACTACACGATGACAGCGTCGGCCGATTATCTGAGCGGGGCAACGTCGCTGCAATTGCCTGACTTGAGCAGCATAACGGGGTTCATTCCGGATCCGGCATCCGGAACGGAGCTGATTTGGTCGGCCCAAACCAGCCAGAACAGCGCAGGGAGCTGGCCTTCATCGGCGGTCAACTCGAATGAATTCTCGGTTGGGGCGTCTGGCGAGTACCTCGTTCCCTGATCGCAGGGCGGTTATCGTTGTTGCCCGGTTCGCATACGGAACCGGCCGGTTTGCTGTTGACCAAGGCGTCGTTTCTTGTTATCTTAGAAAGGTTCCGCAAGAACGCTTCCGTACGTGTGTCTTGAGGCGGGAAGCGATAGGGAAGCCCGGCCGGCAGAATTGGGCGGGTTGGTCCCAGGGGCTTGGTGAAATTGACCGGCCAGACAGATCCCGGAATTCGCTCCATCTTGCGGGGGGCAGGGATAAATTTTCGCATCGGCGCCCGCGCGTTCTCCACCTTGGATGGCTATGCGGGCCGGAACCAGCGAAACGGAGTCGGCTTTGCCCGTGAAATGCGGGAAAACGCATCGGCCACCGTCTTGGTTCTCGTCTGATTTTGGAACGAAGGCAGACGCGAAGCAGTAACCCTGGGGCTTCTCCGCCCTTGTTTGGCCATGTGCCAACCAAGGCCGGAACGGCCCGAAGGGTCCTGTGCGCGGCTGCGAATTTGAGGGTTACGGGTTTAACAGGGTAAGGAGCTTCAGTTTGCCTACATTTAATCAGCTTGTCCGCAAGGGCCGCACGGCCCCCCGTTACAAGACGGCGTCGCCGGCCTTGCAGGCCTCGCCTCAGCGGCGCGGCGTGTGCACGCGCGTTTATACACAAACGCCGAAGAAGCCAAACTCGGCTCTGCGCAAGGTTGCCCGCGTGCGCCTGACCAACGGAATTGAGGTCACCACCTATATTCCCGGCATCGGCCACAACCTGCAGGAGCACTCGATCGTGTTGATTCGCGGCGGCCGCGTGAAGGATCTTCCCGGCGTGCGCTATCACGTGGTCAGAGGGACGCTGGATTCGGTGGGCGTGGCAGACCGCTCGCAGAGCCGGTCGAAGTATGGGACCAAGCGCGCCAAGGGCGGAGCGGCCAAGGGCAAGAAGTAATTCAGTGATCAGTGGTCAGTGATCAGTGGTCAGCAAACACGGTTCCGGGGCGAATTGATTGGACCCGGACTTGGGCAGTGAGGGCGCCAGGGCGCCAAGAGGAAGCAGAGGATTATGCCGAGAAAAGGGCACATTGCGAAGCGGGAAGTAGCGGCGGACCCGGTTTATGGGTCAACGCTGGTCACCAAGTTTGTGAACTCGATGATGTGGGGCGGCAAGAAGTCGACGGCCCAGGGCATCTTCTACCAGGCCATGAAGAACCTTGAAGAGAAGGGCGGCGGCGACGACGCGCTCAAGCTGTTCAAGAAGGCGGTAGAGAACTGCAAGCCGCTGCTCGAGGTGAAGACGCGGCGCGTCGGCGGCGCCAACTACCAGGTGCCCATCGAGGTCAATCCCGACCGCAGAACTTCGCTGGCCATCCGCTGGCTCATCACGTACGGCCGCAACCGCGGCGAAAAGGGCATGACCGACAAGCTTTCGAACGAGCTGCTGGACGCGGCCAACGGGCGCGGCGCGGCCATGAAGAAGAAGGAAGACGTGCACCGCATGGCCGAGGCCAACAAGGCCTTTGCGCATTACCGCTGGTAGCACAACACTGATCACTGACCACTGATCACTGATCACTGGTTTTCAACCGCGGGCCAAAGCGCTCGCAAGGGAAAAAATACCGTGGCTCGTACCATATCTCTGAATCGTTGCCGGAACATCGGAATCATGGCGCACATCGACGCCGGGAAGACGACAGCGACAGAGCGCATCCTGTATTACACCGGCATCACGCACCGCATAGGTGAAGTGCATGAAGGCACGGCGACCATGGACTACATGGAGCAGGAGCAGGAGCGCGGCATTACGATTACCTCGGCAGCCACCACCTGCATGTGGCGCGACGTCCGCATCAATATTATCGATACCCCCGGGCACGTGGACTTTACGGCCGAGGTCGAGCGCAGTCTGCGCGTCCTCGACGGCGCGGTCGCGGTGTTCGATTCCGTCAGTGGCGTGCAGCCGCAGACCGAGACCGTATGGCGGCAGGGCGACAAGTACAAGGTTCCCCGCATCTGCTTCGTGAACAAGATGGACAAGAACGGCGCGGACTTCGAGCACGTTCTCGAGACCATTCGCAAGCGGCTGGGCGCGCGCCCCGTTGCCTTGCAGATTCCGATTGGCGCCGAAGCCGGCTTCAAGGGCGTCGTCGACCTCGTCGAAATGAAGGCCATTCTCTGGCACGACGAAACCCTGGGCTCCGAATTTTCGATCGAGCCGGTTCCAGCCGAGCTCCTGAAAAAGGCCGAGGCCTTCCGGTTGCAGTTGATTGAAATCATTGCCGAGACCGACGACGTGCTGCTCGAGAAGTTTCTGGAAGGCGAAACGCCGACCATTGAGGAATTGAAGTCGGGTATCCGCCAGGCCACCATCGATCTGAAGGTTTTCCCGGTCATCTGCGGTTCTGCTTTCAAGAACAAGGGCGTGCAGACTCTGCTCGACGCAGTGGTCGATTACCTTCCCAGCCCGCTCGACAAGCCTCCCGTCGAAGGCGTCAATCCCTCCCATCCCACCGAGATCGAGATTCGCAAGCCGGACGACAACGAGCCGCTTTCGGCGCTGGCCTTCAAGATCATCAACGATCCTTTTGGCAAGCTGTGCTTCGTGCGCGTCTATTCCGGCTCTTTGAAGACCGGCGACACGATTCTCAATCCGCGCACCGGCAGGACCGAGCGCGTGGGCCGGCTCGTCAAGATGCACGCCAACAAGCGCGAGGATGTGACCGAGATTCTGGCCGGCGACATCTGCGCCGCCGTGGGCCTGAAGGATCTGAAGACCGGCGACACGCTCAGCGCGCCGAATCATCCCGTGGCTCTGGGCGCGATCGTGTTTCCCGAGACTGTGATCTCGGTGGCCATCGAGCCCAAGACCAAGGCCGACCAGGAGAAGATGGGCATTGCGCTGGCGCGGCTGGCGGACGAGGATCCCACCTTCAAGGTGCGGACCGACGAGGATTCGGGCCAGACCATCATCAGCGGCATGGGCGAGCTGCATCTCGAGATTCTGGTTGACCGCATGAAGCGCGAGTACAAGGTCGAAGCCAACGTGGGCGAGCCCAAGGTGGCCTTCCGCGAGACCATCCGCAAGAAGGCCGATGCCGAGGGCAAGTACATCCGCCAGACCGGCGGCTCGGGCCACTACGGGCATTGCAAGCTGCGCGTCGAGCCCAACACGCCGGGCGCGGGCTACGAGTTCATCAGCGAAATCAAGAGCGGTTCGGTGCCCAAGGAATTCATCAAGCCGATCGATCAGGGCGTGCAGGGCGCGATCGAACTGGGCATCCTGGCCGGCTACCCGATCGTGGACGTGAAGGTGACGCTCTACGACGGCAGCTACCACGAAGTGGACTCGGACGAGATGGCCTTCAAGATTGCCGGCTCGATGGCCTTCAAGGAAGCCGCGCGCAAAGCGTCGCCGGTGTTGCTGGAGCCGGTGATGGCTGTTGAAGTCACGGTTCCCGAGGAGTTCATGGGCGTGATTATCGGCGACATCAACTCCCGCCGCGGCCGCATCGAGCACGTGGACCGCATCGGCGGCTCGCAGGTCATCAAGGCCATCGTGCCGCTCAAGGAAATGTTTGGATACGTGAACGAGATTCGCTCGTCCACGCAGGGCAGGGCTTCGTATTCGATGCAGTTTGCGCGCTACGAAGAGGCGCCGCGCATGATCGCCGACGAAATCATCGGCAGGGCGCAGGGGAAGTGAAGGCAAGGTGTCAGGTTTCAGGTGTCAGTAAGAGCAGCGGTGAACGAGTTGATGTGCTCAAAAGGGGCGAGAACGAACTGACCCCTGAAACCTGAACTCTGAGAAGTTTTTTGGGGCTGGAGCCGGAACGCCGGCGCCCCTGGCAAGCAACAGGCACTACAGCTACGAAAGGGATTCAGGGCTTTTATGGCGAAGGAAAAGTTTGATCGTACGAAGCCTCACGTGAACGTGGGGACGATTGGGCACATCGATCACGGCAAGACGACGCTGACGGCGGCGATCACCAAGGTGTTGCAGAAGCACAACCCGAAGAATGTCTTCCGTTCGTTCGATTCGATCGACAACGCCCCGGAAGAGCGCGAGCGCGGCATCACCATCGCCACGGCGCACGTGGAGTACGAGACCAAGAACCGGCACTACGCGCACGTCGATT
>Ga0302320_10014954_pt1 | contig 15993 bp, 10 predicted proteins | sample Bog_T0_3_FD_202130 | JGI IMG/M metagenome (GOLD analysis project Ga0302320, IMG submission 202130) | Peat permafrost microbial communities from Stordalen Mire near Abisko, Sweden - Bog_T0_3 | ecosystem: Environmental > Terrestrial > Soil > Wetlands > Peat | place: Sweden: Abisko, Stordalen Mire... | reverse complement strand
AGTTCATCCTGATCGTGATTTTGAATGCCAACCTGCACCCGCGCAAACCCGGTCATCGAATAAATCGGCATTTCGTGCTACTCCTGTGTACCGGTCGAAAGAGCGAGTTGCATCTGAGACGGATCCCTTTCCAGAGGGTCCGTCCCTTGAGTCTCCGGCATATCCATGAATTGCAATTGGTACAGGCGCTGATAGGTAGGCGAAGAAACCAGCAATTCCTCATGCGAACCGATCGCGGTGATGCGCCCATCTTCAAGCACCGCGATGCGATTGGCGCGGCGAATGGTGGACAGCCGATGCGCGATCACCAGCACCGTGCGTCCCTGCATCAGGTTGGCAAGCGCCGCCTGCACCAGCGATTCGCTCTCCGCGTCCAGTGCCGACGTAGCCTCGTCGAGAATGAGAATCGGAGCGTCCTTCAGGATGGCGCGGGCGATCGCCATACGCTGGCGCTCGCCGCCGGAGAGGCGAAATCCCTTCTCGCCGATCTCCGTGCCGTATCCCTGCGGCATGCGCAGGATGAACTCGTGAGCCAGCGCGTTGATCGCGGCGCGCTCTACTATAGAGGCCTTCACATCCGGCTGACCGTAGGCAATGTTGTTGCGCACCGTGTCATTGAAGAGCACAGTCTCCTGCGTGACCTGGGCAACCTGTCGGCGCAGTGAGGCAAGCGTGAGGTCGCGAATGTCGTGCCCGTCAATGAGGATGCGGCCCGAAGTGACATCGAAGAAGCGCGGAATCAGATTCACCAGTGTGGACTTCCCCGCTCCGCTCGGCCCCACCAACGCCAGCAACTCGCCGGCGCGAACTTCCAAATCCACATTGTGCAGAATCTGATGTTCGCCTTCTTCGGTCGAGTAAGAAAATCCGACGTTCTCAAACTTCACCGTCTGCGCGAAACCTCTGAGCGTGGCGGCGTGGTGCTTCTCTTTTACGTCGTCCTTGGTATCGAAGAAGCCGAAGATGGACGACGAAGCGCCCATTGCCTGCTGGAAGCTGTTGTAAAAATAGGCAAACTTGCGCACCGGATCGTACAGCTTGAAGAGCAGGATGATGAACGCCGCGAAGATGCCCATGGTCATGCGGCCATGCAGGATTTGATCCCGACCGATGAACAGGAACATGGCAATCGCGATAGCGCCGAGGCTGTCCATCAGCGGCGAACTGATCGCTTGAATGCGCACGCTGCGCAAGTTGGCGCGGAACAGGCGGCTGGCCGCCTTCCTGAAGCGCAAGATCTCCCACAACTCGGTGCTGAACGCCTTGACAATGCGGTTGCCGGTCACGGTTTCATGCAGAATGTTCTGGATCTCCGCAAGCTTGTCCTGGCCTGTGCGCGTGCGGGTGCGGACCTCCCTGCCGATCTTGCGTGCCGATGTGATGACCACGGGCACAAACAGCAGCAGCGCCCAACTCAGTTGTCCGCCCAGCTTGATTACTAACACTAGTCCAACAATAAAAGTGAAGAATTGCTGCAGGAACTCGCCGATCACCGAGCTGAGCGCAAACTGCACCTTGTCCACATCGTTGATGAGCGTAGAGAGAATGGTGCCCGTGGCGTGCTTGTGGAAGAAACTGGAGGAGCGGCGCATGGTGGCTTCGTACAAGTGGTTGCGCAGATCGGTAATCATCCCGAAGCCGGCGTAATTGACCAGGTAAGTGCCGAGATAATCGCAAAGCCCCTTCAGCAACGTGGAGATGATCAATGCGTAAGCCACAACATCCCACGCATTATGCACGTGCATGGGATGGGGAAAAACACTTCGGAGGTCGAAGTGCCACTTGCTGTTGCGAAGACCCAGAAGAATGGGGCCCTCGGGCGCGTCCGGCCTTAGAACCTGGTCGAAGATGGGCTGGAAGAGCAGGGTGCGAAACGTGTCAAGCACGCCCACCATGGCAAGCAACAGCACCCCGGGCAGCCACTCCAGGGAGTACGCCAGCCCATAGCGCAAAAGGCGCAGCAGATTCTTCATTCCGGCAGGCCCGCCTCGCGGACAGACGACAGTGAATCCACCCGCGTGGGTTGAGTCGAAAACCTCATCCAGTTATTGTATCTGGCTGGCCGGAGCGATTAGGCGGAAGGTTCAAGAAAGAACAGTCAAGGTCTTCGGTCCGTCTTGCCCGTCCATGGCCCTGTCGACGGCTGCCTCCATCTCTTCCACGGAAATGGACGTCAGGCACGGGTGGCCTTGAATATTGCACTTTTCCAGATAGCAACCCGCGCAATGGGTCCGGTGATAGACGATCTGATGCTTGTTCCCATATGGAAACCAGATTCCCGGCGGGCTGGCGGCGGAAAAGGCAATCACGCACGGAACTCCCTTGCTGGCCGCGAGGTGCATGGGACCGGAATCGGGGCCCAGAAAGATCCTTGCGCGCTCCAGCAGCGCCGCCGTCTCGCGCGGAGCAAGATTGCCGCAAAGGTTCACCCATGGTCCGCTCCATTGCCGCGCCGCGTGTTCGGCAACGGCAAACTCCTCTTTGGCGCCCACCAGCACCAGGCTGTGCCCAGGGTACTTCGCATCGATTCTTCCCAGCAGTGCCCGCCAGTTATCCTGCCCCCAGTCCTTTGCGGGCATCTTGGTCCCCGGCCCGCAAACAATCAGAGGCCCATCCCCGAGCGCGCGCACAGCCTCGCGCGCCGTCTCGCGTTCCTTGTCCGACAACACCAAATCCCAGTTCGCAAGATTCGCAGGATCCGCATCGCCCAGGTCCGCGATCAGCCGCGCCAGCCTGAACGGCTCCCTTTCAAAAAGGCCCGCAGCCTCATCGAATCGGAACTTCATGTCCTTCTCTTCCCCGATGCCTACGATCCGACGCACGCCAGCCATGCGAAAAAACATCCGGTCGCGCTGAATGGCCCTCCACGGCCGGATATGCATCAGGTAGACCACCAGATCTGCGCCGAATCGTCGAATTTCGCCGGCCAGCCGCAGCAACTCCAGCGGGTTGCGCGTGCCCACGGTATAGCGCATGTAATCATGCACCAGCCCCGAGTCGCGCAACACCGAAGCCGACGCCGGCCCCTTTGCGTGGATGGGAAAGTTGGTTAACAGCCTGCGCTCAGCATTCGGAAACGCGCGAGCGATCAAATGAAAACACGGCAGCGCCACCACCGTATCGCCCAGGCTGCCGAGGCGATAAATCAGAACCCTGCGGATGGTTGGATCAGGCTGCAAACTTTCTCTCCAAGTCCTGTCTCATCCTTTGACTTCTTCACCTCGACACTGCGGCTTTAACGGCATTCAGCGGTGATTCGAAGTCGAAAAAATCTTCAACTCCACAGCGCTCCGAACAGAGCGTCGAATTCCGGTGGATTGAAAACCTCCAGCCCCGCGCCCGGATAAAAAGTGGCTTCACCGAATTTTGCTTTTCCCTCAATCTCGTAGAGGTCCACGCGCACGTAGGCGAATCCTTCGCCGATCTTCTCGGCATGATGAAGCATTTCTTTGAGCGCAACCGGAGGCGGAATCTCATACCGAGCTTTCGGATAGAGCAGCTCAAACTGCATTGGAGTCCACAAGGGATCGAAGAAACTCCGTCGATGATCTGCAAAGCGGTCCACATCTACCTGAACAGCGAACACTCGCCCGCCGAATGTGTGGAACTTGTAATCGATGAAGCCGTGTTCGCCGCCTTCGATCCAAGGGTCGACAAGCAAGCGCGGAGCAATCTGCGAGTAGGCCCACTCCTCTGACGCTCGCTCGTGTCGATAGCGAAGCAGTCGGCCAAGCCTGCGGCGTGCTTCGCCTTCCTTCGCGGGCCGCTCACTCAGAAACACATTGAACCCCGACGCATGATTCGGTTTCACCACGCATGGATAAATGAGTCCGGCAAAATCAATCTCATCGGCAGTTTCAAAAACGGCCTGCGTGGGGATCACGAAATCCACACCGAATCGAGAAGACATCTGCTCCTTGGCGGCAATCTTGTCCACTAGCGGCGGAATTCTCGGATCGCGATCGTACAGCTTTCGGTGAGCGATCTTCTCGCTGAATGTGCACGGATGCTGAAGGTCGGGAAGCTTCCCATGATTCCTGAGGTGGTCGAGCTTTACGTGCGTCTTTGCGGGAAGGGCATCCCGAAAGATTACCCAGACCGGCTTGAGCAAGCGCTTGAGCGCGTCGTTCAGAGGACCTCCGCAATCGTTCGTGCCGCTCGCATCCGTGCCGCCCAGGGGCTACACGATTCAGCGTTCAATCCGTTCCTCATCCAGATCGTACGTATCGGATGCGTCCAACTCCCCATAATCTATCCGGTAGTCTAATACCACTTCGGCTGGATTGCCGCGGGCAACCGTCATGGGGGGTATATTCGAGCTCACCACGCTATTGGCCCCAATCACCGTACCTCGCCCGATGATCACGCCGGGCAACACCACCGTATTGGTTCCCAGCCACACGTCGTCTTCAATCATAATCGGCGCGCTCAATCCCTCGATGTGCAGCCTTCGCTCCACTTTTGGAAAGCTCAGGTCGTGTCCGTTGGCGTCGATGATCTGGCAGTTGCCCGCAATCAGGCATCGCTTGCCGATGGTCACGGACTGCTGCGCGTGAATGCATGATCCCGCGATGCGGGTCTGTTCGCCAATCCTGATCTCCGCGCCGGGCCGGTCCGCGAAAAGCTTCACCGGCGCCTGGATGTTGAGGTGATAACCCTTGTTTCTGGAGGTCAGAATTACGCCGTTGCCGAGATAGAGCTTGCTTCCCTTGCGGATGTCGATCAACGGCCGGCCGAGAATGATGACCTTGCCTTCGATGAAGACGTTGTGTCGCCGGGAAAGCCACAGAGCCCGAAGTTGGCCCCGGAGGCGCATCGGCAGCCTTCCCGGATCGTCCTGAAGCACGTGCGAGAGTTTTCCGGGCATACAGTCCTTTCCTGGTCAGTTGGAATTACCTTACTGCACCAGGAAGACAATTGAAAGCAGGCTGCGCCAAGGAATGAACGTGATTGAGAAAGCGCCAATTCGAAAGCTCGCTAATACGCCTTCAAGTCTACAATCGCTTTGAGAATCGTATCCGGCTGCGGCAGTATCGCATCTTCGAGCAGCGGCTGATAGGCCACAAACGTGTCCATCGAACCAATGCGGCGGACTGGAGCATCCAGAAACTCGAAAAGCTCATCCGCAATGCGCGCGGCAATCTCCGCCCCATAGCCCCAGCTGATCATGTCCTCGTGGGCCACAATCACCCGGCTCGTTTTACGCACGGATATTGCAATCGCCTCCCAGTCATAAGGGCTCAAGGTGCGCAGGTCGAGAATCTCCACGTCGATTCCCTGCTGCTGCGCCTTCTTCGCGGCCTGCAAAGCGCGCGGCACAATCGCACCATAGGTCACAAGCGTGATGTGCGCGCCTGGACGCACGATTCGCGCCTTGCCGAACGGGATGGCAAACTCCGGGCCGGGATAGGGGGCGCGCCCGTAGGTTTCGCGATACAGGCGCTTGTGCTCCAGAAACAGCACCGGGTCGTCGCAGCGAATGGCTGTACGCAGCAGGCCGTTGGCATCCAGCGCGTTCGAGGGGAAAACCACCCGCAGGCCCGGAATATGCGTGAAGATGCTTTCGCCCGACTGCGAATGGTAAATCGCTCCGCCGGTAAGATAGCCGCCGATAGGCACTCGAATGACGGCCGGCGAAGCCCACGTGCCGTTCGAGCGCCAGCGCATGAGCGCAAGCTCGTTGTGAATCTGGTGCATCGCGGGCCAGATGTAATCGAAGAACTGAATCTCCACCACCGGCTTCATGCCGCGAACCGCATAACCCACTGCGCGACCGACAATGTTGGCCTCGGCCAGCGGAGAATTGAACACGCGCTCCGAGCCGAATTCGTTTTGCAGCCCGGCAGTCAACTTGAAGACCCCGCCCTTGCCCTTCACTTCCGCCAGCGCTTCCTCGCGGCTGGCATCGGCCACGTCTTCGCCGTAGACCACAACGCGCTTGTCGCGGCGCATCTCGTCGTGCAGGCAGGCGTTGATCAGGTCGGCCATGGTGCGCGGCGCGCTGCCCTTTTCGCCGCCGGTTTTGCCGCCCCCTGCAGAACCGGGCGCCTCAACCTGTTCGGTCGCGAAGAGCGAACTCGTGGGGTCAAGATCCTCGGAGTAAACGTGCGCGGAGATTCCTTCCACGGGGGGAAGCGGAGCTTCCAGCGCGCGCTCCGCCGCCATCTCAGCCTCGTGGTCCAGTTGCTGCTCAAGCGCGTTGATCTGCTCGTCCGTCAGAATTCCCTCGCGCAGCAGCCGCATCTGCATCTTGGCCAGCGGGTCCCGCATCGCATCCGCTTCACGTTCGGCGGAAGAGCGGTAAAGCTTGTCGTCGTCCGAGAGCGAGTGCGAATATGGCCGCACCACGTGGCCATGCACAAAAGCCGGGCCAAGGCCCGCGCGGCAATAGGCCACCGCGCCCTGAAAAGCGCGCAGGCTGGCCTCCGCATCGGTGCCGTCGACCTCGACAAAGTGGAAGTTGGGAAAGTTGGCCACCAGGCGGGAGATGTTGCCGCCGGGCGTATTTACTTCCACCGGCACGCTGATGGCGTAGCCGTTGTCTTCCACGCAAAACACCACCGGCAGCTTCCTGTTGGAGGCAGTATTGAGCGCCTCCCAGAATTCTCCCTGGGAAGTGGAGCCTTCGCCAAGCGATGTAAACGCCACCTCGTCGCCGTGGAACTCCACATCGTGAAAGGCGCGGTAATCGCCCGCGGCCTTCTCCGCAGCTTCAGGGTGATGGCTGAAGTAGCGTCCAGCCTCGGCGCATCCCACCGCATGAAGCAACTGCGTGGTGGTCGAAGACGATGTGCTCACAATGTGCAGCGGCTTGCTGCTCCAGTGCGTGGGCATTTGGCGGCCACCGCTGGCTGGGTCGGTAGCCGCGCCCACGGCCTGCAGCAACATCGCCGTGGGAGTTACGCCCAGCGCCAGGCACAAGGCGCGGTCGCGATAATATGGGAAGATCCAGTCGTAGCCGGGGCGCAACGCCAGACCCGCGGCTACCTGCAGAGCCTCATGGCCGGCGCCGGAAATCTGAAAAAATATCTTTTGCTGGCGCTTGAGAAGGATTTCCCGGTCGTCTATTCGGCGTGAGAGGTACATGAGCCGGTAAATTTGAATCATCTGCTCGGGTCTAAGGGGCCCCTGTTCCGGGCTCAGACCACCTCCGGCAACAGCCGAATCGGGCACGCGAGTACTGGAAGTTGCCAATTCTCCGTCCCTCCAAGAGTCCATTTCTTACCAACGCCAACACGATTGTAACAACCTCGGGCGGGATCGAACAGGAGGCAAACTCGCTGCGAGAACGGTATGAGAGCAAACTGTGCTATCTAGTTGCGCACAGGCTGAAAGGGTGCCTCGAATGCCGGGGTTCCACGAACTGAAGTACTCATCTTGTCTTTCACATTGCGAGCCAGTTTCTCAATCTCGGCCACCATCCGAATCTGTTCCGGCGTTAGAGAACCAGTATTGGCGCGTGCAACTTCGGAGTTCAACTCATTCACCAGCCGGAGCAACTTGTTGGTGTCGGCAACCAGCGATTTTTGGCGGTCGGCGTTGCGCGCACGCAGAAACCGGTCATACACCGATAGACCGGTGCCGGTGAGGTTGCTGTCGTCGTCCACGGATTGGCCAATCTGCTGAGAGATTACGGGGGGGTGCGCTTGCTGGTTGGTGAATTGCGCGCTTAAGGACCACGCCGGCAGCAATGCAAGAAGCATGGCAACGCACGCGGGCAGCGCTGCAAGTGCGCTTTTCAGCCTGGCTGGATGCAGTCCCCAGATCGCCGGCCATTGGAGCATCGTATCGTTGAAGATTCTCCGCTTCACCTTTCCTCCGGTCCTCAGGCCGCCTCCGCTGCGGCCGGCAATCCTCTTATTTTTGTCCAATCGCGGGCTTCATCTGTTCCTTTACATCGTGAGCCAGCTTTTCAATCTGGTCGGCCTTGCGAATCACGTAGAGAGACAGCGTATCCTTGGTGGTCTTATCCACTTCTGCCTTCAAATCGGTGGCCAGTTTCAACAGTACTGCGCTTTCGTCGGCAATCTGCTTCCTCCGTTCGGCGTTCACCGCACCCGGCTTCGGCGCTTCGCTCTGCGATGATGGAACCGCTGGCGGCGATGCGTTCGCGGGCGGGCCGGCGCCCGGCTCGTTGGCGCTGCCAGTGGGCTGCTGCTGCCCGTCTTGCGGCGTCTGCTGAGCCCCCGCGCGCACCGTCCCCATCAAGGCAGCAACCGCCATGAGAACGGCGGCATATCCGCACAACCGTCGCAGCCGCCGGGACCATCCAATTGGCTGCCATGAACGATCGCAATTCCTCGTCCATTTCATTGAGAACCTCCGGGGCTGTTCGCGACGCGCCTCCGCTCGCGGGGGCTGGGAATCGCCGTCTGCGGCCGTTGCAGCCTTTCCGCCGGCGGATTTCCCTGCGCACAGTCTAGTCTAGAACTGGGAGTTTTGGGATGCATCCTTTTTTATTGGCAGCAAGAACGGGCCTGTTTGCGGAAGGCCGGTTTCTGGGCAAAGTGTTGGACGAGTGGATCGGCGACACCCAGGAGTTCATTCGCAGCAAACTGCCCCACCTCGTTGTGGTGGCGCTTATCGCCTTTGTTCTCATTCGCTTGCTTGGATTGATCACTTCGCGAATGATGCGTATCGCCGAGATGCATGCTGCCGGCAAGAGCCGCATCTCGCAGGTCAAGACGCTCGCCGGAGTCATTCGCACCACCGGATACGCCATCATCGTCGCGATTTCCGCCATGCAGATTCTGGCCGCCATGGGGGTGAACCTGGCGCCGCTCTTGGCCTCCGCTGGGGTGGCCGGAGTGGCCATCGGCCTTGCGGCACAAAGCATCGTGAAAGATGTGCTCAACGGGGTAATCATCCTGCTTGAGGATCAGTTCGACGTAGGAGACACGGTTAGACTGGCCGGCCTGGCTGGAACCGTCGAGGGCATGACGCTGCGCAAGACGACGGTCCGCGATGGAGACGGGACGCTCTATATAATCCCCAACTCGCAGATCGCCACCGTGGCCAACCTGAGCATCGGCTACTCGGTTATGACGATGAACGTGAGCGTCGACTTTTCGGCGAATCCCGACAAGGTGCAGGAGATTCTGAAGACCATTGCCATGGACGTGCGCTCAAGCGATGCCTTCAAGGATGTTTTCCTGGCCGATCCTCAGATTCTGGGCGTGGATTCGATGAAGGGTTCGCAGCTCATTTTCCCGGTGGTCTTCAAGACAAAGGCAACGCAGCAATATGGACCCATGCGCGAGTTCCAGCGCCGGGTGCGGCTCGCATTGGAAGAACACCATCTGCTGCCCGGCGATCCCAACCGCGTGTTCGGCTCATTTTCAGTGAACAAGCCCGCCCAGCCTGCGCACGAGGTCGAGGAACACGCCGCCGCGCCGGACCCCACAACGCTCAAACCACACGAAGCGAACCCATTCAGCAGCGATTAACGCTCCAGCGCTTCCAACAGCGCCTCGGGGTCGGTGATAGGTGGAAGGCAGGTCCGGCCCGTGCACACCAGCGCCCAGGCTTGCGCTCCCTCGGGCTGAGGAACATGGGGTAGCACTTCTTTCAACGCCGCGGGAAGGCTTTCCGTGGCCAGAGTGTGCGGCGCAATGCGGATTACGGTCTTGTTCACGGCAAACCGCGCCACGGCGGTAGCCTCAAGGCGGAATGCCTCAGGGCCTGAGCCGACGACTATCACCTGGACGGGATCAACCAGCAGCCGCTCCAGCGCCAGCCCGTAGCTTCCCGCGTAGAGGCCGAAATGCTCCACCACGCCGGCAAAGGAGGCGAGCGTATCCGCGGCAATCTCGCGGTACTCCTGGCGGCCGCTGAGGGCCTCCAATCGCAGTAATGCCGATGCCGCGGTGGGATTCCCGGCCGGGGTGGGCGAGTCTTGCAAGGGCTTGCGCCGCGCGCTCAACACCCCAAGCGGCGGCGCGTTGCCGTCGAGCGGTGCGGCCGCGTCGTAGAACGCGCCGGCGGTGCGGTCGTAGAAGCCGTCGATCATGGCGTCGGCCAGCTTGAGGGCGACGCGGTAAAAGTTCATGTTGCCGCTCGCCAGCCAGGCGTCCGTTGCGGCGTGAACAGTGAAAGCGTAGTCGTCCAGCGTGCCGGGGATTTTTTCTGCTGCAATACCTCCGCCATAAGCGATTACGTGAAACAGCCGCTGGTCTCCGTCCCACGCCTCGTCCATCAGGCGGTTCATCGTCCGCAGCGCAAACTCCTGCGCGCCTTCCAACCGCAACACACGTGCTGTTTCGAGGTAAGCCGTCACCGCCATCGCATTCCAGCCGGTATAGAGGGTGCGGTCGATGAACGGTGTGGGCCGCAGTGCGCGCGCCGCCAGCAGCTTGGCTTTCGCAGAATCGCGCAGCCACCGCAGCGCTTCCTGATCGGCGCCGGCGGCGCGGTCTTCGAGCTTCACTTTCACGTGAAGCACATTTTTGGCCGGGTTGTGGTGCATGTCGCCCAACGCGCCGATGTCCCAATAATTCGTGGCGAATTCCAACTCCGCCGAATCAAGCACGGCGCGCGCTTCTTCGAGCGTCCAGGTAAAGTAGTCGCCATCGTCGTCCAGGTTTATGTCTGCATCCTGCGAGGCGTAAAAGCCGCCGCGCTCGCGATCCGTCATCGTGGTATCGAGCCAGTTGACGATCTGCCGCGCTGTCTCAAGGTAATCCTGGCGGACAAAGCTCTGAAAACCGTGCACGTAATTGCGCAGCAGCTCGGTGTTATCGTAGAGCATCTTCTCGAAGTGCGGCACCACCCAGCGCTCGTCCACGCTGTAGCGGTGGAAGCCCCCGGCCAGATGGTCGTAAACTCCGCCTGCGGCCATTTTTCCCAGCGTCACCGCAAAGGCAACCGCTGCCTCTCCGTTGTCGCGGTTCATGGACACCTCCAGCAGCAGGTCGAGCGCCGAAGGATGAGGAAATTTCGGCTGTGCGCCGAATCCGCCGTTGCGCGGATCGAACTGTTTCAGCGCCGATGCCACGATCTTGTCCACCAGGGCGAGCGTCAACTCCTCACTGCGGCCGGAGAAGCTTTCATTCTGCTCAATGGCGGCCATTACGCTTCCCGCCGATTCCAGGGCTTCGTCGCGCCGCTCGCGCCAGACCTGTGCCATGGTCAGCAGGACACGGCCAAAGCCGGGACGGCCGTAGCGGTCGCTGGCGGGAAAGTAGGTGCCGCCGAAATAGGGCCGTCCGTCAGGCGTCAGAATCGCAGTAAGCGGCCACCCGCCCTGCCCGCTGATGGCCGAAACCGCGGCCTGGTAGCGCGCGTCCACGTCGGGCCGTTCGTCGCGGTCCACTTTGATGGCCACGAAATTCTGGTTGATCAATGCTGCGATTTCGGGATTTTCGTAAGACTCGCGATCCATCACGTGGCACCAGTGGCACCACACTGCGCCAATGTCCAGCAGGATGGGCTTGTCCTCGGATTGCGCCTGGGCAAACGCCGCCTCGCCCCATGCGTGCCACTCAACCGGCTGATGCCGGGCCGAGCGCAGATAAGAGGAAGCAGCCCGCGAAAGCGAGTTAGCGTCAGCGGGCGCGGAGCCCTCGTCCGAATCCATGGCCTGAGAATACATCGGTCAAGGTCGTAACTGCGAGCGTTCAGCCTTCCGGACTCCCAGTTCTAACTTTGGGGAGGGACACCGCCGAAGAAAAGCACGGAAAATCCGCCTCCGGATGACATGAAAAGCAACGCAAGTGGTCATGGAGTCATCAAACTGTTCCGACGCTTCCCTGCATCGAGGTTCACCAGATCGGAAATGTTATTCCGACTGGCTTTGAGTTTGAATCCATCGAGCAGCGGCTCAACGCGCCCGCTGCAGAAGCATCTCATGAATTGTGACTACGAATTTGGGAGAGGACCCAATGCACGACAACATCGCTCCACCCGACGGCTCGGGAGCCGGGTGCGAGGAGCCACCGCAAGCCCCGGCGATGGACAACCTTGTGAGCGCGTTCGATTGGTCCTCCACTCCTTTGGGGCCTTCCGCGGCTTGGCCTGACAGCCTGAAAGCAGTGGTACGCATCGTGCTCACCTCCGGCTTCCCCATGTGGATGGCCTGGGGCCAGGAACTTACGATGCTCTATAACGACGCATACGCCAGGACGACGCTCGGCAAGAAGCATCCATGGGCCCTGGGACGGCCGGCATACGAAGTGTGGCACGAGATCTGGAAGGATATTGGCCCGCTGATCGATCGGGTAATGGAAAGCGGGGAAGCGTGCTGGGAAGAAGTCCTGCAGCTGATTCTCGAGCGCAACGGGTATCCCGAAGAGACCTATCACACCTTCTCCTACAGTCCCCTTGCGGGCCCGGACGGCAACATCGCCGGAATGCTCTGCGTGGTGATTGAAGACACAGTGCGGGTCATCGGCGAGCGCCAATTGTCCGCACTCAGCACCCTGGCGGCGGAGCTTGCGGGCACGATATCGGAGCAGGACGTGTTTTCCGCCATCGAACGCGGGGTAGCGGGCCAGAAAGACATGCCCTGCACCCTGACTTACCTCTTCGATGAGGATGCGACGCAACTCAAGCTGGTCGCAAAGACCGGATTCGAACCCGACCATCCAGCCGCATGCCTCATCATCAGCGCAGACTCCAAGGCAGCCCCCTGGCCGATTCATTTGCTGCTGGCGGCAAACCGCGCCATTACCGTGGAGGATCTGGCCGAATATTTCCCCGATCTGCCTCCCGGCTGCTGGGATCGGCCGCCGACCCGTGCACGGTTGGTCCCCATCAGCCGCCAGGGTCAGGAAAAGCCGGTGGGGGTCTTCATTGCCGCACTGAATCCATATCGCCAAATCGACGCAACCTATAGCGGCTTTCTGGAGTTGGTAGCCGGCCAGATTGCGGCCAGCATTACCAATGCCAAGGCATATGAAGAAGAAAGAAGGCGCGCCGAAGGCCTGGCCGAGCTGGATCGCGCCAAGACAGCATTCTTCTCCAATGTGAGCCACGAGCTGCGCACCCCGCTCACGCTGATTCTGGGCCCCATTGAGGATGCGCTCACCAGCGGCGCGCCGCCTTCAAGCGGAGCCCTGGAGATGCTGCACCGCAATGCGCTGCGCCTGCTGAAGCTGGTGAACGGGCTGCTCGATTTCGTTCGTATCGAAGTGGGTCGCTTGCGCGCCACCTATGAACCGACCGACCTGTCGTTGCTCACGGCCCAGCTTGCCAGCGTTTTTCGTTCGGCGGTGGAGCGGGCCCACTTGAAGCTTGTGGTGGATTGCCCGCCGCTGCCCGAACCGGTGTACCTGGACCGTGAGATGTGGGAGAAGATTGTTCTCAACCTGCTTTCCAATGCCCTGAAATCGACATTCGAAGGGGAAATCCGGGTGAAGATTCGCTCCACGGGCGGCGAAGCTCAGCTCAAGGTTATCGATACGGGAACGGGAATCTCGGAAAGCGATCTGCCTCACCTCTTCCAGCGTTTCAGGCGCATCGACGGTGCCCGCCGGCGCAGCCATGAAGGAAGCGGAATCGGCCTGGCGCTGGTGCAGGAGCTGGTGGAATTGCACGGTGGCTCCATCGCCGTGGAAAGCACGCTGGGCAAAGGCACCACGTTTACGATCGGCCTCCCGTTTGGCCAAAAGCACCTGACCCATGGGCGAGTTGTCCCTGAAGGCGAAAATCCCGCTGCGCTGCAAGGATCGGCAGTGGCCTACGTGCAGGAAGCAATGGCCTGGCTGCCGGGGCGCGACCGGCTCAAGCGAGAAGTTACCCGTGGCGCCACGGGCGACGGCGCCCGGATAACTTCCTCGATATATCCGGCGGAAAACAAGGCGGAGATCCTGCTGGTGGATGACAACGCCGACATGCGCGAATACGTCATCGGCCTGCTGGGCTTGCGATTCAATGTGGTTCCCGCGGAAAACGGCAAGCAGGCGCTCGAGTTGGCGGCGCTCCACGCTCCTGACCTGGTGCTCACCGATGTCATGATGCCGGAGATGGATGGCTTTGGCCTTTTGGCGCGGCTTCGGCAGAATCCCGCAACGCGTTCGATTCCAGTAATCATGCTGTCTGCCCGGGCCGGAGAAGAGGCGCGCATTGATGGCATGGACGCCGGCGCCGATGACTATCTGACCAAGCCCTTCACTGCCCGGGAACTCGTAGCTCGAGTTGAATCCCAACTCAAGCTAGCCCGAGTTAGAAAGGATGCAGTCGAGCAGGAGACCGCACTTACACGCGAGATATACAAGACAAAGCAGTTTGCATGGGAAGCGCTGGAGCACATTCCCGAGGTGTTCTACATCTTCGACAGCGAATTCAAGTTTACCTATGTCAATGCTGCCGGGGAGAAAATAGCTTCGCGAATCGGCAAGCCGTTTCTCGGAGAGAAGCTTTTTGATCTATTGCCGGATCTGCGTGGAACGATCGTTGAGGAAAGCCTGCAGCGAGCAATGCAGGAGCGCACTCCGATTGAGTTCGATTATTATTATGAGCCGCTGGAGAGCTGGTTCCAGTATCGCGTTTATCCGCAGCCCGACATGGGTCTGGCCATGTACGCGCGCGATATTACCGAGGAGCGGAAGACGGAGCAGGCATTGCGAAAGTCCGAACAGCTTGCGGCGGCAGGGCGGCTGGCGGCAAGCATTGCGCATGAGATCAACAATCCGCTTGAGGCTGTTACCAACTTGCTGTTTCTCGCCAAGCTGGACCAGTCGATTACAGGCAATACCAAGAATCTGCTCGAACTCGCAGACAGGGAGTTACAGCGCCTGTCGCATATCGCGGCGCGCAGTCTCAAGTTCTACCGGCAGCGGACCGCGCCTACGGAGACATCGCTCGAAGAACTGACCGAGTCGGTGCTCTTCTTCCACGAGACCGAGATCGGAACGCGAGGCATCGATCTTGACCGCCGCTACCGCAGCGCGCCAAAAGTGTTATGCCTGCCGGGAGAAATTCAACAAGTGATGACCAACCTCATCGACAATGCGCTGGACGCGCTTCCGCGCCACGGCCGCATGGTTGTCGAGGTTCGCCCTGCACGGGACAGGGCCGGGCGCGAGGGCGTTATCGTCACCGTTGCCGATAACGGCTGTGGCATGGATCGGCCCACACTCGAGCGGCTCTTCTATCCTTTCATCACGACCAAGGGCGAGGCCGGAAACGGATTGGGACTATGGGTCTCAAAGGGGATTGTGGATAAGCACCATGGGACCATCGCCGTTCGCAGCAGGCGGGATCGCGGCACCGTCTTCCGTCTCTTTCTACCCTTGAATCCTGCGGTGAGCGAAACCGAACGACCATAACTCGCTCGTTTGCTCACCTCAATCGCGACTGGATAACTCTGTACTCAACTCTTGGCTAACCTCTGCCTAAAGGATCCTTGGTTAAGTCGCCGTTTTGAAAGGGCACGACTTCAGTCGTGCCGTAAAGGAAGCGAAATGAATGCGGGCTTTAGAACTTATCCGTAAATTACGCATTTGAGTAGCGCCGGTCTCCAGACCGGCTGTACTGGCGGCGTCCACGCCGCCAGAGTCCGTGTGCGGGCCGGAGGCCCACACGACAGCCGACTTGGAGGTCGGCGCTACCTGAATTCGGATAAGCTCTTAGCCCTGAGGGAGCGTTTCCTTCACCGAGATACTTCTTCAGAGGTTCCCTAACTCTTGGCTAACTCCGACTCGATGGCAGCTTTTAGCTCCGGGGCATCCGGCTGGGTGTCCGGAGCGAAGCGTTCGACCACTTCGCCGGAACGGCCGACGAGAAACTTCTCGAAGTTCCAAAGCAATTCAGGTTCCGCGTTGGCTTCGATTCCGTAGCCCTTCAGCTTGTCGCGCCAGGGAACCTCAGACACGCTGACGGCCTTGGGCTGCGCGGCGATCAGCGCCTTGTAGAGCGGGTGCTTTTCCGGCCCGACGACGGTGATTTTCTCAAACATGGGAAACTTGACGCCGAAGTTAGTGGTGCAGAAGGTCTGAATATCCTCGTTCGTGCCGGGCTCCTGCGCCTTGAAGTCGTTGGCCGGGAAGCCGGCGA
>Ga0302320_10014951_pt1 | contig 15994 bp, 14 predicted proteins | sample Bog_T0_3_FD_202130 | JGI IMG/M metagenome (GOLD analysis project Ga0302320, IMG submission 202130) | Peat permafrost microbial communities from Stordalen Mire near Abisko, Sweden - Bog_T0_3 | ecosystem: Environmental > Terrestrial > Soil > Wetlands > Peat | place: Sweden: Abisko, Stordalen Mire... | reverse complement strand
CGCCCGGCGAGCTTGGAAATCGCTCCGCGATTCCCACTTTCCCACAGCCACGACGACGAGCTCCCGGTTACATCCTTAATGTCTCGACGGGCCCTGCCAAAGTAACATTCTTAAATGGCTTGATACGCCTTACGCGTCGGGCTTTGAGGGCTGTTGCATAGGGCACTGCAATCTGTCGCATGAGAACTGGAGACTGAGAACTGATGACTGAGGACTGATGACTGCTTACCACCCGCATCCTCCAACAGATTTGTTTTAGCCCAGCGCTGTGATATATTCACCTCAGGGTCATTACCATTTAATCGGGAGTTGCAAAGATCTTTCCAGGGGCGGGCAGGTGCCTGGGCCAGTTCTTGTGGTGGAAGACTGACTCCGAAAAAACCGCAGCCGCCGTCCTGAATCAGGCAACCGCCATCGAAGCAGCAGGGAGAAACTCATGAAGAATTTGCCGCAAGAACGCCGTTCGAGTCATTCGCTGATGGCAAGGCCCATCGTCCGCAGGGCGGGCATCAGACCGTGCCTGCTGGCGATTCTGGTTCTGTCCGCCATCCCGTGGGCAGCGGCGCAGGATGTCACCACTTATCACAATGACATTGCCCGCACCGGCCAAAACCTGAATGAATCGATCTTGAACACCAGCAACGTCAACGTGAACACCTTTGGCAAACTCTTCATTCTTGCTGCGGACGGCAAAGTGGATGCCGAACCGCTCTATCTTTCCAACTTGACCATTGGAAGCGCGGCGCACAACGTGGTTTTTGTCGAAAGTGAACACGACAGCGTCTACGCCTACGATGCCGACACGGGAACGTTGCTTTGGCAGGTCACCATGCTGAAATCGGGCGAGGTTCCCTCTGACAATCGTGGCTGCTCCCAGGTCACTCCGGAGATTGGCGTCACGGCAACCCCCGTTATCGACCGCCTGAGCGGCCCGCATGGCACCATCTACGTGGTCGCCATGAGCAAAGATTCTTCCGGCGGATATCATCAACGCCTGCACGCCCTGGACGTCACCACGGGGGCGGAGGAATTCAGCGGCCCTGTTGACATCACTGCAACCTACCCCGGCGCCGGCGCTGAGGGAAACGGCACCACTCTTACCTTTAACCCGGCTCAGCACAAGGAACGCGCCGCTCTGCTGCTTTTGAACAGTGTGGTTTACACAACCTGGTCATCGCACTGCGATAACGCTCCCTACAATGCCTGGATTCTGGGCTACGACGAGAGCACGCTGGTTCAGACGCAGAAATTGAATGTGACTCCCAATGGCAGTGATGGTTCCGTCTGGCAGAGCGGCGCGGGCCCGGCCGCCGATTCCAGCAGCAACATCTACTTTCTTACCGCGAATGGAACGGCGGAAACCACTCTCAACGCGCAGGGATTCCCCACCCTCGGCGATTACGGCAACGCCTTCATGAAGATTTCCACCAGCAGCACACTGGCGGTGGCGGATTATTTCAACATGTACAACACCGTTTCGGAATCAGCCGCTGATGAGGACCTGGGCTCCGGCGGAGCGCTGGTGCTGCCTGATGTTACCGACTCAAACAGCGTAACCTGGCACCTTGCCGTGGGGGCCGGGAAGGACCGGAACATCTACCTGGTGAACCGCGACAACATGGGCAAGTTCAACGCCAGTTCCAATAACATCTACCAACAACTCACGACTCCCCTGGCAGGAGGCGAGTTTGGCATGCCGGCCTACTATAACGGCGCGATCTACTACGGCTCGGTGGGTGATAACGTCAAGATGTTCCCGCTGGTCAACGCCAAGCTGCAGACCACGCCCTCGTCAAAAACCAGCATCACCTATGCCTCACCGGGCGCGACCCCCAGCATCTCCGCCAATGGCACCACCAATGGCATCGTTTGGGTCACGCAGAACACCAATCCGGCCGTGTTGCACGCCTACGATGCCACCAATCTTGCCACCGAGTTGTACAACAGCAGTCAAGCCGCGAACAGCCGCGATCAATTTGGCGCAGGCAATAAGTTCATCACTCCCATGATTGCGAATGGCAAGGTCTATGTGGCCACCACCACGGGCGTGGGAGTCTTTGGGTTGATTTCAACCACCACGGGCCAGTTGGCGCCCACCAGCCTCACCTTTTCCAGCCAGGCGGTGGGAACTTCAAGCACTTCGCAACCGATCACCCTGACCAACCAGACCTCCACGGCCATGACCATCAGCAGCATCGCCGCCACGGGAGATTTCAGCCAGACTGACAACTGCGGATCCGGCCTCTCCGGCAACGGGAGTTGCACCATCAACGTGACCTTTACACCCACCGCCTCCGGAACACGCACGGGTACGTTGACGGTTACGGATAACGCCAGCAACAGCCCCCAGACCGCGACTTTGACGGGAACGGGAACCGGAACCGTGCCGACCGCCAGCGTCTCACCCACCAGCCTCACCTTTTCCGGTCAAATTCTGAATACGACGAGCACGGCCAAATCCGTTACATTGACTAATTCGGGAACGGGCACGCTGACCATTTCCAGCATTGCCGCCACCGGCAATTTTGCCGTGAGCACCGGCGCCAATGCCTGCGGCGCCACTCTGGGCGGGGGATTGAACTGCCTGGTCTATGTAACGTTCACGCCGACGGCCACGGGGACGCGCACGGGAACACTCTCCATCACCGACAATGCCAGCGGCAGCCCGCAGTCAGTGAAGCTCTCCGGAACGGGCATGGACTTCTCCGTCAGCGTGTCGCCCACCACGCGGACGATCAATTCATCCGGCGGGTCCACCACCTTTACATTAACCGTCGCGCCGGTCAGTGGATTCACCGGGACGGTGGCGGTTACTTGCCCCAGCGTGCCTGCAACCTTCTCATGCACACTTTCGCCCACGTCGGTGACATTGAGCGGCTCAAGCAAGACGTCAACCGCCACAGTCAAAACCGGAGTGGGAGGGACAACGGCGAAAGGCACCTATAAGCTGACGCTGACAGGAACCTCCAGCCCGCTTACTCACAGCACAACCGCCTCAGTGACCGTGAGATAGGGACAGGAGGGCGTGAAGCGAACGCCCTCGACGAGCTGTTTAGGATTGCGCCAACCAGTGGGCCTTCCAGGATGTCCGCAAATGGCGCGGGTTTCTCAGATTCAGGGCTTTTGGGGAAACCGCAGTTCTGGCAAGTGAAATGTCGGCTGCCGCAGACTTCGGTTCTTTGAAGTCTGCGGCCACCGACCGGGCCCATCGTATTTTCAACCCCACCCACCAAAATCCGAGCGGAAATTTCCCCCTCTTCCGGTAACGAAGGGAGAGGGGCAATTTCGAGTTTTTAATTTGAGCAGCCAGGCCACTCCAGCAAATTTTGCGTATCTTGGATGGCCTGTTGCGTTGTGAGTACAGCGGTATCCCACTTATCTTTTACATTTTTAGGTGCGTGGGTGGGAATGAATTGGGCGGCGAGAAGGTGTTTATTCGCCTCCTGGAGTGAAGCTAAGCCTTCGCGAACCTCCCCACAATGAACTGGTGCAGGCATGGCCGCGGGCAGAGGGGCAGGAGCAGCAATGGCCACAGAGGAGTTGAAGCGTGGCGACCTGGAAGTTCCGGACAGGTACCCGAGGAGAAAGACAGCAATCACAGCGGTCAAAGTGATCATCGTTCTTTTCATCTTGCCTCCCAAATTGAAAGTTTGTGCCACAGAGAATGGATTGGAGACGCATCTTAACAAACTGGTATTGCTTTCGCAAGGAAAGCAAGAAAACCCGAGGGTAAGCGGTGCAGGTCCTGGCCTTGAATGTTGGGAAGGGCAATCTTACAGTCGCACACCGGCCAATGGCAAGATTGCCTGGGCTTCGTGGGCACCAAAGACTGATGACTGACGACTGATGACTGAAAACTGACGACTTCTCTAAAGCGCTTCGAAGCATGGCCGCGCGGAGGTGCAGGCTTCCAGCGTGACGACCAGGCCATCCGGACCCATGCACTTCTGGGTGTGGACGCACCAGCAGATGCTTGTGCCGGAGCGGGGCACCGTGTGGTCTGGTTCGGCGTCAATGAACATCCACTTGGAGCGAAGCAGGCGGCACTGCACCTGGGGCTCGGCAATTTGACGAATGGGTTCAGTGATCATCAGGCCTCTCCCTTCGCGGCAAGCAGAATGGCGCGCTTCACGGCCACTCGCGCCAGTTGAACCTTGTAGGCGTTGCGGGAGAGCGGCGTGGCTTTTCTCACCGCAATCTTGCCCGCTTCCCACGCAATCTCCTCATCCAGGGACTTGCCCTTCAGCACATCCTCCGCCTCGGGCGACGGCCACGGCACCGGAGCCACATGCCCCAGCACCACGCGCGCGCTCTGCACCTTGCCGCCCTCCAGCTTCAGGACTACGGCGGCTGCGGCGAGGGGCCAATCCAGTGCTTCCTTCTGCCGAACTTCATAAACCGCCATCTTCACGGCACCCGGATTCGGAATCAGGATTTCCGCAACGATCTCGCCCTCGCGCAGCGCGTGTTCGGTTTCGTTTTCACTTTTGGGGGTGACGAAGAAATCCTGCACGGCGATTTCCCTCACACCCTGCGGCCCATGCAGTTTCACCTTCGCGTCCAGCGCAATCAGGATGGCCGCCAAACTGGACGGGTTGACGAAATAGGCCGGCCCGGAATTCCCCAGGATGGCATGGTAGCGATTGTCGCCCTCGGGGACCAGTGGCTTGCCCTTGTAGACGGCCAGCAAGCCAAATCCGGCGCGGTAGTACCAGCAGCGCGGGCGCTGGCAGAGGTCGCCACCAACGGTTCCGATGCTGCGGATTTGCGGGCTGCGAACGCCCTCCGCGGCCTGAACCAGGGCGGGGTAGTGCTGCTTCACCTCGGGGTTCTCAATCAGCTCCTCGAGCGTGACGCCTGCACCCAGGCGCAAACCGGAGCTTTCCCGGAACGAGATTCCCTTCAGTTCATTGACATGTTGCAGGCTCACCAGCCGCTTGGGCGTGGCCACGCCATCCTTCATCAGGCTGATGAGGTCGGTGCCTCCGGCAAGAAGGTGCGCTTCACCTCCCGTGCCGGTGAGCAGCTTGATGGCTTCCTGGGTTGACTTGGGACGGGCATATTCAAAGGCTTGCATCAGGCAACGCCTCCTTTCGCCAGGGCGGCCAGGACTTTGTCCGGTGTTAACGGGATGGTGGGCACGCGCACGCCGATGGCGTTGGCCACGGCGTTGGAGATGGCGGCGCCGGGAGAGATCACCGGAGGCTCGCCCAGGCCAATGGTGCCGCGCTCGTCATAGCCCGGGCCCGTCATCATGTGGACAACCAGTTCCCCGATATCGCCGATTCCCGCCAGCTTGTAAAACTCCAGGTTGTTATTCAGCATGCGGCCGGTGGCCTGGTCCATGATTCTTTCCTCGAAAAGCGCGTAGGTGATGCCCATGATGAGCGCGCCCAACACCTGGCTTTCTGCGGTCTTCATGGAGATGATCAATCCGCAGTCCTGCGCCGCCACCATCTTGTTGATCTTGATCAGGCCGGTTTCCGTATCCACGGAGACGTCGGCAATCTGCACGCCGCCCACGCCGCTATCCCCCAACTTGCCTTTACCTGCGTCGGGATTCTTGCCCGTGGCCTGGATCGTCTTCACCTGGAGTTTGGCGCAGGCTTCCTTCCACGAGAGTTGTTTGGAGCTGTCGCCTTTGGCTTGAATCTTTCCGCCCGTGGCCATCAGATCGTCCGCGGGGACGCCCAGAATCGGGGCGATGATGGCAAAGAGTTGGTCCCGCGCGTCCACGGAAGCCCGCCGGGTTGAGGCAGAGACTCCGCCGATGGTGGTGCTGCCGCCGGATGCTCCCGAAGCAGGGAATTTGCTGTCACCAATGTTCACCGTAATGGCTTCAACCGGCAGTCCCAGGGTTTCAGCCGCCACCACGGCAATCGCCGTTCTCGTTCCCGTGCCCAGGTCCTGGCTTCCCAAAGTTGTTTCCACCGAGCCATCCGGGTGGATGCTGACCATGCAGTTGCTGTTGTGGCCACGACCGCCCCAGGTGTGCATGCTCACGCCCAGCCCGCGCTTGATGTGGCCCGCGGTCTTGTCTCCCCGGGGGTGCCAGAGCTTTTTCCAATCGCTGAGCTCGGAGGCAATCTGAAGCTCTTCCCGGTAGACTTTGCCCCGATCCCCGGCTGAAAGGTCCGCGTTCAGCGTGAGCAAATCGATGGGGTCCATATTGAGCTTGGCGGCCAGGTCATCCAGAGCGCAAATGGTGAGCGCCGCTGCCTGCGGATGATCGGGCGCGCGCCACGCCCGGGCGGGCCCGGTGTGGGTGCTGATGGAAGTGTGGGCGGAAGAACGGTTGGGGATGTCGAGCACGTAGGGAAGCGGCGGCATCCCCGCGCCCGTGGGACCACCTGTGCCCCACGAGTGGGAATCCCACGCCACCAGCGTGCCGTCTTTCTTCGCCCCCACCTTGATTTTGGCGTAGCAGGAGGGCCGCGCACCGGCGGCCTCCATCTCCATGTTGCGATCGAGCATCAGCTTCACGGGCTTGCCCGTGGTCTTTGCCAACTGCGCGACGTGAATGCCCCATTCGTCGGGAGAGAACTTGCTGCCGAAGCCACCGCCAACGTAGTTGCAGACAGTTTCAATGTTCTTGTCGGAAACGTCCAGCCCCTGTTCGCGCAAGGCCTGTCCGATTTGGCCGGGAAGGCCGGAAACGTTCTGGGTGGAGGAATAGGTGAGCAGCTTATCGCCATTCCACTCGGCGATGTTTCCATGCGATTCGAGACAACAGTGGGTGATGCAGGCGATGCCGTAGTAGCCCTCGGAAACGACCAGGTCAGGATCCGTGAACGCCCCGGCGGGTTCGCCCGCGGTCTTGTTTCCTGCCTTCTTGGCGAAGGAACCCGCTTGCTTCAAGTCCTCTTCCACCACCAGGTGGGGAAGTTCTTCAAACTGAACTTTGATTTTGGCGAGGGCGTCGTTGGCAACATCCTCGCTCACGGCGGCGAGCGCGATAATCTCATCGCCCACCCAGTTGACCTCTTTTCCCACGCCCAAAATCACTTGAACAGCTTTCACGCCGGGAAGCTTCTCCGCTTCCGAGGTGTCAATGGCGGTGATTTTTGCATGGGCGTAGGGCGAACGATAAATTTTGCTGATCAGCAGGCCGGGGCGGTTGATGTCATAGGTATACTTGGCGCGCCCGCTCGCTTTGGCAGGGCCATCGACGCGCTTGACCCGCGTGCCGATCAGGCTGCGGTCGTTCTCCGATGGCCAGTCATACTTGGTTTTATCCATTGGCGCGTCCCCCCTTCAGCGTCTGGGCCGCTTCCAGCACGGCCTCGCGAATTCCGGCGTAGGTGCCGCAACGGCAGAGGTTCCCGCCCAAGCCATGCTCCACATCCTCGCGGCTGGGATCGGGATGTTTATCCAGGAAGGCTTTGCAGGCCACCACAAAGCCGGGCGTGCAGAATCCGCATTGCTGGGCATCGTGGTTCACAAAGGCGGCCATCACCGGGTGGAGTTCACCCTGCGTGCCCAGGCTCTCAATCGTCTCAATGCGGCGACCCTCCGCCTCAATGGCCAGGATGTTGCAGGCGTACACGGGGTGGCCCTCCATGATGACCGTGCAGGCGCCACAGACCCCGCGGTCACAAACTTTCTTGGCGCCGGTCAGATCCAGTTGATTGCGCAGGGCATCAAGCAGAGTCACGCGGGGCTCAACACTCAGGCTGTAGGGCTTGCCGTTGACCTGGAGCGTGATTGGCACGGCCGCCGGACCCAGGATTTCGGATGAATGTTCCGGCGCTGCCGCCGCTGCTTCCGGCGCCACCATCAATCCTGTCGACGCCACCACGCTGGCGCCCTTCAGGAAGTCGCGCCGCGAAAAGCCCTGCGGAGGCTGTTCCGGCAGGATTTTCTTCTTTGGCATAATGGAACTCCTTGATGCCGAAAATCGAACTCAGAGACTCGATATTTGAAACTCACCCAGCCTTGCACGGTCAAGTTTATTCGAGCTTCGATCTTTGTATTTCGCTTTTTTCCCTGAACCAACCCTAACCCGAGGCCCCGCATTATACCATTGGAAACCGGCATTGGCGGCGAGAACTGATGTAGAGCTGACCTTTAGGTCAGCATCGTTGTCCATGCGGCAACATTGCCGACCTGAAGGTCGGCGCTACAACCCGCAACCCGTGCGACGCATTGCAGCCCATGATCTTATCTTGGCATCGGGGGGGGGAAAGTGGATAATGGAGATTCTGGCTCAGGCGCGATACTGTTCACTTCAGGTGTTTCAAGACCGCATCAATCAGTAGACCGGCGAGTCATCAGGGCAATTTCCGAAAAATCCAATCAGGGATCTGTAGCGTTGAGGAGCAACCTCAGCATGGCCCAATCTCAAAATCGAAATGCTCTAGTTATCGGCGCGGGAGTCTCCGGTCTGACGACCGCATTAGCTCTTCATCGCCACGGAATTCAAACCACCATCATTGCGGAGAAATTTGAGCCGGAAATTACCTCTGTGGTCGCCGGTGCCCTATGGGAGTGGCCCCCCGCCGTTTGTGGTTATCATCAGGATCAGGCCTCGCTGGAACGGGCAAAGATCTGGTGCATGGTCTCCTATCGAAAATTTGCAGAGCTCGCTGCTGCACCTGAAACCGGAGTCTATCTTCGCCCCAGTGCTTTCTATTTCCGTAATAGAGTTGAGGAGCACGAGCCGCACCTTCGCAAGATGAATGAATTCCAAAATAAGGTAAGGGGCTTTGTTCATGACGCCGAATTGATTCAGCAGACGGGGGTGAACACGGAGATCGGCTTGAAGGACGCCTACAGCTACCTGGCCCCGATGGTTGATACCGATGTCTACATGAAGTGGCTGCTGCGAAAGGTAAAGGCTGCCGGGAGCAGAGTGATTCAAAGAAAGCTTGAAGGTGATCTTCGTCCGCAGGAAGAGCATCTGAAGGGGGAGTTTGGCGCGGACGTCATTGTTAATTGTGCCGGGCTTGGATCCCGCGAGTTGGCGAGCGACCCGATGTTTCCTTTGCGCGGCGCCCTGGTGCGATTGGTCAACGATGGAAAAGACTTTCCCCAGGTAACGCGCTCATATTGCGTCTCCCACGATGATGTTACTAGCGCCCAGCAGGTGGTTTTCATTGTGCCCCGGGGAAATGACAGGCTGATTCTCGGCGCTCTGGTTGAGCCGGATGAATGGAGCACCGACATCAATTTGGAAAACCATGAACCCATTCGGCGCATTTATGAACGATGCGTTGAATTCCTGCCCATTCTCAAGAAGGCGCGCCTCGATCCTGCTGAGCCGGTGCGCGTGGGCCTTCGCCCCTTCCGCAAGCAGAGCGTCCGCGTGGAAGTGGTGCCAGGGACGGCCATCATCCACAATTACGGCCATGGTGGAGCGGGCGTAACCTTCTCGTGGGGATGTGCGGAGGAGGCGGCGGAACTTGCCTCTGAGTACCTAACGTCGGGCGAAAAGCCTGTTTCCGCAGTCGCCGGTGGTTCTGCCGCTGGTTCCCTCTGAAGTGATAACTCAACAATTGGCTATTTAAGCTGAGCCCGAAGGGCGGTGGGCGTCCGCAAGGGTTCCCTTGACACCCGCAACGCATTCACAGCCCTGCGCGTCGAACCTTCATCTAACAACATCATCTAACAACATCACTGGCAACTTCGAAGCTGATACAATATACTTCGACTCTTTTTGCATCATCATCTCAGCGTCGTGTTACCTCACAGGCCCTTAAAATGTGGAAAGAAGATCTGGTGGCGGATTGGGAAAGACTTCGGCGTGGTGGACTTTCCCGCGCCCATTTGAAGGACCTTTTCCTTTCCAGCGTGCATTATCTGTTTGAGACGGAGGTGCACGCCTACGCGTTCTCCATTGCCGCCAATGCCTATCTTTCCTTTTTCCCTTTCACGTTTATATTGCTGGCCATCTGCCGGCGCTGGCTGCACTGGGAAAATGCCTACCTGATGGTTCTTCAGCTTTTGCGCGTACACCTTCCGGTGGGGGCGGACTCCATTATTCGCAATCTCGTGGCGGTGGTTTCGGGGCGGTCACGCTTGCAATTGGTTTCAGTGTTCATGCTGCTTTTCACCAGTTCGGGGGTATTCCTGCCACTGGAAATTGCCCTGAACAAGGTTTGGGGATTTCATCGCAATCGCACTTTTCTGAAGAACCAGGCCATGTCTTTTCTTCTTGCGCTGGTTTCAGGCGTGCTTGCCTTAAGTTTTATCCTGGCAATTACGCCCACCGAGGCGGGGATTAATTTCCTGATCGGCTGGATACCCTCACGGGGCTTCCTCACTGCGGTTTCGCGCCTGGTTTTGGAAGTGGCCTCGGTGCCGCTGGTGGCGGCGATCTACTTCATGATCTATTATCTCTTGCCTAATGGAAAGGTCCCTGTGGCACGGGTTCTGCCTGCCGCCATTGCCGCGGGAATATTAACCGAGGTGGGCAAGCTGATTTATTTCGTTACACTCCCGATGTTTCGGTTCCGCGAAGTTTATGGTCCTTTTGCCCTGTCTGTGACCCTGCTTTTCTGGGCCTACGCGGGGTCCATGATCCTGCTCTTCGGCGCGCACCTTTCCGCTTACACCTTTGTGGTAAACGAGGCACCTGCGGAGGCGCCAGTCGGAAGTGATAAGATAGAAGCTAGAAGTTAGTAGCTAGAATGTGGTAATGAGAATGTGGATGTTCGTCGTCTGAGGTCAATTCTAATTTCCCCTTGTCTAACTCCTAACTTCCAATTTCAAACCTCTGATTCAAAGGCAAACCTTGATGACCACCCGGCAACAGATTCAGGAAATTCCCGGCGCACTGCGCATGACTTTGGAAAAGGCCCGCACTGAGTTTGGAGCAGTGGTGCGAAGTGTGCGCTGGGGCGATGGCCCTGTCCTGATCTGCGGGGCGGGGGATTGTTCCGCTCTAAGCCAGGCCGCAGGCTGCGCCTTTGAGACCTTTCCCGGCTGGCCGGTGGTGGCGCGCCCGGTGGAAGTGTTCCAGACTTATGCCCTCCCTCTCCTGAAGCAGCGGTCGGTGCTCATCATGGTCTCCGGGGCAGGGGAGTGGCCGGAGGCGCAGGAGCTTGCCCAAACGGCAAAACAGCGCGGCAGCGTGGTACTGGCGCTGACCAATACGCCGGAAACCCCGCTGGCGAAACTGGCCGATCTTCTGCTGCCGGTCCACGCGCAAGGCGAGGTGGATGCACCTGCGGTGACGGTGAGTTTGCACGCCGCGCTCAACTTGCTGGCGTTTGAAGCTGCCCGCGCGCTGAAGCGTCCCGAGTCGAATTGGGGCCAGGTGGCGGAGGAGTTTGATCAACTGCCGGGCAAGATCGAGTGGCTGTTTACGCAGCTTCCCGCCCTGGTGCGCTCGTTAGGCGCCGAACTGGCCCGGCTGCTGCGGTTGACCATCGTGGGTGGTGGTTTTTACCAATTCCCGGCCTGGCGGGCGGCGCAGAATCTGCAATCCCTGAAGGGCGCGGAGGTTGTCGCCGCGGAAGCCTCCGAATTCCTGAACGCCCATGCCCAAATGGCGCGGAAGGACGAGGCGGTACTTTTCCTCTCCGGTTCGCATTCAAAGATCAAAAAGCTGCTGCATCGCTGCGCGGCTCAAGCGCGTGAAAATGGGGCGCGGGTGCTCTCCATCACCGACGGCAACGATCGCGATCTCGTGGATGGCACGGAGCTGGGTATGCTGGTTCCAACCATGCTGGAAGCGCCGTCATCCACGCTCACGTTGTTCATGCTGGAGTGGTTGGCGTCAGAAGCAATTCGCCCGGGGAAAGCGTAAGTGAAACGCAGAAGGCTGGGGTGAGCGCGAAAAATCCAAGCTTGAAAACAGCCACCCGAAGCCAATGCCTGCAGCCATCCGACTGATGACTGAAGACTGACGACTGACGACTGAAGACTGAAGACTGATGACTGACACCTGAGGACTTCGGGCTTCCTTCCCCCCCCTTTTGTACAAGCAGTCACCCCCCGGTTCATGGTATTTCCAGATGAATGAATCGACACTTGAGAGCTATCTTTGTCGGAAAGCACAAGTCAGGCATCGTAGACGTTAAGATATTAAGACAATGCGATTGACACGCGTTGGTAATTCTGTTCTAATTGGCCCATGGACGTTGGAAAAAGATTAAGACAATTACGCGAAGTTAAAGGTCTTTCGCAAGGCGACATCGAACGGCGATCCGGCCTCTTGCGCTCATACATCTCTCGTGTTGAAGGCGGATATACCGCTCCTTCACTCCAAACCTTGGAAAAATTTGCCAAAGCTTTGGAAGTTGAACCCTACCAGTTGCTGTTCCAAGGTGAGGGAAAGCCGTCAACCCCGAAGGTTCCCGATCAGGTAACCCTGGGCAAGCCGGTGAAGAGACTGATCAAGTCTTTTGAGACGATGTCGAGCACGAACCGGCGGCTCTTGCTGGCGATGGCAGACAAGCTTGCCAAGCACTAAGACTAACTGAGCTGCTCAGCGAGCTCTTGGCAGATATCCTGCTCCACCCTGAAAAGGGAAGGTGTGACGAGCTTTGGCGGCATCGCCAGAGTTGCTGTCTCACGCCATTGACCTTGGCATGGCGGGCGCGTGCTGTGCTATGCAGCGGCATTGATCAAGGCTCAAAGGGCCGGGCTTTCTTCTGTTTTTCTATCCTGGATACATGCGGGAGTTATCGCGCCAACGGCATGATCTTGAGTTCGTGTGCAATTGTAGACAGGAAATTTGAGCCCTTTTGAATTGCTGCTTGGCATCCGCTCACACCTGAGAGAAGAAACGCATAATCCACATAAAAAGTAGTTGCAAAATTTCGATGAGAGGCGCAATATTAAATCGTCTGCGATAATTATTATCGTTCACGATTTGTTCTCGAAAGATGAACCCACACGCCCTCGAATCGCGCATGAGCTTTTTCCGTTCCCGTTGTGCGGAACGGGGCTTGGCCATGACGCATCAACGCTGGGTGATCTATCGCACCCTGGCAGGAACCTCCCAGCACCCCACTCCGGAAGAGACCTTTGAGCAAGTCCGCCAGGAGATTCCCTCAATTTCTCTCGCCACAATTTACAAGAACATCAAAACCTTTCTGGACGCGGGGCTGTTGAGGGAAGTGAGCACTCCCGACCAGACCATGCGTTTGGACGCCAATCTGGAATCCCATCACCATCTTGTCTGCGCCTCATGCGGAACAATTATGGACCTGTCGGAGGAGAGCGTGACGCCGGTTCATCTGAAGAAAACTCCACCCCGGAGGTTTCGGGTGGAAAGCTACAATGTTAACTTTCTCGGTTATTGCGGCCATTGCACGCCGCGCGCACAAACTTTATCTTGAATCTTAAATCCCAAGGAGCGAATATCATGGCAACAAACTTGAAGGGCACGAAGACGCACAATAATTTAAAGGACGCCTTTGCCGGCGAATCGCAGGCGAACCGCCGTTATCTCTATTTCTCCAAGCAGGCGGATGTTGAGGGATACCCGGACATCGCTGGTCTGTTCCGCGACACAGCAGAGGGCGAAACGGGCCACGCCCACGGACATCTGGATTATCTGAAGGCAGTTGGCGATCCGGCCACGGGACTTCCCATCGGCGACTCACAGGATAACCTGAAGGCTGCCATCGCCGGCGAAACCCACGAATACACAGACATGTACCCCGGCATGGCCAAGGCCGCTCGCGAAGAAGGTTTTAGCGAAATCGCGGACTGGTTTGAAACCCTCGCAAAGGCGGAGAAATCCCACGCTGGACGCTTCCAAAAAGGTCTGGACAGCATTTCCTAAACCTACGATCGGTAATAAATACCCACAGGGCGACACGGCGGCGTCCACGCCGTCGTGTTTGCCCACCTCAGGTTTTTCGGAGCCCACCCATGGATATCATCAAAGGCGCACCCACCGCCGGCATGACCTACGATCCAAATAGCCCGATTTATTGGGACGCAAAAGCTCTAAACGGAGAGGTGCGGCGTGTTTTTGAAATCTGCAACGGCTGCCGCCTCTGCTTCAACCTTTGTCCTTCGTTCCCCGACATGTTTAAAGCCTCTGACAGCCAAACTGGCGAGCATGTTGAGCTGACGCCGAAGGAGATCGATAAAGTTCTGGATGGCTGCTTTCAATGCAAGATCTGCTATGTCAAGTGTCCCTACACCCCGGATGACAAGCATGAGTTTCAGCTCGATTTTCCCCGCCTCGTGACTCGTGCCCATGCCATACGGCAGAAAGCGCGCGGCCTCAGCCTGCGGGATCGCGTTTTGTCGCGGCCGGAAATGATGGGGAGCATGGCCAAGCTGACCCCCGGGATTGCCAACTGGGCCAACCGCCAACCCCTACTGCGCGCGGGCCTTCAATTCGGCCTGGGCATTCATAAGGACAAACTGCTGCCCGAATTTCATGGCGAGCTCTTTGAAGATTGGTACCGCAAGCAGCCCGCGCCCGCAGGAGATCCCACCAAGGCCGTGCTCTTCAGCACCTGCTTTGTGAATTACAACTATCCCAACCTGGGCAAGGACCTGATGGAGGTCTTCTCCCGCAACGGCATCGCCCTGGGTTTGCCCAAGCAGAACTGTTGCGGCATGCCGGCGATGGAAGCGGGTGACATCGATTTGGCCAAACGGCTGGCGAAACAAAACGTGGAGACGCTGCTTCCCTACGTGCGGGAGGGGAAGAAGGTTCTGGCGGTGAATCCCACGTGCTCCTACATGATGCGCAAGGAATATGGAGAACTGGTGGGCACGCCGGAAGCGCGCGAGGTGGCGGCGGCTGCCATGGATCCGTGCGAGTTCCTCTTTCAATTGAAGCAGGAGGGGAAGTTCAATCGCGATTTCAAATCATCACCGGAGCTGGTGGCCTATCACGTGCCGTGCCACCTGCGCGCGCAGAACATCGGCTTCCGCTCCCGCGACCTGATGCGCCTGATTCCCGGAACCACGGTGAAGATGGTGGAGCAATGCTGCGGTCATGACGGCACCTGGGCCATGCGCAAGGAATTTTTCCCGCTTTCACTCCTGGCCGGCAAGAAGGCTTTTGACCAGATGCAGGAGGTTGAAGCGAAGGTGATGGCCACCGATTGCCCGCTGGCGGCCATACAATTTCAACAGGCGATCGGGCAGCGGCCCATTCATCCCATTCAGGTACTGGCACGCGCTTACCGCGCCGACGGTTTCCCCAAAGCCATCAATCCACCCGAGGAGAAGGTTTAGACTTATGCAACCCATTGACGCTTCTGAAATCAAGCACATTGCCGATTATGAACTTCTGCGCCCGGAGTGGCGGCCCAAGATGATGGCCCTCAAGGATCGCCGCCGCATTCGTGTGGGCGACCACCTGACGTTCCTGTTTGAAAACCGCGACACTGTGCGCTACCAGATTCAAGAGATGATGCGCATTGAGCGGCTGCAAAATCCGCACGAAATCGCGCACGAAGTGGCAACTTACAATGACCTGATTCCCGCCACCGGCGAACTCTCTGCCTGCCTGCTGATTGAGTATGAAACTCCGGCAGAACGCGATATCTGGCTGCGCAACCTGCTGGGTTTGGACCATCACATCTGGCTGGTTGCCGGCGGCCAGCGGTCACTGGCGAAGTTTGATGACCGGCAGATCTCCACTGATCGCCTCAGCTCCGTGCAGTACATCAAATTCAAACTCTCTCCGGAGCAGATGGCCGCGTTCCCTAATGGGGCGAAGATTGTGATTGACCATGAGAAATATCCGGCTGAATGGAGCCTGACTCCGGCACAAATAAGCGAACTCTCTTCGGACTTTGTTTAGTCGGGGCAGGGGAACGACGAGAGATGGCGCGCCTGGAGGGATTCGAACCCCCGGCCTACAGATTCGAAGTCTGCCGCTCTATCCATCTGAGCTACAGGCGCAGCGTCCGGTGTTTACGGTTTCAGTCTAATATATCGGTGCGGTCGAGGCAAGGCCGCGTATCGAGCCATGCATAATGTTACCGGAGGGGAGGCCGTCAAGCCATTTAAGATGTAACCCGACTCAGGAGCAGGAATGAGGAGGGTTGATTTGGGACACGCAGCGAGGTGG
>Ga0302320_10014949_pt1 | contig 15998 bp, 24 predicted proteins | sample Bog_T0_3_FD_202130 | JGI IMG/M metagenome (GOLD analysis project Ga0302320, IMG submission 202130) | Peat permafrost microbial communities from Stordalen Mire near Abisko, Sweden - Bog_T0_3 | ecosystem: Environmental > Terrestrial > Soil > Wetlands > Peat | place: Sweden: Abisko, Stordalen Mire... | reverse complement strand
CCCACGGCCGGAGGTTTTCCCTCGCTTAACTCCTGCAGGCAGCCGAGCATCATCTGCGTGATGGGGCTATCCTGCCATTCATAGAAAAATGAACGACGCTCTTCCTCTGACATCAGAAGAAAAAGCTCGTCGAGTGAAGAGAGCCGCATGGATAATCGAAGCGGCTTGCGCATGACGGCGGGGCCTGGTGGCGCGGCCGGTGTCTCCTTGATCTTCTTCATCCAGTCTCCTATTGGTAATCATCCTCTGGCGCCGTCTCGTCCGGTGCCGGCTCTTGCGGAGCGGCGGCAGCGGCGGCGTCGAGTTGGTTCTTCTCCCGCTCAAGACCCACACCAACGTGGGCCTTCCAGCGGGCGATATCGCTTTGAGTTTTGGTCTTCTCCGCGCGCATGCCGTTCAGAGACTTCTGCGCGTACTCCTGAACTGCAATGTCGCGATCAATCTTGTACTTCTCCAGAATGAACTTCGGGTCCTTGGCCATGTCGCCGAACTGAGCCTGCGCCTCGGCGGTCTGCTGGCCGTATTCTGCCTGCGCCTTCTGCTGCGCCTGCGCCTGGGCCTGTTGCATCTTCGCCTGTTGCTGGGCGATCTTCTGGATGTACTGCATCAGTTTGATCAGGGGGTCAAGCTGCTTCCGCATCTGCTTGGCTTCCTCGGCGAAGGCCTTGTCCTTGCCGTACCAACTCAGATGTTCGACGACGTGGCCCAGCGAGAGTTCCATCGTGGCCGCGGCCTTCTGCGGATCGCCGAGACGACCCTGCTGGACGGACTGCGAGATGGACTGCGGAATCTGGATGTGCGTCGCGATGTGTTCCTTGTGCGGCTGGTCTGCGCCGGCGATGACCGCCTGCCCCTGGATCATCTGGTTGTTTTCCATCTGGGCGAAAGACTTCGCATTCGTGGTCATGATCAACTTGTCGACCAGCGGCTCGTAACGGTCCACGTTACGACGGCCGACCACCACGCTGAGGAAGTCGCGCTTCAGCCGCTTGGCGCCAGCTTCGTCCATGCCCGGGCGCAACTGCAGCGCGCCACCGAGGGTCTGTGCCAGCGCCATCGGTCCGCCGAGAACGATCTCGCGGGACAGGCGCACGTGGAAATCTTCGAGAACCCGCTTGAGTTGCTCCTCGGTCACGCCACGAGAAGTCACGCTCTCGCGGAAGTTCTCGGCGATCTCACGGGAATCGTACGGCATGTTCTTGGTCGGGCCGACCATACGCTTCATCATGACCGGGAAGAGCTTCGCCAGCGCACGGAGGCTGAGCGCCACGTTGTGCTTGTCGGAGGCGCGCCGCATCATCTGGGCGGTCTGCGGGTCATCCTGCGCACCGGCGGCCACGCCACCATGCACGTTGCCCATGGCCCCGCCAATGCCGACGGTCTTCATGGTCATCAACTGCTGCCAGTTCGGGTTCTGCAACTGACTCGTGATGGCCTTCAACTCTGGCGGAACGATCTCGTTCTGGCCATGACGGATGAACCGCATGGTTGACGGATCGGCCTTGCTGACAGCCTGGTACCGGTTCATGGAACTGTCCCACACCATGTCGTAGGCGCGGCCCAGGAAACGGTTCTCGAGATCGCAAAGTGGAGCGAGGTAGGAAGCCATGCCCCGAAGGCTGCGCAGGCGTCCGTCGGAACCCGTGCCGGACGTCATCCACCAAAGGACTTCGTCCATGCGAGCGTATTCCTTTTCCTTGTAGTAAAACCAATAGGCCTGGCCGGCGGGCTGCGGGGGCAGGATGATATGCGACACGCCACCGCCGGGGGTGACTTCCTTGGCGAAGACATGGTACACGCGAACCACATCGAACTGCCGGGTGTCAAACCAGATGTTGTCGCGGATCATCGCCTGCATGGACTCGACTGGCGATGTCCCGAACTTGTTGGCGCCCTGCGACTCGTTGTCTTCCTTCTTGACGTAGGTGGACACGAGGTAGTTCATGACGCCTTCGATATCCCACCCGGATTCGGTACGCTCGCCCGTGACGACACGGAACAGTTCTCCGGCGTCCAAGCGGCCCTCGACGGCGAAAACGTCATTCTTGGTCGGATCGATGTCCGCCATGTCTGTCATGCGCAGCGACCCGCGCGGGTGATAGACGGGTCTCCAATCAGTTGGGTCCGGGAATATGGCTATTCCCATCCCGTGAAGATCCCGGTCCTTGGACGCGGCTTCCAGCAACGGGCCGAGACCCTGCCAGTCATGCACCGCGGTTGAGAACTCGTCTGCAATCACATCCCCGACGTCCTGCAACGCCGCGCGGTCGGAGCCGAGCCGGCGGGGCGTGAGGTCAACCAGGCGGGAGTCGGGACCAATGATGTCATCCAACAGACCGATGCGACCCTCGACCATGCCGCGCAGGCCGAGGAAATTGACGTTGGTGATCTTGCCCAGGCCCGCCTTCACAAGGTCCGCCTGGCGGTAAGGTGGGTTGCCATCCATCATGCCCTGCAACATCGCGCGCCGCACAGCGTCGGACTGCTCGATCAGTTCCATCGCCTGCAGGGTATCATATACGCCCTGCGCGGTGGCAAAACGGCGCTTGGGGCGGCCGTTCGAAAACGCGGTTTCCATGGTGTAGTTGGTCGCGTCGGCGGGCAACACATCCATGGGCACGATGTTTACGGAGGGACTGTTCAGGACGTCAGCGGACATGACTTGAGCCTCCAGCAATTTTCAGGACGACCTTCGAGCGTGTCCTGTGGAATATCCACGGAAACAAGCAAAGTCAAAAGCACGCGATCGGCCGCACAAATGCCCATCGAATCATCCATCCCGATCACCGTTCGGCCGGCCAACTTGGCGGCGAACTCCTGCAACCCGGTGCAGGTGATACACAAATTCTTGTTATTGAACTTGCAGGTCCCGCAAATCGCCATGCGCTTCTTGATCGTGCCCGGGTCGACCCGGCCGTTCGCTCTCGCATACTCGACCGTGCGTGACTTGACCTGCTGGGGCGTCAAGACCCAGGCGCGGGGGCCGCTTGCTTCCCCGTAACAGAACCCCTCCGGAACGTGGCGGCAGATGTAATCCTCGATTCGAATCTGCAGGTCTTCCGGGATCGGCTTCCCGGCCTTCACGTACGCCGCGTGCAACTTCTGCTTCAGCATCGTCGGGTCGCGGTCCTTGATCAACGGCACACCATTCTCGGGGTCGGCGTAAAAGAAGAAGCCGCCCGTAGGAACGTTGTTTCCGTAGACGAATCTCTGCATCAATGATGTCCTTTTCCCTCAAACATCTGTCTCGTCTTGCAGAACTCGACGGCGTCCGAGGCCTTCTTCGTGGTAGCCGAGGCGAATATCAACGCATCGTAGTTCTTCTGCAGCGCCTCGTTGCTCTTCTGAATCTGCTCCGTCATACTCGTCGTGATGAACTTGATCAACCACAGGCTGACGCTAAGGGACACAATCAACCCGGCCCCCAGGAGGGACTGGGCGCTCATGCCGGCGATACTCTTGCCGGCATCGAGCACCCCGGTGTCTACCGATTGGGCGAGCACAATACCCGCGGTGCAGATGCCTGCCATGAACAACATGAAAAACAGCCATCTCTTCCCCGTACGGATACTCATGGTTCGCCCTTTCGGTTTACTTGCCTGACCCGCCTACCGTCACGGCCGCCTTGGCCTTCTTGATGGCCGCGGATACCTTGGCGTCTGCGAGCATTGCAAGTCCAGGCTGGTGGCTCACGATCCCCGCGGGGGTCGCACGCGCAGCCGCCTTCTCTTCTTCCTGCCTGACGATCTCGTCCGCAGGTGAGACTTCTTGTCCCACTCCCTCGACTGGGAGATCCGGGTCTGTGCCCTCCGCCGGCACGCCGTCACGCATCATGAACGCGTACTCGGCGGCGTAGTAGGAGTGGAACAGACGATCCGGATCGAACATGCCGGTGGGGCGGAACCCGTCCGGCACTTCGAACGGGACGATCGCAGCGCCCGTGTACGGGCACTTGAGAACCTCTCCGTCCTTGGGTTCGAGGAACGTGGCGCCACGACGAAGCAGCGATCGCCCCATGTCGTCCAGGCTGGCGAACGTGCGGTTCGGCGACCAGGCCCCCGCAACGCGGTACCCGATCAACTGGCCGTTCGCCTGCACCGGACGGATCGAAACTGTCTTCCCTGTGTAGGGGCATTCCATTCTCTTGGCCATGTCCTACTCCTTCTTCATGCCCGCCGGGAGTTGAATCGTGTTGTCGCCCGCCACTGCCTGCGCTGCGATGCGCTCGCGGGCTTCGGGTCCGAAAGCAGCGATCATCTCGCCCATGTTACCGACCAGCAGGAACGTCACGAGGATCTGGTGCTTGAGCATGATCAGCTCGTTCTGCACAGCCAGGTTGCCCGGGCAATCTTCCTGGACCTTCCGCGTAACCGATTCCTCGAGGGACTTCAACTCCGTCAGCTCCGTGTAAAACGGGTGCTGAGGTTTTTTGACTTCATCCATGACTCGCGTCTCCTTTGAAGAGGCCACCATGACCTCGTGTGTTACAGTTAATCACATTCCCCGGTCACAGTCAAGGAGTACCGTAGGCGGAAAGTGCGGCTAGGGGATCGTCCGAACCCCCGCCCTCGATGGCATTTTTGATGTCATCCATTTCCATCTGCTGTTCCTTCTCCATACGATTCAGGGCTGCGGCCGCCATGGCCAGGCGCTCGGGATAAGTTTTGGCGCCGGGCATGATGCCAAACCGAAGATGGGCCAGCAACGCCGCCATGGCTGACGCGTCGCCTTCGTCCGGGCTCCCCAGTTTGGTACGCTGCTTATACTGGAGCTTGGGCTCCAGCATCCGGGGTTCCATCACCACGTCCTTGAACGTGCGGTACTGACGGGAAGTCAATTGCTGAGCCGCGGCTTCCGACAACCCGCGAACTTGACCAGCCTTCACGAACTCCGCCAACACGCCCCAGGCTTCCGTGATCAGGTTGCGTACCCGCTTCTTGGCGGGTTCGCTGGTCGTGTTGTTCATCGGGGTGTCCGACGCCTTCGTGGAATAATTCATCCGGAAGATACCGGGTCCAATCTCCTTGGTGATGACGTCGCATACGGATTGCGTGCCGCTGTCGTCAGAAGCAAAGGCCTCCACGTCCACGCTGTTCTTGCTCAGCCATTCCCGGGTGGAAGCAACCAATTGATACACGACGGGAATATCCGCAGATGCGGACACGACCAAACGCTCCGGCGGGTGGAAGCACAGCAAGGGCACACCGTCTTTCTCGATGATGTCCATCCCGACTAAAATTGCTGAGTCGCCGCCCTGCGTAAAAGCCGCATCGAGCGCCCCTACACGAACGACTCCGAAGAACGGGGAGCCCGGGTCGACCCGCTCCCACTCCTCACACGCGCGCCCCGCAGAGATGTCGATGTCCTCCAGGACTGTCGCGGCGCTACCCTGCATAGGCGGGAAGCCTCGGACCATGCGCCAGAAGTTTACGTCATCCTTACCGAAGCGGAGTTCAAGTTCCTTGATCTTCGTGGGGCCAATCAAGAAAGGGTATTTGGTTTCGCCGTCGGGCTCCATGCAGGCAGGACTCTTCAAGCCATCATGCCGGCGAACCCGGCCCCACTTCGACTGCCACACTTCTGCGGTATCCGGGTTGATGGAGGACCAGCCGCCATCCGCGGTAGGCACGGAGTAGTGGGCGGACAGATCGTATAGCTGCTCTGGGTTGCAGAGCCCGACGAACTTAAAACTCTTGGTACCGATCGGCAAGTTGCTCAACGACTCGTCGAGGGCCCTCTTTGCGCCTTCTGTTTTCAGCGTAGACAACTCATCAACGAGGACTCTGACAAACGGCATATGCGCGCCAGCTAGTTTACCGCCGTCATCCAGAGCTCGTCCGAAAATCCCGGACTTTTCCCCCACTGAATCCTCCCCCTCCTCGACGACATTAACGATGGAGTACCCGGAAAGCTTATGATGCCCCGGCCATTTCATACCCCCGCGAAACCCATCGTTCAGAAGATGGTGGTACCGGAGGATACTCTCCCACGTACGGCTCTTGAGCGCTTCCTTCGTCGTCGATCCCACAAAGCACATAGTATCCTGCGGGTCGCAAACCCAGTCTAGGACTACGAAGCATCCGTAATCGTTACTCTTGGAAGACGCCGCGCAACCCCACGTGATGCAAAAATCAGTCTCCGTCCAGTCGAGGGCGTGCTGCTCAGTCCACTTGTGAATGGCGAACTCTGTTGGCGTGTAGAGGGAGCGACAGGCCCTTAGCAAATGATCCGCGGGGTGCCCGGTAAGACCCGGCAACCGCTTCCAGTGTTTGGCGCAAGCCAGGTCGATGAACACATCCGGGTGTTCCGCAGGCCAGTCGAGGCCATTCCGTTTCTTATACACTGACATTGACGTCTTCCTCCGCACGAATCGTCCAGAAGTCGCTCGCCAATAAAACACTGGTCATGTACCCGATCGGAACGTAACAGTACCCGCGGTCGCCCCAGTCAGTTCCCCAACTGTTTCGCACGATAAAATGATTTCTCGGAGCGTCGATCCCCACGCAGCACATCGCATGCGCGCCACACGAATGTTCCCCCGGCCCCGGCATGGGAACGATCCCGCAACCGGCGACGGTCTCGCTCTCGAAGCTGTCATACACGGACACGCCGAACACAAACGGATAGCCGTCTGCCAGGCACTGGTGAAGCTGGTTGATGTCCGTGTTGTCCAGGCGCGTGTAAGAAGTGATCTGGCGGGTTGTCGCATCCTCGTAGCAGGGGCCCGGTGGCTTGGTGGCGAACTGGCTCTCGACGTACGGCCACAGGGACTCCTCGCAAAGACCGAGGCCCGCGAACGATTTGATGGCGTCACGTATCTGGACGCCGTCATCCTCGGCTACGCTGTCCTCGTCCACGCGCGTGTTGTAGTACAAGAACAGGCGGGAGAGATGTTGAAAAGGTTTACCGGACTTGATCTGCAGGTACCCGGCAGCGCCGGTAATCGAGTGCGCCACGCAGGCCCCGATATTGCCCTGGTCGTCGACCGGCGGCATCATCTGTCGCAGGTCAACAACGGGGGGCAAAGGCGCGGCCGCCCTCGGACGTACGACGGAGAACTTCCGGTCCCGGGGGTCGTAGTCGTCCTTGATCCATCCATAACGGTGATGGTAGTGACGTGTCATAGGCTCTACTGCTGGTGGCTGAGGTCCAAGTCAATCTGGTTCTGCTCGTCGTCGAGGCTCCTGTTACCGGGGCCGTCAAACGTGAGCGCACAGCCGGCCTCAAACAAAACAAGGGCCAGTAGCAGGATTGCAATAGTGAACTTCATGATGTATCTCCTTTACGGTATGAACACCCCCGCTGGAAACGGCCCCGTATGCCGGTCCCAGATCGCCTGCCCGCCAATGTTTACGCCCTCAAAGCTGTCATGGCGTCTCCATCCATTTTGCCACCAGCCACGCCGGCACGTCGCCGAGGTCGGCGGTGTTTCCGATCTCGACCATGCGCGGGATTTTTTCCACGGCGTCAATGGCGATGGTTTCGCAAACGGGGTTAATCAAACGGTATTTATCGCCAAATGCGGCGCGGCAGTTGGCGTCGGATTCCTTTTCGCGGATGCGGGCAAAGGCCGACAGCAGGTCTTTCTGCGCCCACGACAGCAGCCCCCAGTCGAGTGGGTCCATGCGCGGGTTGCATTCGGGCATCGAACCGGTTCCGATGGCCAGCACCGCCTCGATATCGTCCGGGTGAAACAGGAACGCCGCCTTGTCCGCTGGCGCGTGACAAACCCAGCCACCATCGCCGAAGTTCTTTTTCATGGCGGGAATCGGATACGACGGCAGCAGAATTGCACACGCGCTGGATGCCATGCAGGCATCCACGAGAGGAATGGCATCGTCCTGCCCCTTGTGGAACCAGTACGGACCGTCATCGGTCAGCGACCACGCCGGGCAAATAAACTGGCAATCCAGATCGCCGATGGTGATGTTGCCAAGCTGGCTCACCAGCACATCGCGCAAGGGACCAGACTGGTATTTGGCCGCCGTCAAGCCTTGCAAATCCTCGACGGCGTCGAGCGTCGAGTGGTCGAAAATGTGCGCGGCATTGTTGACCAGCAGATCGAGCACGGCAGACGGCGACTTGCCAATCGCGCGCAGGGCGGATTCAATGGAGCCGATGGAGTCGCCCATATACACGTCGGCTTTGATGATGCCGAGGCGTTTTTCAATCGCCGCCGAGATCGTGCCCAGCAGCCCTCCGCCATTGTGTACGAGGATTTTCATGTTATCCTCACGGAACTTTTGCCGCGACCACTGCGGCGTTTGCAATGTCCTTGTCCACCGATGCACGAAAGTCCGCGTTCGTCCGGTAGGCGTTCAGGCCGTCAATCGTCAGTTGCACGAACTGCTGGCCATCTGCAACGAGCGTCTTGCCCACGGCGCGCCCGTCCACGAGGATTTGATGCTCTACCGCCTTGGCATCCGCCTTGACCGTGGAGCAGCCTACGGCAAATATGCCGATGAACATGCCCATCGCCAGCGTGACTGCCAGCAGTAGGCTCAGAGGGATTGAGCCTTGCTTATTGTCTCCCTTGATCTCCGCCGTGGCGGGCAGGGCCGGTGTTGCGGCAACGGCTTGCGTTAGCACGACAATATGCTGATTCCGCGCCCGATGGCACCAGAACGCCCATGCGGCCATTGCGGCGGTCACAATCCAGCCCGCCGCTTGGTACAGGCCGTCGTCCGAAACGGCGGAAACCTTGGCACCTGCGAGGCCAATCCCCCACTGCAATGCCTTTGTGACGTAGCCCGCCGATGTCGGGTTCGCCAGAAGCTGTTTCAGCAAAAACACGATACCGCGCTTGGCGTCGTCTTGTTCGGTGGTTGTGATGTCCGTCGCGGGTGTGGTCGGTAGCTCGTTCATGTGTGTCTCCTTGGTTGTGTTTTACAAATATCTACATTATGGAGTACTGATCGCTTTTATCAGTCCATTAGTGATGTAGAAAGTCGAGTACGTGGTCGGCAGTGTAGTCAGAACCCGCTGATTTGTCGTCACTCCTACCACGAGATTCGTGACGTACTGCCCGTTGCCATAGAGATTAGTTTGCCAGTACGCCGTGTATGTAGTCTGCCCACTAATTATCGCAGGTGGAACTGGCCATCCCGTCATGCCATAAAGGAAATAGGTAGTCGGATTGGCGTATTGAAAAACACTCGCTCCAAACGATGGAGCATTCCCTTGGAAGTACACACTGACTAGACTAGAGCATTCCATGAATGCATAGTCTCCAACGCTGGTGACACTTGCGGGAATCGTGAGACTGACTATTCCACTCTGCATAAATGAGCTTGCTCCGAGAGTAGTAACACTACTTGGAATCGTGACGTTGATTAGAGAAGAACAGGAAAGAAACGCATTAACTCCGATGATAGTCACTACTTTCCCCCCGATCGTCGGAGGGATGTTGAGCGTGGTCGGACTGCCTGTGTAGCCAGTGATGGTGTTCGTGCCGTCAAAGATAAACGCACTCTCCGGCGAGTATCCAAGGTTTGCTCGGGCTACGGGGTCGGTCGCGTTAGTTTGGGCAATCGCCAACGCCGCCGTGAGCGCGGCCCGATAGTTCGTGCTTGCACCGCTGCCGTCAATCGAGAGCGTCAACTTCTTGCCCACAAGCGCAACGTAGTTGACCGTCAGTCCGTTCGTGCCGTACAGCGAAAGCTCCGTGATGGGGTTGTACGAAAGTCCGGGAATGTCAATCTGGCCTAGGAACAAATTATCCACCTGCGTCAGCGTCGGGAAATCGGTTCCAGCCACGGCATTGCTTCCGCCCAGCGTGCCCGTCATCGTGATGCCGCCTACCTTCGGGACGGAATTACTCACCCCGTTGCCGATAGCATTGATGCGCGTGGACAGGTTCGAGTTGCCTAGCGACGCATCCGCCACCAAAGACGCGACGGCGTTGTTGTTGCTCTGCGCCGAGTTGAACCGGTTGCTCAACGCCGCGACGTTGTTGCTGTTTGCGGAAATGTATGCACGCGCCACCGAGTCCCATGCCGCGCCAGCGAATGCGTCGAGCACGTTCGTTCCGCCGACTGTCGCGCTGGCAAGCGACGCCGCTCCGTTGTTGGTCACGACGTAGGATGGCATCGTCAGGTACTGCCCGTTGCCATAGAGATTAGTTTGCCAGTACGCCGTCGGCTGGCTGCCGAATGTCGCTGGTGGAGTCGGGAACCCAGTCATGCCGTAGAGAAAATAGTTGGTCAGGGTGTCAGAAAAGAAAACAGTATCTCCCAATGACGGTGCATTGCCTTGGAAGTAAACGCTGGACAGGCTGGTGCATTGGTAGAACGCAACGGACCCGATGCTGGTGACGCTGGCGGGGATCGTGATGCTGGACAGGCTGGGGCATAGGTAGAACGCACCGTTACCGATGCTGGTGACGCTGTTGGGAATCGTGATGCTGGACAGGCTGGTGCAACCGCCGAACGCACCGGACCCGATGCTGGTGACGCTGCTCGGTATCGTTACACTGGTTAGAGTGGTGCATTCAGATAACGCAAACGCCCCGATGATGGTGACAGCTTTCCCGCCGATCGTAGGGGGAATGCTGAGTGTGGTCGGACTGCCAGTGCGGCCCGTGATGGTGTTCACGCCGTCGAAAACAAACACACTCTCTGGTGAGTATCCAAGGTTTGCTCGGGCTACGGGGTCGGTCGCGTTAGTTTGGGCAATCGCCAACCCCGCTGGCTGCACCGCCGAGTGCAAGGTATTGCTATCCGCACCCGGGGCCAGCGCGTTCGCCGTCGCCACGTTGCCGGTGGTCGAGAAGGATGATATCACGCTCGCGCTGTTGCCCGGAACGTACATCTGTACGTCGGCGAGGGCGACCGAAGAAAACAATGCGATTGCGACGATCAGTTTCTTGATCATGGGGCTCTCCTATTACCGGCCGGAGTGATCGACACTCCACGCCTGGGCGTTGAACACGATAGTTGTGCCGACACAAGACACGGTGACCGCGCCCTGGTAGCAGGACGGGGACGTAATCGACGCGAAAGTACCCGGCACACTCATGTACATCAAAGGCGAGGCATTGATGTTCACGACCGCTGACCCCAGTCCGGACACGAACTGCAAGGCGATCGCATCGCGCGGCACGGACGGGCTCTTCAGCCACGCAACCGAGTTGTCCGTAATAACCTCGGCGCCGGTAGCCAGTCCGTTGGTGCCCGACGTTCCCCCCGCATACGTGAAGTACGCCATCTGTCCGTACCGCACCAGCGTGCCGGCTGCGTAGGCCGTCAGGTTCGAATACGGCGGCAACGACTGCGGGTACGCGGTCACCGGCGCCAGGACGGCGGTCGTGGTATTCGGGGCGATGGTGAACTGACCGGCGTGGGCGACCGTGAAGAGGCCGAGAACGGCCAGGGCGACAAGAATCATTCTGCGCATGTGATGTACTCCTGTTGAAGAGGATGGTGGTACCGTTGTTGAATAGTTAAACACATTCCGGTGGACACGTCAAGGGCCTTGTGATAATATTTCGAGGTACATCAAACAAGGAGACACGTCACATGGTACCCGTCATAGCTTTTTGTGGAGTATCCCGCTGCGGCAAAGATACCGCGGCAGCCGCAGTCGTAAAACAACTCGGCTGGAAACGTCTGGCTTTTGCCGACCCGCTCAAGCTCGAGGCCTGTAAAATCCTCGGCATTGGCCACGAATATCTGGAACTTCACAAGCAGGAGTTGCGCGGGCTTCTCGTCGGCCTGGGTGCCGGCCATCGCATGCTGGATCCCGACCACTGGATCAAGGAGGCAAAAAAGATGATGACCTCCTACGTAGCCGACCACGTCCCCGGGGTGGTCATCTCGGACGTCAGATATAACAACGAAGCGGAATGGGTTCGCAGCATCGGCGGCAAGGTCTTCATCATCGAACGCAATGGGGTGGTGGCGGCCAACGACGAGGAGCGCGCCAGTCTTATCCCGATCAAGCGCCACGCGGCCATGCACCCCACCAATGCGCGGTACGCGATCATCAAGAACAACGGATCGATAGAGAAATTGCAAACCCTGGCCGTCACCCTCGCAAGGCACGTATGATAGCGGAGAACTCCGATGACTCCACCCCTGGTAATCCTACAGCCGGCCTTCTGGGTCGTCCTGCTGGCCATTGGATTACAGGCGGTAGTCATGTGGAAAAAACTGTACGCCGTCAAACGCGGGGACGACCCGATACGATGGGCGGGGCTCGAAGAATCCATATCGGTGGGGCAGACCATGTGGTCCGTGGACCTGGCCATCATGGCGCCAGACACGGCCTCGCGGATACTGGTCGTACTGATCTGTTACTTCATTCCCCGACTGGCCCACTTCGTAGCCGTGCGAATCCTGGAGAATAAACCATGAACTTCGACCTCTACGACGGAATCATCGTCTCTGGATTCGTACTGATGCTCACGATGCTGGCGGTCATCTACTTTTCCGGAAGGAAGACTTGACGTTCCCAGGATCGTCTGATACGCTGTTAATCACTGACCGCCGCAGGGTGGTCCCAACAAACAACCCGCAGGAGTTACCCATGTCAGAAAGCAAGACCGAACAGTACCCGGTGCCGACACAAAATTCGTCCAAATATGGGACGAACGAAGCCCAGCGCCAGGCTGAAGCCAAGTACGTCCCGACGACCATCGCGACTAACGAAGTCACCGTTGGCGAGAAGAAATAACCTTATGCGGGGATCCGATCGCGTGTCAGTGCCTTCGCAGCCAGACAGCGGCACCCGGGTCCTCGCTCCTTTCAAGGAACACACCATGCTCACAAACCTCATGCCCCAAGGCCCCGAGAAGGCCACCAGCCCCGAAGGAAATCCCTACGGGTCCGCCGCCGCACAAGCGGTTGCGACACGTCAACAGCCCAAGCGCCCCTTCGAGCGCCACGGCCAGCTCACCGACAAGACCCACGATGAAGTCTTCGAAGGCTGCGAGAAGCACGGCCACGAAGAACTGAATCGCTAACAACCCGGGAGGAGACGCCATGGGTTACCTGATTCTTGTACCTATTGTGATTTTGATTGTCGTCGTGGGGTGTTGCCTGGAAATCCGGGCCTGCCGCGAAGACGAAACCGACCGCGCCAAGAAACGGCTTGCAGACATTGAACGCGAACGCCAGGAAGCGCGCGATCACGAACGGCACCGCGACTTGACCGGCCGTATCACGTACAAGGCCTCGAAGTTCCGGAGGAACGCATGAGCATGAAAACCATGCCATCCCCCGAGCTCAAGAAAGCATGCATCGTCGGCGTCCTGCACGACGTCATCGAGCCTTGCCCCCACTGCAAGTGCCGTAACGTCCAGGTCAAAACCAAGTACCACAACATCTTCTCCGACGGCAAGGCCTGGGTGCAATGCTCCTGCGGCGCCAGAGGCCCCCTCGCGATCGAGCGCCGGCAACCAGACCAATACTTCGAGGAGTGTGACACCCGGGAACCCATGCACAGCATCCGGTCACGCGCCGTCGGTCTCTGGAACAGGCGGGAGCCATGATCGCACTCTGGATACTACTCGGCTTCCTCCTCGGGCTGGCCTCCGCTTTCGTATGCGGCATGATCGCCATGAACCGATGGGACCCCTCCCTCGAGTCGGATCGACCCTGCCAGGAATGCACGTACGGACAGGCACGCGCGGGGGCCCACCGCCTCTGCACCTGCCTGACCTTCAACGACGGGCCGGAGAAGGGCACTCACCCCACCGCCGCCTACTGTCGCTCGTCCGGTCCTTGCGGGGCGCGCGGCCGGCTCTTCGAGGAGTCCAAATGAACTGTGTCGAATGCGGGCAACACATGGACGCCGTGATAGACCGCCGGATCGAACTGACCGACGGACCCTACGCCATCCACGTCACGATCGGAGAACCAAAGTTCTCCGGCGAAGGCGACATCGCCCTGATCGAGCAGGCCCAGGTCTGCCGGGGGTGTATCCGCAAAGTGGTCGAGCACGCCGCCAGGAGCGGCGGGCTGCTGGTGTACCAGAAGATTTGAACAGGACATAAACGAGACAAAGGAGACATGACCATGGAACCAAAACCTGCCTACATACCCTGCCCCGCGTGTGGATCGAAGCCCTACATAGAAGAGCTTTTCGTACGCGCTGACGCCGCCGCCAAAGGCGCGTACCTATACTCCGCGCAATGCCCCAAGGACGGGTGCAAGTTCGGAAGCACCGGACTGTATCCCGTCCGCGATGACGCGTGGGCGGAATGGGACCGCATCGTACAGGCTTACGAAGAACCGCAGGATAGCCGCCCCCAATACCACTTCCAGAACACCAGGCAGAAGTTGGAAACATTTCAGAGGGCCGTTACGGAGACCTTCCAGGAGGTCCACGAGAAACTCCGGGACGCCCGTACCGATCTCAGTCTCCTGGACTCCCGGATTTGTAACACGTACGACAAGCTCTCGGCACTCAGCGAGACGGTAGCCCAACTCGGAAAGAATACCAACGACAATCGCGCCCAGATCGTCGCCCTACAGGCCCCGGCGCCGATCGCAGAGCCAGTTACCAACCTGGCCTTCGCGGCTCTCCAGAACGGATTCCGAACCCTGTCCGCAAAGGTCGACGTCCTCGAACGGTCGACCGCCTGGAAAAAGAACTGGTCGGGCATGTGTACCCGATGCGGGGGTACAGACGAGGTCCACGACGTGTTCCTGCAGGGCAAGGTGTTCACCAAACTCTGCGTACGCTGCGAGTCCATTCTTCACCAGGCAATCAAGGAGCAAAACATATGAGCGACCAAAACGAACTGATCAAAGACCTCACCCACGAACTCGTCAAGCTCGCCCGGGAGAACGGGACCCTGCTGGAACGTACCGCAGAGAAAGACGCGCCGGGCGTGCCTTCAACGAAAAACCACCCCGCCGCAGTCGCGCTCAACCAACTGATCTCCGGCGCAGCAGCGGGGCTGGGTGGGATCCCCGGCCGGGAGTACTGCCTGCTCTGCGTGACCCGTGGGGATGGAGTCGCAACAAACATCACCTACGGCATGCTCCTCGATGTCCTCGAGGAGGCCCTGGCGTGAAGCGCCTAAACGCCGCCGATCGCCCGGTGTACGACGGGATCCTCTGCAACGTCCCCGTCCGCGTCTTTGTCCTGCCCAAGGAACTCGCGGACTCCGGCTCGGGGTACTGGCCCCGTCCCGGCTTCGCGGCGTCCATCCGACTGGGCCTGTCCGGCGATTGGTCCGAGGTATACGAAACCCTGTCCCACGAGGCCTTCGAGATGGCTCTGGACTTCCGGGGGTTGAGCTACGACTCGCCCCGCTGGGACGATAGCAAGAATACGGGCAGCCGGCTGTTCGTCCTCGACCACGTCCAGTTCACGGAGATCGTTCACCAGGCGTCCCTGTTTGTCATGCTCGCCGAGCCGGGGGTACGCAAGGCCTGGCTCAAGGTACGGGGACGAAAACAGTAGCGTCTAACGAAACCCCGTTTCAGTATACACAAACCCGGTTGCGTCTAACGAACGAGACGCAACCGGGTTTCTTCGTGTCCGGTAACAGGGATCCGGATGATCCCGAAATCCCTTTCGGGAATATGACAATCGTAAACCGGCACGCGGTACTCGTAAACAGGGGACGGGGAACGGGGAACAGGTATCCCGGGGTCCAACTGGTGACAAAACGTCACCGTCTGAATAACGTTAACGCAAGTTCTTCTTTTTCCCGGGGTCCCGGGATAGACCCATCCCGCGCGCGAGGGGGTTCAAAAATCACCATGTGTGAAGCCGCCCGCCGCGATGGATGGAGGGGGAGGGACCCGAGAACGCGAAGGTGTTATTCGACTGGGACCCCGCCGGGGGCCCCTACCCCAGGACCCCGGCACCCGGTCTCCGGTCACCAAAGAATTACTCTCGGGTCAACAGAGGCCACCCCCTTCCTAATTCGAGAGTCGTCGCTCGCTTCGCTCGCTCCTCATCACATGACACCGGCACCTCCGTCGCGTTGCTCCCTCGGTGTGGCAAGGGGCAGCGCCCCTTGAACCCCCACTCAACCGCTTCGC